>VOFK01003484.1_pt1 | contig 123697 bp, 131 predicted proteins | sample 5384121 | NCBI WGS metagenome assembly VOFK01 (sample SAMN12384730, study PRJNA508395) | human gut metagenome | isolation source: healthy gut J | host: Homo sapiens
GGTAAATTTATAAATTGTTATCTTTTGTCTCCAAATTCATAGCTTATGGAGTTAAACGGTTATCGCCTTCTTCTTCCTGAAGGCACTTTAGATTACTTTTGATCTTGTTGATGTGAAGGAAAGCGTAAATGAAGTTGTGATCTACCTTGAGGAGAAAAATATCGTTCCTGAGAAGTATACAGATCAGGATACTGAGAGTAAAGGCTTTTATGATCCTGTTATTGTTCAGGATTTTCCTCTTCGTGGCAAGAAGGTCTTCCTTAATATTCGTCGTCGTCGCTGGCTCTTAAAGAAGCATAATGAGTATATCTCTCGTAACTGGCGTATGGTGGCTGAAGGTACTCGTATGACGCAAGATTTTGCGTTTTTTAAAAGAACTATATTGATAGCTATCCGATCAGTTGCAAAGCTCTTAGGTGTTTTATCTGGAGTTGACGGGGATTTATTGGAGCGTCAATACCGTAACCATCTAAGTGGTTATCTCCATTGGGACCAACTTGTTCATGCAGAGGATTGGCTACTATTCGAAAAGAATATCGGTGCTTATATCTGTATTGATGAAGTAGCCCTCTCGCGTGGAGAACTCTATACTGTACTGACCAATAAAGAAGCTCACGGTGGTAAAGGTAGTATGATTGCCATCATTAAAGGTACGGACGTTCATACGGTCACTTCTGTCCTGCTTAAGCTCTCCCGTCGCCGCCGTTACCAAGTGCGCGAGATTACTTTGGATATGGCTCCTAACATGGAGCAGATTGCACGCATCTGCTTTCCTGCGGCCAAACGTGTTACCGATCGCTTTCACGTACAGAAGTTAGCTTATGAAGCTGTGCAGGAGATGCGTGTAAAAGCTCGCTGGGCGGCTTTGGATGAAGAGTCCACTCAGATTGCTTATGCAAAGGCCTGTGGAAAGATGTATCATGCACCTGTTTTCGCTAATGGAGATACAAGAAAGCAGTTGTTAGCGAGAAGTATTTATCTGCTTTACAAGAAGGAATCCCTTATGGACTCAGTCTCAAAGAATACGGGCTGAAATTCTTTTTCAAGGAATATCCCGATATAAAGAAAGGATATTATCTGTCTATGCGGTTAGGCTTAATCTATCATCAGTGTAAGTTTAAGGATATTGCTTTGACAAGGCTGGCAAGGGGGTATGATGAAGTAGATAAATCAGGGTTCCTCACCTTTGGAAGGGTCGCACGTTCTATACAAACACATTATCTGGATATAATCAATTTTTTTGAAAGGAGGGCAACCAATGCCGAAGCTGAGTCATTCAATGCTAAAATCAAAGCATTTAGAGCACAGTTCAGAGGAGTAAGAGATAGAGCTTTTTTCTTATATAGACTTGCTAAATTATATGCTTAAATATAAAATCCCTCAGATTGTTACGTTGACCCGAAGTAACCTTGTTATAAATCCGTTGATAGAACGGCAAGGGGGAAACTTTTTTCCTTATATAGACTTGCTAAATTATATGCTTAAATACAAAATCCCTCAGGTTGTTACGTTGACTCATGATTGGGAACAATTTGGGAACATCTCCGATAAAAAGAAAAAGCTAAGTATTGAATTATCAATTACTTAGCTTTTATCTTTGTACCCAGACCCGGGGTCGAACCGGGATGGAAGTGAATCCACTGGTGTTTGAGACCAGCGCGTCTACCGATTCCGCCATCTGGGCATCTCTTGAAACATTGTTTGTTTCTCGATTGCGGTTGCAAAGGTACGACTTTTTTTCATACCTACAAACTTTTCGGCATTTTTTTTCAAAAAAAGATAAATATACTACGATTTATGGGATAACGGACAATGGTTTTCTAAAAATAAGCCCTATATTAGCGGAAACTTTAAAACGATTTTATATCATGACAAACAGCAATAATTATTGTGTCATCATGGGGGGAGGTATAGGTAGCCGGTTCTGGCCATATAGCCGCAAAAACCTTCCTAAACAATTCCTTGATTTCTTCGGGACCGGACGTTCTCTAATACAGCAAACGTTTGATCGTTATAAAAAAATAGTCCCTATAGAAAACATCTTTATTACAACCAATGTATTGTATAAAGAACTGATCCAAGAACAACTCCCAGAATTGGACAAATCACAAATTTTATTGGAACCCACCCGCAGAAACACTGCTCCATGTATAGCTTGGGCTTCCTATCATATAAAAAAACTCAATCCAAATGCCAATGTCATTGTCGCACCGTCCGACCACCTGATTTTAAAAGAAGATGAGTTCAAAGCTGCAATTTTGAAAGGTCTGGAATTTGTTTCAAACTCTCCTCAATTACTAACATTAGGTATCAAACCTAACAGACCGGAAACCGGCTATGGCTATATTCAGATTGAGGAAGAAAAACAAGGAGAATTCTTTAAAGTAAAAACATTCATTGAAAAGCCCCAATTGGAATTTGCCAAAGTATTCGTAGAAAGTGGAGAATTCTATTGGAACTCAGGAATATTCTTATGGAATATCAATACAATTTTAGAAGCCTTCAATGAGATTATGCCCGAAGTTTGTACCAAACTGACTAACGGAGAAGAAGATTTTGCCTCCTGTCCTAATATCTCCATTGACTATGGAATCATGGAGAAAGCCAACAATGTTTTCGTCCAATTGTGCGACTTCGGATGGGCAGATTTAGGTACATGGGACTCCTTGTATGATATATCATCCAAGGACCAAGAAGGTAACGTCGTAGTAAACGGAAACTCCTTATTATATAACAGCTATAATAATGTAATAGTAGTGCCAGAAGGGAAATTAGCCGTAATACAGGATCTAGAAGGTTATTTAGTAGCCGCAAGAGACAATGTATTACTCATATGCAAAAAAGATGACGAAAGCGCTATCCGAAAATTCGTAAATGACGTACAAATCAAACTAGGAGATCAGTTTGTATAAAAACAGGTAACCGGAGTTTAATCATAAGGAAAGCGGGAAACAGAATATCCGTTTCCCGCTCTTTATATTTACTAAGAAAGAAAAAGATTACTTGTCACCACCTTCCCAGGCTTGATTGATTGCTGTTGCCACCTCCACAAATTCTTCATTTGTCAGTTTCAACTTCGGATTAGAAAAAATCATATCCGACTCTTTCTGAATAGGAATCAGATGAATATGTGCATGAGGAACCTCTAATCCGATTACTGCCTCACCTACTTTCTTGCACGGAAAAACCTTTTGAATAGCAAGCGCCACACTCTTTGCAAAAACATGCATAGCAGCCAGTTCATTATCCTCCAAATCAAAGATATAGTCCACCTCACATTTCGGAACAACCAACGTATGCCCTTTGGCTAACGGATTGATATCCAGAAAAGCATAGAACTGGTCATTTTCAGCCACTTTATAGCTAGGAATCTCACCTGTAATAATTCTACTAAATATTGTTGCCATATCTATAAGTATTAAATAAGGCAGCCCCCGCATAGCGGACCTGCCTTATATATTAAAATGAAATATTCACAACTTCCAAGCTGATTTTACCCTGCGGAATAGTGATTTCAGCCACATCACCCACTTTTTTTCCTAACAAACCCTGTGCTATCGGAGTATTTACCGAAATCTTGCCCAATTTTAAATTCGCTTCGCTTTCGGCTACGATAGTATAAACCATCTTCATTCCGGTCTTAGCATTCTTCAATTCTACTTTCGTCAAAATTTGCACTGTATCTGCATTCATTTTTGAAGTATCAATAATTTTAGCATCACCAATAGTTGATTTCAGCTGGCTGATCTTCATCTCCAATAGACCTTGCGCCTCTTTGGCAGCATCATATTCGGCATTTTCTGACAAGTCTCCCTTATCACGCGCTTCGGCAATAGCCGACACAATTTTAGGACGTTCTACTGATTCCAGATATTTCAGTTCCTCAATCAGTTGCTTGTAACCTTCTTCTGACATATAAGCCATAATGTTTTCCTCCTTTAAATTATATAATTATTCATTGTTCCAGTTATGCCTATAAAAACAAAAAGAATTCCGACATGGAAATGTCGGAACCCTCTTTGGTATTTCAAGTCTTGCAAAGATAGACTTTTATCTAATACGAGTCAAGTTTATAAGGATGCTATGTAACATGTTTAAACAAATTCAACTCATAATTAGCTTTTTACAAGAGTTTTTTAATGGCTTCATCCAAATCTTTAATATTCTCACCACGGGCGCTTAATTCATTATTACGATTTACCAAAAATACCGAAGGCAGATTAGTTACATTATATAATGAAATGTATGAAGAATAAGCGCCATTAGCGTCACGTACACAGACCCAAGGCAGATTATCTGCAGATGTTTTCCAAAAGTGTTCATCACCATCCAGTGAAATCTGGTAAATCTCGAACCCTTGAGAAGCATACTTATTATAAAGTTCACGTAACGCCAAATTATGTGCAGCAGACATTGCATTGTTATATACAGTAAAATCGATCAGCACCACTTTACCCTTCAAATCGGTCAGACTGCGTGTATTGCCTTTCAAGTCTTTCAGCTGAATATCAATAATGCTGGCTTCCTTGATTTTATCTTCAGGAATTTCCATGGTCTGCTGACGGGGAGTACGGGTATTCTTCATTCCTTTTATAACCATATTGTACAAGTTGCGTGAACGGTCGGCATGTGGATAAGCATTATTCAGACTCGTAGCCACCGCAGCGAAACACTTCACATCCTCCTTATTTGTCAAAGGATCAAAAATCATATACCCATTCAACGACTGGAATAAAGCGAAATAAGCATATGGCATATTTGGAGCCGCAAAAATATATTCTCGTTTCACTTTATTCTTGTAATTGTTTACCATAGCCAAAAGGCTGTCTTGTGCGATGCCCGCAGGGATATTACGGTTCTGACCGAGTTTGTCCACATTCTTCTGCAAATCAGCTTGCAGCAACACCAATTCCTTATTTTCAAATTGTTTTCCGAACCTTCAATACGATAGGCAGTCGCAAAATCATTTATCTCAGCCTTAACTGATACTGTTTCCGTAGAGTCTACAGCAAAGTTTATCACTTTATTATCTAAACGCAAACGATAGAATTCAGGAGATTCCGGGCGCTTCTGTGCAAAACTAAAACTTCCGCTACTGCCCAATTTTGCCGAATCAAGCGCTACTATGCCATCCAATCCCGACGCTTCCAAATAAAGCATCTTATCTTCAGCACCATTAATTTCACCTTGAACTTTGAACTTCGGTGCATTATCGCAGGCGCTCAACCCTATCAACAGAAGTGCGAGCAAAAAATATACATTCTTTTTCATCGCTAAAATTAATATAAATGTGTGTTCTCTTAATAATTTTGGATGCAAAGATACGTCTTTTCGTGGTTTGTCAAAGCATTTATCCACCTTCTTACACATTAAAATGAAAAACAGTAATCATAGTAACTTTTTATCTCATTCTCACCAAATTAGAAGAATAAATGCCTATCTTTGCACGAATTTTAGACGAAAAATATATTAAAACATTTTTTATGATCAATCCAATTGTTAAGACGATCGAGCTTCCTGATGGTAGAACCATCACACTCGAAACGGGAAAGCTGGCAAAACAGGCAGACGGTTCTGTAATGCTCCGCATGGGTAACACCATGTTGCTAGCTACTGTTTGTGCAGCAAAAGATGCAGTTCCCGGTACAGATTTTATGCCCCTTCAGGTAGAGTACAAAGAAAAATATTCAGCATTCGGACGTTTTCCCGGTGGCTTTACCAAAAGAGAAGGCAAAGCTTCAGATTATGAAATCCTGACTTGCCGACTGGTAGACCGCGCATTGCGTCCTTTATTCCCCGATAATTTCCATGCAGAGGTTTACGTAAACATTGTTCTTTTCTCAGCTGATGGAATAGATATGCCTGATGCATTGGCAGGATTGGCCGCTTCAGCAGCATTAGCCGTTTCCGACATTCCTTTCGGCGGACCGATTTCTGAAGTACGCGTAGCACGTATCGATGGCCAGTTCGTTATCAACCCCACTTTCGAACAACTTGAGAAAGCTGATATGGATCTGATGGTTGCAGCCACATATGACAACATCATGATGGTAGAAGGCGAAATGCAGGAAGTCAGCGAACAAGACTTGCTGGCTGCCATGAAGGCTGCTCACGAAGCAATCAAAGTTCATTGTAAAGCGCAGATGGAACTGATGGAAGAAGTCGGTTCTACAGTAAAACGTGAATACTGCCACGAAGAAAACGATGAAGATTTACGCAAAGCTGTACGCGAAGCTTGTTATGATAAAGCATACGCCATCGCTGCTTCAGGAAACAGAAACAAGCATGAACGTCAAGATGCTTTTGATGCCATCCGCGATGAATTCAAAACTCAATATACAGAAGAAGAACTGGAAGAAAAAGGTGCATTAATCGACCATTACTACCACGATGTGGAAAAGGAAGCCATGCGTCGTTGTATTCTTGATGAAGGCAAGCGTCTGGACGGACGTAAGACAACTGAAATTCGCCCTATCTGGTGCGAAGTAGGTTATCTGCCCGGCCCTCACGGTTCTGCCATTTTCACCCGTGGTGAAACTCAGTCTTTAACTTCTGTCACATTAGGCACCAAGCTAGATGAGAAAATCGTAGACGATGTTCTGGATCAACACAGAGAACGATTCTTGTTACACTACAACTTCCCCCCTTATTCTACCGGTGAAGCAAAAGCACAACGTGGTGTAGGTCGTCGTGAAATCGGTCACGGGCACTTGGCATGGCGTGCTTTGAAAGGACAAATTCCTGCAGGCTACCCATACACAGTACGTGTAGTATCTGATATCATGGAATCAAATGGTTCTTCTTCAATGGCTACTGTCTGTGCAGGAACGCTTGCATTAATGGATGCCGGTGTTGCCATGAAAAAACCAGTTTCAGGTATTGCCATGGGCTTGATTAAGAATGCAGGTGAAGAAAAATATGCCGTATTGTCTGATATTCTTGGAGATGAGGATCACTTGGGTGATATGGACTTCAAGGTTACAGGTACTCGTGATGGTATCACTGCTACACAGATGGACATCAAGGTAGATGGTCTGTCATTCGAAATCTTGGAAAAAGCGTTACTGCAAGCAAAAGAAGGTCGCGAACATATTCTTAACAAGTTAACCGAATGTATAGCCGAACCTCGTAAAGATTTGAAACCGCATGCTCCTCGTATTGAAACGATGACTATTCCTAAAGAGTTCATTGGGGCTATCATCGGTCCGGGCGGAAAGATTATCCAAGGTATGCAGGAAGAAACCGGAGCAACCATCACGATTGAAGAAACTGATGGAGTAGGTCGCATTGAGATTGCGGGAACAAACAAGAAATGTATTGACGATGCTATGCGCATTATCAAGGGTATCGTTGCCGTTCCCGAAGTCGGTGAAGTCTATGTAGGTAAAGTCCGTTCAGTAATGCCATATGGCGTGTTCGTAGAATTCTTGCCTGGTAAAGACGGATTGTTACACATCTCTGAAATTGACTGGAAACGTCTTGAAACAATAGAAGAGGCCGGTTTAAAAGAAGGGGATGAAATAGAAGTGAAGTTACTTGATATTGATCCCAAAACAGGTAAATTCAAGCTCTCTCACAAAGTATTACTGCCTCGTCCTGAAAAGCAAGAAAAGAAATAAGAACATTCTTTTTTATACCATAAAGAGCGCAACCTGTTATAGGTTACGCTCTTTTTTTTAAGGTAAGCCATTAATAATAATGTAAAATAAAAAAGCGCAACTAAATAATAATTAGTCGCGCTATCTGATATATCATACAAAAGAAATTCCTCCGCTTTATATGATATCCGGTTATAAGGTAGGATCAATCTTCTTGAACTTCGAAATCATCTTTACCTACTCCGCAAAGAGGGCAAACCCAATCATCTGGAATATCTTCAAATGCTGTTCCCGGAGCGATTCCACCTTCAGGATCTCCTTCTGCCGGGTCATAAACCCAACCACATACTGTGCAAACGTACTTTTTCATAATTGTCTCTGTTTTATGTTTTAAATATTCTTTAAATACATAACAAATATACAAGGAAATTGTTTACTTGCAAACTATCCCACTAATATTTTTTTAAGCTCTTCCATTCCTTCGGACGCACCTTTCTGAATTACATGCACTTTACGTCCCGATGCAATGGGCACCTGCTTAGGATCTATTAAATAAACAGGAGTGCGGGCAGGCACATAATTCAACAAACCGGCAGCAGGATATACATTAAGCAAAGTTCCTATAATTAAAAAGATATCAGCTGTTTCAGCATATTCAATTGCAGTTTCAATCATAGGAACAGATTCACCAAACCATACAATGAACGGACGAAACTGGGAACCGTCTCCGGCCAAGTCTCCCAAATGTATCTCATATTCTTCCGGCTTTAATTCTTTAATATAAGCTGGATTATTAGGTTGCCAACTAGATGTCACCTTGGTCAGTTCGCCATGTAAATGAATAATATGCGAACTTCCGGCACGCTCATGCAAATTATCAATATTTTGAGTGATAACAGTCACATTAAAGAACTTTTCCATCTCAGAAACCAGTTCATGCCCCCGGTTAGGCTTTACAGCAAGCAACTGTTTACGACGCTCATTATAAAAATCAATCACCAATTTAGGGTTTGCCGCATACCCTTCCGGAGTAGCCACTTGTTCCACCGGATACTGATCCCATAAACCACCTGCATCACGAAATGTACTGATACCGCTTTCTGCACTTATTCCAGCACCTGTTAAAACTACTAAATTCTTCATTTCTAGTCCTCCTCTTTAACTAAACACACAAAAATAAGAAAAATTAAATTGTTAAAAACAGATTCATTCAAATAAAACACCTACCTTTGTGCGTTTTGTATAAAACATCTTATAAAATAAATAGTTATGGATAAATTCAGTTACGCCATCGGCCTTGGTATTGGCCAGAATTTATTGAGCATGGGTGCTCAAAGTATTAATGTTGAAGACTTTGCTCAAGCAATCAAAGACGTATTAGATAGAAAAGAAACAGCTATCAGCCACAACGAAGCACGTGAAATCGTAAACAAGTACTTTGAAGAGCTGGAAAACAAATTGAATGCAGAGAATATTGAAAAGGGAAAATCATTTTTGGAGGAAAACGCAAAAAGACCGGGGGTCGTGACACTTCCCAGCGGCTTACAGTACGAAGTTATCACAGAAGGTAACGGAAAAAAACCGAGTGCAACCGACCGTGTAAAATGCCATTATGAAGGTACCTTGATTGATGGGACTTTGTTTGACAGTTCTATCAAACGCGGCGAACCGGCTATCTTTGGTGTGAACCAAGTAATCAAAGGATGGGTGGAAGCACTCCAACTGATGACTGAAGGTGCTAAATGGAAACTTTTCATTCCTTCAGAACTAGCCTATGGAGCACAACAGGCAGGAGAAATGATTCCTCCTCACAGCACATTGATTGAAGTAGAATTAATCGAAGTATTATAATTATTAAAGCATTTAAGGCAAATGAAAAAAATTAGTTTTTTTGTAGCAATCGCTGCTGCAGCCAGCTTGGCTTCTTGTACAGCCCAAGCACCGAAAGCAAACATGAAGAATGACGTAGACTCACTTTCTTACATGATGGGTATCACCAACACGCAAGGTCTGGATATGTATATGAGCCAACAACTGGGCGTTGACACAGCCTATATGGCCGACTTCATCAGAGGTGTTAAAGAAGGTACCAGCAAGACAAGTCCTAAAGATGTTGCTTATATGGCAGGTCTTCAGATTGGTCAACAAGTTGGTGGACGTATGTTCGATATGATGAGCCAACGTATTTTCGGAAATGACTCTACTCAAAGTTTAAGTAAAGAAAACTTCCTGGCAGGTTTCATGGCTGCTTTGCAGAAAAAAGGCATGAATGTTACTATGGAAGAAGCCAACGCCTACGTTCAGTCTAAAGCAGAAGCAATCAAAACAAAAGCTACTGAAGCCCAATTCGCTGAAAATAAGGCTGCCGGTGAAAAATTCCTAGCTGAAAATGCAAAGAAAGAGGGTGTTAAAACTACATCAAGCGGATTGCAATATAAGATAATTAAAGAAGGTAACGGCGCTGTTCCTACCGATTCTTCTAAAGTAAAAGTAAACTATAAAGGTACTTTGATTGACGGAACTCAGTTCGACAGTTCATATGATCGTAAAGAACCGACTACTTTCCGTGCTAATCAAGTAATCAAAGGATGGACTGAAGCACTGACAATGATGCCAGTAGGTTCTAAATGGGAACTTTACATCCCTCAAGACTTGGCTTATGGTGCACGTGAAGCCGGTCAGATTAAACCTTTCTCTACTTTGATTTTCGAAGTAGAACTGGTTGGAATTGAAAAATAACCTCATTTTAATACGATTTACAAAAAAGCGTGGAACATTCGTGTCTCACGCTTTTCTTTTAACTTGTCCTTCTACAAATCAAATTTTCTTTTCCTTTATATCTGTACGTGCCTCAACAACATTTACTACATAATCGCCTAATTTTTCGCATTCGCTGATAATATCCATATAATGATCCCCCGTCTGATAATTATATTCCTTATTATTCACATCCAATACATTCTGATCCTTCAACTGGTTGCGGTAATTGTTTCTCTCATTCTCTATATTAAATGATTTGTTAGGATCAACCAAATGATATTCGTCTTCTTCCAAAGATACTATTTGTTGCAGTGGAAGGCTGTACGATGCACCTGTCAACAATCCGGTGAAGCGATTCGTGGTCATAGCACCCAAAATATGGCACAAATGCCCACCTGTCAGTTTTTGCAAAGCCTCACTCACGGTTTTCATACCATATATCAGAAGTACCAGTGAGCCTATCAGTTTCAAAAACAAATATTGACATGTAGATTCTCTTTTATTTAGACTCTCTTCTTTCTTACACTTTATTAAAAAACACAGAGGCACAAAGTATTTAACCCATCATAGGTTAAACCTTGCACCTCTGCACCTATTCTGTTCACCATAGCCCTTTCAGGTCAGGATTTCTTTTCCTTCACATTGCTACTGGCTTCCACCACATTTACTACATAATCGCCCAGTTTTTCACATTCTCCAATAATATCCATATAGTGCACCCCCATCTGATAATCATACTCCTTATTATTCACATCCAGCACATTTTGGTTCTTTAGCTGATTACGATAGTTATTTATTTCATTCTCTATATTAAACGATTTATTCACATCTACCACATGATGCTCATCTTCCACCAACGAAATCATCTGAGACAAAGCATCATCAGTCAACTGGAACATCTGATGAATATGATCATACTGTTTCGGAGTAAAATCCATATCACTGCGATGTTTACGATTGATAGTACGTGCCAAATTATAACAGCTGTCCCCGATACTTTCTATTTCAGTCACTTCACGAAGCATAGCACGAATTTGCAACTTACTTTCAGAACTCAAACGCCCGTCGGATACCTGATTCAGATAATTAGCGATCTCCACCTCCATGTTATCGCTTATATTCTCATATTTCTCAATACGACTGAACAATTTGTTAAATCATTGTCATTAGTGGTGTGAAGCAGATCCCGCACCATGCCAAACATACGATGAGTACGCTCTGCAAAGAGATTGATTTCCTTGCGTGCCTGCAATATAGAAAGCTCTGCCGTAGAAAGCATACCACCTGTAATAAAGCGCAAACGATATTCCTCATCCTGCTCTCTCTGAGGAATGATTTTACAGACAGTTTTCTCTATCAACTTGACAAACCAAATAAGAATCAACACATTGCATATATTAAAAGTAGTATGAAAAGCAGACAGTTTAAAAGATACGGCAACAGCCGGATCTGCTGTTCTCATTATATCTTCTACAAACCATGAAACCCCCATAGTTACAGGCTTGAAAAGGCATAACACCCAAATAACCCCAAAAACATTGAACACCAAATGAGCCAGCGCAGCCCTCCTGGCCTGCGTATTGGCAGTCAGTGCGGCAAGGTTAGCGGTTATAGTGGTACCAATATTCTCGCCAAGTACCAACGCAGCCCCCAGCTCAAAACTAATCCAACCATTGGCACACATAATCAAAGTAATAGCCATCGTTGCAGCCGATGCCTGTACAATCATGGTAAGAACTGTACCGATGACAACAAATAAGATAACAGAACCAAATCCCATATCAGTATAGTTCTGAACAAAAGACAACATTTCGGGGTTTCTACTTAAGTCAGGAGCATTCGTCTTCAAGAAGAGAGAGAGGCCCATAAACAAAAAAGAGAAACCGAATATAAATTCTCCAATGGATTTACGGTTACTCTTTCCTGAAAATAATAAGGGTACGCCAACAGCCAATAACGGAAGTGCCATAGCAGCAATATCTACTTTAAACCCTAACGCAGATATAATCCATGCAGTGACAGTGGTACCGATATTTGCCCCCATAATGACTCCAATTGATTGTGAAAGTGTAAGGAGTCCGGCATTAACGAAACTTACTACCATAACAGTAGTAGCAGAAGAGGATTGAATTAACGCAGTGATAAGAACACCGGTTAGCACTCCGGTTACCCGGTTGGTGGTCATCGCTGTGAGGATTTTACGCAGTCTGTCACCAGCAAACTTTTGCAGCCCCTCACTCATGATTTTCATTCCATAAAGGAATAGCGCCAGTGAACCTAGCAGCTTTAAGAAATCATAAAAAGAATACTCCATCTTTAATTAATTTGGTAGGAATTGGCTAATCTCCCTTTTATTCAGTAAATTTCAAGCCGTTTCACTACGTTAGTAATAATTATTACGATTATGTTACAAATCTGTTGCAAAAATAACAATATTTCAAAGAACTTCCCAATCGGAAGCTCACTTTTGGATATTTATAATGGTTTTAATCTAGATATCCCATACGGGCCGGTCAGTGCCAAAGTCAATAACAAAGTAGAAGGACTCAATTACCGGGCCTATAATAATAAGGATGTAGAGTTCCTGAACATACTGAATCCTTCAGGAATGCGTACCTATGTCCGTTCTCTCTGCTTCATCTTGTGCAAAGCGGTGGAGGACTTATACCCTGATGGAAAAATCATGCTTGAACATCCCGTATCTAAAGGATATTATTGCGCCTTGCAGATAGGACGCGAAACCGGGCTAGATGATGTTTCCCGTATTAAGCAGCGAATGAAAGAGATTGTGGAAGCCAACATCCCTTTCCACCGTTTTGAATGTCACACAACTGAAGTAGTAGAACTATTCCGCCGGAAAGGAATGATGGACAAAGTTAGACTGCTTGAAACTTCAGGGGAACTTTACTCCTATTATTATACTTTAGAAGATACCATTGACTACTACTATGGCAGTCTGTTGCCCAGCACCGGATATATCCGCAAATTCGACATTGTTAAATACTATGACGGCTTGTTGCTGCGAGTCCCCAACCGTCAGAATCCGGAAATATTGGAGGAAGTAGTAAAACAAGAAAAAATGCTGGAAGTATTCAAAGAGCACCGACGCTGGAATCAGATTTTAGGTGTGGGTACTGTAGGAGATTTCAATGTGGCCTGTAATGAAGGTTATGCCACCGATCTGATTAATGTGTCTGAAGCCTTGCAGGAAAAAAAAATTTCCAATATTGCTGATGAGATATACCACAGAGGAAAAAACGGTCAAAGAGTAAAACTGGTTCTTATCTCCGGTCCATCCTCTTCTGGTAAAACGACTTTCAGCAAACGACTCAGTATCCAGTTGATGGCAAACGGGCTGAAACCTTACCCCATCTCCCTGGACAATTACTTTGTTGACCGAGAAAAGACACCAAAAGATGAAAAAGGTGATTATGATTACGAATCATTGTATGCATTGGATTTGGAGTTCTTCAACAAGCAATTACAAGATCTGCTTCATGGAAAGGAAGTAGAGTTACCACGTTTCAACTTCACCACAGGAAGAAGGGAATTTAAAGGTGACAAACTTAAGATTGACGATAACATGATATTGATTCTCGAAGGGATTCATGCACTTAACCCCGAATTAACCCCTCATATTCCCGCCGAGAATAAATATAAAATATATGTATCGGCATTAACCACTATTCTGCTGGACAATCATAATTATATTCCGACTACCGACAACCGTTTGTTGCGCCGTATTATCCGCGATTACAAATACCGTGGCTATTCCGCAGAGGAAACAATCAGAAGATGGCCCAGCGTACGCGCCGGAGAAGAAAAATGGATCTTCCCATATCAGGAAAATGCAGATGCCATGTTCAATTCTGCCCTGTTGTTTGAACTGGCCATTATGAAGGATTATGCCATTCCTATTCTAAGGAATGTTCCCAATAACAAACCGGAATATTCAGAAGCATACCGTTTACGCAAATTCTTGGAATATTTCGCTTCGGTACAAGATAAAGAATTGCCTCCCACTTCTTTACTGAGAGAGTTTTTAGGAGGAAGCAGTTTCCGGTATTAACCTGTTATTAAACAGTATATAAGTTTTGTTTATGTGCAAAACAAACAGTAATTTCGGCCATTATTAAACAAGTATAAGTGAATGCACTCCAAAGGCTATAGAAAATTGTTCAACTGCCTGATGTTCTACTACTAAGAACATTTCTTCTTCAGGAGGGTATGCCAAAAGCCAGCAGACTGTACATTACACCACTATAAAGATGGATTAAATGACAGCGTATCTTACTTTTGGCATACGTTTCTTTCTATTTGATATCTTATTCTCTTGCACATCAATTGGTCGGATCCATTAATCCGCCCTTATGGAAATTTCTATTTATGAACCAGTAGACCTTATTATAACTCTTATGAAAACAACAATCAACGGTATGACAGATCGTATCCGACGCCTACGTCAAGAATCTTTTGATACACAACCTTCTTTGTCCATAGAACGTGCTCTGATAGAAACCGAATTTTACAAAGAAAACGAAGGAAAGTATCCAATTCCTATTCTAAGAGCACTGAACTTCCTTGAAATCTGTAAACGGAAAACTATATACATAGGTGAAGACGAACTGATTGTAGGTGAACGTGGACCACGCCCCAAAGCCGTATCGACTTTCCCTGAACTGACCTGTCACAGCGTGGAAGACCTTCATGTATTGAACACCCGCGAATTGCAGCGTTACACCATCAGCCAGGAAGATATAGACACCTATGAGCGCGAGGTAATTCCTTATTGGAAAGGGCGCACCCAACGCGAACGCATCTTCAATCACGTTCCCAAAGAATGGAAAGAAGCTTACGAAGTAGGAATGTTCACTGAATTCATGGAACAACGAGCCCCCGGCCATACTTCTCTGGACGGAAAGGTTTATCAACATGGCATGCTGGATTTGAAAGAACGTATTGCACATGAGTTGAAAAATCTGGATTTTATGAATGATCCAGAAGCAACCGACAAACAAGAAGAACTGACCGCCATGTCCATCTCCTGTGATGCCGCTATCATTTTTGCCGAACGCCATGCCGAACTGGCCGAAAAGATGGCTGGACAAGAAACCGATCCGAAACGCAAAGAGGAACTGAAAAAAATAGCGGAAATCTGCCGATGGGTTCCTGCACATGCCCCCCGTACTTATTGGGAGGCCATACAAATGTACTGGTTTGTCCATCTCGGCACCATTACAGAGCTGAACGGATGGGACGCCATGAATCCAGGACATTTTGACCAGCACCTCGCTCCTTTCTATGAAAAAGACCTGGAAGAAGGAATACTGACCCGTGCAGAGGCCAAAGAACTGATGTCATGTTTCTTTATCAAAGTAAATAATCAGACAGCCCCACCCAAAGTTGGCATCACCGCCAAAGAAAGCGGTACCTACAATGACTTTACCAATCTGAATATCGGTGGCATCAAACGTGATGGTAGCAACGGAGTCAGCGAAGTATCCTATATCATGCTCGAAACAGTAGATGATCTTCACCTGTTACAACCCGGAAGCGCCCTGCACATCAGTGTATGCACCCCGGAGCGTTTCCTGCGCGAAGGCTGCAAAGTAATCCGTAAGGGCTATGGCTACCCATCTGTATTCAATCCCGACACATACGTCATGGAACTGATGCGACAGGGAAAAACACCGGAGGACGCTCGTGAAGGCGGATGTAGCGGATGCATAGAAGTAGGCGCTTTCGGAAAAGAAGCTTACATACTGACCGGTTACCTTAACGTACCCAAGATATTGGAAGTCACCTTGCACAACGGAACAGATCCTGTATCAGGCAAGAAAGTAGGCTTGGTAACAGGAGATCCCTGTACCTTCCGGAGTTATGAAGCACTTTATGACGCATTTCTTAAACAAATCCATTATTTTGTAGATATGAAAGTACGCGTCAGCAACTACATTGACCGTATGTTCGCCAAATACGCTCCCGCCACTTTCCTGTCTTTGTTCATTGATGACTGTATCGCCAAAGGAAAAGATTATTATAACTGCGGACCGCGTTATAACACAAGCTATATTCAATGCACCGGTTTGGGTACTATTACCGACAGCCTCTCCGTTCTGAAAAAACATGTATTCGAAGAACGTAAATTCAATATGGAGCAAATCATCCATGCTACCGATACCAACTTCGAAGGACAGGAAGCCATGAGACAGTTCATACTGAACCGTACCCCTTTCTTCGGTAACGATGACGAATATGCAGACCGCATCGCCATCCAGATCTTTAACGACCTTTACGATGCCATCGAGGGAAAGCCGAACACCAAAGGCGAATGTTTCCATCTGAACATGTTGTCTACCACCTGTCACGTTTACTTCGGCAAAATGATGAATGCCACCCCCAACGGCCGTCTAGCCGGACGTGCCATCAGTGACGGTACCTCACCCTCACACGGAGCAGATACCCACGGGCCATCCGCCGTTATAAAATCATTAGGAAAACTGGACCAGGTGAAAAGCGGAGGCACTCTATTGAATCAGCGCTTCCTGCCTTCACTTCTTAAACACGATGAAGACATAGCCAAACTGGTAAGCCTCATCCGCAGCTATTTTGCTTTAGGAGGACATCACATTCAGTTCAACATAGTAGATACCGCTACCCTGCATGCCGCCCAAAAACATCCGGAAGAATACCGGGACCTATTGGTACGCGTAGCTGGATACAGTGATTACTTCAATGACATGAATACAGATTTACAATATGACGTAATAGCCCGCACGGCACAAGAAACCTTCTGACAAGATGAGTCTGATTTTCGACATCAAACGCTATGCCATCAATGACGGACCGGGCATCCGCATCACACTTTTCATGAAAGGATGCCCGCTCTCGTGCGTATGGTGCCATAATCCCGAAGGCATTCGTAACGGAAAAGACAAACTATACACAGCCAAGAAATGCCTCGGCTGTGGAACTTGTCTGAAAGCATGTCCCAACGGGGCACTGACACTGGCTCCCGAGGGTATTATCACCGACAAACAAAAATGCGTGTTATGCGGACGCTGTGCCGAAGAATGTCCGGCAATGGCTATCGAGATATCAGGAACGGAATATACCGCCGAATACCTGATGCATGAAATAGAAAAGGAAATTCCATTTATGGATCAATCGGGCGGTGGAGTTACTTTTTGTGGTGGAGAACCGTTGCTTCATCCCGAATTCTTGATTGATATACTGAAACGTTGCGGACAACAGGGAATTCATCGGGCGGTAGATACCACCCTGCTTGCCCGCAAAGAAACAGTGGATGAAGTGATGCGGAATTGTGAACTATTGCTTATCGACTTAAAATCAATGGACAGTACCGTACACCAGACATTTTGTGATGTTCCCAATGAATTAATTTTGGAGAACATCCGCAGAGTAGCAGAAGCTGACTTTCCTTATTATATCCGTATTCCATTGATTGAAGGAGTGAATGCAGATGAAAAGAACATAAAGCTGTCTGCCGAATTTTTGGCCAGTCTTCCACGGCATCCTGAGATAATTAACCTATTACCTTACCATGATATAGGAAAGGGAAAGCATGCAAAGCTAGGCAGTATCTATAACCCTAAAGGATATAAAATGCAAACGCCATCCGAGGAAGTACAACAGCAGTGCATACAAATCTTGACTGATTACGGTTTAAAAGCAACCATAGGTGGATAATTATATATCATCGTTCTGTAGTAAAAGGACCTTCGTACCCCAAAAACGTGCCCCGTCCTCCGTTATCAAATAATCTTCCTCATTACGCAACTCTGTAAACTCACGATAACTCTCCAACTTATCATAATCGATAAAATCCTTAAAGCATTTCTCCGCTTTCCAACAATCTATTAATATAGATACCCGGTTCTATAGTAAGTTCAAATTCCGGTTCCAAAGATCCGGCCAGCCTTAATAATTTACGGCTGACCTAAGTACTTTTCTAATGAATCACCTGTCTTTTAGCAACTGCTTTTTCCAAACACTTCTTCAAATCCGCGGCAGAACCAGTTTCTGTCACTCCCACCCTCTACGCTTTCTCACACAAGGCAGGCTGGATCCCATCCATACAATATGATATCCATATCGCCAATCCGGCATAGGGCAAGTCCCAAAAATAAAGAGAAGTAGAACCTTGGCGGAAATGATAAGTATTATCCGCATAGTCGCCACTCTCCCCGTTATCCCAAATAGCAAGAAACCTATCCCCACGTTTTTTCAAACTGTTACGACGGGTTGTATAAGTTTCTTTTGCAAACATAATCTTATGTTTTTTGTATAGATGACAGGTAAAGATAGCCATCCCCTTAAAATAATCCCCCCAAAAAGGAAGATTATTACAATACAATTTCCTATTTTTGTCGCAATAAACAAGGAAATAAAAATATTATGGCACAAGGCTCACGTCAAGTACAAACACAAGCCCAGCAACAAATACAAACCTTATCTCCACAACAGATACTGGTAGTGAAATTGCTGGAACTGCCCACTGTGGAGCTGGAAGAACGTATCCATTCCGAAATACTGGATAATCCGGCCCTGGAGGAAGGGAAAGAAATGCCCGAAAATGAAGATGACAACACAGAATACGTTGAGAACGAAGACGGAAATACAGACTCGAACGAAGATTTTTCATTAGGCGATTACAGCAACGAAGATGATATTCCCGATTATAAACTACAGGAACATAATCGTTCCAAAGAAGGAGTAGCCGAAGAAATCCCTTTCTCGGATGCCGTATCTTTTTATGAAATATTGAAAGACCAGTTGCAGATGCAGGAACTTACCCCAGAACAACGAGATATAGCAGAATACTTGATCGGTTCATTGGACGATGACGGCCTGTTACGCAAAAATATGGAGTCTATCATGGATGAACTTGCCATCTATCGAGGAATCTATACCACTGAGGAGGAATTAAATAAAATCTTGGAAATAATCCAAGACTTTGATCCGGCAGGTATCGGTGCCCGCAGTTTACAAGAATGTCTTCTGCTACAAATACAAAGAAAAGCCGATTCACCGTTAAAACAAATAGAACTGGACATCATCGGTAAATGCTGTGATGAGTTTACCCGCAAAAACAAAGAAAGGATTATCCAAAAACTAGGTATAACCGAAGAACAATATAATGAGGCGGTGAGCGATCTCACCAAACTGAATCCTCGTCCGGGCAGTTCACTGGGTGAAGCAATGGGTAAAAATATGCAGCAGATCATTCCCGACTTCATTGTAGAAACGTATGAGGATGACACCATTACTCTAAGTTTAAACAATCGTAATGTTCCTGAGTTGCGTCTGAGCCGCCAGTTCACCGAACTACTGGATGAACACACCCGCAACAAAGATAATCAGAGCAAAGCCTCAAAGGACGCACTGATGTTCCTAAAACAAAAAGTAGATGCCGCACAAGGTTTTATCAACGCCGTAACAGCGACAACATACGTTGCTCACCACCATGCAAGCCATTATAGATATTCAGCGCCCCTTCTTTTTGGAAGGAGACGAATCCCTGCTAAAGCCCATGATCCTAAAAGATGTAGCCGAACGCTCGGGATTGGATATTTCCACCATATCACGGGTAAGCAACAGCAAATATGTACAAACAAACTATGGTATCTATTCGTTGAAATTCTTTTTCAGCGACGGTTACACTACCGAAGACGGTGAAGAACTCTCTGTCCGCGAAATCAAGCGTATTCTGAAAGAATGTGTAGACACCGAAGACAAGGAAAAACCGTACACTGATGATGAACTGGCCGAAACACTAAAAACGAAAGGCTACCCCATAGCCCGCCGTACTGTAGCCAAATACCGCCAACAGCTTAACATACCCGTCGCACGATTAAGAAGGTAATATAAATTATATGGAAGCTAACGAAATAACCGAAACAATAGCAGTAGGCAAGAAAAACAGTCCGCTTGAAGTCAGTTCACGTATCATATCAGGCATATTCACGCCTTTTATGATTCCTTTTGTGGCATTTTTCCTGCTTTTTTTCTTCACTTATCTTCGTATCATGCCCATCCAGTACAAACTGATAGTATTGGGCATAGTCTACTGTTTCACCATTCTGATGCCGATGCTCGCCATCTACCTGTTCCAAAAAATAAACGGTTGGGGTATTCATGAATTGGGACACCGCGAAAAACGTTTCGTACCATATGCGTTGACTATCATCAGCTATGTCACTTGTCTCATCACCATGTATAAGATACACCTGCCCCGCTATATGTCAGGTATTATCGTAGCCGCCCTCATCTGCATGATCCTTTGCACGCTGATCAATTTCAAGTGGAAAATCAGCACACACGTGGCAAGCAGCGGCATGATGGTAGGCGGATTATTATCCTACAGCTTTATATTCAATTTCAATCCTGTATGGTGGCTCTGTTTTTTCATTTTGCTATCCGGGATGCTTGGCACAGCCCGTATCATTGTAAAACAGCATACCTTATTAGAAGTTTTAGCCGGATTTATTGTCGGATTGTTTTGTGGTGTCATTGGAATTTTGTTTATTTGAAAAAAATTAGTATTAACCTTATAAATTGAAAGCATTATGGAATTTCCAAGCAATGTAAAGTATACCAAAGAACACGAATGGATACGAGTAGAAGGTGATATAGCTTATGTAGGCATCACTGATTATGCACAAGAGCAACTGGGTGACATCGTATTCGTAGATATCACAACTGAAGGAGAAACTTTAGAAAAAGATGAAGTTTTCGGTACTATTGAAGTAGTAAAAACGATTTCGGACTTGTTCCTTCCCGTTTCAGGAGAAGTTTTGGAACAGAATGAAGCATTGGCCGACAATCCCGAATTAGTAAACCAAGACCCGTATGGTAAAGGGTGGCTGATTAAGATTAAGCCCAATGACTCTAATGACGTTAACGATTTGCTGGATGCTGAAGGATATAAAGCATTAGTCAACGAATATAGATTCCCATTAGGAATTGTTCAAGCGCGGATTACGCGGACCTCACGGATTTTTCTATCCGCGTTCATCCGTATAACCCGTGCTTGAAGTAAATATATAAACCAAACAATAACAAAAAACAATGAAACCTATCGTAAGCATTATCATGGGTAGCACTTCCGATCTTCCCGTAATGGAAAAAGCTGCCAAATTACTGGACGAGATGCACGTACCTTTCGAAATGAACGCCCTTTCGGCACACCGCACTCCCGAAGCTGTGGAGGAATTTGCGAAAAATGCTGCAGGCCGTGGAATTAAAGTCATCATTGCCGCTGCCGGCATGGCTGCCGCACTTCCCGGTGTCATTGCTGCAAATACCACATTGCCTGTTATCGGTGTCCCCGTTAAAGGTTCTGTTCTTGATGGCGTAGACGCACTTTATTCTATCATCCAAATGCCTCCCGGAATTCCTGTAGCTACTGTAGCAATCAATGGAGCCATGAATGCAGCTATTCTGGCCGTACAAATGCTAGCATTGAGTGATACAGAACTAGCCACCAAGTTTGCAGACTACAAGACCGGCTTGAAAAAAGAAAATCGTGAAAGCCAACGAAGAACTGAAAGAAGTCAAGTTTGAATATAAAACAAATTAACTAGTGGTTAGTGATTAGTGGTAAGTGGTTAATATTTCAGCGCAGCCCACTAATCACTAACCACTCACCACTAATCACTAACTATGGATTTATTCAATTACTCCCGCCGCGAATCTTCCGAAGTGAATATCGGAGCCACTCCCTTGGGTGGCAACAACCCCATCCGTATTCAGAGCATGACAAATACCGTCACTATGGATACCGAAGCCTGTGTGGAACAAGCCAAACGCATTATAGATGCCGGCGGTGAATACGTTCGCCTCACCACACAAGGTGTCCGTGAAGCCGAAAACTTGAAGAATATCAATATCGGATTACGCTCTCAAGGATATGATACTCCATTGGTGGCCGATGTACATTTTAACCCCAAAGTAGCCGACGATGTAGCGGCACAATATGCAGAAAAGGTACGCATCAATCCGGGAAATTACGTAGACCCGGGACGTACTTTCCGGAAACTGGAATACACTGACGAAGAATATGCGCAAGAAATAGAAAAGATACGTGCCCGCTTCATTCCTTTTCTAAATATCTGCAAGGAAAACCACACCGCCATCCGCATCGGGGTAAACCACGGTTCTCTGTCAGACCGCATCATGTCTCATTATGGTGACACCCCTGAAGGTATGGTGGAATCGTGCATGGAATTTCTGCGTATCTGTGTTGCGGAACATTTCAACGATGTGGTTATTTCCATCAAAGCATCCAATACCGTAGTAATGGTCAGGACGGTCCGTCTGCTGGTAAAGGAAATGGAAAAGGAAGGCATGGCTTTCCCGCTTCATTTGGGGGTTACCGAAGCAGGGGACGGCGAGGACGGAAGAATAAAATCCGCATTAGGAATAGGCGCACTCCTTGCAGATGGCTTGGGAGATACCATTCGTGTTTCATTGAGCGAGGCTCCTGAAAACGAAATTCCGGTAGCCCGCAAACTGGTTGATTATATACTAACTCGGGAAGGACATCCTTTTATTCCTGGAAAAGAAGCTCCGCAGTTCAACTACCTATCTCCGGGGCGCCGGAAGACTAAGGCTGTCCGAAACATTGGAGGAGATAATCTTCCCGTAGTAATAGCCGAACGTCTGGAAGGGTCTTTCGAAACTAATCCTCAGTTCAAACCTGACTATATTTATTGCGGTGGAAGTGTGCCCCAATCACGAGATAACAATATAGCCTATCTAGTAGATGCCAATGCATGGAATCCAGAAGACAAAAATGTCTATCCGGCATTTAACTACCAGCAGGTGATAGAATTACATCACACGGTTTCCGATCTGAAATTCCTGTTTCTGCCCTATATGGCTATGAATGACGAAGTAATCGCAGCCCTTAAACTACATCCCGAAGTGGTAATCATCGCCCAAAGCAATCATCCCAACCGCCTCGGCGAATATCGTGCCATGACACACGAACTGATGAATGAAGGGTTAGAGAATCCGGTCGTATTCTTCCAATACTATCAGGAAACGAAAGCTGAAGACCTGCAAATCAAAGCGGCAGCTGATATGGGTGCACTAATTTTTGACGGACTCTGTGACGGAATCTTCTTGTACAACCAAGGCCCCTTGAGTCATATAGTGGTAGATACCACTGCATTTGGTATCCTGCAAGCCGGCAGAATCCGAACCAGCAAAACGGAATACATTTCATGTCCGGGATGTGGTCGTACCTTATATGATTTGGAGTCTACCATCGCCCGTATCAAAACAGCTACCTCGCACTTGAAAGGTCTGAAGATCGGCATTATGGGCTGTATTGTCAATGGTCCCGGCGAAATGGCGGATGCCGACTATGGCTATGTAGGTGCCGGTCGTGGAAAAATCAGCCTCTATAAAAAGAAAGAATGCATAGAAAAAAACATTCCCGAAGATCAGGCTGTTGAGAAGTTGATCGAGCTCATCAAAGCCAATGGTGACTATACAGAAAAATTAAAACGTCCAAATTATGGATTATCAACAGATTCTAAAAGACATCTATCAAGAAATCCAGCCCTACGCCTCTATTGGCAAACAGGCTGATTACATTCCGGCACTTGCCAAAATCAACCCAGATCAATTCGGAATGTGTATCCATACGATACAAAACAAAACTTTCATGCATGGAGAAGCCACCACCGGCTTCTCCATCCAAAGTATTTCGAAAGTTTTTTCACTTGCCATGTGTTTGAGTCTTGAAGGAGATAATCTATGGAAAAGAGTAGGTAAAGAACCTTCGGGAACAGCTTTCAACTCACTAGTACAACTGGAGGTAGAAAAAGGAATTCCTCGGAATCCCTTTATTAACGCCGGAGCCATTGTAATGACAGATATCCTGCTGAACCATCTGGAACACCCGAAGAAGAATATCTTCGTTTCGTCCGCTCAATCAGCGGAAATAACCAAATTCATTATAATGAAGAAGTTGCCCTGTCCGAACGTGAAAACGGTTATCTGAATGCGGCAATCACCAACCTGTTGAAATATTATCATAACATCGACAATGACATAGAACGTGTACTTCATTTCTATTTCCTGCAATGCTCCATAGAAATGAGTTGTTATGATTTATCCAAAGCCTTTTTGCCGTTTGCCAACCATAAACAGGCTTTTACATTCGAAGGAATCACGCTGACCGCCTCTCAAGTGAAACGTATCAATGCCATCATGCAAACATGTGGATTCTATGACGAAGCAGGAGAATTTTCTTATTTGGTAGGTCTTCCGGGGAAAAGTGGTGTGGGAGGCGGTATAGCCGCAGTTTACCCACTACGATATTCAGTTGCAGTGTGGAGCCCGAGATTGAATCCAAAAGGAAATTCCGTTATGGGAATCAAGGCGCTGGAACTATTGACAACACAGACACAGGAATCTATTTTCTAGAAAACAAGCATCTCTCCATACTAAATCATCTTCTTTCTTGTTGGAATAATCCAGAATGAAGTTGAATATAACACGCATGATACTTATAGCCTTTCTATAAAAGAGAGAAGTACCTGGAATTTATGTAGAAATTATTGACCATGCTTAATAAATTAACCGTTTTTACCCTCAATGGAACATCTTCTGTTTGCCATAAATAAAAGAAATAACCGACAGCCAAAGTCTTTTGAAGATATCCTGAACAGGCACTTAAAAACCTGCCTCAGCATTTCAAATGTCCAAGACAGGTTCCCTTATATTTTATAGAGATACAGATCAATATCTGTTTCTGCCACCGCCATAGCCATTATCTCCGCGACTACCACCATAGCCACCACCACGACTGTTGTTACCGCCACGATAACCACCACCGCCATTGTTGCCATAGCTACGACGCGGACGTTCTTCTCTAGGACGAGCTACTGACACAGAAAGAGTTTTTCCATCCATATCAACTTCATTAAGAGCTGCAATCGCTTTATCTCCAGCTTCATCATCAGCCATTTCAACAAAACCATATCCCTTAGAACGACCGGTCTCTCTGTCCATTATAATCTTAACAGAAACAACTTCACCATACTCTGCAAATAATTCTCCAAGTTCGGCTTCACTCATATTATAGTTAAGCCCTGCAATAAAAATGTTCATTTTAAAATAAATGTTTTAATAAAAAAATAAGTGCGTTTTGCTATTAGGAATCTTACAGAGAGACAAACGATTCTACCATCATCACTAAAGAATAAGTTGGAAAAGTATTAATGTACTTCTATGAGGATACTTAATGCAGGGGACAAATGTACGCAATTAGACTTGAACTCAAAACTAATTGGAGATTTATTTTTAATAATAAATGTTTTTTCGTTCTCTTTGAAAGAACAGACAAGTTTTAGAACGGAAATAACTGTTCCTCAAATACATATTTATACTTTAAAAGCTATTATACAGAAAGTTATCCTGTACTACATATCAAAAAGATAACCAATCTCCAGCCAGATCAGCATTCTTTATAGCAACAGGCCAGATACTTTCCGTAGAAGGAATTATTATGGAAGAAATTTCAGGAACAGGAACTACAGAAAATTCTTCAGTTTCCCAAACAAGCTGCGAGAAACCGCAAAGTAATAAAATACAGAAAGAGAACTTATCTTTTTCATCTTCCCAACCATAATTCCGGATTAAGTTTAGCCGTTTCCTTACGAAGTTGAAAATGCAAGACCGTATTACCCGAACTATCTGTATGGATAGTACCAAGAACGGTACGTGTATTGACTTTGCTGCCTTTAGAAACCGATACGGAAGAAAGGTTGCAATAGACAGAGATGTAATTACCATGACGCACCAGTATATTGTTCAAACCATTATACTGGAAAATAGCCGAAACTTCTCCATTGAAAACGGCACGTGCCTGCGCTCCCGGTTTGCCCTTGATATCAATCCCTTTATTATCCAGTTTCACATTACGCAAACCATCTACGGCATACTGTCCGTAATGGCTGACAATCACGTATGGACCGGTAATGGGAACCGGCAAAATACCCCGGTTACGTTCAAAACTGCCCGACAGCTGGCGGTCCTCATTATTCAGACTGAACTTCTCCACCGGAGCGACCTTCTTTGTAGACTCATTTTTTTCCGTAGATTTAGAACGGGACGCCCCTCCCGTAGTTTCACGCTCCGCTTTCTTAGCTGCTGCCGCCTTTGCGGCAGCCTCAGCAGCGGCTTTCCTACGAGCTTCCTCCTCTGCACGCTTTCTAGCTTTCTCTATTTCAATTTCAATCAAACGGTCAATCTGGGCATTCAATTGCTCAGCCGAACGTTTTTTCTTCCTTATCTCACTTTGTATACCTTTCTGCTTCTTTTGCAAATTCGCCAAAAGAGTCTGGCGCTCCTTTTCCTGAATCTCCAGTTTGGCCTTTTCAACCTCACCCTGTTTTAAAAGATTCTGTTTGGCATGCTTAGTTTGTTCCACTTCTCTTTTTTTAGCGGCAATTTGCTTCTGCTTACGTTCTATCTCCATTCCTTGAAGGCGCTGGAAGTTTGCATATTCCTGCACATAACGCATACGACGGTAAGTCTGACTCAAATTCTCGGCAGAAAAAATAAACATTAATTTCTCTTGAACAGACTTGTTACGATACATGTATTGCACCGAAGTTTCATACTTCCGCTTCTTGTCTTTCAAATCACGCTGAAGTTTATTCAGTTGTTTCTGTAAAGAAGCGATCTCACTTGTCAATGTATGAACATCACTCTCTATGGTATTGATATATTTTCTTCTCTCCTCAATCTGACCTGTCAGCAAAGCAAGGTTGTCCAACTGGCTTTTCACATCCTTTTTGGTAGATTGCAACAAAGTTTCAGACTCGGCAATCTGCTGGTGAAGTTCCTTCCGTTTGGCTTCAAGCTCCCTTATTTTCCGAGTACTTTGCGCTGAAATAGTACTTAAAAAGCAGCAGGCTATGAGTAGTAAGAAGATACGTTTCATTATTTAATAAGCTGTTTTAGCAAATCTTGCAATTCTATTCTTTCGTATTTTCCGGGCACTTCGGTATGGGCTTCCCAATCCTTATTGGTAGAAAGGCGGGAAAGTTCAAATACAGCCGTAATCGGTTTGGCAGCCCCTTCAAAAGAAACCGTCATAGTTCCCGGAAACTGTCTCTGCTCCAACGGACGAAACTTATCATAACGCCAATTTATCCCGTACTGGGTACCGGACAAGCCGATATGACTTTCTTTCAGCAGCCCATCATTTGTATTGGTACGAAAACGGTAGGCGAAATGTTTGCCGTTCTTAACTTCTATTAATGCATTTTCGTTTTCAGGACGCACAGCAAAGGACGAAATATCACGGACAGTCAGCACCTTTTTTCCCGGAAGAAAAATTTCATTCATAAACAAGGCCTGCAAAGTATGAAAATCCAAATCAGCCTTTGCCAGATTCTTCAATTCATCAAAAGGAACTTGTACATAACGTTTGTTCATGCGATCCATCACTAAAACTCCGTCCGGAGATATTTCAGCACGTGCCACTTCAATACCCAAAAATGGAGCGATAGAAAGCTGGATTACTTCATCACGTTTCATGCGCAACGTACCATTTACTTTAGTCGGTCCTTTACCGTTCAAGTCAACGGCCAATGACATTTTCGCAGTAATTGCATCCCATCCCGGAGAACGGCTAATCAGCTCTTCCATATATTCCGACTCGGATAAATTGCCAATAGATACCCCTTTCTTCATACTCCGGGTAGATGAACATGAAGAAATAAATATAATCAGCAAAGCGCTAAACAAATAAAAACAGACACGTTTCATCATTCTGCAAAGTATCTTTTGTACAATTTTCTTTCTCAATAAGTTCAATTCCTTTTCACTACGTTCTTCACTACCTTCTTGAGGAGGCTCCTTGGATAATTTTTCCGCTTGTTGCCAATATTCCAAAGCCTTTTCACGATCTCCATTCATATAGTAAATATCTCCACAATGCTCTACAACAACGGAACTTTTACTTCCATCATTCTGCATAGCCTGGTCAATGTAAATTTTTGCTTCTACATATTTACCTTTCTCAAAAAGTATCCAGGCATAGGTATCCAGATACGTACCATTGGTAGGTTCGGCCTTTACGGTACGGTAACTCATTTCTTCCGCTTTATCCAGGTTTTTACGCTCTACAGACAGGTAATAGGCATAATTATTCAAGGCCCCTATATTGTTTTCCTTATAAACCAAAGCGGAATCGTATGCGGCATATGCCTCCACATTCATCTTCTTTATATGATAAAGATCCCCCATAATGGCATAGAAATCAGAAACGATATCCTTATTGCTTTATCTGTTACTTGATTCACTCCTTTTTTAAAAACCTCCAATGCCTCGTCTGTTTTCTCTTTCTGATGATAGGCCAATCCCATATAATAATAGAATTCCAATACATCCGGAGTATATTCTAAAGCAGGAGCACACAATTTGATTACTTCATCCATATTCTGCTCACGAATGGCAAAACTCAATAGCTGCAAGCGTGCCGGCGTATTTTCCGGATCAATTTCAAGCACTTGGTGCAAAACAGGGGTTGCCTCTTTATCCATCTTTTTCGTCAGAAGATATTGGGCCGCCAACATAGCAATATCTGCATTCTCTTGTTTTTCCTTCAATATAGAAGTAAACAGGCCTGCTATTTTCGTACTGTCCTTGTTCGTTTGCTCGGAACGCAGAATAAGCTGGCGCATAATGTTCATCTTTGTATCGCTATCCACATTATCATTCAGCAAAATAGTATCCAACTGTACCTGATACAAACTATCCTGCCCTTTTTTCTCGTAATAAGAAGCCATGGAAAGCAACGCCGGCGCATAGCCCGGTTCTTCCTTCAATACTTTCTGATAAGTTTCGTATGCTTCTTCTTCCTTACCGTTGTTCAGATAGACATCTCCCAAAATGGTAAGATAACGCATGTCATATGGATATTCTTTCGCCAAATTCTCAATCTCCGTAAATGCCTGCTGGTCATTGTTCATGGCCAGATACATACGGAATTTCTCCATGCTGATTTGTTCAGACTTCCCATCCAAGGCTTCAAGGCGGTTCAATGTATTAACTACCTGCTGATAGTCCTTGGTACGGGTATAGAGATCAATCAAAGCCATCAACGGTTCCAGACGTGAGGGGAACTGGCTCGCCATATCCTCATAAACATAAATGGCTTTCGGGTAATTTCCCTTACCTTGATAATAGGCTGCCAAAGTTTGCTTATACCAAAAACTCTTAGGATCGGCATCCACTGCCTTCTTCAAAGCTTCCTCCCCTTTTTCCGGCTGATTGAGAAACATATGGAAGCGGGAAATTTCGAACAAAGTAGCGGCTCCTTGCGGATAAATGTCCAAACAGTGACTATACATTTCGAAAGCCGCATCCAAGTCACCTTTCCTTCATCCGAAGCGCTTCCAAAAAGAAATAGTCGTATTTACGGCGCTGCTCCCGGAGTAAGCGGATCCTTTTCCTCCACAACAGCTTTATTTCCGGACAAGCCGGAAGCTCTCTTCACCGTACCGCATGAAACAAGCATGCCTATCAGACATACACATAGCATGGGCACATATTTCAATCTTCTATTCATTGTTTCCTTTTACTTTTTTCCGGTATGTCCAAAGCCACCTGCACCACGTTCCGTTTCGTCCAGCACCTCCACTTCCTGCCATTCGGCATGTTCGTGACGGGCTACAACCATTTGCGCAATGCGCTCCCCATCTTCTATCATAAAATCCTCAGATGACAAATTGACCAGGATAATACAAATTTCACCACGATAATCGGCATCAATTGTGCCCGGAGAATTCAGGACTCCGATGCCTTTCTTAATAGCCAGCCCGCTACGTGGACGGATTTGCGCTTCAAAACCTTCAGGCAATGCGATATAAAGTCCCGTAGGAACCAAACAACGTTGCAAGGGTTTCAGCACAATCGGTTCGTCAAGATTAGCACGGATATCCATCCCTGCCGATTGCCCGGTAGCATACTCGGGTAAAGCATGTTTTGATTTATTGATTACCTGTATTTTCATAATTTTAATAATTTATCAATATGCTTATATGGCAATGTGCTAATAATTTGCAGACAACAAACACAGTCCAGACATGATACAGCCCATTGGCATATTGACGAATCAACACATTGCCACATGATTAATAAGGTGCGAATTTACACATTTAGATGGATTTATCTAAGCGTTTACAGTTTTTTAAACGGAAGTTTCTTACTTTTGCAAACAGATAAAGCCTGAATTATGAACTGGAAACAATTAACATCAAATAAACGCTTCGGCATGGAAGAACTACACGAGGCCCGTAAAGATGACCGTACCGAATTCCAACGCGATTATGACCGTCTCATCTTCTCAGCACCTTTCCGTCGTTTGCAAAACAAAACTCAAGTATTTCCTTTACCGGGTAGCGTATTTGTACACAACCGGTTGACTCACAGCCTTGAGGTTTCTTGTGTGGGGCGTTCTTTAGGAAACGATGTCGCCAGCCAGCTTCTGAAGAAGCACCCAGCCTTGGCCGACTCCCATATATCGGAAATAGGTTCCATCGTTTCAGCCGCATGTCTGGCACACGATCTGGGAAATCCTCCTTTCGGTCATTCGGGGAGAAAAAGCCATTTCAACTTACTTCTCGGAAGGACAAGGAATGGCATTGAAAAAAGAACTTTCACCGATGGAATGGGATGATTTAACCCACTTCGAAGGAAATGCCAATGCATTCCGAATCCTCACCCACCAGTTTGAAGGAAGACGGAAAGGAGGGTTCGTGATGACCTACTCCACACTGGCGTCCATCGTAAATACCCTTTTTCCTCACAATTGGCAGGAAAGAAATCAAAATTCGGCTTCTTCTTAAGCGAAGAGGCTGATTATCAGAAAATAGCCGGAGAATTAGGGATTATCCGGCTCAGCAAACCGGATGAGCCTTTACGCTACGCACGCCATCCGTTGGTCTACCTGGTAGAAGCCGCAGATGATATTTGTTATCAGATGATGGACATAGAAGACGCACATAAATTAAAACTTCTGACACATGATGAAACCAAAGGACTGTATATGCAGTTCTTTGATGAGAAAAGAAGAAAACGCATTGAAGAAGTTTGCCGGATTGTAACAGACGTCAATGAACAGATAGCTTATTTACGTTCTTCAGTCATAGGCGCACTGATAAAGGAATGCACACGAGTATTCACTGAAAATGAAGAAAAGATATTGACCGGGGAATTTGAAGGCACCCTGATAATGCACATTTGCAGTCCATTGAAAGAGGCCTATGACAATTGTTCTGCAATTGCCCTTCAAAGAATATATCGTTCCAGCGATGTGCTGGACATAGAATTGGCAGGATTCAGGGTTATCAGTACCTTGATTGATGATTAATGCAGTGCGCTCTCCGGAAAAAGCGTATTCACAACTACTTATCAACCGCATATCCGGACAGTACAATGTCAACGCACCTACTTTATATGGAAAAATTCAAGCCGTGCTGGATTACATATCGGGCATGACAGACGTATATGCGCTCGACCTCTACCGGAAAATCAAAGGCAACAGTCTGCCGGCAGTATAATAAAAACATTGTCAGATGCGAGCAAGATGAATCCTGTAAATTTTATCTGCACCTGACAATGTTTCCCCAAATACTACTATTAGTCCGATTATTTGGTCAGTATGGGATGAGCGCCTGAAGTTATTTTCATAGCTTCAGGATGTTGCTTTACAAACGATTCGATATGACGTACCCGTTTGTCTTCCAGAATTTCATTGACTGCAATCAGAATTCCGGTTTCCTCCACATCTCCGAATCCATAATTAATCGCTGTTCCAAACATACGCATTGTAGGAGACAGACTCATATATGCATTGACCAAAGGAGGAATATTATACCCCAGCTTACGCACTTCCGTATTCAAGATCTTGTAATCTTCTTTAAAGGAATCATAACAGAAAAGATTTTCCAACATTTTCTTATCTGTTTCTATTTCCAGCGGTTTCATCGGAGTTATCAATTTATCTTTATCACCGAAATGTTTATTCAGGAAGTATAATATCATGTCACGCCCCTGACGATGATAACTAGGATACATAGTCATCTTACCAAAAAAATATTTCACATTAGGCTTAATCACGGTTAATGCGCCCAAACCATCCCACAAATTATCCAAAGCAAACAATCCCTTGGAACCGGCACGGGTTGACTGATATTCCAATGTAACAAATGAGCGTCCCAACTCCACCGTGTAAGGCAAATATTCTTTCAAAAACTTCCGAGAAATTAAACATGTGAGCAGTAGCCAGCACAGGCTTCCCATGTTCATCAAATTGCACCTCATCCCCCAAAAGATAACGATAACCTCCCAAAATCTCCTCCGCTTCAGGATTCCATACAACTAATTGCTTATATGGATTTTCCATCACGTCATATTCATCGATATCCATCGCCTTTCCTGTTCCGCCACCTGCAGCACGAAAGGCTATTTCTCTCAACCGGCCAATCTCCTTCATCACATTGGGCGAATCCTGATACGTTATGACGTAAATTTCATTATGACTTTTATTCGTAAACCTCAGGCGTTTATCCTCGGAAAGTTCCGCCTTCAGAATCTCTTTGCTAATCGGTGCAATAATTTCTTCCATATCTTTTTTCTCTCTTTTGTCTATTATAGCTTGTAGACTACATCTTTTACAAACTGCGCCCACTGAGCCGGGGTCTTTGTCTTGTCGAAAGTTTGCCAAGGAATGGGTTTTCCAATGGTCAAGGTAAAGGTTTTATGACGATTTTTCAACATTTCATCTGCCAAGTAAAGCATAGCAATATTAAACTTAATGCCAAGTGCCTTACATATATTTGCCAAATTATAAAAAAAAGTCTGAGTTCCGGCCCTCAAAGTGCAAAGGTACCACATCACGATGCGTTTCAATACTTTTAGTGACAAATGTCTTTTTCCATTCCAAATCCTTGATTTCCCCACCCTGTCTACGGGAACATAACCCCGCAGGAAACATAATGATATGATTATCCGAGGCAAACCCTGCCTCTACCATTTTCGGGAAATCCCTGGATTGCGAGCCTGTTTTATTGATAGGAATACATAAAGGAGCCAAACCATGCAAATTCATCAACAAATCATTGACCAAATAGCGTACATTACCATTGTAATGTTTTCCCAATATATACCCCAAAGCAACTCCATCCTGTCCCCCCAGCGGGTGATTGCTGACAAAAGTGCATTTACCGTTTTCAGGCAAGTTTTCCAAACCTTTTATCTCCACTTTTGCATCCAGGAACTCCATACAAGCTTCCAGAAAGTCAACTCCGACTTTATTTTTGGAGTCTTTTAAAAAGACATTCAGTTCATCCTGATGCACGATATGCTTCAGGTACGAAACGACAAAACGGGGAATATATTTATATTTTTTCCCGGCTTTCGTTTTCAATATCTTTTCTATGTCGATTAAAAATATAGAGTCGTCAGTCATTTTGCAAACGTTCTTTTCCATGCAAAAGTAACTTATCTTTTTTTATATTGGCAATTTATGACAGAAAAAACTCTTAATCTCTAAAGAAATTAAGAGTTTTTGTGTATGAAACTATACAAATTCTTTCATTTTTGCGCAAAACAAAAACGAATGTGCAATAGTTTGGTTTCGTTTTTCAACCTCCGAGAAGCTGCCCTTTCCATTATTTTTTATCATAAAATTATTAATTTTAAACCTCCTGTTTACCAAGCTACTAGCTACATTAACAGCCTGTTGAAAACTTCTCGAAATATTTTCTTAAAATATTGTGGGGAATTGTGGGGAATTGTGTAATTTTACACCTTGAACAATATAATAAGGTGTAAACATGCGATTTCTTGGGAATTCTGAAGCAAAGACGGATGCAAAGGCAGAGTGTTCCTGCCTGCCGTATTCAGGAAGCAGCTACAAGCTGCCTCCCAGGAGTGCCTGATTTTACGCAAAGACACCTACCAAGACTGCCTGGTACTTTACCCTGAAAATGTGTGGAACGAACAAATGAACGAACTACGTTGCAAACTCAATCGCTGGAATTCCAGACACCAAATGATTTTCCGTCAGTTCGTTTCGGATGTAGAAGTTATCACATTGGATGGAAACGGGCGCTTTCTGATTCCAAAACGATATTTGAAATTAGCTAAAATACAGCAAGATGTACGTTTTATCGGATTGGACGACACTATAGAAATCTGGTCTAAAGAAATAGCAGACAAACCCTTCATCACACCGGAGGACTTTGGAAAAGAATTGGAAGAAATTATGGGAACTAATAACAACGTAGAAATAGAATGAGTGAAGCAAAACTGATATATCATGTACCGGTATTATTAAACGAGAGCGTAGACGGAATGAACATCCAACCCGGAGGTATTTATGTAGATGCCACTTTCGGCGGCGGAGGACATTCCAAGGAAATTCTAAGCCGGCTGGGTAGCACCGCGCATCTATATAGTTTTGACCAAGATGAAGATGCCGAGAAGAATATTGTAAGCGACAGCCGCTTCACTTTTGTGCGTAGTAACTTCCGCTACCTTCCCAACTTCCTACGTTATTATGGCGTGGAAGGGGTGGATGCCATTTTGGCCGATCTGGGCGTTTCCTCACATCACTTTGACGACTCCGAACGTGGATTCTCATTCCGCTTCGAGGGCAAATTAGACATGCGGATGAACAAACGCGCAGGTATGACAGCTGCTGATGTAGTGAACACCTATGACGAAGAACGTTTGGCTAATATTTTCTATTTATATGGTGAATTGAAGAACAGCCGCAAACTGGCATCAGCCATCGTTAAAGCACGAGGTGTAAAACAAATTGTCACCATCGGTGATTTCCTCGAAGTCATCAAACCGCTTTTCGGGCGGGAACGTGAAAAGAAAGAGCTCGCAAAGGTGTTCCAAGCTTTACGCATAGAGGTAAATCAGGAAATGGAAGCATTGAAAGAAATGCTTTATGCAGCAACCAAGGCACTGAAACCGGGAGGCAGACTGGTAGTAATCACCTATCACTCTTTAGAAGACCGCATGGTAAAGAATATCATGAAAACCGGAAACATAGAAGGCAAGGCCGAACAAGATTTCTTTGGTAATGTACAGACACCTTTCAAACTAGTCAACAACAAAGTTATTGTTGCCGGCAACGAAGAAGTGACACGCAATCCGCGCTCCCGAAGCGCCAAGTTGAGAATTGCAGAAAAGAGATAACGAGATGGAAGAAGAACTGAAACAAAATACACAACAACCCAAAGACGGACAATCTGCTTCGCCCAAGCATATGTCTATCCGCAGCATATTAGGAGGAGATATCCTTGCGAACGACTTTTTCAAAAGACAGACCCGTTTGCTGATTCTCATCATGATCCTGACTGTACTATACATAGACAACCGTTATAGCAGCCAACAGGAACTCATTGAAATTGACAAGTTGAAAAAAGATTTGATCGATATCAAATACGATGCATTGACACGCTCTTCCGAACTGATGGAAAAGAGCCGCCAGTCACGTATTGAAGAATATATTTCGACGGAAGACAGCCCCTTGCAAACGGCTACCAACCGTCCTTATTTAATAAAGAAAGACTAAGCCCATGATGCCCAACCAAAAAAACATAATGCTCCGCTTCTCCTTCATCATCCTGGTCATGGTGTTGATAGGCATTGCCATTATCTGCAAAGCCGGCGTCATCATGTTTGCCGAGCGTCAATACTGGAAAGACGTAGCCGACCGTTTTGTAAAAGAAAACGTCACCGTACGTCCTACCCGTGGCAACATCATCTCATCCGACGGCCAGCTGATGGCAAGCAGCCTTCCCGAATATAAGATTTACATGGACTTCATGATAAATAAAAGGAAGGGCGAAACCGAAGAAGAGGAAAAGACACGGCTGAAGCTACAACATATCAAAGACTCAGTTCTTTATGCAAACCTTGACACAATCTGCAAAGGGTTACATGAAATATTCCCTGATAAAAGTGCCGCCTTTTTCCAACAGCACATCAAAAACGGAAGAAAAAAAGAGAGCCGCAGTTGGTTGCTCTACCCCAAACGCATTTCTTATATACAATATAAAGAAGCAAAACGTCTGCCCGTATTTAACCTGAACAAATACAAAGGCGGATTCCATGAACAGGCATTCAATCAACGGAAAAACCTTTTGGCTCACTGGCAATGCGTACATTAGGAGATATGTATCCAGATATAGAACAAGGTGCAAAGAACGGGCTGGAACTTTCATACGATTCCATATTAAAAGGCAGAAACGGTATCACTCACCGTCAAAAGGTAATGAACAAATACCTGAACATTGTAGATATTCCTCCTGTAGATGGCTGTGATATCATTACGACCATTGATGTAGGTATGCAAGACATCGCAGAAAAAGCATTGGTGGATGAATTGAAAGAAATCAACGCTACTGTAGGCGTTGCCATTCTGATGGAAGTGCAGACGGGAGACATCAAAGCTATCGTCAACATGACCAAATGCAATGACGGCATTTACAGAGAAATACGCAATAACGCCATCTCAGACATGATGGAGCCAGGCTCTACTTTCAAAACCGCATCCATACTGGTAGCGCTGGACGACGGAGTCATCACTCCGGAAACGGTGGTGGAAACCGGTAACGGGGTCTATATGATGCACGGCCGCTATATGAAAGATCATAACTGGCATCGTGGAGGCTACGGCACTATCAACACAACAAAATCATTGATGGTGTCCTCAAACATCGGTGTATCACGGTTGATCGATGATCATTATCATGATAATCCGGAAAAGTTTGTACGCGGACTGCATCGAGTAGGCATTGCCACTCCGTTAGATCTCGATATTCCCGGTGCCGGCAAGCCGAACATCCGCATCCCCAACAAAGACTTGAGCAATTGGTCACGTACTGCACTGGCATGGATGTCTATTGGCTATGAAACCCAAATTCCCCCCATCAATACACTGGCATTTTATAATGCTATAGCCAATAACGGAGTAATGGTCAAGCCCCGTTTTGTGAAATCAATAGTCAAAGACGGACAGGTAGTGGAAGATATTGCTCCTGAAATACTCAACCCGGCCATCGCTTCCCCCAAGGCTATCAGCGAAATACAAACGATTTTGGAAAAAGTCGTCAGCGAAGGACTGGGAAAGAAAGCAGGATCCAAGCAATTCCATGTATCCGGGAAAACCGGTACTGCACAGGTTTCACAAGGAAAAGCCGGGTACACGAATGGCACACGCCGTTATTTGGTAAGTTTCTGTGGATATTTTCCTTCAGAAGCGCCTAAATACAGTTGCATTGTAGCCATCCAGAAACCTGGACTCCCCGCCTCGGGTGGTCTGATGGCCGGCAGCGTGTTCAGTAAAATTGCCGAACGCGTATTTGCCAAACATCTGGCACAAGATTTGAAAGAAGCAAAAGACTCAACTTCTATCCTTATTCCGGATGTGAAAAACGGGGATATAAGTGCGGCACATTATGTACTGAACCGGATAAATGTAAATTCATCCGGAGTTTCGGAACAATCAACCGAAGGCAAACCGGTATGGGGAAATGTGACTAGTAATCCGGACAATGTATTATTCAACAAAAAAGACATTAACAATAAACTTGTACCAAGTGTTATTGGTATGGGCGCAAAGGATGCTGTCTATCTGCTTGAAAGCATGGGATTGAAAGCCCACATTACCGGCATCGGTAAAGTGAAGTCACAAAGTATCCCGGCCGGCAACACTTTGCGCAAAGGACAAACCATACAATTACGATTAAATTAACAGTGTAACAGGAAGAATATGAAACTGGAAAAGATTATTAAAGGAATAACAGTCAATGAAATCATAGGTGATGCATCCCAAGAAATTTCGGGAATAAACATGGACTCGCGCCTGATAGAGCCTGGTCATATTTTCGTTGCTGTAAAAGGAACGCAGACTGACGGACACACTTATATCAAAAAGCAATAGAAAAAGGAGCCCGTACAGTGGTATGTGAGAATCTTCCTGAGACATTGATTGAGAATGTTACCTACATCAAAGTGAACGATACGGAAGACGTTGTCGGGAAACTGGCAACTACGTTTTACGGCGACCCCACCTCGAAATTGGAACTGGTCGGTGTTACAGGCACCAACGGAAAAACGACTATTGCCACCTTATTATATAATATGTTCCGTAAATTCGGATATAAGACAGGACTCATTTCCACTGTATGCAATTATATAGATGAGGAAGTCATTCCAACTGACCATACCACCCCTGACCCTATTACACTAAATAAACTGCTGGGGCGCATGGCAGATGAAGGATGCAAATATGCCTTTATGGAAGTAAGCTCACATTCTGTAGCACAAAAACGGATTGGTGGTTTAAAATTCGTAGGCGGTATATTTACCAACCTTACCCGTGACCATCTGGACTACCATAAAACTGTAGAGAACTATCTGAAAGCCAAAAAAGCATTCTTTGACGGTTTGCCTAAAACAGCCTTTGCCTTAACCAATCTGGATGACAAAAACGGATTGGTCATGACTCAAAATACCAAAGCAAAGGTACATACCTATTCGCTGCGCAGCTTGAGTGATTTTAAAGGAAAAGTGCTGGAAGATGGATTCGAAGGAATGCTGCTTGATATAAATAATGTGGAAGTCAATGTACAGTTCATCGGACGTTTCAATGCTTCCAACCTGCTGGCTGTCTATGGAGCAGCCTGCCTGCTTGGGAAAAAGACAGAAGAGGTATTGCTGGCATTGAGTACTCTTCGCCCCGTTGCCGGGCGTTTTGACTCACTGCGCTCACCCAAGGGATACACCGCCATTGTGGACTATGCCCATACTCCGGATGCCTTGGAAAATGTGCTGAATGCCATTCACGAGGTCCTGAATGGCAAAGGTCATGTAATTACGGTAGTAGGCGCCGGCGGCAACCGCGATAAAGGCAAACGCCCCTTGATGGCACAAGAAGCGGTAAAGCAAAGCGATAAAGTCATTATCACCTCTGACAATCCCCGTTTTGAAGAGCCGCAGGAAATCATCAATGATATGCTGGCAGGGCTGACTAAAGAGGATATGCGTAAAGTGATAAGCATAGCCGACCGTAAAGAAGCGATCCGTACAGCTTGTATGCTGGCCCAAGCTAAAGATGTCATTTTAGTTGCCGGGAAAGGACACGAAAATTATCAGGAAATCAAAGGTATAAAGCACCATTTCGACGATAAAGAAGTATTAAGAGATATTTTTGCTAATGAATAAACCAACCAAAGATGTTATATTATTTATTTCAATATTTAGAAAAGTTCGATTTTCCCGGAGCCGGTATGTTCGGTTACGTTTCATTCCGTTCATTGATGGCAATCATTTTATCATTGTTGATCTCAGCTATCTTCGGTGAATATTTCATCAACCTGCTCAAACGTAAACAAATAACCGAAACCCAACGTGACGCATCTATAGACCCTTTTAATGTGAAAAAAGTTGGTGTGCCGACGATGGGAGGTATAATTATTATTGTCGCAATTCTCATACCTTGCCTCTTGTTGGGGAAGCTGCATAATATTTACATGATATTAATGTTGATTACCACCATTTGGCTGGGTACGTTAGGCTTTTTGGACGACTATATCAAGGTCTTCCGTAAAGACAAAGAAGGGTTGCACGGCAAATTCAAGATCATCGGCCAAGTAGGTTTGGGACTCATTGTGGGACTCACCTTATATTTAAGTCCGAGCGTGGTTATCCGTGAGAACGTAGAAATACAAAGAGGAGGAGAAATTGTGGAAGTGGTGCACAAGGAACAAGATCAGAAGTCCACCAAAACTACGATTCCTTTCTTCAAGAACAACAATTTGGATTATGCTGATTTCGTAGGTTTTCTGGGAGACAATGCCCAGGCTGTAGGTTGGATTATTTTCGTATTAGTTACCATCTTCGTAGTTACTGCCGTATCTAACGGTGCCAACCTGAATGACGGGATGGACGGGATGGCAGCCGGAAATTCTGCTATCATCGGTCTTACCTTAGGCATATTGGCATACGTATCCAGCCACATCGAATATGCAGGATACCTTAATATCATGTACATTCCCGGCAGTGAAGAACTGGTAATCTTTATCTGCTCCTTCATCGGCGCACTGATCGGTTTCCTTTGGTACAATGCTTTTCCCGCCCAAGTATTTATGGGCGATACCGGCAGCTTGACCATTGGTGGTATCATAGCGGTATTTGCAATCATCATTCATAAAGAGTTGCTTATACCTATTCTCTGTGGAATCTTCTTGGTAGAAAACCTTTCGGTCATTCTACAGGTGAGATATTTCAAAAGCGGAAAAAAGAAAGGACATTTGCAACGCGTATTCAAACGTGCCCCTATCCACGACCATTTCCGCACTACATTAGCACAGTTAGACCCCAATTGCAGTTATCTGTTCATGAAACCCAACAGCGTATTCCATGAGTCAAAAATCACGGTACGCTTCTGGATTGTCACCATCGTACTCGCTGCAATTACGATTATTACATTAAAGATAAGATAAGATAAACGAAGATTATGGCTAAAAGAATTGTCATACTAGGAGCCGGAGAAAGCGGTGCGGGAGCAGCCGTTCTGGCAAAGAAACAAGGTTTCGACACCTTCGTTTCAGACATGTCCACGATTAAGGACATATACAAAAACATGCTGAACGAGCGAGGCATCGAATGGGAAGAAGGCAAACATACCGAATCTCTCATTCTGAATGCGGATGAAGTAATCAAAAGTCCGGGTATTCCGAATGATGCCCCGATGATTCTTAAGTTAAAGTCACAAGGCACCCCTATCATCTCCGAAATAGAATTTGCGGGACGTTATACCAATGCCAAAATGATTTGCATTACAGGAAGTAATGGAAAAACAACAACTACTTCGCTGATTTATCATATCTTCAAGAAAGCAGGTATGAATGTGGGACTAGCCGGAAATATCGGCCAAAGTCTGGCATATCAGGTAGCAGAATGCAACTATGATTATTATGTGATCGAGTTAAGCAGTTTCCAATTGGACAATATGTACAAGTTCCATGCCAACATTGCCGTATTGATGAACATCACGCCGGATCATCTGGACCGTTACGACCACCAGATGCAAAACTATGTGGATGCCAAATTCCGCATTATCCAGAACCAGACCCCGGACGATGCCTTCATCTTCTGGAACGATGACCCCATCATCCAGCGTGAATTACACAAATATGGCATTCATGGCCATTACTACCCTTTTGCCGAAAGGAAAGAGGAAGGAACCGCCGCATACGTGGAACAGGACAAGGTTTATTTTACAGAACCAATCGCTTTCAACATGGAACAGGAGGAACTGGCGCTGACCGGAACCCATAATCTGTTCAACTCCATGGCGGCCGGTATCTCTGCCAACCTGGCGGGTATCCGCAAAGAGTGTATCCGCGAGGCCTTGGGTGATTTCAAGGGAGTGGAACACCGCCTTGAAAAAAAGTCTGCCGGGTAAGAGGGGTGGATTACATCAATGACTCCAAGGCTACCAATGTGAATTCCTGCTGGTATGCTTTGCAAAGCATGAAAACCAAAACCATCCTGATATTAGGCGGGAAAGACAAAGGCAACGACTATAACGAAATTGCCGACTTGGTAAAAGAAAAAAATGTACCGGATTGATCTACATGGGATTGCACAATGAGAAATTGCATGATTTTCTTTGACAAGTTCGGCCTGCCTGTAGCCGATGTACAAAGCATGAAGGATGCCGTAGACGCTGCTTACCGGATGGCCAAGAAAGGCGAAACCGTATTATTAAGTCCATGCTGCGCCAGCTTCGACCTTTTCAAAAGTTACGAAGACCGTGGCGAGCAGTTCAAGGAATGTGTAAGAAACCTGTAATATAGTATTAAGGTATATAGATAATGGATCTGATAAAAGACTTGTTCAAGGGCGACAAAGTAATCTGGATTATTTTCCTGTTTCTTTGTCTGATCTCTATCGTCGAGGTATTTAGTGCCGCCAGCACGCTTACCTACAAGTGGGGATCATTGGGGACCTATCACCCAGCACAGTGTCATCCTGATGGTAGGTGTGTGCATTGTGGTACTGGTACATAACATTCCCTACAAATATTTCCGTGTGTTTCCCGTCTTCCTGCTACCCCTATCGACATTATTGCTGATATTTGTAATGGGTATGGGATTGATTACCGGAGACCGTGTCAATGGTGCAGCCCGTTGGATGACTTTCTTCGGTATCCAGTTCCAGCCTTCCGAACTGGCAAAAATGGCCGTGATTATTGTCACCGCATTTATTCTATCCAAGTTTCAGGAAGAAGACAATGCCAATCCGAAAGCATTTAAATATATCATGTGGATCACCGGAATTGTTTTCATTCTGATTGCTCCCGAAAACGGCTCTACCGCAGCACTGCTTTTCGGAGTAGTCTTTTTAATGATGGTGATCGGCCGGGTACCCTGGAAGCAATTGGCCAAGTTAATGGGAATAGCCGGAGTTATGGTGGCTTTTTTTGTAGGCATAGTGATGATTATGCCCACACACAAACTGAACAAAGTCCCCATGATGCACCGTGTAGAAACCTGGCAGAACCGTATAAAAGGCTTCTTTGAGGACAAAGAAGCCGTTCCCGCCGCCAAATATGATATAGACAAGGACGCCCAGATAGCACACGCCAATATTGCTATCGCCTCCAGCAACATCATAGGAAAGATGCCGGGTAACAGTGTGCAGCGGGATTTCCTGTCACAAGCATTCTCGGACTTCATCTTTGCTATAATCATAGAAGAGCTGGGGTTGCTGGGAGGCGCCTTTGTAGTGATTCTCTACATCTGGCTGTTGATGCGGGCGGGTAAAATAGCCCGAAGAAGTGAAAAAAGTTTTCCTGCCTTTCTGGTGATGGGCATCGCCCTGTTGCTGGTATCTCAGGCGATGCTTAACATGATGGTGGCCGTAGGTCTGTTCCCCGTCACCGGACAACCCCTGCCGCTTATCAGCAAAGGGGGAACTTCTACACTCATCAACTGCGCCTACATCGGTATGATATTAAGTGTCAGCCGCTACGTGGCTGAGAAAGAAGAACAGAAAGCCGCCGAGCAACAAGCGCAGAAAGAAGCCGAACTGGCAGCCAAGACCGAACGGCATCAGGAAATGGTAGCTGCCATGCAGGAAGCCATTACCACACTTCCGTCGGGTGACAATGCCACCACTTCCCTCCCGCCGGAGGAGAACTCGCTGCCCGATGACTTGAAGGCAATGCTGAATGCAGCCGAAGCGGGAGCCGGAAGAAGAAATATAATATAAACCATTCATTTTAAAAGTATTATTTATACTTTTGCGAATAATTCGACTAAAAAGGAATTATGGAAGAAAATTTAAGAATCATCATCAGCGGAGGAGGAACCGGGGGACACATTTTCCCCGCAGTCTCTATTGCCAACGCCATCAAGGAACAACATCCCGAAGCGGAAATCCTGTTCGTAGGCGCTGAAGGCAGAATGGAGATGCAACGCGTTCCTGCTGCCGGATACCCTATAAAAGGATTACCTGTTGCCGGATTCGACCGTAAGAACTTATTGAAAAATGTTTCGGTTCTTTTCAAATTGGTCAAAAGCCAGCTATTGGCACGTAAAATCATCAAGGATTTCAAGCCACATGCAGCAGTAGGTGTAGGCGGATATGCCAGCGGTCCTACTTTGAAAATGGCCGGGATGATGGGTATTCCGACACTGATACAAGAGCAGAACTCTTATGCCGGAGTAACCAACAAACTATTGGCAAAGAAAGCCTGCAAAATATGCGTGGCATACGACGGCATGGAACGTTTCTTTGAAAAAGACAAGATTATCCTGACCGGAAACCCTGTCCGCCAAGGACTGCGCAACCATCACATCAGCCGTGAAGAGGCTATCCGCTCCTTCGGGCTGGACCCATCCAAGAAAACAATCCTGATTGTAGGAGGAAGCTTGGGAGCACGCACCATCAACAACTGCGTGATGGAAGGTTTGGACAAGATTAAAGCATCCGGCGCGCAGTTTATCTGGCAAACCGGGAAAATATATATCGGCGAAGCACGCGCCGCAGTAGCCCAGGCCGGTGAGTTACCAATGCTCCACGTAACCGATTTTATCAGCGATATGGCCGCCGCATACAGTGCTGCCGATTTAATAATCAGCCGTGCCGGCGCAGGTTCCATCTCCGAGTTCTGTTTGTTGCAGAAACCCGTCATTCTGGTTCCGTCGCCTAATGTGGCCGAAGATCATCAGACCAAGAACGCACTGGCGCTGGTCAATAAAAACGCAGCACTCTATATCAAGGACGCCGCTGCCAAAGAAGCTCTGCTGGACAAAGCGGTTGAAACCGTGAAACAGCCGGAAACATTGAAAAGTTTAAGTACAAATATTGCTAAATTAGCCTTTACCGACTCAGCCAACGTTATTGCCCGGGAGGTATTCAAACTGGCTGATAAATACAGAAAAGAAAATGGACGTTAACACATTAAAATCAGTTTATTTCATCGGTGCCGGAGGTATCGGCATGAGCGCATTGGTACGCTACTTCCTGTCAAGGCAAGAAGGTAGGCGGATATGACCGTACGCCCAGTGAACTGACAGAAAAGCTGATAGAAGAAGGAGCAGCCATCCATTACGAAGAAAGCACGGAACTGATAACGGATGCATTCCGCGACCCGGCAACTACATTGGTTGTCTATACTCCGGCTGTCCCCGATACACATAAAGAGTTTACCTATTTCCGGGAAAACGGTTTCGAGATACATAAACGTTCGCAGGTATTGGGAATGCTTACCCATGCAGGAAAAGGACTTTGTGTAGCCGGCACTCACGGTAAGACCACCACTTCTACCATGACAGCCCATCTGTTACACCAATCCCATGTAGGATGCAACGCCTTTTTGGGAGGCATCTCAAAGAATTACGGCACCAACCTGCTGTTGTCTGACAGCAGTGAATACATGGTTATTGAAGCCGACGAGTTCGACCGTTCTTTCCATTGGCTCTCGCCATACATATCGGTGATTACCGCAACCGATCCCGACCATCTGGATATCTACGGAACCAAAGAGGCTTATCTGGAAAGCTTCCGCAAATACACCTCACTCATCCAGCCGGGAGGTGCATTGATTGTACGTAAAGGCATCGAGCTGCAACCAGCTTTGCAGAATGGTGTGAAACTGTACACCTATTCCCAAGAAGAGGGTGACTTTCATGCAGAGAATATCCGTATTGGGAACGGTGAGATTTTCTTTGATTACGTATCACCCTTGGGAAATATCCCCAATATACAGTTGGGTGTCCCCGTCAGTATCAACATAGAGAACGGGGTAGCCGCCATGGCTTTGGCGCAGATGAGCGGATTGACTGACGAAGAAATAAAGAGAGGTATGGCAAGTTTCCGCGGAGTAGACCGTCGTTTCGATTTCAAGATAAAGAACGACAAGGTGGTTTTCCTGAGCGACTATGCGCACCATCCTTCCGAGATAAAGCAAAGCATACTCTCCATGCGTGCCCTCTATCGGGACAAGAAGCTGACGGCTGTTTTCCAGCCGCACCTCTACACACGTACCCGTGATTTCTACAAAGATTTCGCCGACAGCCTTTCCTTGTTGGACGAAGTCATCCTGGTAGATATCTATCCGGCACGCGAGCAACCCATCCCCGGCGTCACCAGCAAACTGATTTACGACCATCTGCGTCCGGGCATCGAGAAGAGCATGTGCAAGAAAGAAGAAATTCTAGACGTACTGAGCAAGAAAGATATAGAAGTATTAATCACCCTGGGTGCGGGCGACATAGATAACTATGTACCCCAAATCTGCGGATTACTGAATAAAAAATGATAAAGAAAATTCTCATACTCCTGTTTCTGTTGCTGATAACCGCCTACCTTATTGTAGCCGTTACCGCTTTCAACACCAAGCCTGCCGACCAGGTTTGCAAGGGTATGGAATTGATTATCAAGGACAGTATAGACCATGGTTTCATCAGCCAGAAAGGGATACTCCGCTTACTGAACGGTAAGAAGCTCTCCCCTGTGGGTAAGAAGATGGGCGACATCAACACCCGCCTGCTGGAAGAAGAGCTCAGCCAACATCCCTTGATTGAAAATGTGGAATGTTACCGTACACCGGGATGCAAGATAGGTATCGAAGTGACACAGCGCCTCCCCATCCTCAGAGTGATGGCAAACAACGGAGACAACTATTATATTGACAATAAAGGAAAAATTATGCCGATACCCAACAGTTCGGCACACGTAGCTGTTGTTACAGGATACGTGGATCGTGATTTTGCCGTCAAGGAACTATATACCTTAGGAGTCTTTCTACAGGCCCATCCGCTATGGGATGCCCAGATAGAGCAGATCAACGTGACACAAGCCAAAGAACTGGAACTGGTTCCACGGGTTGGCGAACATATCATATTCTTAGGCAAGCCCGGGAATTATGAGGAAAAGTTCGAGAAACTAAAAACTTTTTATGAGAAAGGACTGAACCAAGTAGGCTGGAACAAGTACAGCCGCATCAGTCTGGAATTTAATAATCAGATTATTTGTACTAAAAAAGAGAAGTAAGATATGGCAGCAACAGATTTTATAGTAGCAATAGAACTGGGATCCTCCAAGATCACAGGTATTGCAGGAAAGAAACATGCGGACGGAAGCATACAAGTGCTGGCCCTCGCCAGCGAAAACTCTTCGGATTTTATCCGTAAGGGAGTGATTTACAATCTGGACAAAACCGCACAAAGCCTTACTTCGATTATCAAGAAACTGGAATCGACATTAAAGGCTTCTATCGGAAAGGTCTATGTAGGTATCGGAGGACAATCTCTACGCACCATCCGTAATACGGAGGTACGTCATCTGGAAGAAGAAACCAAAATTTCACAGGAACTGATTGACTCCATCATGGACAGCAACCGCGAAGTCCCCATCATAGACCAGGAAATACTGGAAGTGGCCCCCCAGGAATATAAAGTAGGCATCAACCTGCTGGCCGATCCTGTAGGAGTTCCCAGCGATCATATAGAAGGGCGTTTCCTTAATATCATCGCCCGCAACAGCGTGAAGCAGAACATTGACAAATGTTTCAAACAGGCAGGAATCGAAATAGCCGACTATATCATCTCACCGTTGGCTCTGGCCAATGCCGTACTGACCAACAGTGAAAAACGTTCGGGCTGCATGTTCATCGACTTTGGCGCAGATACGACTACTGTATCTGTCTACAAAAACAACATACTCCGCCATTTGGCAGTCATCCCACTGGGAGGAAGCAACATCACCAAAGACATTTGCAGCCAGCAGATTGAAGAGGAAGATGCCGAAGAACTGAAAAAGAAATACGGCAATGCCTATGCCGACAAGTCGGAAGACGGAGATGACAACCCTACCTACTCGCTGGACGGGAAATGCAGTATTGAGTCACACTTACTGGAAGACATCGTAGAAGCGCGTGTCAATGAGATACTGGCCAATGTATGGAACCAGATTGTTCTTTCGGGATATGAAGACAAACTGCTGGCAGGAGCTATCATTACCGGCGGTGCTGCAAATCTAAAGAATATGGAGGAAGCATTCAGCAACCGTACCAAAGTAGAAAAGGTAAGAATGGCCAAAGAAAGCCAGCTAAGCCTGAAAGGTGGCATGATGGAACTGAAAAAAGATGGTACATGCAATACAATCATCGCTTTGCTAGGAGCCGGGAAAGAGAACTGTTACCGCCCGGAACGTCCTATCCAAGTACCTCTCTTCGATGAAAGCGGCGAGAATGTGGAAGACAAAAGGAAAAGAGAGAAAGAAGAAGCAGCCAGAATAGCAGCGGCAGCCAAGAAAGCAGAGGAAGAGGAGAAGCTGCGAAAAGCCACTTGCGAGAGCCTGATAAGAAACGCAAAAGAGCTGAAAGAGGCAGGCAAATACAAAAATGCCTTGTCGCAACTGGCCAAAGCACGCGATCTGGGAGTGGCAGAAGCTTTGAACCAAATACGCGACCTGGAAAAAGAAATCAAGAGTTTGAAAGAAGCCAACAATCCGATCAAACGGCTGACCGACTTGTTTGGAAGGATTCTGGAAGAATAATAACGAATTACATCACCTTAATATAATATAGAAGATTATGTCTGATGAAACTATAATGCCATTCGATTTCCCGGCAGAAAACCCGACTATCATTAAAGTAATCGGTGTGGGAGGTGGCGGCGGCAATGCCGTAAATCACATGTATAAAGAAGGTATACACGATGTAACATTTGTTGTGTGCAACACAGATAACCAGGCGTTGGCCGAATCCCCCGTTCCCGTGAAGTTGCAACTGGGAAAAGAAGGATTAGGAGCCGGGAACCGCCCGGAGCGTGCACGTGAAGCAGCCGAAGAAAGTATAGAAGACGTAAAAGGAATGTTGAACGACGGCTGTAAAATGGTATTTATCACTGCCGGAATGGGAGGAGGTACCGGAACCGGTGCGGCTCCGATCATTGCCAAGACAGCCAAAGATATGGATATCCTCACCGTAGGTATTGTCACCATTCCGTTCCTTTTTGAAGGAAACCGGAAGATTGACCAGGCGCTGGACGGCGTGGAGAAAATGAGCCAGCATGTAGATGCCTTGCTGGTGATCAACAATGAACGTCTGCGTGATATTTATTCGGACTTCAGCGTGATGAACGCTTTCGGCAAAGCGGATGACACTTTATCCATAGCAGCCAAGAGTATTGCCGAGATTATCACTATCCGCGGTACCATCAACCTGGACTTCAATGACGTGAAAACAGTACTAAAAGATGGTGGGGTAGCCATTATGAGTACGGGATACGGCAAAGGGGAAAGCCGCGTGAGCCAGGCTATCAATGATGCGCTCCATTCCCCGCTGCTGAACAACAACGATATCTTCAACTCGAAGAAGATCCTGTTCAACATCTCTTTCAGCACCAAGAGCGAGTTGATGATGGAAGAGATGAATGAGGTTCATGACTTCATGAGCAAATTCGGCAAAGACGTGGAAACCAAATGGGGGCTCTATATCGACGAGTCGCTGGAAGAACAGGTGAAGTTCACCGTACTTGCCACCGGCTTCGGCATCAAGGATGTACCGGGCATGGACAACATGATGAACAAACGCACCATCGAGGAACAAAAGAAACTGGAAGAACTGGAAGAAGAGGAACAGCGCAAGGATGAACGTCGTGGAGATTACTACGGCAAAGACACCTTCAAGAACAGCAACAAGAAGAAACGCCATAACATTTACATCTTCAGCCTGGAGGATCTGGACAATGATGACATTATCAGTATGGTGGAAACGACCCCTACTTTCCAACGTACCAAAACTGTGTTGGAAAGTATCCAGTCTAAAGCAATAGCCGAAGAAGAGGAAACATTCAATAACGATGCCGAAAACGGCGGAATAACGATCACATTTTAACAACTAAAATAGAAAAGAACCATGGATTTATTTGACGTAATCAGCAACGATATCAAAGAGGCTATGAAAGCCAAGGACAAAGTGAAACTGGAAACTTTGCGTAATGTGAAAAAATTCTTCCTTGAAGCAAAGACAGCACCGGGCGCCAACGACACTTTGACGGATGACGCTGCATTGAAAATCATGCAGAAACTGGTAAAACAAGGGAAAGATTCAGCCGCCATTTACCAAGGTCAGGGCCGCGCAGACTTGGCTGAAGCCGAACTGGCCCAAGTGGCAGTGCTTGAAGCCTATCTGCCCAAACAAATGAGTAACGAAGAACTGGAAGCCGCTTTGAAAGAAATTATTGCAGAAGTGGGTGCCGCCGGTCCTCAGGATATGGGTAAAGTCATGGGTGTCGCCACCAAAAAGTTGGCAGGCAAAGCCGAAGGACGTGCCATCTCGGCTAAAGTGAAAGAATTACTGGGATAATACTCCGGCAATCCATATTCGAGAAACGAAACTTCTGCCCCGATTCATCTTTACGGGCAGAAGTTTCGTTTTTTATAAAATCAGTGAGAAGCAAACGTATGCAGTACCCTATCCAGCTTCCCGTTTATCATTCTCACTTCACCAATACCCTGGAATTCAAAGTATCCTTCAGTGTGTTCAGCCACAATAAAAATCTGATATACAACGCATAAGGCTGACAGTAGTTCCTTCAGTGCGCTGTCAGCACCTTCAGCCGCCGCAACACCCGCACCGGACCGATGTCCTTGACCATCATGCTAAAGGACAAGAATGAGTCATACAATATCGTGGTCAAAAGATTGCACCTGCTTTCCATCTTAACTTTCAAGACAGGAAGAATACTCATTTGCTTCCGTAAGCATTCGGCCTCGTGCGTGTTTTTTTCCCCTCTTTTCCTTCCTACCTTTGTGGCTTCATTATAATCTTAATCCATTATGTGTTCAGTATTAGAATTTTCTAGTGAAAGTGATAAACTACGTACTCTCTTTTCCGAGTCTAACCATTTTGATTCTGTTCTTTTCATATTTGATGGCGGCCGTCGTTATAAAGTTTCGTCTTCCAGCCTTGGTATCCATTCCCCTCAGGACCTACTTCTCCCTTTAGGTCTTGGCCTTTTCCGCAGCAGTCCTTTTTGGTCTTATTACCTTTATCCCCAAGGTTGTAATTTCCATAAAGGTATTGACGGTCTTTGTGGCGAGGTCATCCGACACACGGGTTCCTGCGTGTCAGAGCAGAGCTGTCATTATTTTTCCCGACCGCACCCGTAGCAGGTTGCATATCCTTATATCGGTGCGACGACGAATACCGTCTGGAATGCCGTCGTCTGAATCGCGGTTCTTTCCTCTTGAAAAAAGGAGGAACGGAAGAAGGATTTTCTTCAAATTTCCTGGAATCGCCTGAATGAGCTGCTTACTGTTAAAAAGTATCGGAAAACAGTTGAAAAGTAATTCCCCATTCTATAAGCCGTGCAGTTTTATTTTGATAACTTTGCCACATAATAAAAAGTGGATGTACAGTGAAAGAACCGGTTATTACCCTTACTTTGGAAGAGTACGAAGAGTTGCGCAAGGAACATGAATGCCTTGAAAAGGAGCATGCGGAACTTCAGAGAAAATACGAAGCCTCTTTGCAGGAGTATTCCCGCCAGGTCGAAGAAATCTCGGCCTGTACAGCCGTCATTGCCGATCTGAGATGGAAATTGGCTGACTTGACACGCCGTTTATGGGGTAAATCCAGTGAAAAACGTCATCTTCCCGAAGATGCCGGCCAGCTGAGCATCTGTTTCGAGTCTCCGTCCGATGTCAATGACCCGGTAGCGGAAGAACAGAAAACCGCTGGGAAATCCGTCACATCGGAGAATGGCTACAATCGTTTCCGTAAAAGCTTCACGAAAAAGATCACTCCCCACGCCCGTAAGCCCATCGACCCGTCCCTTCCCCGTGAGGAGATTATCATTCCCATGCCGGAAGGCCTTTCGTTGGAGGGAGCGACGAAGCTGGGAGAGGAAGTGAGCGAACAGTATGCTGTCAGTCCCGCCCGATTCTATGTGAAACGCATCATCCGTCCTAAATACCGGCTCGCCGACGGTCGTATCATAACCGCTCCCATGCCCGTAATGGCACATCCCCACAGCAATGCCTCGGAAAGTGTACTGGCCCACATTGCTACCGCCAAATATTACGACCACCTGCCTCTGCACAGACAGCTGGATATCTTTGAGCGTGAAGGAATCCATCTGAGTCCTTCCACCGTAAGTAACTGGATGATGGCTGCCGCACAGCATCCGTCTGGAACCAATCTATAATGAACTTCGTGAACTGGTCAAGGACAGCTATTACGTCATGGCCGATGAGACACCCCATCCCGTACTTGAAAGCGACCGGCCCGGTGCTCTTCACCGCGGGTATATGTGGAACTTCTATCTGCCCCGGTTCCATACCCCTTCTTTGAATATCACAAGGGCCGTGGCAGCAGCGGAATAGACACACTGCTGGCAGGACAGGTCCGGGTGGTACAGAGTGACGGCTTTGCAGTATATGACAAGTTCGACACGCTACCCGGAAAGTTGCATCTGTGCTGCTGGGCGCACGTCAGGCGCAACTTTGTGGAAGCGGAAGGAAATGACCCTCCCAGAGCAAGGCATGCACTTGGAAAAATAGGCGGACTGTATGCCGTGGAGGAGAAAATCAGAATGGAACATCTGGAAGGGGAGGCGGTGGTAAAGCTTCGCCGGGAAAAATCGTACCCTATTATCAAAGAACTGGAAAAATGGTGCAAGGAGGAATATGGACATACGGTCGATAAATCGCCTATTGCCAAGGCCATGTTCTATATGTACACACGCTTTGAACAACTGTCCGGATATGTCAATGACGCACAGTTCTGCATTGACAATAATCCGGTGGAGCGTTCTATAAGGCCGTTGACTTTAAACAGAAAAAATACGCTCGTCTCCGGATCACATGAGGCAGCACATGCAGCGGCAATTTTCTTTTCACTGATGGGATGCTGTAGGGAAAATAAGGTGAACCCAAAACTATGGATGCAGGACGTGCTGATTAGGGTACAGGAGAAAGAAAGAGAAGAGAAAAACGATTACACCGATTTACTGCCATTTAATTGGAAAGGATAAACAGGAAAGCTATAATAAAGTCAAAAGCCAGACATGCTTCGTCTGGCTTTTGACTTTATTATAACTTGGAGAGAAACACGCACGAGGCCGAATGCTTACTTGCTTCCTGGACTCATTTATCGTTTCACCTTAGTGATGAAGTTGTTTCACTAGGATGATGAAACTTCATCACTAGAGTGCTAAAGCTTCCTCACTAAAGTGAAACGATAAATAAAAAAAGGCGTGAACATGAACACATCCAGATAGAAAGGATTTCACGAGAACAACTCTTTCAGCACATCCAGCGATTTCAGCACCGGAAAATCCGGCAGATGCAAACGATAGTAATCATTCATAATAACCAGACAGCGGTTACGCTCCAGACGGCTCATAGTAAAAAGATGCATTGTTTCATAATTCATACGCATTAAAAGGTTGATACGTGAAGCCTCCTCCGGTTTCAAAAAAGCACCATGTAATGGCCGGACAGACACGAAGCAGGCATTCAGCATATCAAAAAAGCATCCTTCCCTATAATCCTCCGTATTAGGATACAGACCGAGGAAACGTGAAAAACGCATCAGAAAAACCAAATGAAAATTGGAGAAACTTCTGTCGCATTCGTCCAGCCACCGGATAGAATGCTCCAAATAAGCAAACAACGGCCCGTTCTCCGCTTCTTCACGCAAAGCACGATACAGAAATTCCGCCAAGAACATGGCAATGGAAGATTTATAAGGATCGTATGGCAACGTGCGGAAAGGATACCACGACTTCGCTTCTTTTATACGATACAAATTAGACATCGGACGATAATCCGCTTCAAACTCTATCATGGAAAGCGGCTGGAACAATACCGTCTTCACCGCCGATTTCCGTGAACGGGGAACAGACACAAGAAAAAGAAGCACGGCCATTCTCGCGCGTATAAATATCAACGATATTCGAAGTATCATTGTATTTTTAAGGTATGAAGTACAATTCCCACCGTCTTTTGAAGCATACTCTTTTCTCTCTTTTATATACTAGGTAATCGTTGTCCGCAATACGTTTTTTGCTTTTCCACACAAATATACGCATCGTTGGAACATACAAAAATAGGTTTTTAGATGAAAATGCACGTATTTACAAAAAAAAAAATATGCCGAATTATTTTGTCAATTCAAAAAAGAGTTCCTACCTTTGCAACCGCAAAAAAAGAGAAAAACACTCTCCGAAAGCAAGCCAAGCTAAGGCTCGGCAGAATCAAGGCTCGGCCCGTTCGTCTATCGGTTAGGACGCAAGATTTTCATTCTTGAAAGGGGGGGGTTCGATTCCCCCACGGGCTACAAATAAAAATAATAAAAAGAACAAAATTAAAGATTAGTCGAAATGGCAAATCACAAATCATCATTAAAGAGAATCAGACAGGAAGAGAAGAGAAGACTTCATAACAGATATTATGCAAAAAAACAATGCGTAACACTGTTAAAAAACTTCGTGCAACTACTGACAAGGCAGAAGCTGTTGCAATGTATCCGGCCGTTCAGAAGATGTTGGACAAGCTTGCTAAGACCAATATCATACACAAGAACAAAGCCGCTAACTTGAAGTCAAAATTGGCTGCTTACATTAGCAAACTCGCTTAAGCAAAGTCTTAAACTAAAAGATAAAATAGGCAGGATTTTTCAATCCGGCCTTTTGTCTTTTTATGTGTTTCATAAAACACAAGCAATACATATTGCAAACGTAACATCGAAAAAATACGCAAGTCCTCGCTCCGCGGAAAACAGCCCTGAAGAATCTGAAGCATTCATGAAGGATTTAGAAGAGAATCATACATGATAAGATGCTGATAAAAAGCCTGTTAAGCGTCAATGAAGGATTTGAAGGAAAAAGAAGCCCCATTGATCTTCAGAAGACTTACCCTCGAAATAAATACATCACTCCCCTACTTTTCCCGGCGTTCACGGACAGACCTCATTCCAAACCCGTCCAATCCCCTCTTTTTTACGTTTTTTAGTCCATAAAAGCTGCCTGTCTCAGCAATTTTTCGTATCTTTGAAAGCTAATATTTAAGATAATTGAATCAAACATGAGTGAAGAAGAAAAGATAAACGGCGAAAACAATTACTCGGCCAGTAACATCCAGGTATTGGAAGGTTTGGAGGCTGTACGTAAACGTCCCGCCATGTATATCGGAGACATCAGCGAAAAGGGATTGCACCACTTGGTTTACGAGGTTGTGGACAACTCTATCGACGAGGCATTGGCCGGCTACTGTGATCATATAGAAGTCACCATCAATGAAGACAACTCCATTACCGTACAGGATAATGGCCGTGGTATCCCGGTAGACTTTCACGAAAAAGAAAAGAAATCTGCATTGGAAGTAGTAATGACCGTGCTGCACGCGGGAGGTAAGTTCGACAAAGGTTCTTACAAGGTTTCAGGCGGTCTGCACGGTGTAGGTGTTTCTTGTGTGAACGCCTTGTCTACTCACATGACCACACAGGTATTCCGCGGTGGCAAGATCTACCAGCAGGAATACAGCTGCGGACATCCTTTGTATTCTGTAAAAGAAGTAGGAACAGCTGATATTACCGGAACAAAACAGACTTTCTGGCCGGATGATACCATCTTCACTGTTACCGAATATAAGTTTGACATTCTACAGGCACGTATGCGTGAATTGGCCTACTTGAACAAAGGTATCACCATTTCACTGACCGACCGCCGGATCAAAGAAGAAGATGGCAGCTTCAAGAAAGAAATATTCCATTCGGACGAAGGAGTGAAAGAGTTTGTACGTTTCCTGAACCGTAACAACGAAGCGCTGATTAATGATGTCATTTATCTGAATACCGAAAAAAACAATACCCCCATTGAATGTGCCATCATGTACAATACAGGCTATCGTGAAAGCCTGCATTCGTATGTAAACAATATCAATACAATAGAAGGCGGCACACACGAGGCCGGTTTCCGCAGCGCATTAACCCGTGTACTGAAGAAATATGCGGAAGATACCAAAGCACTGGAAAAAGCAAAAGTCGAGATTTCGGGAGAGGACTTCCGCGAAGGCTTGATTGCCGTCATTTCAGTGAAAGTAGCCGAGCCGCAGTTCGAAGGACAGACCAAGACCAAGCTGGGCAACAGCGAAGTGAGTGGTGCCGTGAACCAAGCTGTAGGCGAAGCGCTTACATATTATCTGGAAGAACACCCGAAAGAAGCAAAACAGATTGTTGACAAAGTGATCCTGGCTGCAACAGCGCGTATCGCCGCACGCAAGGCACGTGAATCTGTTCAAAGAAAGAGTCCGATGGGCGGTGGCGGACTGCCGGGCAAACTGGCCGACTGCTCGAGCCGTAATCCGGAGGAATGTGAACTATTCCTGGTCGAGGGTGACTCGGCAGGTGGTTCTGCCAAGCAAGGACGTAGCCGTGCCTTCCAGGCAATTCTACCTTTGAGGGGTAAAATCCTGAATGTGGAAAAAGCAATGTGGCACAAGGCTTTTGAAAGCGATGAGGTCAATAATATCATCACCGCCCTGGGTGTCCGTTTCGGTGTGGACGGAAATGATGACAGCAAAAAAGCGAACATCGACAAGCTGCGTTATCACAAAGTGGTGATCATGACCGATGCCGATGTCGATGGTTCTCACATCGACACCCCCTTATCATGACGCTGTTCTACCGCTATATGCCGGAAATTATAGAAAACGGACATTTGTACATTGCCAATCCGCCATTGTATAAATGCAGCAAAGGAAAAATCAGTGAATACTGCTACACCGAAGAAGCACGCCAGGCATTCATTCAAAAATATGGTGATGGTCAGGAGAACGGTATCCATACACAGCGATACAAAGGTTTGGGTGAAATGAATCCCGAACAGCTTTGGGAAACAACGATGAATCCCGAAACGCGTATTCTGAAACAAGTAACAATAGAAAATGCCGCCAACGTAGACTATATCTTCTCCATGCTGATGGGAGACGATGTAGCTCCACGCCGCGAGTTCATAGAGAAAAACGCGACATATGCGAATATAGACGCGTAATTTTTCATTCATTATTTTTTAATCAAAATCCATCCTCACATCTTACAATTTGAGGTAGCCCCGATCCTGCTTTTCTCTGGATCGGGGCTTTTTTATCAATGAAAACCAACCTGACCCCATTTATATTTTTCCTCCTTTAAATGCCCGAAGAAACAGATACTCATACCGACTCTTTTTTTCGATGAAATGGGCAAAAATTGTAATAGTTCACCGCCGGTAACAAACATAACCTCATTCATTTTTCTTATAAATTAATTGGATGAAAGACGATATTCTGCCAGAAAGTCTTAATTTTGGGACATTAAACCATTTAACTCGAATAATAACATGAAACTCACATTTCGAATTGAATACCGTACAGCCTGGGGAGAAGAACTGGGGGTGATACTGGACGGAAACAATAGTGAACCTATCATCCTTCGCACTCCAAACGGGGAACATTGGGAAGGTGAAGCTGAAATGCCGGACCTCCCTGCATGCGTGCCTGTTTCCTACCGCTATGGAGTATATCGTGACGGACAGTGCATCCGCCGTGAAAGCGGAACCATGGCTCATTTGTTTTGCCCCGGAAAAAAAAAAACTGCCACTACATATTAAATGATTTCTGGAAAGACCTTCCGGCTGAATCTTACTTATACAGTTCCGCCTTCAGTGGTGATTATCAGTCTGAGACAACTATAAAAGTCACAGCAAGCGCCGATGGAAGCATTACTTTCCGGGCCTTATGCCCTTGTCTGCATCATAAGCGTCAAGTGCTGTCTATCAGCGGAGATTGCCCGGCTTTAGGCAATTGGGATATTCAAAAGACGGTCCTGATGGAAGAAATACAACCGAACGAGTGGACCATCACACTGAATGTTTCTACTTTGGAGTTTCCGCTAAGTTATAAGTTCGTAGCCTGCAACGCCGACAGCAAGCAGGTAGAGGAATGGGGAGAACCACGACAACCGGATGCTTAATAATCCGGAATTAAAAAAAGGAGAAATTTACCTGACACCGGAAACTGAAGTTCATTTCACTTCATCGGCCCGTAAGGTGGCGGGAACAGCTATCCCTGTATTTTCTCTCCGCAGTGAGAAAAGTTTTGGAGTAGGAGATTTCGGAGATTTGAAGAAACTGATAGACTGGGCGGCAAAGACCCACCAGCAAGCTGTACAAATCCTTCCTATCAACGATACGACCATTACCCATACCTGGATGGATTCTTATCCCTACAACAGTATTTCCATTTATGCATTCCACCCGATGTATATTGACCTGAACCAGCTGGGTAAGATGAAGGATAAGGAAGCGCTGGCTGTTTTTGAAGCCCGCCGGCAAGAATTGAACGCTCTTCCCCAAATAGATTATGAAGCGGTGAACAATGCCAAACGTTCCTATTTGAAAGTGATGTTCCAACAAACCGGAAGGAAAGTGCTGGCTTCGGCCGAATTCAAAAAATTCTTTGAAGAAAATGAACATTGGCTGCTGCCATACGCCGCATTCAGCTATCTAAGAGATCTGTATGGCACTCCGGATTTCAGCCAATGGCCTGAGCATACAGAGTACAAGGCAGAAGAAATAGCAGCCTTATGCGCACCGGACAGCTCTTGTTATGAAGAAATCGCCTTTTACTACTACACACAGTACCATTTACATATCCAATTACTTGATGCAGGAAACTATGCCCGCGAAAAAGGTATTATCTTTAAAGGTGATATCCCTATCGGCATCAGCCGCAACAGTGTGGAGGCATGGATTGAGCCGTATTATTTCAACATGAACGGTCAGGCAGGCGCACCACCCGACGCATTCTCCGTGAACGGACAGAACTGGGGCTTTCCCACCTATAATTGGGAGGTAATGGAACAAGACAACTACCAATGGTGGCAGAAGCGTTTCCGCAAAATGGCAGAGTATTTCACAGCTTACCGCATAGACCATATTCTTGGTTTCTTCCGTATCTGGGAAATCCCATCTCATTCGGTACATGGTTTGCTGGGACAGTTTGTACCGGCATTGCCTATGAGTGTAGACGAAATTCAAAGTTACGGGCTGCCGTTCCAAAAGGACTTCATGACCAAACCGTTCATCAACGAAGAGATGCTAAACAAGATGTTTGGTGGTGACAAAGCTGCCTTTGTAAAAGAAACATTCGTACAACATGCTCACGATGACATTTATGAAATGCGCCCGGAATATGATACCCAACGCAAAGTGGAGGCTTATTTCTCCGATAAGAAAGATGAAGAAAGTATCCATATACGCGAGGGAGTATATGCCTTGATAAGCAATGTATTATTTGTTCCCGACCGCAAGCACCCCTCCATGTATCATCCAAGAATTGCCGTTCAGAATGATTTCATCTTCGGGCGCCTCGACTGGAAGGAGAAAGACGCTTTCAACCGTCTGTATAATCATTATTATTACCAACGCCATAACCAGTTCTGGTATCAGGAAGCGATGAAAAAGCTGCCTATCCTGACACAAGCCACTTCTATGCTGGTGTGCGGAGAGGATTTAGGAATGGTTCCCGACTGTGTGCCTTGGGTAATGGACCAGTTGCAAATACTCAGCCTGGAAATCCAACGTATGCCCAAGAATCCCAAACACGAGTTCGGTCACGTGTGGGAATATCCGTACCGCTCGGTCTGTACTATTTCCACTCATGACATGTCTACTCTGCGGGGATGGTGGGAAGAAGATTATGAACAGACTTGCCGCTATTACAACCATGTAATGGGACACTGGGGAGAAGTTCGGTTTCAGCCCCGGGATGGGTTTGCGAGGAAATAGTACGCCACCATCTGGAATGTCCGTCATTGCTGTGCATCCTGTCCTTTCAGGACTGGCTGTCAATAGACGAAGAAATCCGCTATCCCGATGTGAACACGGAACGTATCAACGTACCTGCCAATCCAAGACATTACTGGAAATATCGTATGCATCTCACTTTAGAAGAACTGATAAAGAACAAGAAGTTCAATGAAAAGCTGGTAGAGATGATTGACACCACCGGCAGATTCTAACCATCCACCACAGACAGCCCCAGGCTGTCTGTGGTGACTACCCCAACGATAATCAATAACACACATACCATGAAAAAAAATTCCCGATTTAGGTTTCTGGAAACTATGGAATATTAGTTTCGGATTCTTTGGCGTGCAGATAGCCTACGCTTTGCAAAGCGCGAATATCAGCCGTATCTTTTCCACTTTGGGAGCAGACCCACACAGTTTAAGCTATTTTTGGATATTACCTCCGCTGGCAGGAATCATCGTCCAACCCATCATAGGCGCACTGAGTGACCGCACTTGGACGCGTTTCGGACGGCGTATCCCCTATCTGTTTGCAGGAGCTCTGGTTGCTGTCTGCGTCATGTGCCTGCTCCCCAATGCAGGTAGTTTCGGAATGACAGTCAGTGCAGCTATGGTATTCGGTCTGATATCACTGATGTTCCTTGATACCTCTATCAATATGGCCATGCAGCCCTTCAAGATGATGGTGGGCGATATGGTGAATGAAAAACAAAAAGGACTGGCTTACTCCATTCAGAGTTTTCTCTGTAATGCCGGCAGTCTGGCAGGATATCTTTTTCCCGTTTATTTTTGCCGCCAAAATCGGCATCAGTAATATTGCTCCCAAAGGTGTTATTCCCGACTCTGTCATCTATTCTTTCTACATCGGCGCATTGATACTGATTCTATGCGTGATCTATACTTCGGCCAAAGTAAAGGAATTTCCTCCCGAAAGAATATGCAGCATATCATGGCATCACCCATGAAAGCAAAAAAGAAAAGACAAATATGTTCAAATTGCTGGTCAAGGCTCCCAAAGCCTTTTGGACAGTAGGACTGGTACAATTTTTCTGCTGGGCAGCCTTCATGTTCATGTGGACTTACACCAATGGAACAGTTGCTTTGAATGTGTTCGACACACCGGTCATAACAACCATGACAAACGGTGTTTCCAGAGTGGTACTGGATACACAATCCGCACAATACCAGACAGCGGGAGATTGGGTCGGGATCTTATTTGCTGTCCAAGCCATTGGTTCCGTTATTTGGGCAACGATCATCCCGATGATTCAGAACCGCAAATTTGCCTACGTACTCAGTCTGGTATTGGGAGGCATTGGATTCATCTCCATTTTCTTTATCCATAATCAATATGCTTTATTTGCATCCTTCATCCTGATAGGTTGTGCATGGGCAGCCATGCTGGCCCTTCCCTTTACCATTCTGACCAATGCATTAACAGGAGGACATATGGGAACCTATCTGGGATTATTCAATGGAACTATTTGTGTTCCACAGATTGTCGCAGCTTCTTTAGGAGGTATCGTACTGAAGATATTTACCAGTCCGGGTAGTGTCGCTCCGGAAGTAAACATGCTGATATTGGCTGGAGTGTTCCTGATTATCGGTGCCGGCTGTGTAAGTATTATCAAAGAGAGGTAAAGCGTTTCCCGAAAGTAATATATGCTCATTCCATCACCACCGTTCAATGTTCTGTTTCCCGAAACTGAAATTCACTCCGCGGTGTCAAAACTCTGTTTTTGAAAACATGAACTTATAATCTGAAATTTGAGCATCCTAAAAGACTAAAGAAAGGATCGTATCATTACTCAATACAGAGTTTGATACGACCCTTTTACGCGTTATAATTACTATCTGTAACTTTTCAAAGCTGTCATTTTGGTTTTGACACATTCATCTTCATTCCGTCCAGCATTATTCCAACTTCTCCATGAATTCTGGATGCCGATAGAAAAAAAAAATCATACGCCATATAATAAAGTACAAAGCGGTACTCATTTCTGACACATGAATTACATCCTGCGCCCAAGTATATAATAAAACGAAGAGATAAATAATTGATTTTTACCTGTTTAGGCTACAAAATACAAGATAGGTTTTATATATCTCTTAGTAAGAGATATATAATTCTCGTGCAAAAATAAGGAAAGTTTTGATAACTAATACACTTTTCATTAAAAAAATACGATCTAAAGCAAAAAAAAGCCTTTTTTCTTATTTAATCTTTCTCTCAACAGCCCACTTCTCACTGTTTAATTATTTGATTTTATGCATATTACATCTATTTTGGTCGATCTCTTACTAAGAGATCGACAAAATAAGCAAATAAAAAACGAAAAAAGAATTGAATGGAATACCTGTTTCTGCGACGTAAAAAGACCCGCTACACTTCGGTGCGCCAAAAGACTTTGCTCTATCGTGCCGCCTCTCGCCGATGGGAGAAGGAGTTTGCGTTGCGGACGGACATCCGCCGGATAGACGCTCTTATATATAAAGGTATATTATACCTGATGGAAGTGCGTCAAGTATTCCTCGATTCCTCTCTTTCGCTGAAGACACTGAGTGCGATGCTGGAGACAAACCAGACTTATTTAAGTAATGTGGTGAACCGCTATTTCGGCTGCAACCTGAAAGAACTAGTAAACACTTACCGAGTGGAATACGCACAAAGAGCTGCTCCGCAGCGGACGATGCCCCATAGAGGAAGTTCCCGTACGCAGCGGCTTCGGTTCGAAAAGCCCTTTCTATGTGGCGTTCGGAAAAGTGACGGGCATGACGCCCCGGCAGTATGTGGCACACGAGAGGAATCCGCTGAAACAGGAGGAAAACAATTAAGCCCTTTTATAATAAATGGTATGTATAACCAATTTTAGTTTTTTAAATTTATAAATTTAAAGTTTTTCTATTATGAACAAAAAGTTTTTAAGTGCAATCCTGTTCGGAGCCTTAATGGTTTCGTCAACAGGAACATTTGTGTCTTGTAAAGACTACGATGATGACATTGACGAGCTGACTTCGCGCGTGGATGGCGTTGAAGGTCAAATCAAAGACCTGGAAGCAAAAATCAATGCTGCCAACTGGATTACTTCTGTAACTCCTGCCACAGGCGGTTTCACTGTTGCTTTCAATGACGGTAGCAGCTACACCATTACCAACGGTAAGGACGGTGAAGCAGGTGCTGCAGGTACAGAATGGACTATCTCGGAAGATGGTTTTTGGGTATGCAACGGTGAGAAGACTACCGTTAAAGCTGTAGGCCAGGACGGCGCACAGGGTGAACCGGGCAAGGATGCTCAGCCTGAAGTGAAAAAGGAAAACGGCAAGTGGTATTTGTGGAACGGTACAGAATTTGAAGAATTTGCCGGCGCTACTCCTGCAACAAATGTTCCTTACTACTACGCTGATCCTACTGATCCTAACAACTACGTTATCATGGTTGTTTGTGACAAAGACGGTAAGAATGAAAAATCTGTTCGTCTGCCCTTGAACGAAGGATTGGCTCAGATTACTGTATTGGAAAACAATTTCAATATTGCTTATAGCATTGCTAAAGAAGGAACAGCATGGCCGAAATGGGAAGGTGGTTCTAAAGAAAAACCTGCCAAAGGTGAATATATGGTAGGACAATCTACCAGTTCTATTATAGTTCAGATATCCCCGGTTTCTTACGATTTATCAGGAAAAACCGTTAAGGCTGTAAACTCTAAAGGTGAAGAACTGCCTATCAAATTAGGAAAAGTAGTTCCTTTTAGTGGAGTATTAAGCAGCAGCAGAGCAGAGCTCTTCTACAACCGGATTGTATGAAATTCCTGTAGAAGGTATTACTGTTAATGATGAAATAGTTGAATCATACGGCAATAGCAATGCTGTAGCGTCATTGGTTGTTAACGAAAATGTTTACTCTCCATTCAATGGTGATTTTTTAATTTTAGTTTGGTGGATGCCCAAGATGTTAATATTCCATTCGGTAAATACAAGATTAATGAGCAAGGTGATACTTATCTCACATCATACGTGGATGCTAAGCCAGGTGAATCTGTAACAATTGTCCCTGAAAAAAAAAATGGGCAGGTCAACTATTCGATTCATACATCACAATGGCTGATAATGCTCAAGCAAAAAGCAGACTCTATCCGTTATGGCGTATCATTCGATGGTATGACTATCAATCTTAATGACAAGGCTGCAGGAAATGTTTACTTTACAGTTCATTATATGAATGTTTTCGGTAAGGTTAAATCTGACAATGTAACCTTGAACTTTAATGAAAAAAACTCCTGATGCAGAAGAAATTACTTCTATCGTAAGCAAGAAGCATGTTGTAACAGAAGTGACTGAAACTGCTGAACAAGCATTTATCTCTGACTTAAAGCCCTACTTCGATGCCATGGGTGCAGACAAACGTGTCGTTTGGAATGCTGAATATCAAGAAATGGTACTTGAACCCCAAGTAGAATGGGTATATGAAAATGCTGAAACAGGCAAGATAGAAACTGAAAATCTAACCGATCTTGTTAAGAATATCGCTACTGTTGACTCTGAAGGTAAAAACAACAACTGAAGCAGCCCAAATAGCAGGTATCAAAGTTAACTTCAACACAAATTACGGTAGTCAATTAGCCAAAATCATTGAAAATGGTGGTGAGTTTACAGCTAAGGTAAATGTTGTTGCAGCTGTTAAAATTGGAACACTCAATTATTTCAGAACAATTGCTGTTATTAACTTGCCGTTCACTATTGAAAAAGCCAAGCGATGCAACATTGGCAGCAGCTTATACATTTAACCCGTCGTCATACTATTTGAATAAGATTGTAACAGTTTATGCTAGTGAAATCACTAAAGCCAACATTTTTTCTCTGCTGGAACTGTAAGTGGATACAAAGCTATTGAAGATGATGCTGACAAGATTGCTGTTAGTGACAACGGTACTATCACATTAACTGAAAAAGGGGAAACTAACAAGGCTTATACGTTAACAGGTGGTAAGGTTACCTATGCAGGCGTACAGTTCCCGATTGCTGACTTCAAAGTTATGTTTGCTGAAAAGCAAAAACTATACAACAGTTATGCCTGCTGGTATTTCTATCATCTCTGGTAGTGGTAACATAGTAACTGTGAAATATGGTAAAGCTGCTGATAAGAATGACAAGAACATCTATTACCGTGTAGATAACATTTCTGGAACACAAGATGATATTCAAAATGTAGTTTGCGAAGTCGAAGCTAAATATACCCAATATTTGACAGCAAATATAAACGGTAAAGATATTAAACTTACAGCAAATGCTGGTGATGCAAACAAAGTATCTGTAGCAACCCCAGTCAAAGTGAAATTGACTATCACTACTTCAACAAATGAAAAAGTAGAAGACACCATTACTGTAAACCTGACTCCCTATCCGGCACAGTAATCAAAGTCTAAACACACAGAGATAAGGATTTAATATCCTCCTCTCTGTAGAACTACTCCCAAGCAGAGAGAGAATTATTTTTGAGTTATTCAACTCTCATTCTCTCTCTGCTTTTTTATTTATGCCAAACAATCAGTACTATGTCCAATAATTTTTATCAGGCATTCAATAGCATCAGCGATTCGATGACAAAAACCGTTCCTAAAGAAATCAAAATGACAAATGAGGTCGTATTTACAGAATCCACTCCATTGATTTCCAAAGATATTTATCGCACCTACCGACATTGCCGCAATATTGAAATAAGCCACCTATGGCAATACTCTATCTCTCCTATTACATTTATAGTATTTTGTCTTTCAGCCTATGGTTATCTACCCCTGTATAGATATGCTATCAATGTTACTATTTTCTACCAAAACATCTCCGAAGATACGCTGAACACTTATTGGAAGTTTACTAGTTGTGGTGCTATTTTTTTATCTCTCACATAGGTACTGTACTCTCTGTTTTATGAATTTAATGGTCGAAGATTCAAAGACATGGTTTGAAATTTATGAAGTTGCCATTGCTGTTTATGAAGAAAATGACAAGTACCTGAACAAAATAGAAAATAATAATAACGAGGACAAAATAGGTGCTTTCCAATTTCAACAATTAGAAAGTTTCGAGACCAAGTTAACTGAAAAGATATTCGACTTGCCTATCCTCAATGTCCAAGGCGGGACTTATCCATCTTCTAAAATCAATTGTGTTATTGGACAAGTAATGCTATCCGTTTGGGGAACAATTACATTTTGCCACATTTAGAATAAATACGACCAAACTCCCAAGGTTAGAGCTAATACTTACTGAAGCACGGAATAACAGTGAATACACTTATATTACATTTGCTGGTATTATTGTAATCATATCTCTACAAGTTCATCACTTCCTGTTCAAAAGTTTCCTTGTTTCCTATCGCCTTATTACGCATCTTGCTGCGATAATTATAAATCGTTGCCAAAGAATACCCCAAGAAATGGGCAATCCGATTACTATCAGTCACTCCCAGACGGATCAAAGCAAATATACGCAATTCCGTAGTCAGCAACTCGCCCGATTTGGGATATATTCTTCCTTCCTCTACCAATAACTCATTAAAAGAAGTAATGAAATGAGGAAATAACTCCAGGAAAGACTTATCAAACTCATTATAAAAATCCTTCCGTTCATCTCGTATGAACTGCTCGGATTTAATCGCTTTTAAACAAATCGTCTATACGGGAGGCCATTGCCAGTTTCGCCAAAGAACGACGATAAAACTCCAACTTGTCCAGATAAATCACACACCTGTCCAAATAACGGGCAATGTATACTTCCTTGATCTTCCCCGTCTGTGCCAACTCAGCATTTACTTCCTGCATCTGTTGATTAGCCAGACTCAGATTACGGCGCATCACTGACAATTTCTTCATCCATCGGTACAGATAAAAAATAGCAGCAAGCAAAAATAAAGAAAGCAAACTGACACTGATTAAAAGAGTACGGGAAATCTGCCTCTCTTTTTCTTCTTTCAATTTATATGCTTTATCAATAATAGGAAAGAACTGCGTTACCTCAATAAACCGCAAACGGGCATTACAAGCTACCGCATCCTCCATTGAACAATTCAAATACTTATAAGCACGATCCAAATCACCTACCTCATACATCAGTTGAGCCAATTTCTGTAAGGATGCATATTCACGAATAGACGATTTCAAATCTGTAATAGCAGTCAAGGCCAGATAATAAATTTCTTTCTGAATATCCCCCCGCATATCATAAGCTTCGGATAAGGTATAGTAAATATACCCTTTTTGCCGTTCATCCGGCGTTTCTTTCAATATGTCCGACAATATAACCAAAGCAGAATCCACTCTGCCATTAACAATCATCTTCTCAGCCCATACAATGCTCCTGTCTACACAAGGATCAGTAGCAATAAGAATAGAATCCCTGTAAGCATCGGTCTTTTTCAAATATTTCACTTTTTCGGCATCATTGGTGGTATAATCGGCCACCCAACCATAATAAGCCCGATAGGTCCGGTAATAATAAGCCAAAGTCTCCCGTTCCAATTCCAACGGGTCTACCCGCTCCAATTGTTCCAAAGCCTCGTTATACATTCCCATCACCCCCATCACCTCGGCACGGTTAATGACAATCTCATTCTTTAACTCCGGATGATTCAACAGAGGCAACAAATTCATTTTTCCATTAATATAATACAATGCGGAATCAGCTTGATAATGCAGATAAGCGTTAAACAAAGAACCGCAAAGTTCATATTTCTCCCTATTATCTTTAGAACGGTGAAGACGTTGCTTTAAATCCACAATCTCTTTTTCCTTCTGTACATGACAAGCGGTCTTATTATCTATGACCCGATCCAACCTTTTCAACACTTCTTCATTGCTGTTTTTATCAGCAAACAAAGGAGTTGTCAAAGTCAACAAAAACAATATAAAGAAATAGGTTACATTCTTCATCTTATATACTTATTATAGATTCACAAATATATAAATATAAGTAATTAGAATAAAGTTTTTCAACGAAAATATTTTCATTGACGTTTATATTTTCAGCAATACAGCAAAGACGAATGCGCCTAATTATCAATAAGTTGAATCTATAAAACATTTATATTTTTATTCTAGTACTCAAATCTCAGCTATTCCACTCCTACATTTGCAACATCCAAATGAAATGAAGATATAAACACTAATTTCTATATATTATGAAAAGAACATTCGCACTTATGGCATTACTCGCGTTATTCGGTTTGCAACACACAGTGTCCGCAGCCATAATTAAAAAAGTAGCCCCAACCTTCTGGTGGGCGGATATGAAGAATCCCGAACTACAGATCCTACTGTATGGCGACAATATTTCCTCCAGTGATGTAAGCATCTCTTCTAAAGACATTCTTCTGAAAGATGTTGTGAAACAAGAAAATCCCAATTACTTAATCTTATATATGGATTTATCGGAAGCTACTCCGCAGACTTTTCATATTACACTGAAACAAGGTAAAAAGCAAACTGTTGTGCCATATGAAATAAAACAGCGTAAGGCAGATGCTTCCAACGTGGAAGGCTTCAACTCGGGTGACGTATTATATCTGATTATGCCAGACCGCTTCGCCAACGGAAATCCCTCGAACGATGTCGTACCGGAAATGTTGGAAGCAAAAGGTAGACCGTAACGATCCGTTCGCCCGTCACGGGGGCGACCTCGCAGGTATTGAAAATAATCTGGATTATCTCTCCAACTTGGGAGTTACGGCAATCTGGCTGAACCCCATACAGGAAAATGACATGAAAGAAGGATCCTATCATGGCTATGCCATTACCGATTATTATCAAGTAGACCGCAGATTAGGTAGCAATGAAGAATTCTGCAAGCTGGTAGAACAAGCACACAGCAAAGGAATGAAAGTTGTTATGGACATGATTTTCAACCATTGTGGCAGCGAAAACTATCTTTTCAAAGATATGCCTTCCAAAGACTGGTTCAATTTTAAAGGAAACTACACACAAACTTCTTATAAAACAGCGAGTGTACAGGATATCCACGCTTCTGATTATGAACGCAAGATAGCCGTAGACGGATGGTTTACAGAATCAATGCCCGACTTGAACCAACGCAACCGCCATGTAGCCCGCTATTTGATCCAAAGCAGTATCTGGTGGATAGAATATGCAGGGATTAACGGCATCCGTCAAGACACACATCCTTACGCAGATTTCGACATGATGTCAGAATGGTGTAAAGCCGTGACCGACGAGTACCCTGATTTCAACATAGTAGGTGAAACTTGGTTGAACAGTAATGTGCTGGTTTCTTTCTGGCAGAAAGACAGCAGACTGGCTGCTGCCCCAGAAACTCCAATCTCCGTACCGTGATGGATTTCCCGCTGATGGAACAAATGAACAAAGCCTTTGACGAAGAAACAACTGACTGGAACGGCGGATTATATCGTCTTTACGATTATCTTACTCAGGATTTGGTATATGCAGATCCGATGAATCTGCTCGTTTTCCTTGATAACCATGATACTTCACGCTTTTATTTAAATGAAGAAGCCACGCAAAATATTGACCGCTACAAACAAGCACTTGTATTCCTGCTGACCACACGTGGCATTCCCCAGATTTATTATGGGACAGAAATTCTGATGGCTGCAGATAAAGCCAATGGCGACGGTCTGTTACGTTGTGATTTCCCCGGAGGTTGGAAAAATGACCCACGCAACTGTTTCAATGAGGCTAACCGTACTCCGCAGCAAAATGAAGCCTTTACTTATATGCAGAAATTACTCCAATGGAGAAAAGGGAATGAAGTCATAGCCAAAGGCAGATTGAAACACTTCGCTCCCAACAAAGGGATTTACGTTTATGAACGAAAATACGGAAACAAATCGATAACGGTTCTCATGAATGGAACAGACAAAACGCAAACCATAAACCTGACTCCATACAAAGAAGTACTTCCAACAACATCAGCCCATGATGTTTTAACGGATCAAAATATCGACTTGAATAAAAACCTAACACTTCCGGGGCGTGGAATGCTAGTTTTAGAATTTTAAAACAACCAGTAAAAGCTTATAATTTAATACCAGTACATATTATGAATTTAAAAAAGAATCTTTCACTTATCGCATTTCTCTGTATCTCATTCATTGCAAATGCACAACAAAAACTGAACTCTCCGGATGGTAATCTGGAGATGACATTTACTCTAGATGGTCAGGGCACTCCCACGTATGAACTGACCTATAAACAAAAGGAAGTTATCAAACCCAGTAAATTGGGGTTGGAATTAAAAAAAGAAGACGCAAACGCCAAAACCGACTTCGAATGGACTGATAAAAAAGACATAGACAAACTGGACATCAAGACAAACCTTTATAACGGTTTCGAGATAAAGGATGTCCGGACATCTACTAACGATGAAACATGGCAGCCGGTATGGGGAGAAGAAAAGGAAATCCGTAACCATTATAATGAATTGGCGGTCACATTGAACCAGCCTGCCAATGACAGATTTATAATCATCCGTTTCCGCCTGTTCAACGACGGTCTGGGCTTCCGCTATGAATTTCCGCAGCAGAAGAACTTGAACTATTTCGTGATCAAAGAAGAACATTCACAATTTGCCATGGCAGGTGACCACACCGCTTACTGGATTCCGGGAGATTATGACACACAGGAATATGACTATACCGTTTCCCGCCTGTCGGAAATCAGAGGATTGTTTTCAAAGGCTTATACGGAGAACTCCTCGCAAACCGCATTCAGCCCCACCGGTGTACAAACTGCCCTGATGATGAAAACAGACGACGGTCTGTACATCAATCTGCACGAAGCAGCTTTGATAGACTATGCCTGCATGCACCTCAACCTGGATGACAAGAACATGATTTTCGAATCATGGCTGACTCGGACGCACAAGGTGACAAAGGATATATGCAGACTCCCTGCACTTCACCGTGGCGTACCGTCATCGTCAGTGATGATGCCCGCAACATTCTTGCCTCACGCATTACGTTAAACCTGAACGAACCTTGCAAAATAGCAGACACTTCCTGGATCAAGCCTGTGAAATACATCGGCGTATGGTGGGATATGATTACGGGAAAAGGCTCATGGGCTTACACGGACGACTTATCCAGTGTAAAACTGGGTGAAACAGATTACAACAAAACAAAACCTAACGGCAAACACTCTGCCAACACTGCCAACGTAAAACGTTACATTGATTTTGCAGCAGAGCATGGATTCGACCAAGTATTGGTAGAAGGCTGGAATGAAGGTTGGGAAGACTGGTTCGGAAAAAGCAAAGATTATGTGTTTGATTTTGTAACTCCCTATCCCGACTTCAATGTGAAAGAACTTCAAAGCTACGCTGCAAGCAAAGGCGTAAAACTGATGATGCATCATGAAACTTCGGCTTCTGTACGTAACTATGAACGCCACATGGACCAGGCATACCAATTCATGGTAGACAACGGATATAATTCTGTAAAAAGTGGTTATGTGGGCAACATCATCCCTCGTGGAGAACACCATTACGGACAATGGATGGACAACCATTATCTCTATGCGGTGAAAAAAAAAGCAGCGGACTACAAAATCATGGTAAACGCCCACGAAGCTGTACGCCCTACCGGAATATGCCGCACCTATCCCAACCTGATCGGTAACGAATCGGCACGCGGAACTGAATATGAATCATTTGGCGGTAACAACGTAAACCATACTACCATCTTGCCTTTCACACGATTAATAGGTGGTCCGATGGACTACACTCCGGGTATCTTTGAAACCCACTGTAACAAAATGAATCCTACCAACAATTCACAGGTACGTTCTACTTTGGCACGCCAACTGGCCCTGTATGTAACAATGTACAGCCCATTACAAATGGCTGCCGACATACCTGAAAACTATGAACGCTTCATGGATGCCTTCCAATTCATAAAAGATGTAGCCATTGACTGGGATGAAACCAAATATCTGGAAGCCGAACCGGGAGACTATATTACCATTGCCCGCAAAGCTAAAGGAACCAACGACTGGTATATCGGCTGTACGGCAGACGAGAACGGTCATTCTTCAAAACTGATATTTGATTTCCTTGATCCGGACAAAAAATACATCGCAACTGTATATGCAGACGCAAAAGATGCCGACTGGAAAGATAATCCACAGGCATATACCATCCGTAAAGGCATTGTGACCAACAAAAGCAAACTGAACTTACACGCAGCAAGCGGTGGTGGTTATGCAATCAGCATTAAAGAGGTAAAGATAAAGCAGAATTAAAAGGCATCAAGAGGTTATAGAAAGTGATCTTTTGACAAACAGTTAACATTAATCCTCATAAAATGTAGCCGAATGAGCCTTGAACAGTTCACATATAGTTATATTTTTAAGATAAGCCAACCAGTATATTATACTATGAATCAATTATATATGATTTGCACTAGCACTAAATCATTTATATTTTTATTCTTATCTCAAAAATCGCTTTATAAGACCGCTACATTTGTAACAAACAAAACAAAAAGTAAGTGAGGATGATGGTTAGCTAAAGCAGCCGCCAATCATTCTAAAAGGTAAAAACATACATTATAACAGAGATTGATTAGAAAATCAGGTTGTTTGGGAAAACAGTTTTCAATAGGTATTTTTTAACTGAGAATATAAACTTGAAATAATTATTTAACTTTAAATTTAAAGACATGAAAAGAAACTTGATGTTCAAGGTCCTACTAATGTTAATGGTAGGATGCTTCTTGTCCATAGACGCATTTGCCCAGCAAATGACTGTTAAAGGACTTGTAAAGGACACAACAGGCGAACCAATTATCGGTGCCAATGTTGTGGTAAAAGGAACAACCAATGGTACTATCACTGATTTTGACGGTAACTTCCTGTTAAACGCCAATAAAGGTGATATAATTGTTATTTCGTTTATCGGATACCTGACCCAGGAACTTCCGGCTGCTACTTCACTAAATGTGATACTGAAAGATGATACGGAAACTTTGGAAGAAGTAGTCGTTATCGGTTATGGTGTGGCTAAAAAGAATGACCTGACCGGTTCGGTAACAGCCATGAAACCGGATGGAAAGAACAAAGGCTTAGTAATAAACGCACAGGATATGATTTCTGGGAAAATAGCCGGTGTCAATGTAACAAGTAATGATGGTGCCCCAGGCAGTGGCGCCCAGATTCGTATACGTGGCGGTTCTTCACTGAACGCATCTAATGACCCTCTAATTGTTATTGATGGTATGGCTATGGACAATGAGGGAGTAAAAGGCCTCTCTAACAAACTAGCCATGATTAATCCGCAGGATATCGAATCATTCAACGTATTAAAAGACGCTTCAGCCACTGCTATCTACGGTTCACGCGGCTCAAACGGTGTTATCATCATCACTACTAAAAAGGGACGCAAAGGGCAAAAGCCTTCAGTTTCCTATTCAGGTAGTGTCACATTGAGTCAGAAAAAAGGAACAGTTGATGTACTTGACAGCAACCAATACCGTCAACTTATCACCGATTTATACGGAGAAAACAGCGATGCTTATCGTGCCATGGGTACAGCCAACACCGACTGGCAAGATCTTATTTACCGTACCGCTCTCAGTCATGACCACAATATAACCGTATCGGGTGCAGTAAAAGACCTTCCTTATCGTGTATCTGTAGGTTTCACCAATCAAGAAGGTATCTTGAAAAATTCTGATTTCAAACGTGTCACAGCTGCATTGAATCTTAATCCGTCTTTTTTTGACGATCATTTGACTATGAACCTCAATGCGAAAGGAATGTACGCACGTTCTGCATATGCCGACGGTGGAGCCGTAGGTGCTGCTGTAAAAATGGACCCTACCCAAGATCCTTATAATTTCACATCCGAATATCACAAAGCCCAATTCGGCAATGCATTGGATCAGACATTACAAAATTATGGGGGATTTTTCCAATGGTCATCAGCCGCATCATTAGGCGACTCCACATGGCCGTTCATCTATAACAGCACGGCAGAATGTGCCAACCCATTAGCCATGCTTGCTTTTAACACAGAAGTTGCCCACAGCCGCGCCTTTGTGGGAAGTGCCGATATCGACTATAAAGTACATGGTCTTGAAGACCTTCGCCTTCATTTATCTCTAGGTGCCGATGTTTCCAAAGGACGCCAAGCACAGAATAAATCTACTGCTTCCCCTAGTGCCATGTATTATGGTTCTGTTGGAGGTGAAAGTATCCTAAAACGCAACCTTTCATTGAATGCATACGCCCAATATTATAAAGACTTTAATGATAACCACCATTTTGATATTATGGGAGGTTACGAATGGCAACATTTTTGGAAAAGCACAAACAGTGACTACGTAGGTCGTTATCCGATGACGAACGATGACCCCACATTAGCCGGCACAGAGCGTCCTCACACTCCGTATCAATACAAGACCGACAGTTATTTGGTTTCCTTCTTCGGACGTGCCAACTACATACTTATGAACCGTTACTATCTTACAGCTACCGTTCGCGATGATGGAACTTCACGCTTCAAAGACCATTGGGCGTGGTTCCCGTCTGTAGCCTTAGCTTGGAAAGCAAGAAGAAAACTTCCTAAAAGACATATCTTGGATATCTGACTTGAAACTTCGCTTAGGCTGGGGCATGACAGGTCAACAGGCAGGAGAAAAAATTAACAATTATAACTGGATTCCCACATACTCAGTAAGCACAGGTACTAACGGTTTTTATCCACTGATAGGTAACGGAACCCTATACCGCCCGGACAACTATACTCCTGATTTAAAATGGGAAACCACTACTACCTATAATATTGGGGTTGATTTTGGTATTATGAATCAACGGCTGACAGCCAGTATTGATGCTTATTACCGTAAAACCGAAGATTTGCTGAACTATGCACCATTAGCGTCCATGGCTGGCTATAGAAATCAAGCATGGCAAAATATCGGTTCGTTGGAAAATAAAGGCATCGAATTTGCCTTAGACTGGAAACCCATTGTAAACAATGACTTAATATGGACTATTAATTATAACCTTACTTATAATAAGAATGAGATTACCGATCTAAGTGGTGTATCCGATAGTGGTGCTCCTGTAGCCAATACCGATATCAAAGTAGGTCAAGGTTCGGGTTTTTATCTGCAATACAATCAAGTAGGGTATCCAGCTAATTCATTCTATGTATACCAACAAGTATATGACCCACAAGGCAACCCGATAGAAAATGCAGTAGTAGACCGGGACGGTGACGGTAAGATTACCGAAAATGACAAATACCTTTATAAAAATGCTGCTCCCGACGTAACTATGGGGCTTTCCTCCCGCCTGGAATACAAAAATTGGGACTTCGGATTCTCACTGCGTGCCAGTCTAGGTAACTATGTTTATGATGGAATCAACGCCGGATGGAGCAACATGAATCCTGGTGAAGTATGGTCCAACTCTTTGAATTACCTGTCTAACCGTCCGGTAGACGCTGTAGCCAGAAATTGGCAAACTTACGAAATTACCGCCAAAGCTTCGGACTACTGGGTGCGTAACGCCTCATTCTTGAAGTGTGACAACATCACTTTAGGATACAGCTTTTCCAATCTCTTCAAGAACGGAAGCTATCGCGGTTTGAATGGACGCGTATATGGAACCGTATCGAATGTTTTCACCATTTCAAACTATGATGGCATCGACCCCGAAATCAATAACGGATTCGATAACAATCTCTATCCGCGTCCTATCTCATTTATTATTGGTCTTAACCTGAATTTCTAATTCGCAAAATTATGCAGTATATGAAAAAATACATAAAGAATATCGTTCCTGCCACATTCATGATGTTGGCTTTGGGGGCAACCTCATGTATCGGAGACTTAGATGTAGATCCTATCGATCCGAACATCGATACCAATGTTGATTTAAACGGATTGTTCAACAAGTGCTACGCCAATATGGCATTAGCCGGAAACGGTGGTGCTAACGGTGACTGTGATATTGACGGTTTGGATGGTGGTACGACAGGCTTTATCCGCCAATTGTTCAATTCCAACGAACTGACCACTGATGAAGCTATCTGCGGCTGGGGAGATGAAGGTGTAGCCAGTTTCTGCTACAATACTTACAATGCTTCCCATCCTATGTTAAACGGGTTCTATGCCCGTCTGACTACCGGCATCACCTATTGTAACCAATATCTGGCTATGGCTGGAGATACAGATGCCACCATGTCTGCCGAAATCCGCTTTGTACGTGCCCTACACTACTTCTTACTGATGGATGGTTGGGGAAACATACCCTTTACATTGGAACCAATGACCAAACCTGAACAAAGATCCAGAGCTCAAATGTATGAATGGCTTGAACAGGAACTGATCGGAATAGAACCGGCCCTTTCCGAAGCAAAAGCAAAAAAATCGACAGATGCCGGTTATGGTCGTGTAGACAAAGCTGCCTGCTGGCTGTTGCTCTCACGCCTGTACTTGAATTCGGAAATTTATACAGGAACGGCCCAATGGCAAAAAGCAAAAGAATATGCCGACAAAGTAATAAAATCCTCCTACCGGCTCAATACTGTGGGAAAAGGCGGATGGACTGCCTATCAAATGTTATTCATGGGTGACAACGGGGAAACTGATGCTGCTTACGAAGCTCTTCTACCCTTACTTCAAGACGGTCTGACAACCACCAGTTGGGGTACTTCCCTGTTCTTGATAGCTGGTTGCTTTGATGGTGAGATGCATGCAAACCCTAATGACCTGACAGCCACCAACGGTGTTTCTGCACAAAACTGGGGCGGTAACCGCGCACGTCCTGACCTCATCCGCAAATTCTTCCCTCAGAATGATGCCCCCGAACTGCCAAGCTACGACATGTATGTAGCAGCCAAAGACGACCGTGCTTTATTCGACGGTGTGGGACGTACCTTAAACAATGAAGATGTATCTACCTTTAAAAGCGGTTATGCTATTGCAAAATTCACCAACTTCAAAACAGACGGTTCAGCCGGACATGATGCCACCTTCGCCGATACCGACTACTTCTTGCTACGTGTTGCAGAAGCCTATCTGACTTTTGCAGAAGCCGATGCTCGCTTGAATGGAGGAAACACTACATCTGAAGGTACACAAGCAGTTAACTCCATCCGAAGTCGTGCACATGCTTCTACCCGTACAAATGCATATAGCCTGGATGATATTTGCGATGAATGGAGCCGAGAATTCTATTTTGAAGGCCGCCGCCGTATGGACTTAATTAGATTCAACCGCTATGGAGGCAACAACAATTACACTTGGCAATGGAAAGGCGGATCTTATGAAGGACGTAGTTTTGATGCACATCTTAATATTTTTGCCATCCCGACCAATGAGTTGACTGCCAACTCCAATTTGACTCAGAACCCGGGATACTGAAAACTTTTTGTTTTATAAATATTAAATGAAAATACAATGAATAAAATACTTAAATCATTTTTGATTATCGGATTGGGACTGGGTATATTCACCGCATGTGATGATGATCGCGACTCCAACCCAACGCTAATCTCACCCACCGAATTTGTCCTAAACACTCCAGCTATCAGCGGTACAGTAATCGATTTGGCCAATTCTTCCTCTATCGAAATATCCTGTTCACAACCCGACTACGGCTTCCCCGCCAACGTTGGATACTATGTGCAAGTGGCATTCGATGAATCCATGACCGATTTTACAGAAATAGGTAATGTCAATGCAGGAACAAATCAGTATAGACGCACCTCTTTTAGCTAGTACACTTACAGATATGAAAGTAAACAAAGGTGCAACCGATGTTGATTTTCCGATGGATATAGCGGTCTATATCCGCTTGAGAGCAGTTATGATGACCAGTGATAACAAAGCAATAGAAGGAACCGAAATACTTTCCAATGTAGTGTCATTGAATAAAGTACATTTACTTTTCTCGCTTCCTCCGGTCAATACCCCCGAAAACTTATATATCGTAGGCGGATTTAACGAATGGAACTGGGATTCGGCAACCAAGATGATTCCCGTAAACGGTGCAACTCATGTATTCTGGTCTATGGTATGGATAGACGATGCCGGCATCAAATTCAATCAGAGCAAAGCTTGGGATGGAAATGAAACAGGATTTTCTGGTATAAACAGTATAAACGGCGATTTGGCAGGCAATATCAAAGACAACGGAGACAATATCGCTACTGATACTCCGGGATGGTACTTAATGGTAATCACCTCTTCCGTTTCGGGACGCAACCTCGTCTATGATATACAGTTTAACAAACCTGAAATATGGTTGATGGGACCTGTTGTAGGCAACAGCGACTGGAGAGCAGGCTGAAGGCTGGTTATGTACCATTCCCGATACTTTTAACGCTTCTTTTGTCTCACCTGCTTTTGCTGCCAGTGTCCCGGGTGGCGATGGTGACGGTGTGCGTGCATACGTAAAAATTCCTACCTTTGAGTGGTGGAAGAGCGAGTTCATGGTCTTCGACGGCAAAATTGAATATCGTGCCAACGATGGAGACCAAGCACGAGTAGCAGGCAAAGCGGGACAGCAGCTCTACCTGAACTTCGCTACCGGCGAAGGCGAAATCAAATAATAATCTTTTAATTGAATCAAGATGAAAAATATATCAATCCATTCATTAATCGGTCTGACTGTTCTGTGCATGTCTTCATGCACAGATGATTACACTGATTGGGCAACTCCTCAAGCCAACGAACAAGAAGCTGCAATAACCCTTCCCGATTTCTCGGCATCCAAGGTCGATGACATCAATTTATCCAATCCGGGGAGCAGCATCAAATTGTTCACTCTATCTAATGCCACACTTCCCGAAGGATATACCTTGGGCAATGTACGGGTAGAGCTCTCTACCGAGAAAGGTAAGGCAGGAGAACTGGAATCCAATACAGACGGAATGATTGACAGCCTGACCATTCAGAAGCTGGTAGTGGAAACTTACGGGAAACGTCCTATAGCGCGTCCCTTCATTGCCCAAGTATATGCCAATGCCATAAAAGACGGACAAGCCTTATTGGTAAATGCCGGTTCGTTTGACGTAAATTTCACTCCGGCCGCACCATTTATTGACACCGGTTACTATCTTGTAGGCGACATGTTCACAATAAAGAACGACAAGGATGAAACCTCGGTAAATGGTTGGAGCGCTGACGGCATGGTGGGATTCAGCCATTCGGGAACAGACGTTTATGAAGATTCCAAATTTTCCATCGTATTCACCACAACCGCTGATAATCAATGCTGGAAAATTATTCCGAAGACCAATACCGAGGGAGAATTCTGGGGAGCTGGTGTATTGGGAACCGTAACCGATGGAGATACCGCTACCGAAGGAACACTTACAACAAACAATCCACAAGCCGGCATGATAACTCAAGCCGGCATGTATAGAATGACATTGGATATGATGGAATACACCTACACACTGGAAGAGCTGGGGTTCGCTCCTTACATCTATGAAATAGGTAATAACACCTCATGGTCAGGTACTTGCCCGCTAGCCGGAATAAACTTTGATGGCAAATACAGAGGTTTCGCCTATTTGAACGGAGAATTCAAATACAAGCCGAACCCAGAAAAAGATAACTGGACAGGCGATTGGGAAAAAGTAAGTGGTGATGCTCTGGCAGGTACACTTGATGAAAACGGTGCAGGAAATATCGACGCTCCGGAAGCAGGGTTCTACATGATGGAAGTGGATTTGACTGCCATGACTTACAAGCATACCCTCATCTCAACTCTCGGAGTGATAGGTAGCGCCACCCCATCCGGATGGGATGCCGATACCGACATGACTTACAACGAAGAAGATGGAAGTTGGAATCTGACCACCAACCTAACGGATGGTGAAATCAAAATCCGCGCCAATAATGACTGGGACATCAACTGGGGTGGTTCGATAGCCGAACCGACTTTCAATGCCGGCAACATCGCTGTTACGGCCGGAAACTATACCATCAGGTTCATCCCTCAATGCGACGGCATGAACCTGTTGACCCTAACTAAGAACTAATCAATACAAGTATAGGTACGCTTCTTGTATCCTCCCCGTACCTATACCGACAAAAGGCGGTTTACGGCTTGCGGAATTTCCGTAATACTGTACTCCGCCTTATTCTTTTACCCCTTATAAACAAAGAAACCATGAAACGAATCCATCTCTTTCTAGTAGGTATACTATTCCTGCTTTGCTTGGTACCTCTGTCACAAGCCTGTTCTGACGATTCGCCGGAAATACCGGTTCCTCCGACTCCCGAAAACCCTGATCCTCCTACCGCCACTTGGAAAAATATCACTGCCGCCCCCGACAATTGGGATGGTACCAAGCGTGCCGACATCTCCTATCAATTATTAGTTTACTCCTTTGCAGACAAAGACGGTGACAAATACGGCGACCTCAACGGACTCATTGACAAGCTGGATTACATCAACAGCCTCGGAGTGACAGCCCTCTGGCTCTCCCCCATCCATCCTGCCATGTCCTATCACGGCTATGATGTGACAGACCATACCAAAGTCAATCCCAAACTAGGTACAGAGGCCGACTTCGACCGCCTCATCACCGAAGCCCACAAGCGCAACATAAAAATATACCTGGATTATGTAATGAACCATACGGGCAAAGCCCACCCTTGGTTCAAGGAAGCCACCTCATCTACTGATAATCTTTATCGTAGCTACTATCTCTTCTCCCAATCTCCTCAAACAGAGATAGCAGAAGGAAAAATAGCCATGATACCCAAAGAAGAATATGCCGCCAATGAATGGTTCGCAACCTCCTCCGAAGATACAGAAGTAAAAGGCATCTATACATTCAGCCTCGACTGGAGCAAAGCCTCGCAACCCACCGTCACAGTAACCCGGGCCGAAAAAGCCGATGCGGACAACCCTGACCCCGGCACAAACGGAGCCAAATACCTTTATTTCGGAGAAGGCATATGTAAAAAATTCTATGACAAAGGGAACAACCATTATGAACTGACCACAGACTTCGTGTCCTCTTGGGGATTTCTAATCCGCACTAGTAACGATCCTTCTTGGCCTGCAGGAACTAAATACGGTGCTACTTCTGCTTCCCACAAAGTCACTTTGGGAACTGCATTCACTCTTGATAACAAAACAGCGGCCGATATTCTGTTCGATTCCATGAACTTATGGTATTATCATTCCCAGTTTGCCACCGACTACTTTGCCGACCTCAACTATGGTGCGGTGGAACAAGCCACTTCTTCCCCTGCGTACATAGCCATGGCAAACAGTGCCAAAGGATGGATAGACCGAGGTGTGGACGGACTGCGGCTGGATGCTGTCAAGCACATCTACCACAGTGCTACCAGCAACGAAAATCCCCGTTTCCTGAATATGTTCTACGAAGACATGAACACTTATTACAAGCAAAAAGGACACACGGACAATTTCTACATGGTGGGTGAAGTACTGTCCGAATACAACGAAGTAGCCCCCTATTATGCCGGTCTGCCCGCTTTGTTCGAGTTCTCTTTCTGGTATCGTCTGGAATGGGCTCTCAATAATGCCACCGGATGTTATTTCACCAAAGACATCCTGAACTATAGGCAAGAATATGCCGCCTATCGTCCCGGGTACATCGCAGCAACCAAACTAAGCAACCATGATGAAGATCGTGCAGCCTCCAAGCTAGGTAAATCTACCGCCAAGGAGAAATTAGCAGCCGCTGTCCTGCTCACTACTCCCGGCTCACCTTATATTTATTATGGTGAAGAACTAGGATTATACGGCACCAAAGACAAAGGAGATGAATATGTACGCGGACCTATGTTGTGGGGAGACAGTTATACCACCCACTATACCGACAAAATAGATGCCACAGTAAGCACAAACATCCCCGATGTAACCAAACAGACGGCAGACCATCAGTCAGTATTGAATACCTACTTGATCTTTACCGCATTGCGTAACACCTATCCAGCGCTGGCCCAAGGAACCATGACCCGTCATGCTCTGTTCAACGAATCGGGAGAGGGAGAAAAAAAATACAAAAGTATTGCCGCCTGGTACATGACTAAAGATAGCGAGAAACTATTGGTTATTCATAATTTTGGCAATTCTGAAATAGAGATTCCCTTGACGGACAGGACGGAGAAAGCTATCGCCGTATCCGGAAATGTACAGGAGAAGGAAGACCATGGAAACTTTTATTTAAAACTAGACGGATATGCCTCCGTTGTCTATCTTCTAAAAAACTAATATACGAAAACACATGAAAGAAATATATCATAACCTCAAGAATTATATGCTAACCGCTTTGCTGGTATTATCCTCGTCAGCTTGCGGAAGCCACGGCAACGAACAGTCCGGAACAGATAATTCCGATACACCAGCACCTTCCAAAACCAGTTTTACTCAAGGAGCCGACATCAGTTGGGTGAGTGAAATGGAAAAAAAAGGGTTGAAGTTTTACAATCATGAAGGCATAGAAACCGACTGCTTCCAACTGATGAAAGAGCTGGGCATAAATGCCATCCGCCTGCGCGTATGGGTAAATCCCAAAGACAGATGGAACAGTAAACAAGACGTTGTGAACAAAGCCCGACGAGCCAAAGAACAAGGTCTGGATGTCATGGTAGACTTCCATTACAGCGACTCATGGGCTGATCCCGGACAACAGTTCAAGCCCAAGGCATGGATCGGCAAATCAGTAGCGGAACTAAAGACGGCCATTGCCGCCCATACCATCGACATCTTGCAAGCATTAAAGGCGGAAGACATATCCCCACGATGGGTACAAGTGGGTAACGAAATCCGTCCAGGAATGTTGTGGGATGAGAATGTCGCACTCAGCGGTGCATTCTATGATATCCGAGAATGTGATGTCAAAGGCTTAAACAGTACCAATGAGCGAGTGAAATATCCACAAAACACACAAAATCTGGCCGAGTTTGTCAATACCGGCTACGATGCCGTAAAAAAAATCTTCCCCCAAAGTATCGTTATTGTTCACATAGACAATGCCTGGGACGACTTAACTTGGTGGTTCAAGCAGTTCAAAGAAGCTGGAGGAAAATTGGATATGATTGGCCTGTCACACTATCCACAAACTCATTCCACAAAATTATGGCAAGAAATGAACTTGTTAGCATTAAAACACATCAGCCAACTAGCAAAGACTTTCCAAGTAAAAGTCATGATAACCGAAATAGGGGTAAAACAAAATGATTCCGCTTCCGCCCAAGTCCTTGCCGATTTTATAAACAAAGCCCGAGACATGGAATCTTGCGCTGGTGTATGGTACTGGGAACCGGAATGTTACGAATGGAACGGATATGATATGGGAGCCTTTGACAAAAACGGAAAACCCACAGCCATTATGAATGCATTCCAATCATCTACAAAAAGAAAGTAAAGATAACTCATAATCTTCCTGTTAATAATCGATAACCTAGAAGCCTAATATATGTATATATATGTATATAGGCTTCTAGGACTAACCGTGCAAGAGTTAAAAAGAGTATCCTAAAGAAATCCAAAACGTATTTCTGGCAAGACATTCATGTCCCGCAAACATCCACGCAAAATCCAAATGCACACCTGCATATTCCACTCCTGCCCCGGCCGTAGCATAACTGGCATCTCCTTTATTCTTATCACCATAATGATAACCGCCACGCAACATGAGATGCTCCATCCATGCATATTCCGCCCCGGCACTTACATTTAACGCCTGTACATCATCGGGGGAAAGCCTGTAACCCAGATCAGCGGTCAAAGTCAACCTATGCATTGATGCAAAAGGCAAGTCAGCAGCACCTCCTACTTTGACCATTGCAGGAAGAGCCTCTTTAGAGGTTAGGTATTTTATTTTCGGTCCAAGATTACTCGCATGAATCCCGACCGACCAACCGGCACCTTCCCAATCCTTTATCTCACGCTTATATAATATCCCCAAATCAAAAGCCACAGAACTCGCACCGTTGCTATTTCCTATCTTACCCATATCCGAATACAAGTATTTGAAAGTAGCGGAAACAGAAAAATTCTTTATAACCTCGTATGCATAACCAGCCTCCACGGCTATTTCTTTGGGATGTATGCCCGAAGCATCCTCCCCTGTTCCATCCATCTCCGGATAGCCGAAATAACGGAGACCTAACAGAATGGCATTGCGCTTATTGATTTTATAAAAACCGCCTAAACTATGAAGAGAGTATCCGGACTCATAGTCACGCATCCACGGGGAATAAGTATACGTAACCCCACCTTTGTGCATGGCCTCCGATAAAGTTGCCGCACCATTATGGAAAACGGCATTATTTACCCTCGAAATCGCCACACCGGCACCTCCCATGGCTGCGCTGCGTGCATCAACCGGTATAGTCAGATAGTTTGCCGCTCCGGTATTGACAGGTCCGGAATCCTCTTGTCCATAAGCTTTAATAAAAGTTATGCCTATTATAAACAGATATAGTCCTATTCGTTTCATGTCCTATTTCATTTTATCAGGATTAGTACTTGATAAATTTCTCTCTGATCTCCATCCCGTTCGCTCGGTACACCAATGTATAATATCCGGCAGAAAGCTTGGTTATGTCCACAGAATGCAAGGAGGCGGCTTCAAGTTCCAAATGAAGACTCAGCACCTTATTGCCAATGCCATTATACAAAGTCAGTTCTCCATTACCAGCCATACTGCTGCTTACACTAAATATCAGAGTATTATCAGTTACCTGATTGGACTTCAATGTAAAAGGATGAAGATTAGAAACATCTATCTTTAAAGCAGCTGTGGCATCCACGCATCCGTGCCCCAACTGGCCGGTATACCTCGGATTATATTCATCCAAATCGTATGCGCTTTGATAGAGGATTTCCTTCAGAGTTTCCGGTGTAAAACCTTTCTTGCCTACCCCATACTTCTCTATCACCAGTGCTGCCACACCGCTGACCAGCGGACACGCCATAGATGTACCGGCCAGATATTCATAATTACCGGCCAGTTTTGTAGTCGTACTCCATATCCGCCCATCTCCGTTCAATGCTCCTCCGGGAGCAGAAATATCCATATATGTGCCATAATTGGAATAAGAAGCTTTCCTATAATCGGCCTCAATGGCTGCAACCGCAACTACCTTGTCATAATCAGCCGGCGCCGCTATCCTGGAGTCAGAAGTATTCGCATTGCCTGATGCAAACAATACAATCCCTCCTTTCATTGGACTTCCGTCAAGTTGCTCTCCGTTGTTATCACATCCGGCATATTTTATAAAGTAATCAATGGCTTCCTTATGTACAGGATTAATATATGAAGAGGTATTCCTCCCCGTTCCGACAGCGTATCCCCAACTATTCTGACTGATAACAGCTCCATTATCAGCACCATATTTAATAGCGGCAGCAATAAACGGATCAGAAGCTACTTCTCCTCCGATAGAGATAAGGCTTTTCAAAATCTGACAACTCATGAGTCTCACCCCACTGCCGGAAGTTCCGTCCCCCCCTGCAATGCTGCTGATACCTGTTCCATTATTATTTGTCGCACCAATAGTACCCGCCACATGAGTTCCGTGACGATGAGGGACCAAAATTGCATTATCATCTACAAAATTATAACCATGTATGTCATCCACATACCCATTGCCATCATCATCTATACCATTCTTTGGTATCTCACCCGGATTCGTCCATAAATTATCCTGCAAATCAGGATGTTCCTGATTAATGCCGCCATCTACAACCGCTACAATAATAGCCGGATTCCCATTGTATTGTTTCCACACATCAACTAAACGGATATCCGCACCTTCCCTCTGCCAGGATTCTGTACCGGGATTATCAAAATACCATTGTTTGGATAAATCCGGATCATTGAACAACCACTCCCCCACTCTGATACCATACATATCCCATACTGTTTCCGGCCTTGCCCTGGAAACTATCTTAGGAACAGGAACAGCCATTTCAATACCATCTAGAAAAGCTACTTCAGCAGCTGCACGAGTCGCTGATGTGTCTTTGGAGAACCAAACATTGTACCATAAATGAAGCCCCCTCCTTACGAGTACGTTCTTCAAATTTGCCGGCGTAGGGAAACGTACGTTCCATTCTCTCTATTTTCAAAAAGAAGAGGCAGCCCGGTCCAACACCTTAATTCCTGTCCTTACCGTGTTGCCAATACTCCTTACCTGCACCTCTTCTGTAGGTTCTTCTTTCAGTTTCACATAAATACAACCCTGAAGTGCATCTTCATCTGATAAATCAAAAATCAGCTGATTCCCTTCCGGTTTATCGGAAACAGAAGGAATTTCTTCTTGATGGCACGAGGCTATCAATATAATCATCAGAAAAAAAAGGACAGTCTTTTTCATTATAATATTCTGTGTTGTTAGTTGAAGTAATTAATTATTTCACAAATATAGCGTATTTCCCCGGTCTTGCAATGAAAAGGGGAAACAACCTCATTGAAATAAAAAGGTAAGCCTTTTTTCTTGTATTTTTGTCCGGCTGCGTTCATTGCTTCACCTTGGTGAAGAAGCGATTTCACTTAGGTAAACAGCCGTTGTCACATGGGTGAAGCAGTTGCTTCACCCATGTGAAATATCAAACGGAACGGAGTGAAGATATGATAAGGAACATCAAAAAACGGGAATAGAGTAAACCAACCCGACAGAAATACGTTGCGTGTCCGGACTCGTGCTTCAAAGCCTGCGCACGCCGGGTCAAATGATGCCCTTTATATAAAAGATGGGCAAAGATAAGCAGTTCACTATTACGCATCGGGAAATATTCCACACACGCCTGCGCATTCCATGTAGTACGATAAAGCCCTTTCTCAAAATGCCCGTTTGCTTTATAAATGCCTGCCCTCTCATAAGCGCCTTTCAAATAAAGATTCCAATTGGGATGAACGCGATAGTCAAAGTTTACCACGGTACTAAAGTATTCCGCATTCTGCGCCGTGGACGGAGCTGTTAAAACAGGACCTTGCAAATCACTGATAATGCCTTTGCTATCCAGCCCTTCACGAGAATACATTAAATCAATATAAGCAATAACAGGGCCTTTCTCATAAATATTACCCGCCGTAAAACAACAAAGATTCTTACCTTCCGCCAGCTGTCCGTATGACGCCGCATAACGTAATTGCACCGCATTATCAAAGAAGAGCCCGTTCCAGTTCACGGTTGACAGAACAGGAACTTTGGCCTTTTCCACCCCTTGCGGCAAACCGTAAAGATAAGTTTCATCATTTTCTCCACTACGGTTGTTTACTACCTGAAGCACCAACTCATTGGTGGATGACAGATTGAATCTTCCGGCTACCCCCGCCTGATAGCAACTGATATTATCATTAAACTCACTATACTCGCGTACCTTGATGGCATTGACATAATATTCATAGCCTCCCAAGGCGATATCTTGTTTTCCGACATTCAAAGTGAACTTATCGGACATCTTCCAATTTACCAGAGCATACTCAATAGAAGAGGATAAATTATCCAGCGAGTGCGGATTACTGTATTTATTAAACGACTGACGGAAATGATAAGAAAATTGCTTGCTGAAAGAACCTAATATCTCCAGCTTCACACGATTCAGTTTAAAAGAGGCATCCTCTAAATCTCCTTCAATAAAGTTGGCAACTCCCGAAGTGGAGAATTGCAGGTTCATGTGTGCCGAAAGATTCGGATTGCTATTAGGAAACAAACGTCCCACCAAACTACGGATAGAATCATCCGGACTGATTAACGGCTGTTCTTGCGCCTTCATAGTCAATACGACGCATAATAAGATACAGCATGACAAGAGTAGTCTTTTCATGGGGGCATTTTCGTAGTATTAAATTTCGGTTAATGTAATAAATCAGGGATAATCAAACCGAAGATGCTTAAATCATTCCTCTTTTCTGCAATTCTTCTGCCGCAATCTCCAGCTCCTTATACCATTCCTCACCAAATTTCCGCACCAACGGTTCCTTTAAGAACTTGTATACAGGAAGGTTCTCTTTTTTCCCAATAACACGGCGGCTTTACATACATCCCAACGATGGTAATTCACCGCTTTGTAAGGGCCATAATCACCTATACGGATGGGATAAAGATGACAAGAGATTGGTTTATAGAAATCGGTCTTACCTGCCCGGAAAGCTTTCTCGATGGCACAATAACAGTACCCTTTCTCGTCATAACAGGTAAATACACAATCTTTCTGATTGACGATGGAAGTTACCAAATCGCCCTCTTCATCTGTATAAACCACTCCCTGCTTATCAATCACCGCCCGTGCCTCGGGTGAAAGCTCGTCCCAAATAACAGGAAGCACCTCTTCCAGTTTTTCCACTTCATCCAATTCCACCGGTGCACCGGCATCTCCCTCTATGCAGCACTCACCTTTGCAGGCATCGAGATTACAAAGAAATTTCTCACGAAACACATCAAGGGAGATTACAACATCATCTATCTGTATCATCTCTTATTAAATTAAAATGTCATTCCGGACAAAGTGACGAATCCATGCTTCATTACAGATTCCTCACCTTGTTCAGAATGACAAATAAATATACTTTCTACATTATTTTATCAAATCCCTTCCGGTCATGTCGGCAGGCTGGGGCATACCCAAAATGTGCAAGATAGAAGGAGCAACATCTGCCAATACACCATTTTCCACTTTAGCATTCTTGTTCTCTGTTACATATACAAATGGAACAGGGTTCAAAGAGTGAGCCGTATTAGGTGTACCATCTTCATTCAGTGCATGGTCGGCATTACCGTGGTCGGCAATAATGATTACTTCATAATCATTAGCCTTGGCAGCTTCCACTGTATCTTTCACGCACTCGTCAATAGCCTTCACTGCTTTTTCAATAGCGTCATAGATACCTGTATGACCTACCATATCACCATTAGCGTAATTCACGACAATGAAATCGAATTTCTGGGTCTTGATGGCTTCTACCAATTTATCCTTCACTTCATAAGCACTCATCTCAGGCTTCAAGTCGTAAGTAGCCACTTTCGGAGATGGAACCAAGATACGCTCTTCGGCATCATACGGAGTTTCACGACCACCATTGAAGAAGAAAGTCACGTGAGCATACTTTTCCGTTTCTGCAATGTGTAACTGAGTCTTACCGTTAGCAGCCAGATATTCACCCAACGTATTTTGAACATTTTCCTTGTCGAACAGAATATGAACACCCTTGAAAGACGCATCATACGGAGTCATGCAATAAAACTGCAAGCCCGGAATAGTATGCATACCTTGTTCCGGCATATCCTGTTGAGTCAGCACAACAGTCAATTCCTTGGCACGGTCGTTACGGTAGTTGAAGAAGATAACCACATCACCTTCTTTGATGGTACCGTCTACGGTAGAATTATTGATCGGTTTGATGAATTCATCTGTAACACCTTCATCGTATGATTCCTGCATAGCCTGAACCATATCGGTGGCTTGCTTTCCTTTACCTTCAACCAACAGGTCGTATGCTTCTTTCACACGTTCCCAACGCTTGTCACGATCCATAGCATAGAAGCGACCAACGATAGAAGCGATTTTACCGGCTGAGTTTTCACAGTGCGCAGTCAGTTGTTCGATAAAGCCTTTACCACTCTTCGGGTCTGTGTCACGACCATCCATAAAGCAGTGGATAAATGTATTTTCAATGCCATATTCTTTAGAGATATCGCAAAGTTTGAACAAATGATCGAATGAACTGTGTACACCACCGTTTGAAGTCAATCCCATAAAGTGGATGTTCTTGCCATTTTCCTTTGCGTAAGAGAAAGCGGAAACAATCTCGGGATTCTTCATTATGCTGTTGTCGGCACATGCACGGTTAATCTTTACCAAATCCTGATAAACGATACGTCCTGCACCGATATTCAAGTGTCCTACTTCGGAGTTACCCATCTGTCCGTCGGGCAAACCAACGTTCTCACCGCTAGCCTGCAATTCAGAGTGCGGATAGTTTGCCAACAGAGAATCCCAGTAAGGAGTGGGAGTGTTAAAGATTACATCGTCTTTACCTTGATCGCCGATACCCCAACCATCAAGAATCATTAAAAGGGCTTTTTTTACTCATAATCTTATTTTGTTTAAAGTTTATCCTTGCTTTTTCCGGGTGCAAAGGTACAAAAAAGCCCTGTCAATGAATAATGTTTCACCTATTTTTTATAGAGGAAGTTCGATGATAAAATGCAGTCCGTCTTTAAATTCCATATCCCGAGTCAATTTTGCATTCATACGCCCGGCAATCATTTCACAAACCAGCAAAACAATATCCGGCGCACCGGCAAGACACGACTCCCCTCCCTTTGTTCTGTAATGCGGTTAATATACTTCGGCAAATACTCTAATTATATTATTTGATTAGTACGTACTACACATTCTTCCGGAAATCGATATAGAAGCTTCGAATCTTGTGTTATAAAACATACCTTTTCATCTTGCTGTTTATGAATAAATTGCATTCCTTTGCATCGGGACAGTTCAGCACAGTTTGCATTGTCCGCGTAAAACCTTAAACAGTTCATGAAAGTTACCTTTGGACAGCAGACCACTAAAGTGAAACAACTGGCTGATTTACTCAGTCAGGAGATTTCCATGGGCAAATATAAATCGGACTGCACATTACCGTCCATCAACAAACTGAGCCGTGAGTATCAAGTGTCGCGGGATACGGTGTTCAAAGCATTCATTGATTTAAAAGACCGGGGAATAATAGACTCTACTCCGGGAAAAGGTTACTACGTTACCAACAAGCTTACAAACATTCTGCTTCTGCTGGACGAGTATTCTCCCTTTAAATACTCGTTATATAATAGTTTTATCAAAAAACTATCCATCAACTACAAAGTAGATTTATTGTTTCATCAATATAATGAACGACTTTTCAATACCATCTTACGTGAATCAATAGGCAGATACAATAAATACATTGTGATGAACTTCGACAATGAGAAACTATCCCCCCATCTTTACAAAATAGATTCGTCTAAGTTGCTGCTGTTGGATTTCGGGAAGTTCGATAAAAAGGATTATTCATACGTATGTCAGGATTTTGACGATTCCTTTTATCATGCATTGGCCGCATTGAAAGAACATCTGAGAAAATATCAGAGACTAGTACTTTTATTTCCCGAAGACATCAAACACCCCCGTAGCAGTTGTCAGTATTTCAATTGTTTCTGTCAGGATTATCACATTGATTCAGCCATTGTGGAAAATACAGACCGGATACAAGTCCGTAAAGGAGAAGTATACATTGCAATCCGTCAGATAGAGGTAGTCAATATAATCAAGCAAAGCCGGACAACCGGGCTGAAATGCGGAGAAGATTTCGGACTGATAGCCTACAATGACACTCCTGCCTACGAGGTAATAGACCAAGGGATTACGGTACTCAGTATCAACTGGGAAGAGCTGGGGCGGAAAGCCGCAGAATTTGTACTAACCGGACAGGAAATCAGAACTTATCTCCCTACCGAAGTCCATTTAAGAAATTCAATTTAACAACTAAAACCTATGTATATCATGAAAAAGTATCCTAAAATCGGGATTCGTCCCACTATCGACGGCCGCCAGGGTGGTGTCCGCGAAAGCCTTGAAGACAAGACTATGAACCTGGCAAAGCTGTTGCCGAACTGATTTCATCCAACTTGAAAAACGGTGACGGAAGCCCCGTGGAATGTGTAATAGCAGACAGCACCATCGGTCGTGTAGCCGAAAGCGCCGCTTGTGCCGAGAAATTCGAACGCGAAGGAGTAGGTGCCACCATTACCGTAACCAGTTGCTGGTGCTATGGCTCCGAAACAATGGATATGCACCCGCACTGGCCGAAAGCAGTCTGGGGATTCAACGGCACAGAGCGTCCGGGAGCCGTTTATCTGGCTGCCGTATTAGCCGGACACGCACAGAAAGGGCTGCCTGCATTCGGTATTTACGGACACGATGTACAAGATTTGGATGACAACACGATTCCGGCCGATGTAGCAGAAAAACTATTGCGTTTCGCCCGTGCCGCCATGGCTGTAGCCAATATGCGCGGAAAAAGCTATCTTTCTTTCGGTAGTGTCTGCATGGGTATCGCCGGCTCTATTGTCGATCCTGACTTTTTCCAGGAATATCTGGGAATACGTAATGAAAGCGTGGACGAAACTGAGATCCTGCGCCGTATGGAAGAAGGAATCTATGACCATGAAGAATATGCCAAGGCAATGGCCTGGACTGAAAAATATTGCAAGCCCAACGAAGGGGAAGACTTTAAGAACCGTCCCGAAAAGCGCAAAACCCGTGAAGAGAAGGATGCCGACTGGGAATTTATTGTAAAAATGACTATCATCATGCGTGACTTGATGGTCGGCAACCCGAAATTGCTTGAAATGGGATTCAAAGAAGAAGCTATCGGCCATAATGCCATCGCAGCCGGCTTCCAGGGGCAACGCCAATGGACTGACTGGAAACCAAACGGTGACTTCAGTGAAGCACTGCTCAACACCACTTTCGACTGGAACGGCATTCGCGAAGCATACGTTCTGGCTACCGAAAATGATGCTTGCAATGGTGTTGCCATGTTATTCGGTCACCTGCTGAGTGGCTGTGGACAGATGTTCTCCGACATCCGTACTTACTGGAGCCCCGAAGCGGTAAAACGTGTCACCGGCAAAGAACTTACCGGAATGGCTAAAAACGGTATCATCCATCTTATCAACTCTGGTGCAACCACTCTGGACGCTACCGGTGAGAGCCATAATGAAGCGGGAGAGCCCTGCATGAAGCCCAACTGGGAAATGACTGAAGCCGATGTCGAAGCTTGTCTGAAAGCTACAACCTGGTATCCGGCAGATCGCGACTATTTCCGTGGAGGCGGTTTCTCTTCCAATTTCTTGTCTAAAGGCGGTATGCCTGTCACCATGATGCGTCTTAATCTGGTAAAAGGCTTAGGTCCAGTATTGCAACTGGCAGAAGGCTGGACAGTAGATATTGATCCGGAAATCCATCAGGTACTGAACATGCGTACAGACCCCACATGGCCTACTACTTGGTTTGTACCCCGCCTATGCGACAAACCTGCATTCCGTGATGTCTATTCGGTAATGAACAACTGGGGAGCCAACCACGGCGCCATCAGCTATGGACACATCGGACAGGATTTAATAACTCTGGCATCTATGCTACGTATTCCTGTTTGTATGCATAATGTAGAAGACGACAAGATTTTCCGCCCGGCATCATGGAATGCCTTCGGTATGGATAAGGAAGGTTCCGACTACAGAGCTTGCTCAACTTATGGACCTATTTACAAATAGTTAATAAATTGAGAATTGAAAATTAAAATTGAGAAAGGGTTATATGCCTATCCTTTTTTTGTTTTCAATTCTCATTTCTTAATTTTTAATTCTCAATCTTTAATTTAAGAAATGAAAGATACAGATCAACCCATCCTGCACAAAGATGGAGTCAGTTACGTACTACCGTTTATATTAGTCACCTGCTGCTTCGCCCTCTGGGGATTCGCCAATGATATCACCAATCCGATGGTAAAAGCATTCTCTAAAATCTTCCGGATGAGTGTCACCGATGGCGCATTGGTGCAAGTTGCCTTCTATGGCGGATATTTCGCCATGGCTTTTCCGGCAGCTATGTTTATCCGTAAATACTCTTATAAAGCCGGTATCCTGCTGGGATTGGGACTTTATGCCGTAGGAGCCTTATTATTCTTTCCCGCTAAAATGACAGGCAGCTACTATCCGTTCTTATTAGCTTATTTTATTCTGACCTGCGGACTCTCCTTCCTCGAAACCAGTTCCAACCCTTACATCTTGTCCATGGGAACAGAAGCTACCGCTACCCGACGTCTCAATCTGGCACAATCGTTTAACCCTATGGGCTCTTTACTGGGAATGTATGTAGCCATGAACTTTATCCAGGCGAAACTAAATCCGATGGATACGGCAGAACGAGCCCAACTAAACCCGGCAGAATTTGCAATGGTAAGAGATGCGGACCTGTCCGTACTGATCGCTCCTTATCTCACTATCGGAATAGTCATATTAGTTATGCTTCTAGTGATACGTTTTACCCAAATGCCCAAAAATGGTGACCAGTCTCACAGTATCAATTTCGGTCCCACACTGAAGCGTATCTTCTCCATCCATCATTACCGCGAAGGAGTGGTGGCACAATTCTTCTATGTAGGTGCGCAGATTATGTGTTGGACCTTCATTATCCAATACGGCACACGCCTGTTCATGTCACAAGGTATGGAGGAGAAAGCTGCGAAGTACTATCACAAGAATATAATATCATTGCGATGGTTATTTTCTGTATCAGCCGTTTTATCTGTACCTTCATCTTGCGCTACCTCAATCCAGGTAAATTATTGGCCATACTTGCCATTGCGGGTTGCTGCTTCACCGCCGGAGTCATCTTCTTCCAGGATATCTGGGGTATGTACTGCCTGGTAGCTGTTTCAGCCTGTATGTCATTAATGTTCCCCACGATCTATGGCATAGCGCTTACCGGATTGGGAGATGATGCAAAGTTTGGAGCAGCCGGCCTGATTATGGCTATTTTAGGAGGTTCCGTACTTCCTCCTTTACAAGCAAGTATTATTGATATGAATACCATTTGGAATATGCCAGCCGTAAATGTTTCATTTATCCTGCCATTTATCTGTTTTGTGGTAATCACGATTTATGGACATCGCTCTTATCAACGGGGAAAATATTGATATGCTGAATAAGACCATTGTAAAAAAGTGAAACGAAGAATCTGTTACGACTCATATGAATCAAACAGATTCTTCGCTTTATTTTCAACCAAGTAGAATGAAATGTAAAGAAGTTATCCCATCCTCCTATATATTCTTCAAATTAGAAAGGAATCTCTAATTGGGGATCTGTTCCCAACAAATTAAAAGTCATCCGATGATATGGCGTTGTTCCATGTTCACGGATAGCCGCACGATGCTTTTTAGTAGGATAACCTTTATTACTATTCCAATCATAAAAAGGATATTCTTTATGCAGTTCATTCATATAATCATCACGATAGGTTTTCGCCAGAATAGATGCAGCGGCAATAGAAAGATATTTTCCATCTCCTTTTACCACAGTAGTATGCGGCAAATCCTGATACTTTTTAAAACGATTCCCATCAATCAACAAATGTTGGGGACGAATTTTCAATTGATCCACAGCACGATGCATTGCCAGAAAAGACGCATTAAGGATATTTATCTCGTCTATCTCTTCAGGAGTCACTACACCTACAGCCCATGCCAATGCTTCTCTTTCCACAATCTCTCGCAGCGCATAACGCTGATGCTCCGTCAGTTGCTTGGAATCATTCAGCAATTCATTCTTAAAATCTACAGGTAAAATAACAGCTGCTGCATATACAGATCCTGCCAGACATCCCCTGCCCGCCTCATCACAACCGGCCTCTATCAGATCTTTATTCAAATAAGGTAATAACATAGCTCATCTTTATTGTTGCTTGCAAAGATATTCTTTTAAAAGAGAAACAAGAGTGTCTTTTTACAAAGAAAATCACTATTTTTGCAAAAATACGCTTGATTATGAAAAACAACCTACTTGTATATATTCTCCTTTGCCTGCTGAATCTCTCATGGGCTAATGCCCGTAATAAACAACAAGAAGCCGAGGCACTGATTAAAAAGTCGGTTGAAGCCTTATACAATAATCCGAAGCAGGCCAGTTACTATGCTGCCAAGGTAATTGAATTGTTTCCTGAAGAAAGGCAAAATGATCAAAAAGCCGAAGCAATGTTCTATTACAGTCAGGCAGAAAAGCTATTAGGCAATTTTGATGTGAGCATCAAAAATCTATATGACGCATTGGAGTATGCAACTCCTGCCAATAAAGAGCTGAATGGACAAATTTACGCACTGATAGGAGCACTCTATTGTAAACTGACCGACTATAACAAAGCGATCGAAATGAATGAGAAAGCCATCTCAATCTTTAAATCCATCGGAGATTCCATTTCTATCGCACTATGCTACAATGATCGTGGCATCATCCATTATTCCATGAATGAGTTCAACACAGCTGAACAATTCCTCAAACAAGCCCTTATAATAAACCGCAGTCAGAAAAATTTAAGAGGGATATCCGCCAATTTGAATAATCTATGTTTATATGAGGGTGATTTTAATGAAAAGCTAAGTTTAATTAATGAGGCCATTATCATCAACAAGAACTTGAATTCTCAATGGTCATTAGGGGAAAACTATAACAATATGGGAAAACAATACTTCTATGCAAAACAATATAACAATGCCTTGATGGCTTTACAAAGAGCATACGAGGTCGCTTCTTCCATCAGTGCCAAAGAACTGATTTGTGATAATTACGAATATTTATCTTGGGTATACGATGCCCTTGGAGACCATAAAAACGCTTATAAATGCCTGATACAACTATATACCCTTAGCAAAGAATTGCAAAGTGGAAGTAAATTACGCATCGTAGAACAGGAAATTTCCCATAAACAATATCAAAACCAACAAAGGAAAGCAGAACTAAGAGAGCAAGCTTATGAAATAGAACTACTGAAACGGAACCTGTTTGTACTAGTAATCATATTCATCTCATTGATAGTACTCAGTATATTTCTATACCAATGGTATAAACGCAAAAAGAATATGCAGTTAATGGTTACCCGCTATAATCTGGAGCAATCGGAACATGAATTGGCAGAACTTAAAGTACGACAGCAAGAACTCGAATTAAAATCTGTACAAAGCGCATTATACAACAGTCGCCAGGAAGCTACCAGTTTTGCTGTATTCCTGCATAGCCGCAATGAAATGCTGGAGAAAATCAGAGAAATGATAAAGCAAGGATATAAGATGGACCAACAGGCATTGATTCCTCATCTGAAGAAAGTCAATGCCTTCATCAGCCAATATCAGAATGGAGATAAGACGAACAGCACCTTGCTGATGAATGTCGAAGAAAAGAACCAGGAGTTCCTTCAACGGCTATCCGAACGGCATCCCAATTTAACACAAGGAGAAAGATATCTAGCCACTTTATTACGGGTAAATCTATCTACCAAAGAAATCTCAATGCTCACAGGAAATGTTCCCAAAACAATCAACATGAATCGATATCGTTTACGTAAATCTCTAAACTTATCTTCGGAGGATGACTTGACAGACTATCTACAAAATATTTAAAGAACCTATATTTTTACAGTTTTTATCAAACAGCATTTTGTAGATATTACCTCTTTATATAGATCACTATATATCAATATATTACATTTATATTTGTAGATTAAAAAAGAGTTTTTTTATTCATTGTAGTTCATTTGTAGGGTATAATAATTAGGAGTTTGCACATACAACCTATTACTTAGCGATGTGAAAAACAATTATTAACCTTAAAATTTATTCACATGAGTAAAAAGAATTATTTCAAGGAAAGAATCATGCTATTGATTCTACTCTTTGCTTTTATGACTCCCTTCGGTACATTAGCACAGACGATTCAGCTGACTGGTCTGGTTACCGATGCTGCCAACGAACCTATTATTGGTGCCAGTGTAGTAGAGAAAGGTACAACCAACGGAGTCATCACAGACTTTGACGGTAACTTTGCATTAAGCGTATCCCCCAAAGCCACTATTATTATTTCTTATGTGGGCTATGCAACACAAGAAGTCCCTGTAAACGGAAAGACCAACATCCGGGTGACTTTGAAAGAAGATACTGAGATGCTGGATGAAGTTGTAGTGGTGGGCTATGGAACCATGAAGAAAAGTGATATGACCGGTGCTATTTCCTCAGTAGATGTAGACGATTTGGTAAAGCGCACCACAACCAACCCTGCAGAAGCATTGCAAGGTAAGATTGCAGGTGTAAACATTATGAAAGCTGGTGGTAATGCCGGTGCAGGTGTGCAGGTTAAAATCCGTGGTGTCAAAACGTTTGGTGACAACCAACCTCTTTATATCATTGATGGTTTTCCCGGTGATATTGAAAATGTGAATCCGCAAGATATTCAGTCAATGGAAGTACTGAAAGATGGTGCAGCCGCTGCCATCTATGGTTCGGTTGCTGCAAATGGTGTCATTATCGTAACTACCAAAAACGGTAAAAAGGGTGACATGAAAATTGATTTCAGCACTTATGTAAGCTTTACAAGCGTAGCCAAAAAGCTGGAACTGCTAAATGCCGAAGAATACAAAAGTGTTCATAAACAAATGTATCAGAACTACATGAACCAGTATCCAGATGATACAGAGGTTACTATGCCCGCATTTGTAAATAAAAACACAGGAATAGATACAGACTGGCAAGATGCCATGCTAAGAGGTGGTGTTTCACAAAACTATATGTTCAGTATCCGTGGCGGTTCTGAAAATGCTCAATATTCACTTTCATATAACCATGCTGACGAAAAAGGTATTTTCTTAGGTAACAATTACCGTCAAGATAATGCACGTTTGAAACTCCACATGAGCAAATATATATTTGATATTGATGCTAACATCGCTTTCAAATTTACGGATAGCAAACAACCCGAATATTCCATTAAAGAAATGTACATGATTTCTCCGCTTGTTCCTATCTATGATGATACAAGAGAGTATGGCTTCGGCTTAAGTGACTTTGACGATCTGCCCAGTAACCGTAATGTTATGGCTGACCAGCATTATGAAAAATCTACCGACAAAAAATATCATACCACAGCCAATGTTGCCTTGACCATGAACTTCACCCCATGGCTGAATTTCAAGACAAGCTATGCATACAGAGGTGAGCACCAACGTCAGACTTATCATACTCCGGCCTATGTTGCCGACCCAAAAGCCAAACGTGACTATCCTTATCATAGCGAAACCACAGGATACTGGGAGGAACATGTATGGGAAAATGTATTAAGTTTTAATAAGACATTTGGAAAACACAACGTCAATGCAATGGCAGGTACTTCCATGACTGCCCGCAAATATACATGGAATTCTGTTGGGGTAGAAGGTAAAACCACTGTTTATAAAGTAGAAGACGGAAAATTGGTAACCAGTGAAATTCCCGGGCGGATTTCTTGATCCATCTTTCTCAACTGTAGGTGCAGGAGCAGGTGGCACATTTGATGGTAGCGGAACAAAATGGAAATATAACCGCGCCTCTTTCTTCGGCCGACTGAACTATAATTATAATGACCGCTACCTGGTACAGGCAACTGTACGTTATGACGGTTCATCCAAGTTTGGTAAAGACAACCGTTGGGGTTGCTTCCCATCAGTGGCATTAGGCTGGAGAATCAGTCAGGAAGAATTCTTCCCGAAAGACATTGCATTGAATAATTTGAAGTTCCGTGTCAGTTGGGGACGTTTGGGTAATGAAAATGCTTTGGGATATTATGACTTCCTTGCGCTGATTAGTACATACAATGAAATGTATCAAGGATACGTGAAAGGCAACGGTGACAACGCATGGGCAGGAAGCATCGCTCGCGGATTGGAAAACCGTTCTTTGAAATGGGAAACAACGGATACCAAAAATATTGGTTTCGATTTCGGCTTCTTTAACAGCAAATTAACCGGTACATTAAACTACTACTATAACCAAACAGAAGATCTGTTGATAACAAAAGTTCTACCTCCTTCAGCAGGTATGACTAACCCCACCCTGAATGTCGGAAAGATACGCAATACCGGTTTCGAACTTGAATTAAACTGGGGAGATGCTATAAAAGACTTTGATTACAATATCGGTTTCAATATGAGCACCACCAAAAATAAAGTGGTTGAATTGTCAGATGCAGACCAAGTTCTTCAGGGTGAAGGATTGAAATATGGAACGGAGCATTTCCCGACAGAAACCAGAGTGGGCAAACCTATCGGTGCATTCTATCTTTATAGAACAGACGGTATCTTCCAAAGTATGGATGAAGTAAATGCCCATGTAAACAAGGATGGACAATTATTACAGCCTAATGCCCAACCGGGTGATATCCGTTTTAAAGATTTAGATGGTAATGGAAGCATAGACGCCGGTGACAAAGAATACTGTGGCTCAGGTATCCCGACATTGGAAGCGAACTTAAATCTGTCATTCGGCTATAAAGGATTTGACCTTTCAATCGTACTTGGCAGCGCATGGAACTTCAAATTGTATAACGGAAACAAATATTTCTATGAAGGTATGAACTCTAAATCAAATATGCTGAAGTCTACATTGAATGCATGGACTCCTGACAATAGAAATACGGATGTTCCCCGCGCAGTATATCAAGATCCGAACGGCAACATGAAAGAATCAGACAGATTCCTTGAAAACGGTGATTTTGTCCGTCTGCGTCAGGCACAGTTAGGTTATACTTTACCCAAATCACTCATGCAGAAATTCTATATTGAGAAACTGCGTTTCTATGTAAGTGGTGAAAACTTGTTCACTATCACAGGCTATGATGGTATAGATCCTGAATTCTCTCGTGCCAGTGTGTTGAATACCGGTGTTGATAAATTGATTTATCCGTTTACCCGTTCATTCACCGTTGGAGCTCAACTTACATTCTAATCCTTTAAAGTAATAAGAAAATGAAGAAACTATTATACATAGCAAGTATCTGCATTGCAAGTTTATTTAGCGCTTGTGACGATTATCTCACGGTAGAATCTCCTGACCAGTTGACATCAAGCAGTTTTTGGCGTAACCAGTCTGATGCTGAAGCCAGACTTGCCGCCGCATACTCCCAACTTTACCTGATGACTTATTCGGGTGACATGTGGTCTTTCCCGGAAATCAAATGGCCGGTGGAAGCCTATCGTGAAGATATTATCCAATTAGGAAGCGATGCTCTGAATTACCCGAACTGGGTGGAATTAGGCAACTATACCTACACCAATGGTAACTCTCAGTTCAGTTATTACTGGCAATGCTACTATAAAGGCATCAGTTTTGCTAATCAGGTAATTGAAAAAACCGCAGAAATACCCGATGAGAATATAGATGCAGCAACACGCGAACAATTGGTCAATGAAGGCTACTTTATCCGCGCTTATTACCACATGCAACTTTTATTGAACTGGAAAGAAATCATAGTTCGTGATAAATATATCACTGACCCGGCTGAATTAAGCAAGCCCCTTTCTTCCCGTGAGGATGCATGGAATTTCATCATTGAAGACTTGAAACGTGCAACCAGTCTGCCTGCAACACGTGACGCTGATAATGTAGGCCGTGCCACAAGCGGTTCTGCTTATGCATATCTTGGTTTCGCCTATCTGACACGCGCCTATGAAGAGGCAACCAACAAAGACTCTTATCTGGCCAGTGCTATAGAAGCATTCAACCAAGTAAAAGGATATGAACTGGTTAATAATTTCAGCACTATGTTCAGCGGGGATAATAAGAACAGTAAAGAATCGATTTTTGAAATTCAATTCTCTATGAGTTCTGCAAACGGAGCTACTTATCGTACTCAGTTCCATCGATGGATCGGTGTTTCCGAACTTGGGGGATGGGATGAGATTCTTCCCAGTCAAACATTGATTAGTGAATTCAAAGAAGGGGAAACGGCTACTACAGGACGTTATGACTCGCGTATGTATGCAACATTATTTTTTAATTGTGACTATTATAACGATGGTAACGGACGTGTCTATGGCTACGACTATAATGACTGGTTCGACAACAAAGAACGCGTAGCCTTCCGTAAATTCATGCCCTCGACCTATGAAGGTTTAAACCAAAACTATTCTGCAATCAATGTTCCTTTGATGCGTTATGCCAACGTACTGTTAATGAAAGCCGAAGCATTGAATGAACAGGGACATCCCGAACAAGCTATTCCTTTAATCAATGAAGTAAGAAGCGTTCACGGGGATATGCCACCCATGACAGGTACTTCTCAAGAAGCAGTCCGCGCGCAAATTGAACACGAGCGCATGATTGAATTCCCTCTTGAGAACTATCGTTGGTATGATCTCCGCCGTTGGGGCAAACTGTCCTCAGCCCTGCAAGCTGCCGGAAGAACAGGCTTCAATGAAGACAAAAATTCATTCTACCCCACTCCTCTTACAGAGCTGAATGCTAATGATGCCTTAAAATAAGTATTTTCTTTTTTGGTTAGATATAATTAGGCAACAAGGCGGTTTTCGCTACAGTGATACCGCCTTGTAATCTAAAAATGAAGTATCTTTGCCTATAAATAAAACGACATAGATATGTTTACAATTATTGGATTAATGCTCACGGGGATGCTCCTCGGCTTCCTGCTTCGCAAGCAGAAGCTTTCAGGAATACACAAAGTCATCACCGTTCTTATTTGGTTGCTACTCTTTTTATTGGGTATAGATGTAGGCGGCAATCAGAAAATTATCAATGGTCTGCACACTATAGGGTTGGAAGCCATTGTCATCACCTTGGCAGCAGTGCTGGGCAGTGTTACAGCAGCATGGGCTTTATGGTATGTACTTTACAAAAGAAATAAGGAGGGACAAGTATGAAAGGAAGTTTGATTATCGTCGGATTCTTTGTACTGGGAGCTCTTTGTGGGGTATATCACCTTATTCCATACGACTTTACACAAAGTAAGCTAAGTTTCTACGCCTTGTGTGCGTTAATGTTCAGTGTAGGAGTCAGTGTAGGTAATGATCCGCAGACTTTACGTAATTTCCGTTCATTAAATCCCCGCCTGATCTTTCTACCGGTCATGACCATATTGGGAACACTGGCAGGATGCGCAGTGGTCAGTCTGTTTCTCTCGCACCGCTCAGTAACAGACTGTATGGCAGTAGGTGCCGGTTTCGGCTATTACTCTCTATCCAGTATCTTTATTACAGAATATAAAGGTCCGGAGTTGGGAACCATTGCATTATTATCCAATATCACACGTGAGATTATCACTTTGCTTTTTGCCCCGTTGCTAGTACGCTGGTTTGGCAATCTGGCCCCTATTTCTGCCGGAGGAGCCACTACGATGGATACAACATTACCCATCATCACCCGCTATTCCGGTCAAAGCTTCGTAGTAGTTTCTATATTTCACGGCTTTGTAGTAGACTTCAGCGTACCTTTTCTTGTGACTCTTTTCTGTTCTATTTAAAATAACAATAACCATGAAACACTCTCTTCATACTGTTCTTACACTGTTGTTTGTTTGTGCTTCCGCCTGGGGTGAAAATGTGCCCTGGCAGAATCCACAAATAAATGAAATAAACCGTGAACCTGCCCATGCCCATTTCATTCCTTATACGAATGAGGCCAATGCACTGAAACAACAGGCTTTACCTGCCGCCCAGCGTTTTGCAGTAAACCCTGCTACAGAACGCCGCATTTCACTAGACGGAACCTGGAAGTTCTTATTCTCTAAAAACAATGAGGAATGCCCAACAGATTTTTATAAAATGGGGTATAACACCAAACGCTGGAAAGACATACAGGTTCCGGGAAGCTGGGAACTGCAAGGATTTGACTCCCCCATCTATACTGACGTAGCTTACCCCTTCCCTGCCAATCCGCCTCATGTTCCAAACGATTACAATCCGGTAGGAGCATACGTACGTGAATTTACCGTACCGGCCCATTGGAAAGGAATGGATATCTTCCTTGATTTTGAAGGAGTTGAGTCCGCTTTTTATTGCTGGGTAAACGGTAAATTGGCAGGATACAGTGAAGACAGCCGTCTTCCGGCTCATTTCAATATTACTCCGTTCTTAAAAGCCGGGAAGAACAAACTGGCCGTTAAAGTTTTCCGTTATAGTGACGGTTCCTACCTGGAGGATCAGGATTACTGGAAATATAGCGGTATTGAACGCGATGTATATCTCTATGCCCGTCCTCAAAGCCGTGTACAAGACTTCAAACTGGTAGCCGGACTGACAAATGGTTATAAAGACGGAGATTTTAATCTGAATATCACACTCCACAAGCCTCATCCGGGAGGAACCGTGGAAGTGAAGGTTATGGACAAAGGCAATGTAATTTACCAGCATAAAAAGGAAATAACTTCTGCTACAGATACTTTATTCGCTCAGAAACACTTGTTCCCGGCCATATTGCCTTGGAATGCCGAAACACCCAATCTTTATACATTGGTAGTCAGCACCTACGATGCTCAAGGAAAAGCCTTGGAATCATTCACACAGCCTTTCGGTTTCCGTTCTGTGGAAATGCGTAACGGCATGCAACTGATAAATGGGGTAGCCGTATTGTTTAAAGGAGTAAACCGCCATGAACACGATCCGCATCATGGTCGTACCATCACCGTAGAGAGCATGATAAAAGACATTCAGTTGATGAAACAATTCAACCTGAATGCTGTACGCACTTGCCATTACCCCAACCGCTATGAATGGTATGCATTGTGTAACGAATACGGTTTGTATCTGGTAGATGAAGCAAACATTGAAAGCCATGGTATGCAGGCGCATAAAGATGGCACACTGGCTAATAATCCCGATTGGGAAGTACCGTTTATGCAACGCATGAGCCGCATGGTGCTGAGGGACCGCAATATCACTGCCATTGTCACTTGGTCAATGGGAAATGAGTCCGGCTACGGAAAACACTTTGAAACGTTATATGACTGGACCAAGAAGTTCGATCCTACCCGCCCTGTACAATATGAAGGAGGTGGTTATGATGCCAAATCTGACATTTATTGTCCGATGTATGCACGTGTCTGGGCGCTCCGCCGTCATGTAAACCAACGCGACGCACGCCCGATGATTCTATGTGAATATGCCCACGCCATGGGTAACAGTGTAGGTAACCTGCAAGACTATTGGAATTTGATTTATAAATATGACCAGTTGCAAGGTGGTTTCATATGGGACTGGGTAGATGCTACTTTTGATATCAAAGACAAGAACGGAAACAAGATTTGGGCTTACGGAGGCGATATGGGCTTCGTGGGTGTTCCTAATGACTCCAACTTCTGTGCCAACGGATTGGTAGCTGCCGACCGTTCACTTCATCCGCACATCTGGGAAGTGAAAAAAAGTATATCAATATATTCATTTTGAGCCGGTTGCCTTTACCACCAAGCAAATTAAAGTGACTAACTGGCATGATTTTATCGGTTTGGAGGATTACCAACTACACTGGACTGTAGAAACAGACGGAAAAGCGTACAAAGCGGTGAAATGGATTTCCCGGTTATGGCCGCCCGTTCTTCTACCTTCATCACTATCCCGATGAACTTGATTCCTAACGATGGAAAAGAATACTTCCTGAAATTGGAAGCATTTACCAAAAAGGAAGCCCCATTAGTTCCGAAGGGACATCAGGTAGCCATGGAGCAATGGCAACTGAATCCGGAAGGAGAACGGCTGCTGAATGCTACATGGACTGCCCGGGAACTAGTAGACAAAACTGTAAATACCGAACGTACTCCGGATGCCATTACCTTGACAGGGGAGAACTTCCGTATCGCATTCTCTACTGCTGATGGTGAAATGACAGAACTCTTATATAACGGGAAGAATCTGATAAAAGAAGGATTGCAACCCAATTTCTGGCGTGCGTTAACCGACAATGATGTTGCCAACAACCACCTGGAACGTTGCGGCATCTGGAAATTTGCAGGCAAGAACGCCAAGTTACAAAGTATCGACCTGAAAGAAGATTCAAACAAACAACTGGCAACTGTTACTGTAAATTATAAACTGGAAGCACAAGAATCAACTTTGCAGACCGTCTATCAAGTACGACCCAATGGAGCAGTCAAAGTAAGTATGCACTTTGTACCCGGCAACAAATCCCTTCCTGAAATGCCACGTCTGGGTATGCGTATGATTCTTCCGGCAGAATACGATGTGATGACCTGGCTGGGCCGCGGACCACAAGAAAACTATGCAGACCGCAAGACGGGTTATCCTATCGGGCTCTATACCGCTACAGTATGGGAACAATTCCATCCGTATGTCCGTGCACAGGAAACCGGCAACAAAACCGATGTACGATGGGTTGCATTGCGTAATAAAGCAGGGGAAGGCCTGTTAATCACAGGTGAGGAACCGCTGAATGTCAGCGCATGGAATTTCCCGTTGGAGGATATTGACTATGTAGCATTCAATACCGAACGCCGTCATGGTGGAAGTATTATGAAGAAAGACATGGTATGGTTAAACATCGACCACCGTCACATGGGGGTAGGTGGAGATAATACCTGGGGAGCGCAAGTACATCCGGAATATACCATCACTCCGCACGAATGGCAATACAGCTTTACCATGCAACCTTTGAGCAATCAAGACGATGCCGCTGAAAAAGCGCATAAGAAATGGTTCTAAAATAATAACGAAATGACATGAAATATAAATTTACCAAAATCATTCTTCTCACAGCAGTAGTCGCAGGTCTCACAACGGCCTGCACACCTGCCGGTGAGAACATCCCCACAGGCAAAAGATATGAATTCAATAACATACTGGATATAACCTATACCCCCGATACACTGACACGTTGCGGGGGATGGTTTACAGACGCCGGTTCCTGGATGGGATTTACCCTTCCGCAGAAAGATCACTGGGTGAACGGTTTCTGCGGTCCGTTCAGTCTGGATATGAACCGACGCCAATGGATGGCGCAATCTGCTGTCACGGTAAGATATGCCGATCAGGCGAATGTTATATTTACTCCGGATTCCACTTGTTATTTCCCGGGAGAGTTATATCTTTCGGCAAGTTCAGAGGAAGGTAAAATCATTCAACGCTTGAATTTTTTAGATGCTTCTACCGCATTGCTCCGCATTCACTCCGATGCAGGAAAGGAACTCTCCTTAACTGCCAGCCAATGGGGAAAAGAGATACAAGTCCAAACAGACCAGAATACCGTCATCGCCCGTCATCCCTCCGGTGAGATTGTAGCATTAACTTTTACCCCGGATGTTAGCGTAAAGGGCACTGACAATAATTACCAGGCAAAAATCAATGGCAGCGAACACGACACCTACGTAGCCATTTCTTTCTATACCGGAGAAAAAGAACTTTCTGCCGGATTACAGAAAGCGCAATTGGCTCTAAGCAATCCGCAGGAAGGGCTCAAAGCCAACAAAGAACGCTGGGAAGGTTATCTCACCAAGATTCTGCGCAAAGATATGAAACCTGAGTATGACCGTATCGCCGTGAAAGCAGTTGTTACACTTATCAGCAACTGGCGTACCCACCGTGGCGGATTGCTCCACGAAGGAATTGTTCCGAGTCATGCCGCATACTACTTCGTAGGATTCTGGGCCTGGGACACCTGGCGTTTCTCTGCCGCCCTGGCAAAATTCGATCCTGAACTTGCCAAAGACAACATCCGCGCCATGTTTGACTACCAGCAACCGGACGGCATGATTATAGACTGCATCTACACCGATCCTGCCGAGAACAATGCACGCGACAGCAAACCTCCTCTCGTATCCTGGGCTGTAGACGAAATATTCACCCATACCAATGATACGGCATTCATCAGCGAAATGTATCCGCAATTGATGGCCTATTACAAATGGTGGTACAACAAGCGTGACCATAACCGCAACGGTATGTGTGAATACGGTTCCACCGATGGTACACTGGAAGCGGCAGCATGGGAAAGCGGCATGGATAACGCCATCCGTTTCGATGATGCCAAGATGCTGAAAAATGACGGTGCGGAGGATGCATGGAGCATGGATCAGGAAAGTGTTGACCTGAATGCCTATCTGGCTTTGGAATGCAAGTTATTGAAAAAGTTCGCCGGTATTTTGGGAGTAACTTTCGATGGTCCGGATTACAGCAGCCAGGTAGCCGATTATTTCTTCGACAAAGAAAAAGGTTTCTTCTTCGATCGCCGCTTAAAAGACGGAAGCTTCATACAGGAACCGGGATGCGAAGCATACACCCCCTTATGGACAAAAGTTGCCACGGCCGATCAGGTAAAAGCCATGCTGCCCCTGCTGACCGATACAGCCAAGTTTTCTACATACATTCCCTTCCCCACAGTGGCAGCAGACCATCCGAAGTACAATCCTCGTGGCTACTGGCGCGGTCCTATCTGGTTGGACCAGACTTACTTCGCTATCCGCGGCCTGCGCAATTATGGATATAACAAGATGGCGGATGAATACACCCTCCAGGTATTCGACCGTCTGCAAGGCTTGAAAGAAGGCGCACCGATACATGAAAACTATGGCACACACACCGGTGAATTGTTAAAAGCTCCCCATTTCAGTTGGAGTTCATCACATTTGCTGATGTTATACGATGATTACGGCAAATAAACTCTCTCTTTTTACCTTAATATAAATAATACAATACCAAGGAGGGCTGCACTCGTGATGAATGCGGCCCCCTACTTTTATATCGTATTACCTGTTACCCCCAATACACTCTTTTCAGAAGTGATAAAAATTCTCCAATGAATGAGTAGAATGTTACAGGTGTAAGATTATATATCTTCCAGCTGCAACATGATATATCCTTCAGCCTATACATCCGTATGTGTTCACACTTCACAAGGAAACTTCAAAACATCTGCCCCTTTTTTAAAAACAACAGGACATATTAAAAAAACATCAAGAGCTTTTATTAATACGTCCCGTTGTTTCTCCTGTTTCTTTATATACACATAGCAAAACACTTATTTTTCCTTCAGAAGTTTCAGCCTCTCCGCAAACGCTTTGTTCATCGGCATTCCGGCTGAAGAATTGATACCTCGAAATCTTTCAGACTGAAAAAAAATCCTTCAGCGTGCCCAATGGCCGGAAGGAAAAGCACGCAGGTACATAGGAGAAAACTCCGAAGATGCCGGAAAGTACACAGCCATAGCTGAAAAAACGTATATGCCGGCTGAAAGAATAAATACCCGGCTGAAGAATTTTAAAAGCCAATCCTTCAGCCGGAAAGCCCATGAACAGGGAGTTTGCGGAGAGGCTGAAACTTCTGAAGGATTTTTGGAGCAATTCTTCGGGAGGGGCATATTTTCTACCGGAAGAGGAATATGCCCACAGAAAAGAACATAAAAAGACGCAAGAAACCGGGATGCCTGATATCTTGTTACAAGATGCGGCAAATCTTGTGAGAAGTTTCTCCCAATCTTGTGGGAAGTTCCGCTGATTCTTGTTGTACAAAAAAAGCCTGCCATTAATATAATGTTTATCAATGGCAGGCGACTTATTTCGTTTGGAGAAATCAAAACATCCTGCTGACGCGCTCAATGCCGGCAGCCAGCATATCTATCTCCTCCTTGGTATTATACAAACCGAAAGAAGCACGTACAGTTCCCTCAATCCCCATACGAATCATCAAAGGCTGAGCACAATGATGCCCGGTACGTACGGCAATGCCCAGACGGTCAAGCAACGTACCCATATCCAAATGATGAATATTTCCTACCAAGAAAGAAATGACACTGCTCTTATGCTCAGCCTCTCCGAAGATACGCATTCCGTTTATTTCTTTCAGACGCTGCATGGCATATAGGGTCAGTTCATGCTCATGGGCGGCAATGTTCTCCATACCAATGGCAGATACATAATCCAACGCTTTTGCCAAGGCGGTAGTACCGATATAATCGGGAGTTCCCGCTTCAAACTTAAACGGCAATTCATTAAAAGTCGTTTTCTCGAAGCTGACACTTTGTATCATCTCGCCTCCCCCCTGGTAAGGTGGAAGCTTATCCAGCCACTCTTCCTTTCCATAAAGCACCCCACACCGGTAGGACCATATATCTTATGTCCGCTGAAAGCAAAAAAGTCGGCATCCAAATCCTGTACATCCACTTTCATGTGAGGAACACTCTGCGCCCCGTCAATCAAAACGGGAACACCGTGTGCATGGGCAGTCGCAATCATCTCTTTCGCCGGATTGACAGTGCCCAACACATTACTTACATGAGCGAAACTCACCAGCTTGGTCCGTTCCGAAAAGAGTTTCTCATATTCATCCAACAACAGTTCTCCCCTGTCATTCATGGGAATCACTTTCAGCACGATTCCTTTACGCGCAGCCTGTAACTGCCAAGGTACAATATTGCTGTGATGCTCCATGACAGAAACAATCACTTCATCGCCTTCCTTCATCTGACTATCGGCAAAAGAAGAAGCCAACAGGTTGATACTCTCCGTCGTGCCCCGTGTAAAGACGATTTCATTGCTACTGCGTGCATTGATAAAACGACGTACAGTCTCACGAGAAGCTTCATGCAACTCGGTAGCCTGCTGAGACAGGAAATGCACACCACGATGCACATTGGCATTGACCGAATAATATTCATCGGTTATGGCTTCAACCACTTGGTGCGGTTTCTGAGTGGTAGCCCCATTATCCAGATAAATAAGCGGCTTTCCATACACCTCCCGATCTAATATCGGAAAGTCTTCTCTTATTTTTTCTGTATATCGTACATGGCGTCTTATTTACATATCGCACATCCCTGACATTTATTCAACTCACCACGGAAACGTTTTTTTCCACCAACAGATGCAAACGGTCTTTCAATGCATCCAGGCGAATCGTATCTATTACTTCATTGACAAAAAAGCAAACATAAGCAATAAACGTGCTTCCTTCAGACTGATACCAACGCTGTTGCATATAGAACAACGCATTTTCATCCAGCTGACCGACAGTAGCTCCGTGAGAGCACTTTTACGTCATCCGCATAAATTTCCAGTTGCGGCTGAGTGTACATATGGGCATCACGAGTAGCACAGAGGTTGCGGATGGTTTGTTGGGAATTAGTATGTTGTGCTCCTTCACGTACCAATACTTTTCCGGCAAACGCACCTGTCGCCTGATCATCCAATACATATTTAAACAGCTCATTACTAGTGCAATCAGCAACCTTGTGGTCAATGAAAGTATGATTGTCCACCTGTTCATTCTTATCGGCAATGACCATACCACACAAATTGATCTCAGCTCCACGTCCGGCCAAAGTTACTTCAGTTGTATTACGCGTAGTACCGTTATGCAAAGTCATACCATTCAAAAGCACATTACTGTCTGCCTCCTGGTTCACATAGAGGTTACTGAAACGCACTGTGCTGGTATGGGTTTCTTCCAGTTCATAAAGATCGAAAGTAGCATTTTCTTTTGCAAAGACCTCAATAACCTGAGTAGAAAGGAAATTTACATTATCCATGGCATGATCACAAATCAACAGACGAGCCTGCGCACCTTCTTCCAGCACCACCAGCACACGGCGGTTCACCATAAAATTAACATCAGCACGCAATATGTTCACCAGTTGAATGGGTTTGTCCACCACCACGCCTTTCGGCACATACAGCATAAAGCCATCCTGGGCAAAAGTAGTATTGAAGGCGGTCACACCATCCTTGGAAGTATCTGCCAACTTGCCATAATACTGCTTGACCAAAGCCGGATATTGTTCAGACAGCTCTTTCAAAGCTGCCAAGCAACACTCCTTCTTTCGGCAATTGTGCCTTCGGCAAAGCCTTACGATAAAAAGCATCGTTTACTACAAAATAAAGAGCGGTACTCATATTAGGTACATCGCACTTGAACACTTCATACGGATTCACCGGAATGTCAAGTCTGTTCAAATTCAAACCATAATCCGGCTCGAACAACTTGCTCACATCCGTATATTTATACTTCTCCTGTTTGCGGGTAGGGAAACCTAATTTTTCGAAATCTGCGAAAGCTTGCGCACGGGGAGCGTTCAGCACCTCGGCACTATGCCGGCAAATCATCGCCTCACATTGAGAAAAGAGATCAATATATTGTTGTTCTGCTCTCATAATCACTTTCTTCTTTTAGGCATCAAATTATTATTCTCCCAACTCGGCTTTTATCCAGTCGTAACCACGCTCTTCCAGTTCCAAAGCCAATTCGGGACCCGCAGTCTTCACAATACGTCCTTTATACAATACATGTACAATATCGGGTTTGATATAATCCAGCAACCGTTGATAGTGCGTAATGACGATACAACTTGTTTCGGGAGTCTTCAGTTTGTTCACACCCTCGGCTACAATACGCAACGCATCAATATCAAGACCGGAATCCGTTTCATCCAAAATGCTCAACTTAGGTTCCAGCATAGCCATCTGGGAAGATCTCATTGCGCTTCTTCTCACCACCGCTGAATCCCTCGTTTACCGAACGGTTTGCCAATTTATTATCCAATTCCACCACAGCCCGCTTCTCGCGCATCAGCTTCAAGAACTCACTGGCTGTCAATGCAGGGGGAGGCCTTTATATTTACGCTGCTCGTTTACCGCCGCACGCATAAAGTTCACCATACTGACTCGGGAATCTCCACCGGATATTGGAAAGACAAAAACAGACCTTCATGACTGCGATCCTCAGGACTCAAAGCCAACAAATCTTTTCCTTCAAAAGTCACCGAACCTTTCGTTACCTCAAAAGCCGGATTGCCTACCAACACAGACGAAAGGGTACTCTTTCCGGAACCGTTGGGTCCCATAATAGCATGAACTTCACCTTTCTTTATGCTTAGATTAATACCTTTCAATATTTCTTTGCCATTGACACTGGCATGTAAGTCTTTTATCTCTAACATAATTCTATTAAATTCTTAGTTCTTCATTTTTTATCCTACACTTCCCCTAGAGAAAATAGCCAGCAGTTTCTGTGCCTCCACCGCAAACTCCATTGGAAGTTTATTCAGTACTTCTTTTGCATATCCATTGACAATCAACCCAATAGCGTCTTCCGTAGGAATACCGCGCTGATTGCAATAAAACAACTGGTCTTCGCTGATCTTGCTGGTTGTCGCCTCATGTTCCACCACAGCTGTCTCGTTATGAATATCCATATATGGGAATGTATGAGCACCACACTGGCTCCCCAGCAACAAAGAGTCACACTGACTGTAATTACGGGCATTGTCTGCTTTCTGAGCCACACGTACCAGACCACGATAAGAGTTCTGGCTCTTTCCGGCACTGATTCCTTTACTAACAATGGTACTACGGGTATTTCTGCCTAAATGAATCATTTTAGTCCCCGTATCAGCCTGCTGATAGTTATTCGTTACTGCCACCGAATAGAATTCAGCAGTAGAATTATCTCCACTCAGGATACAACTGGGATATTTCCAAGTAATGGCCGATCCGGTTTCCACCTGTGTCCAGCTCAATTTGCTATCCACTCCTTTGCAATGACCGCGTTTTGTCACAAAGTTATATACTCCTCCTTTGCCTTCGGCATCTCCCGGATACCAGTTCTGTACGGTAGAATATTTCACTTCCGCACGGTCGTGCACCACAATCTCCACTATGGCCGCATGTAATTGGTTCTCATCCCGCATAGGGGCCGTACATCCTTCCAGATAAGAAACATAACTATCATCATCCGCAACAATCAGTGTACGCTCAAACTGACCGGTATTGGCTGCATTGATACGGAAATAAGTGGAGAGTTCCATAGGACAACGCACTCCTTTCGGAATATATACAAACGATCCGTCACTGAATACTGCCGAGTTCAAGGCTGCAAAGAAATTATCCCGCGGCCCGACCACCGAACCCAGATATTTCTTCACCAAATCGGGATGCTCACGCACCGCTTCACTGAACGAACAAAAAATAATAATCCTTTTTTCCAACAAGGTTTCTTTAAAGGTAGTCTTTACGGATACAGAGTCCATGACCGCATCTACTGCCATACCGCTCAACGCCATTTGCTCCTCCAAAGGAATACCTAATTTATTGAAAGTTTTAATCAACTCAGGATCTACCTCATCCATACTTTTCGGTCCTTCTTTTTTCTTTGTAGGGTCCGCATAATAGGATATAGCCTGATAATCTATTTCAGGGATAGTGAGGTGTGCCCATGCAGGCATCTCCATGGTCAACCAGTAGCGGTATGCTTTCAGGCGAAACTCCAGCAACCACTCCGGCTCGTTCTTCTTTGCAGAAATCAAGCGGATAACATCCTCATTCAATCCCCTTTCTATAATATCTGTGTGAACTTCTGTGGTGAAGCCATATTTGTACTTCTCCTGCGTCAGTTCTTTCACATATTTATTGGGTTCTTCTTGCATATCTATCTTATATTTCTATTAATTGTTCTGTTACATTCTTAAATACCGGAAAAAAGATACCGGACAAGTCCCTCATAGAATAATATAACACTGATTCCTTCTTTTTTGTTGCACTGATCATCTCATTGTTCGGATCTATATATTCTATCACATGAATAGCTAACCCTATCAGTATCATATACTTCAATGCTCCCAATCCGCTGCCTAACCAACGGTTCAGCCATCCCAGGTGCACAGCATCCAATGCTTTTGTCAACAAAGAGGCGACGAACGCAAAACCTAAAGGTACAGCTATCCAGATCAATATAAAAGCCAAGACCTGTGCTACAGTCGTCGAAGTACCTAGAACCGGCGCCAACCTTTCGGCAACAATGCCAAACAAGGCACGAGCCATCAGCAATCCGGCTATCAACCCTACAATAGACGCCATCTGCTTCACAAATCCTTTTATTAATCCCATAATGACACCCACACCAATCATAGCCAATATAATAATATCTATTGTCGCCATCTTTATCGTTATTACAAAAAGCAGTAATGCCATTCTGAACAAAGCGAAGAATCTGCCAGCCCACGCGCTGGGCGAGGTGCCAGATCCTTCGCTATGCTCAGGATGACATTACCATCTATATTCTCAGACTTCAGTGTATTACAAAGTCTGTTTAACCTCTACTTCTTCGTAAGCTTCAATAATATCACCGACCTTGATATCGTTACAGTTTGTCAAACTGATACCACATTCAAAGTTAGTACCGACTTCCTTCACATCATCCTTGAAACGCTTCAACGCGTTGATAGTACCTGTAAATACTACAATACCATCACGAATCAAACGAGCCTTATCAGAACGTTTCACCTTACCTGTCTTCACCATAGCACCGGCAACCAAACCGACCTTGGTAATATTGAAGACTTCACGCACTTCGATGGTTGCAGTAATCTGTTCCTTCAAAGTAGGTGCCAGCATACCTTCCATAGCAGCCTTCACTTCTTCAATCGCATCATAGATAACAGAATATTTACGGATATCCACCCCTCCTCCCTGCTCAGCCAGTTTGCCGGCAGAACTTGAAGGACGAACCTGGAAACCTACAATAATCGCATCTGATGCAGCAGCCAAAGTCACATCCGACTCGGAAATCTGACCGACACCTTTGTGGATCACATTAACCTGTACCTGTTCTGTAGACAGCTTAATCAAGGAGTCGCTCAACGCTTCCACTGAACCGTCGACGTCACCTTTAACAATCACATTCAGCTCATGGAAATCACCCAAAGCCAAACGACGGCCCACTTCATCCAATGTCAGCAGTTTCTGAGTACGCAAGCCCTGCTCACGCTGCAACTGTTCACGCTTGTTGGCAATGTCACGAGCCTCTTGTTCCGTATCAATCACATGGAAAGTATCACCTGCCGCAGGAGCACCGTTCAGTCCCAGAATCAATACCGGTTCGGAAGGACCGGCCTCCTTGATGCGCTGGTTACGTTCATTAAACATGGCTTTCACCTTACCATAACTTGTACCAGCCAAGACTATATCGCCCCATTTTCAGCGTACCGTTTGCCACCAACATAGTAGCCACATAACCGCGTCCCTTGTCCAAGGACGATTCAATGATAGAACCGGTTGCCTTGCGGTCGGGATTAGCCTTCAAATCCAACATTTCAGCTTCCAGCAATACTTTTTCCAACAAATCGTGTACACCTGTACCTTTCTTTGCCGAAATATCTTGCGACTGATACTTACCACCCCACTCTTCCACCAGGAAGTTCATGGCAGCCAGTTCTTCCTTAATCTTATCCGGATTGGCGTGCGGCTTATCCACCTTATTAATAGCAAATACGATAGGCACACCGGCAGCCATAGCATGATTAATCGCCTCTTTGGTCTGCGGCATCACATTATCATCGGCAGCTACAATAATAATAGCAATATCCGTCACTTTCGCACCACGGGCACGCATGGCGGTAAATGCCTCGTGACCCGGAGTATCCAAGAATGTAATATGACGTCCGTCTTCCAATTTCACATTGTAAGCACCGATATGCTGGGTGATACCACCTGCCTCACCGGCAATTACATTTGCTTTACGAATATAGTCCAGTAATGAAGTCTTACCATGATCAACATGTCCCATTACTGTCACAATCGGAGCACGCGGCTGCAAATCTTCTTCGTTATCTTCCTCTTCTGTAATAGCCTGTGCTACCTCAGCACTTACATATTCTGTCTTGTATCCGAATTCTTCCGCTACCAGGTTGATTGTCTCGGCATCCAGACGCTGATTGATAGAGACCATGATACCGATACTCATACAAGTAGCGATAACCTGAGTAACAGGAATATCCATCATACTTGCCAGTTCGTTCGCAGTAACGAACTCGGTCAGTTTCAATATTTTGCTATCTTCCTGTTCCATCTCCTCCTGTTCCATCAGGCGGTTCTGAACATTTTCACGTTTCTCCTTACGATACTTGGCAGCCTTGTTCTTAGTCTTGTTAGTCAGACGTGCCAATGTTTCCTTAACCTGCTTTTGCCAACATCTTCATTACTAACTTCCGCTTTTACAACAGGTTTCTTGAAACGGTCTTTATTAAATTTGCCTCCACCCTGATTGTTGTTGCCATTAGGTTTGGAGTTATTGTTCCTATTCGGTCTGTTAGCGTTATCGTTACGTTGGTTATTATTAGATGCTCCTCCAGCATTTGTTGTACCGGCAGCATTTATATCCACACGTTCCTTATTTATTCTATTGCGTTTTTTTTCTTCTTTGCAGCATCATCGTTAACCGAGTTTTTAGAAATCTTATCGTCTCCCTTACGGATTTCTTTGATAATAGCATCCTTCATCAGTTTACGCTGTTCTGACGCTGCTTATCTTTCTCTTCTCTCTCTTTCCGTTTTTTTCTTCCTTCGATTTCTTTTTCGGACGGGTAGACTGATTCAATGCAGCCAGATCAATCTGACCTACTACATTAATTTTCGATTTAAATTCAGTAGGACGAATTTTAAATACATCGTCTTCTTCTTTTTCCTGAACGGGTGCTGCTTCGGGTGTTTCTTTTTCCATCTCTTTCACCTGGGGTGTCTTTTCTTCCGTCTTTTTCAATTTTTAGGCTCTTTCTTCTCTTCCAGAACTGAAGCAGGAGCAGGTTGAGGAGCAGGTTCCGGTTTCTTTTCCTCTACCACCACAGGCTTCGGCGTTTCCTTCTCGGGTTGGGGAGTTTCCTTCCTCTCAACCACCTTTTCCACCACGGGTTCTGCTTTCGGAGTTTGTTCAATAACTTTCGCAACTGGTTCTACAACCTTTGGCGCAGTTTTCTTGTTCAAATTGTCCAGATCTATTTTACCCACTTGCTTCAGTTTGGGGCGTGCCTCTTCAGGAATAACAGTTTTCACCACCTCTTCTTTCTCTTTCTTAGATTCAAAACCTTCGATAGAGATAGAAGCTTTGTTGCGGTCCTTGTTCTGTCTTTCCTGACTAAATTTTTCAGACTCTATTTTTAAATTTTTATCTGTGCTGAACTCTTTCACAAGTACAGCATATTGTTCTTCGGTAATTTTCGCATTAGGACTAGCCTCAATGGTATAGCCCTTCTTCTGCAAGAATTCAACTACCGTCGTTATTCCTACATTTAAATCTCTTGTTACTTTGTTCAGTCTAATCGTCATACTCGTTTTTTAATTATTAACTACGAGCCGGGACTGAAGAGTTACTCTTCAAATTCAGCTCTTAAAACTCTCAACACGTCATCAACCGTGTTTTCTTCCAGGTCCGCTTTTTCTATCAACATCTCGCGCGGAGCATTCAATACAGCCTTGGCTGTATCCATCCAATATTCTTGATGGCTGTGATAACCCACTCATCAATTTCATCCTTGAATTCATCAAGGTAGATATCCTCATCCATCGCGCTCTCATCCAATTCGCGGTACACATCAATCGTATATTCGGTAAGCATACTGGCGAGTTTGATATTCATTCCCCCCTTACCGATTGCCAAAGACACTTCTTCCGGTTTCAGATATACTTCTGCTTTTTCTCCTCTTCTTCGTGCAACACAATAGAAGAAATCTTAGCCGGACTCAACGCACGCTGAATGAACAACTGAATGTTAGAAGTATAGTTGATCACGTCGATATTTTCATTACGCAACTCGCGCACAATACCGTGGATACGTGATCCTTTTACACCTACGCAGGCACCTACCGGGTCTATACGGTCGTCATACGACTCAACTGCTATCTTAGCACGTTCTCCGGGAATGCGCGCAATCTTCTTGATAGTGATCAACCCGTCATTGATTTCGGGTACTTCCATTTCAAACAGGCGTTGCAAGAACACAGGTGAAGTACGGCTCAGAATAATCTTCGGATTATTATTTTTATTATCTACACGGGCCACTACGGCACGGGCAGTTTCGCCTTTACGGTAGAAGTCACTCGGAATCTGTTCAGTCTTGGGCAAAAGCAGTTCGTTGCCTTCATCATCCAGCAACAACATTTCTTTCTTCCATATCTGATAGACTTCCGCACTGATTACAGTACCCACCCTATCAATATATTTATTATACAAGCTATCTTTCTCCAGTTCTAAAATCTTCGATGCCAGTGTCTGACGCAAGTTCAGAATGGCACGGCGGCCAAACTTGGCAAAGATTACTTCATCGGTCACTTCCTCACCCACCTCATAAGACGCATCAATTTTCTGTGCCTCGGTCAATGAGATCTGCATATTGGGATTCGTCAAATCTTCATCTGCTACAACTTCACGGTTACGCCATATTTCAAATCTCCCTTGTCAGGGTTCACAATAACGTCGTAATTTTCATCAGTGCCAAACATTTTCGCGATCACACTACGGAAAGACTCTTCGAGTACACTCACCATAGTTGTTCTATCAATATTCTTTAATTCCTTAAATTCCGAAAATGTATCAATCAAGCTGATTGTTTCTTCTTTTTTGGCCATAATTATTTAAAACTAATTAAGTATTTAGTGTATTTTATCTCATCATATGCAAAAGTAATATCCTCCTCTACCAGTTTGGGGCGTTTGGCTCCTTCCGGTTTCACTTTCTTTCAATGGTTACGGTAAAGTTCTCTTCATTTGCATCCTTCAATACACCTTCCAGCTTCTTTCCCTCTTTAGTCAGGATTTCCACCTCCTTACCAATGTGTATCAAGTACTGTTGCAATACCTTGAAAGGTTGTCCTATACCGGCCGAACCCACTTCCAGTTCATAATCCTCTTCTTCACGGTCCAGTTTAGACTCAATATAGCGGCTAAGTTCTACACAATCGTCAATCCATACTCCCTCGGCATGGTCAATTTCTACCACAATTTTGTCATCCGGGCTCACCGTGACATCTACCAAAAAGTAATCTTTACCTTCCAGCCACTCGTCAACAATCCGGGTTACTACATTTTTTATCTATCATTTATTTACTATTAAGAACAAAAAAAAAGGGCTTAATCAAGCCCCACCATTCATCCGTTTCGGTGCAAAGATACAAATTATCTACCAGTGCTACAAAATATTCTATTAAAAAATTGTAGTTTTGCAGAAACTTATAACACTATGGATAAAAACAGTTTAAATACGAACAAGCAGTTCATGATAGGTAACGGTATGCTGGCTTTTGGAGTCTTTGCCGTTATTATCATTTTTTTGTATATGTCCTTCCGTTTCCAACGCAAGGCTGACAAAGTACAGACTTATGAAGGAGTCTACAACATAGAACTGACTAACAGTTTTGCCGGAGACAGTATAGCGGTATATCTAAATGACAGTCTGCTACTGGACCAAACCATGCCCGACGCCAACCTGAAAGTGGAGATAAAACGCTTTGCCGAAGATAATGTACTGATGGTCGTAGATAACAAAACAGACAAGACCACACCTTTCAACCTGAATCCGGAAGGTAGCCGGGTAGAGGTTAAAAAGAGTGGAGATGTAATTTATATCTTGGAAAGAGAAGCCGATTCCCTTTTGGAATAAAGGGAAACAGCGACAAAGCCGATCAATACGATAAAAACTCCTACCAAAGCCGGATACCGATAACCCAATCCGGCATCTATGGGTAGCCCACCGGCATAAGCACCAATGGCATTGCCCAAATTAAAAGCGACTTGCACACAGGCCGCTCCCATCATTTCTCCTCCGCGTGAATTCCGGAGTAACAATAATTGTTGTGGAGCCGAAACAGCAAATAATCCTGCCGTACATATACACATCAATATTACTGCCAACCAAGAAACAGAAGCCGCAAAGAAAATGGCAAGCAAACCGGAAGCCATAATAACCTGTGTATATTTTACCACACGGGCAGCCCCATACTGATCAGAAAACTTTCCACCCATCAAGTTTCCTACAGTCATGCTAAGACCTGCCAACACCATAATAAAAGTCATGCTGTTTTCACTGAAACCTGCCACGTGCGTCATCAAAGGAGTGACATAGCTATACCAACAAAAGATGCCTCCGTTTCCGAACATGGTCGTAATTATCAACAACCATGGAGCCAGATTCTTCAAAAAACGGAACTGTCCTTTCAAACCTGTATCTGGCAAAGCAGGCAGTGAAGGAACCCATTTCCAAATATAGAACAAAGTAATCAGTCCCCATACTCCATTAAAGAGAAAAGGAATACGCCAGGACATTATATTACTCATGAACGTACCCAAAGGTACACCAAAAAGATTGGCAATCGTCATACCCGACACCATCAATGCCACTGCCTGCGAACTTTTTTCCTTTATCAGCCACTCTTTCCGCCACAATGGAACCAACCCCAAAGAAGGCGCCATGAGGCAATCCGGAAATAAAACGCATCATCAACATCATCCAATAATTCACTGAAGCGGCAGCACACAAATTACCACAAATATAAATAACCATCAAACCTAACAGAATATGTTTCAGCGGACGGGTACGAGCCACCAAAACCATCCCCGGTGCTCCTACGCACACACCTAGTGCATAAGCCGAAATAAAATGTCCTGCTTGCGGAATACTTATATGCAAGTCCTTCGCTACATCGGGCAAAATGCCCATCATTACAAACTCGGCAATGCCCAATCCCAATGTGCCGAACGCCAAAGCCGTCAAACTCTTCTTCATACCTGAATAAAAACAATCCATTAATTAAAAAACGTACAAAAATAATTGTTATGTTTTCAGATATAAGTGTTTTTAGCACACTTTTATAAGAAAAGGAATGATTACTTGCTTTATGTCAATTTATTGTTGCCACATGCAAAAAAGAGGTCAAACATTTTAGCTTCACGTTCAGAAGTTAAAAAAGAACAAACAAACCGCTCTACAAAGCCATGCTTACTAATCAACATTCACACTAAACAAACCTTTGCTTCCTGCTCCATTATCAACATCCCGTAAACTCTGATTGATTTTACATTCAGCACTTTTCAGTTTAGTACTTTTATACGAAAACAAGCCTTTGCTTCCTGCTCCGCTAGCGACAGCATTTGAACTTTTCGTTATTATACACCTATCACTCAATTCATAACCGTAATCCGGCTGAGTGCTTTCACCCACCCGAACATCTACAATTTCTTGTGTCTTCATAATTATAAACATTTAGTATATTAAGATAATTCTTTGTCTAAATAACACAAAATAAATTCGTTTCTCGCTTGCAATATTTCTGCAAAACTGTTTTTTACTATATTCACGTTCGGTAAAGCGATCTTATCAAGATACTTATAATGAATATCATCTGCACAGGATATAATGTAACCATCATGAGTAACGACCAATTCATTAAGGAATGGAATGCTGAGTAAAGGATAACTAAACTCCAACACCTTATTTCCCCTCTGATATTTCATTTTATTGCCTCTGTATACATATTCCTCTATTTTTCCGGTTAATATATTTTCTTTCAGAAACAGTTCATACGCCATTGCTTTCGTCATACAAATCCTTATATCAATAGCATCCGGACTGTTATCATTATTCATAAAATCAAGACAGAGCGAAACAAAACCAAGCAAGGATTCACACGACAAACTTTTCAATGGTTTCATTTCAAATGGTGAATAATACATGATAGGAGCAAAATTAAATTTATCAACTCCTAATTTCCAATATGCAAGCAACATGGATAATAAATCAGCTCCATTATCATCAAAAATAGTAGAAGTAATGTTTATTTTATCTCGATGCTCCACATTTTCAATCAACTCATAAACCGTATTGTATCCATTCTCACCCCTTATCAAATCATTGTATTTTCCAGAGCCCTCAAGACTAATTTCAAGGTATGAGATGTTGGTTGCAAGAACTTCGTCATACCCCTGAATATCCATACTCATTCCATTTGAAACAACTCCATAAAATATTCTCCTATCTTCTTTATATTCCGCTAAAAGATTCAGGATATCAAAGATTCTATTAATCCAAAAAAGATTCTTTACCCGAAAAATGAAGATGTTTCATACCCATTCCAATAGCTTCATCAAGAAAACTTCTCCATCTTGCCAAAGAAACCGACTCTGATATATGGACCGGGCATCTCCAAAATAACAATGCCTACATTTCAGATTACATTTATTACTGACGAATGAATCTATAATCATAGGTTCATTCTGCCGCAGCTTGGCATCTATATGTTCCATAAAAGATGCCTTATCTATATATTTTTTCAGATTTCCAATCATCTGGCAACTTCGTAATACAATATATAAGTAGAATTCATTAACGGATTATCTTCTTCATAAGATATCGTATCTGTGATTTCGGACATATCAACGTCCAAAATCAACTGGGCCTTATCCATACCGACTTTATATTTATATATACTTGCCGATTTAAAACCTATATCTTCTTTACATTCCAAAGACATTTTCAGATGTTTCACCGTACCAGCCAAAAAATTAGGCAATGTAGTATAGTCGCAATCTGTAACATTCAACATATTAGGCCAGCACCATTCAATCATCAAATCAACAATACTACCGGGACTTTTTACTTTGCCATAAGAAACAACAACCTGCTTCAACAAAGAATCCTGTCCGTTATCAGCAATTCTTGCACATAATTTTTTCTGCTTCCCACCAACACGCTCGAACGCTTGTATGTTTATATCTTCAAAGTTAACAATGGTATCACCTGCCACCAGCAGTTGGAATGTACTGATTTTATGCGAAACAACACCTCTTATATTTAATCGGACAAAGGAATCTCTCTTGTTTCCCATACCTCTTTTTTCTATTGTATTCTTTATCTCTATTGAATCAATATCAATGTTATTCTGTATATATTCCCCCAATTCATTGTATAAATACTCTGTGGTCAAGAAAAAGCGTCCTTTGAATGGCACAATTTTCATCATTTCCTGCAATGAACGAATCATTGCATCTTGCTCGTTCAATTTAACATTCAATACTTCCACCCTTTGACTCATCGATTTGTACCGTTCCCTCAACATAGCAAAAATAATAGTCAGGCATACAAATACATATACTACCCACGCAGGAAACGAAAGCAAAATTGATTTAATATCAAGATCAGGCTGCGTAAATAGTTGCAAAGCCTGTATAACCCCACCCAGTGTTGCAAAGCCGCCAAATGTCTTTATACCTAAGTTGTACAAGTATAATCTATTTTCCATATTGTGGTTTGTCTGTTTCTAGTTGCTTTTAACTCATTATTCAAAATGTCTATTTCTCTCTGTATATCGTTCCATTCAAACGCCCAGTTGTCATCTTCTGCTTTAACTTCAAATCCCTGATTTTTTTCTTTATCTCTTCTATTTTATTCATGGTATATACAATTTATTGATTACAAATTCAATGAACAGACTCTAAGCGGGAAAGAAACAAACTATTCTTCAGAGTCATTTCCTTTAAAAAAAGCGGGGAAAGAAACGCCCGTTGCCGGATCGTATGCT
>VOFK01000115.1_pt1 | contig 122830 bp, 104 predicted proteins | sample 5384121 | NCBI WGS metagenome assembly VOFK01 (sample SAMN12384730, study PRJNA508395) | human gut metagenome | isolation source: healthy gut J | host: Homo sapiens
TGCCGTATGCCAAGCGGTCATACTGTAAGGCCGAATTCTCTGCCAGCGTAATATGGCTGTTATCCGGAAGCGTGACTTCTTTGACAGCGTGTGCGGATGAGGCAATGACAATCCAGTCTTGCCTGTCGTATATCCACCACCAACTGAATCCGGCTATCAGGAAAGTGACAGCAGCGATAGTTATCAGTCTATATAATAAGATAGAGTTATTTCTTTGTTTGCCGATACCTAGTTTTTGCCAGGCTTGTGTTGTGTCCAGCCTGTTTTCCCGATAGAACCGGGCTACAAAACGAATATCTTTCTCTTCTTTCTCCATGCGATCTTCTTTCTTTTTATTGTTAAGACAGGGAAAAGACAAAATCCCCCTATTCGCTTGCCGATTTTTTTATCCGAAGAAAAAAGTATATATTTTAATGGCTGTTTCTCGTAATGTTTTCAGTGCCTTACTGATTTGATGTTCGACAGTTTTTATAGAAATACCCAGTTCGGTGGCAATTTCCTGATAAGTAAGGCCGTCACGTTTGGAAAGCAGAAAGATCTTTTTCCGTTCGGTAGGAAGGTGGTCGATGGCTGTCCATAAACGCGCGTCACGTTCTGACCGGATGATGCGTTCTTCTTCTGTTAGATCTTCCAAGTCTGTCAGTTCGGTTGTTTCACAGTGTGTTTGTCGGTTGGTTATCAGTGTGAGTGAGCGGTTACGTACAGTTTGGTACATATAAGCTTTCAGGTTTTGAATAGATGTGCCTCCGACAAGCTTCTCCCATACATCAGAGAAGGCTTGTTGGACGATGTCTTCTGCGTCATCCAGATTTTCAGTATAGCGCAGGGCATACATATTCAGCGGACGGTAAAGACAGCGAAATTGGTATTCAAATTCCTTGGGTGATAATTGCATCCTGTGTTTTATTCTTTTTTGGAAGGCAAACTTACGGCTTTTCTTTTATTTGCCAAGCAACAAGAGATGAAAAAGTCTTTAATTTCATTTAGTAATGATAACAATTCGGGTGCGGGAGGTTATTGTATCGGCTTTTCGGAGGTAGTCATAAAATAGGGCAAACCTCACGGTCTGCCCTATCCGAAACTTTAATATGGAATACCTATTGAAACAAAAATCACAGTCTTTACCTTAAAATATTGCCTTTAAAAGTTTCCTTTATCAGCATTATCCCACCAAAGATGTGTACCGCCTTTGTCGCCGGAAATACCGAATTTGCTGGAATTTTCTTCGTCCAGAAGCTTGATTCCGCCTTCTACTCCCTTAGCGTTGGCATCATAAGCCTGGCTGCTATAAATTACGCGGCGCACACCTTCTTCTGTGTTTACGGCTCCATTACTTTCATTGACGAATGCAGGGAAGAAGCGTGGATAGCCGGTGCGGCGTTGTTCTGCCCAGCCTTCGGTGGATAGAGGGAATAGGGCGAGCCATTTTTGGGTGATGATTCTTTCCAGCTTTTCTTCGTTGCTTGCGCTCTCATCCCATTTTACACTTAATTTATTTACAGCCGGAGTGCTTAATTCGGCTTTGATGGGATCTGTATAGTCTATTTGGGTGCTTGTTCCGTTGATGTAGGCATCTACTGCTCCTTCCGGATATTCTTTGATTCCGGCATAAGCCCCCCGATAAGCTAATTCATTAGTCATGGAAACACGGATTCCATTTTCATATAGGTTCTTTACACTTTCACTGCCAATATCCCATCTTAATTTTGCTTCAGCCAGTAGGAAATAGGCTTCCGCTGCTTTCATGATGGGCAGTGGCATGGAATAAGAGGAACCGTTGTTTCCTTGAATCCAACCGGAGAAGTTACCCCAACTGTTTGGTTTGGCAGGCAGGCCACTGGCAAAACGGATACCCAGGTATTGACTATTGGCAGCTACTGTGGTAGTACCGGCTTCGTTTTTGATATCTCCGGTATTCAGGGTCATATATAACGGTTGGCGCGGATCTTTGGTTCCACTCATAATAGTTACCAGATTGGCATTGAATCCACAATCACCCCAATTGAACATCAGCCACATTTCATTCTCAAGACTTTTATCGATCAGAATATCCTTGTTGACTGTTGCCAAAGTGTTTTGGGCAGCCTCGGTAGCGATTGCCTTAAGGTTCATTCCGGCGTTGCCGGCTTCGGTTTCCCGTTTGGACAGGCGTAACGCCATGCGTAGTTTCATCGTATTGGCTATTTTTACCCATAGGTCTTTGTCGCCGTTGCACCAACAGTCAAAGGATTTCAATTTGGCTATTTCATCTGCTCCCATGGCACTGATGTCAGTAATGGCTGTACTCAGATCTTCAAGCATGGCTTTATACAGGTCTTTCTGGCTGTCGAACTCGAAATACACTTCGTTTTCTCCCGATAGGATGGAGCTGTAAGGTATCGGTCCGTAGGCATCTGTGGTCATCAATGTTCCGTAAGCCTGTACGATACGCATCACGCCTGACAGGCCTCTTTCACCACTGGCGTCACATTGTGCGATGATGCGGCGGGTGTTATTGAAAATATGGAGATAATAGTTTTCGTACATACCACCGCTATGTCCCCGGTTCTCTCCCATATCACCGTTGGTGAAGTTACCGTTGGGAGTCATAAAATAACCTCCATAAAGGTCAATAGTCAGGTTGGTCCAAAACTGGAACATATTTTGCTGAGGAGGATAACAGTAGGTCATCGGTTCGGTACATTGTGCGGCAAAAGGAAGGTCTGCCGGATCTACCTGTATGTTACTGGTATTCAATTTCTCGAAGTCGTCTGTACAGGAAGAAAAGATGTTTCCTGTAGTCATGGGGATTGCCATTAAGAAGGCGTATGTTAATATCTTATTCCGTTTCATAGTTTCAAGCATTAGAAGTTAAGTTTTAAATTAAGACCAAAGCTGCGTGAGGTAGGCAGTGCAAACATATCTACACCTTGTATTCCATTACCTGTACCTGCCGATACATCCGGATCCATCGGGGCGTCTTTATGGAAGAAAAACAGGTTGCGGCCGATGATGGCTGCTGTCAGGTTCTTGCCTGCACCCAGCAAGTTACGGAAGGTATAACCGAAAGTCACTTCACGAAGACGTATATTGGTAGCATCATAAACATAGTTTTCCACAGCGTATGGACTGTTGAAGTTGTTGTTACCGGTGGTACGATAGTACTTGTCGGCATCAAATTTTACTCCGTCCACTGTAATACCGCCGGCATCACGGGCTTCACCTGAACGTTTCGATACGCCCCATCCGTCCAAGGCGGCTTCGGTCATACTAATCACTTTTCCACCGAATTTAGCATCAATCAGGAACGATAGTGAGAAGTCTTTGTAGCGGAATGTGTTTGTCCATCCCATATTTACTTTGGCATTCATATTGCCTGCGTATTCCAGTTCGTCCATAGAATCACCACTTACGATAGGCTCTCCTTTTTCGTTTTGCAAGGGTTTGCCGTTCTCATCACGCATCAGATGACGTACATACAGATCTCCGTAGTGGCCGCCTTCTTTCAATATAACTTTTGCACCTCCGAAATCGGTCAATGTCAGTCCGTTGGGAAGGTCATCTACCAATTCTTTGATTTTATTATCATTATAAGAGAAGTTCAGGTTGGTACTCCAGCTGAAGTTGTCAGTGAACTGCTCGTACCATCCGATATTGAATTCAAAGCCTTTGTTTTCTACATTACCGGCGTTTACATAACGGTTTCTCAAGCCTGATTCGTAAGGAGCCGCAACGGAGAAGAACTGATTTTTAGTGTTGGTTTTATAATAAGTCAGGTTGATATTCAGTCGGTTCTGTAAGAATGTACCGTCAAAACCAATTTCTAAAGAATGGGTTTTTTCCGGCTTCAATGTTCTGAACGGAGCTTTGTCGGGGGGAGTGATGGCACCTTGAGAACCTAGAGAATAGAGTAGATTACTCATGAATACAGGTACGTCATTACCTACGATAGAATAGCTTGCACGGAATTTGAACAAATCAATGTTCTTACCCATATCTACAAATTTGTTCAGCAGGACACTACCTCCAAAAGAGGGATAAAGAATGAACAGCTTTCTGTGAAAGCCAATGCCGAAGACCAGTCATTACGTGCTGATATATCAAGGAATATGCCTTCACGGTAACCGAGTTGTGCGGTGGCGAATACTGAGTTCAGCCGTTTTTGGGTCATCCAGTTGTCATCTTTGCCCACGGTGGACATATTGCCATAATAGTTGTTCGGAGTAAAGATGTTCGGATAAAAAATGTTTCCGGAACCGGGCTGTGAGAACTGGGAACCCTCGCCCCATAGGTCTACATGAGAGGTTTTGGTTTTTGTAAAACTGGAACCTGCGGTAGCGGATAGAGAAAAATCATTGAATGTATGGTTGTAGCTTACTAAAACATCGCCATAAAGTTGGTCGCTGAAATAGCGGTTGTCTTTCATGCGTCCCATCGGATAAAGGTTTCCTACGCTGGATGCGTAAGCATTGTGTATCCAGTGTTCTTCTCCTCTTTCGTAACGCATACGTCCTTGGATATTCAGATCCGGAGTAATGTTCCATTTGATGCTTCCGCCGAATTCATAGCGGTTACGGTCGGTGATAGGGGTCTGTCTGTTCAACATCCAATATGGATTACCGAATTGCTGTTGTTGTGTATTTGTCCAGTTTTGGACATAGCAGCCTCTTGCGGGATCATATACCTCGAAGTTCTCTTTATAGCCATTCCAGTCTTCTCCTCTAGGGAAGAGATAAACACCGGTCAGCGGATTCCATAAGTAACCGGCAGCTGCCTGATTGGTGATGTGCTGGTTGGTAAACTTGGCCGTGAAATCAATATGAATGTCTTTCAGAATATTGAAACCTACTTTTGAATTCAAATTGTGGCTTCGGTAGTCATTCTGGGGAGTGATGCCTTGTGAATAGACATTGGCATAGGAAAAATAAGATTGGATATTTTCATTGCCTCCGCTTAAGGAGATGGAGTTATTCGTTGTAAATCCGGTACGGAAGAATTTTTTTGCATAGTTTGGAGCTTTGCTGCTTAGTTTCTCACCCCAGCTGAAAGTACCGTTGTCGCTCATTCCATAAGTAGTCTGGAATTCGGGTAGCACCATTGGGCTCTCCATCGTGGTTGCTGGATACATTAACGGAAACTTTACCCGACTGTGCTGATTTGGTGGTAATCATAATGGCGCCATTGGCTGCTACCGCACCATAAAGCGCTGCTGCCGATGCACCTTTCAGCAAAGTGATTTGGGCGATGTCGTCCGGATTGATTGTAGACATGGCGTCACCACCGTCTCGCTGGCCTCCGTAGTTGCTGTCTACTTGTGAGTTGGTGATATTCATCATGACAGGAACTCCGTCTACTACTACTAACGGTTGGTTGTTACCGCTGATGGACTTATTGCCACGGAACAGAATCTTGGAAGAACCGCCGGCTCCGGTTGAGTTCGGTGTGATCATCATACCGGCACTTTTACCTTGCAGGGAGTTAATCATATTGACGCTCTTGATGTCATTAACGTCTTTACCTCCTACTGTTTGCGCAGAATAGGTCAGTGTTTCGGATTGGCGTTTAATACCCATTGCCGTTACTACGACTTCACCCAGTGTTTCTGTATCCGATGCCATTTTTACGTTGATTACTGTACGTCCGTTTACAGGTTCCTCTATGGTTTTCATACTTAAATAGGAGAATACCAGAATGTCTTTGTCACCGGCTTGCAGGGTATACTTTCCGTCGAGGTCGGTCACTGTTCCGATAGTTGTACCTTTAATTAATACGTTTGCGCCGATCAGAGGTTCGTTAGCGTCTTTATCTATTACAGTACCGCTGACTGTATGCGTTTGTGCATACAATGCTGTTACAAACACTCCCAATAGGAATGTCAGGAAAAAAGTAAAATTCGTCTCATAAGGTTAGATTTTGAGGTTCGTTCTTAATTAGATTTTTGTTTTCAGATTAAATAATAGGTTTGTTGATAATTGGGCATGTTTACCCAATGGGTTTGATTTGATAGTTTTTCGCATAGGCATTCAGTTTAAGGTTAACTTATCAAGGTTTATTTATTAAGGTTTCTGTTAATCTCTCTTTAAGTCGGTCAACATTATTAATACAAATATCATAACCGGGTTACTAAACAAAAACTTATATTTTTTGTATTTTATCTCATTCTTGTTTTCTTATTTTGAAATAAATACTTATGTTTGTGTAACCTTAAATTAAAAATGACCTATGAACCTTAATGATAACCGCTTAATTATTAAAACCTTGAAGTCGGGAGATCAAAAAGTATTTTCCCTGGTTTATGCTTCTTATTACAAGCCGCTATGTTTGTTTTGTTCCTCGTATGTTTCTCTTGAAGAGGCTGAAGAGATAGTGCAGGATTTGATGATGTATGTGTGGGAAAAACGTGAGTTGCTGGTAGAGGACTTGTCGCTGAAATCTTTCTTATTTACCAGTGTCAGGAACAGGGCTTTGAATTCAATCACCCGTTCCCATATTACCCGTCAGGTATATGAAGAATATCAGAGCCAACAGTTGAAATCTCTGCCGGCATTGGATTCTTGTTATGGTACGGAGTTGTTTAATACCTATATGGAAGCCCTTCATTCTCTTCCTAAAGAACTGCAAAGAGTATATGTTATGAGTCGGTATAAACAACTGACCCATAAAGAAATTGCTGACAAGCTGGAGGTGTCGGTGCAGACTGTCAATTATCGGATAGGCAAAGCTCTTCAGTTTTTTCGTATTAGATTGAAAGATTTTTGCCTAGAATAGTCGCTTCAATCACCCGAGGGAAATATTCGTATTCCAACTGGTGCACCCGTATTGCCAATGTATCTGGCGTGTCAGTGGGCAATACCGGACAGGTGGCTTGGAAAATGGTATTTCCTTCATCATATCGTTCATTTATATAATGGATGGTGATGCCGCTTTCCTTTTCATGGGAAGCTATGACAGCTTGGTGCACGCGGGAACCGTACATACCTTTACCACCGAACTTGGGAAGGAGGGCCGGATGAATATTTACTATTTTATTCGGATAATCATGCAAAATGGCATCAGGTACTTTCAAGAGGAAGCCTGCCAGTACAATAAAGTCAATATGATATTGGTGCAGTATTTCCAGTGCTTTCCCGTCGGCAAAGTCTTGGGCTGTGAGGATAAGTGACGGAACACTCAGTCTTTCAGCTCGCTTGAGTACACCGGCCTGTGCTTTGTTGACGATAACCAATGCTACTTCAGCTGTTCTTTTCTCTAAAAAATACCGAATAATTCTTTCAGCATTCGTGCCTTCTCCTGAAGCTAAAATTGCGATTTTCTTCATGATGTTCTCTATTTTGGTGCACATAAAACAAAAAAATGTGCAAAATTCTGCATTTATTTGCCTGAATATTTGCTCAGCCCAAGAAATATTTATTCCTTTGCAACCGCAAAGAAAATAAAATAATTCAATTTATTAACTAAAAAATTAAAGTTATGTCTGAAATTGCATCAAGAGTAAAAGCTATTATCGTTGATAAATTAGGTGTAGAAGAATCAGAAGTTACAACAGAAGCAAGCTTCACTAACGATCTGGGCGCAGATTCACTGGATACTGTAGAACTGATTATGGAATTCGAAAAAGAATTCGGTATTTCTATTCCTGATGATCAAGCTGAGAAAATTGGTACAGTAGGTGACGCCGTTTCTTATATCGAAGCTAACGCTAAGTAATTATCCTTATTTTATAATATGGAATTAAAAAGAGTAGTAGTAACAGGTCTTGGTGCTCTTACTCCTGTAGGTAACAATGTTGCAGAAACATGGGACAACCTGGTGAAGGGGGTAAGCGGGGCAGGACCTATTACTCATTTCGATGCGTCTAAATTCAAGACTCATTTTGCATGCGAAGTGAAGAATTTCAATGGAACTGATTACATTGACCGTAAAGAACTTCGCAAAATGGATCTGTATACACAGTATGCCATTGCAGCTGCTAAAGAAGCGGTGGAGGATTCTGGAATGGACCTCGAAAGAAGATTTGAATAGAATAGGTGTAATTTACGGTGTAGGTATCGGAGGTATTCATACTTTTGAAGAGGAAGTAGCTAATTATACACTGAATAAAGATACTGTCGGACCGAAATTCAACCCGTTCTTCATCCCCAAAATGATAGCTGATATTGCATCGGGACAGATCTCTATCATGTATGGTTTCCACGGTCCTAACTTCACAACAACTTCTGCTTGTGCATCTTCATCAAATGCTATTGCCGATGCATTTAACTATATCCGTTTGGGTAAGCAAATGTAATTGTGGCAGGTGGTGCGGAAGCTGCTATTTTTGAAGCTGGTTTGGGCGGTTTTAACGCTATGCATGCTTTGTCTACCCGTAATGATGATCCGGAACGTGCATCCCGCCCGTTTAGTGCAAGCCGTGATGGCTTTGTGATGGGTGAAGGCGCAGGCTGTCTGATTTTGGAAGAATTGGAACATGCAAAAGCACGTGGTGCCAAGATTTATGCGGAACTTGCCGGTGTAGGCGCTTCTGCCGACGCTTATCACTTGACAGCTTCTCATCCGGAAGGATTAGGCGCTAAACTGGTTATGTTGAACGCATTGGAAGATGCGGAATTGAAACCGGAAGATATTGATTATATCAATGTACATGGAACTTCAACTCCTGTAGGTGATGTTTCAGAAGTGAAAGCTATCAAGGATGTATTTGGAGATCACGCTTATAAACTGAATATCAGCTCTACTAAGTCTATGACAGGACACTTGTTGGGTGCTGCCGGTGCGGTAGAAGCTATTGCCAGCGTATTGGCTGTGAAGAATGACATTGTTCCGCCCACTATCAACCATGAGGAAGGTGATAATGATGAAAACATTGATTATAACTTGAACTTCACGTTCAACGAAGCTCAGAAACGTACAGTAAACGCTGCATTGAGCAATACCTTCGGTTTTGGTGGACATAATGCATGTGTAATCGTAAAAAAATATGCTGAATAATCGTGTTTAGCAATATAAAGGATAGGATAAGACTTCTTTTTCGTAAGGATAGGGAGTCTTATCTTCGTTTTTATAAGATGCTTGGATTCTATCCCAAAGACATTAGCATCTACGAACAGGCTTTGCTTCACAAATCTTTATCAGTGAAGTCTGAAAAGGGGCGTTTGCTTAATAATGAGCGTTTGGAATTCTTGGGGGATGCTATTCTGGATGCTGTGGTGGCAGATATTGTTTACAAAAGGTTTGAAGGAAAGCGTGAGGGTTTTCTCACGAATACCCGCTCTAAAATAGTGCAGCGTGAAACATTGAATCGTTTGGCTATAGAGATTGGTTTGGATAAGCTGATCAAGTATACGGCCCGCCAGTCTTCTCATAACAGCTATATGTGCGGCAATGCATTCGAAGCATTGGTAGGTGCTATTTATCTAGACAGGGGATATCGTGCCTGTAAATATTTCATGGAGCATCGTATTATTGGGCCTTATATAAATTTGGAGAAGATTTCCCGTAAGGAGGTAAACTTTAAATCCAAGTTGATAGAATGGAGCCAGAAAAATCGTTTTGAGGTTACCTTTGAGCTGATAACCCAATCACATGATCAGGGATATAATCCGACTTTCGAGAGTGAAGTTCTGGTGGAAGGTATTTCGGGAGGAAAAGGAACCGGTTATTCTAAAAAGAGTCTCAGCAAATGGCTGCGCGTGTGGCTTTGGGAAAAATAAAGAATGATTCCGGCTTTATTGAATGTATTTTTGCGGCTAAGACTGCCCGTGAGTTGCCTCAGGAGGAGGTAACGGTTTCTGATAGTAAGCCTTCAGACAGTGGGACCGTTACTCCGGATCTTTCTTTGGAGGAGATTAAGAAAACGGATGTGGTCGAGCAGATAATCAGTGAAGCGGAAGAAAAGGCTTTTAAGGAAAACGCTTAGCGGATTTTATCGATATTGTTTATAATTTATTAATTAGCTATTCCGGTGGTTTTGGGTATGTCCGGCAGGAATACATAATACATTGGAATATGCCCGATTACATCAAGAAAATGTAGTCGGGCATATTTCATATACTGACGGGAATTAGATTTCATCAGGCCATGGGCAGGGTTTTCCTGTGGCTTTGAATGTGGGACGTTGTCCTCCTGTTGCTCGCAAATAGTTCCCTAATTCCTTGGAGAGCCGTTTTACGATGCCGGGATGTTGCTTTGCTACATCATTTTTTTCACTGATATCATTTGGTATGTTGAAAAGTTCTTTTTTACCGGTTTCATAATAATAGACCAGTTTCCATTCGTCTTTGCGGATAGAGCAGTCCAGATTGATGCCTGGTCCGTCATTACCCCAGATATTAGGGAAATTCCATACCAGTGCGCGTCCTTTGGACGGGTCTCCTGTACCTTTCAGCAGGGGCATAAAGCTGATACCGTCTATAGGGTTGACTGTCTTATAGTTTGTGATACCCGCCATTTCAAGTATGGTAGGATAAAAATCTTCAATTATAAGATATTTGTCACAACGAGTATCGGGTGACTACTCCGGGCCAGCTTACAATCATTGGTTCGCGTATTCCTCCTTCATATAAGGAGCCTTTGCCACTATTGAGAGGAGCGTTTTGAGTGTGAATTTGTCCGTCGCGCCATCCGGGTTCGGCAGCTAGCCCTCCGTTGTCACTCATAAAAATAATAACGGTATTGTCTGCTTCATCATTTTTTTCCAACCAGTTCATCAAATCCCCCAGACTTTTATCCATTCCTTCAATTAAGGATGCATATGCGGCTTCTTTGTCACTAAGTCCTTTTTTAATATACTTGGGGAAGAAGCGCATATCTTTGTCAACAGGAACGTGGATGGCATAATGTGCCATATATAGATAAAAAGGTTGATTGTACTTTTTTGCTTTGTCCAATGCTTTGATAGCTTCTTGTGTCAGGGCTTCTGTTGCAAATATACCTGTTCCCCAATAATCTTCCAAGCCGGGGATGGCCATTAGTGAATAGGGCTTCCCATCGCGGGTGTGCCCGTAGTTCTGTTCGCTCAGATAAGTAGCCAGACCACCGGCGGCATGTCCGGCTATGTTTACTTCAAACCCCCAATGGGTAGGGTTCTCTCCCGGTGTGTCAATAGAACCGAAATGAGCTTTTCCGCAGTGGATGGTATGATAACCGTTCTGTCTGAGTAACTCAACGAAAGAAGTGCCGACAAAGGTATTGGGCGTTCCTGTTACTTGGCTGACTCCGTTGTAGTTCCAGTCTGGCAATTGTATTGTATTGCTTGGTCTGTCGGTAGCTTTGTTTTTTTCAAGTGTCCAGTTTGTTACACGATGTCGGGTGTTGTTAGCACCCGTTATCAGACTGCAACGGGTAGCGGAACTGATATTGCAGGCGTATGCTTGTGTGAACATCATCCCTTTCTTGGCCAGACGTTCCATATTGGGAGTTTCGTAGGCTTCATTATAATGTGTTTTCTGTGTCCAGAAAGGTAAGGATGTATCTTGCCAACCCATGTCGTCCACCATAAATAAGATGATATTGGGACGTTGTTGGGTTGTTTCTGAAGACATTTTTTCTTTTGCTTGCGTCGAGATTCCTGTTAAGGAAGCGAGAGCGAAAGATACAAGTAGTTTTTTATTCATATCGGCTAGTTTTATAAGTTATTTTTCGATTACAATTTTTTTGGGGGTATCTATGGAAATACTTCTCAGTTCTTGCTTGCCGGAATTTTCTATCCATACTTTTAGTGTACCTGTACATAGTACGTTCAGCACCAAGCGGTTCTCTGTTAAAGAGATAGTTTGGACGGTGGCCGGGGACATATTTTTCCTGTATGCCAATGACTGCCCATCCTTTCCGTATGGGGCAGAGATGAAACAGTTTGTCTGTAAATCCGATAAGTTCGAATGTACTGCTGTCTGATAGTTCTTCTGCCTTTTGTGATTCCCAATTATAAAGCAGCACGCGTTCTTCGGGGGTGGCAGACATTTTCTCAAAACTGTTCCGAAGAGAATAATCTTCTTTTTTTATAGTGGCCTGAACTTGCTGATGTCGGGGGGAAACATTCAGGTTGTAACAGATTAATGTCATTGCTCCGTTGCCTGAGGGAGCTGCTACTCGATATGCTTTTCCACTCCATAATGGATTGGTCAGTATAGATTCCGGCATAGGTACGGCAGGAGCTTCGGGGCGGAACAGTTTGCCTTGTTTGTCAATTAAAGGAAAGATGTTTTCCTTGATAAAGTCCCCGGGGGCGTCCGACAGGTAGACCGGACCTCCGGAAATGGCCTTGGAACGTGCCATCAAAGTGCCGCAAACGGTATCGCAGGAATGAAACATATCATGGTCGGGCCATACGGTTTGTCCTAGTAGCAGGGTATTGGTATAAGACTGGAATAGATGTGATTTTGCCATATCCTCATCATATTTCTTATAGTCTATGCTGACACGGGTGCTGTTGCTGTATGACGTATGGTCGGTATTGATGACGTTCTGTGCCATACAGTTCATTAATCCCATATTTTGCCGGTGGATCTCGGCTTCCAGGCTTCGGTTACAGTCGGTTGCCTGGCGGATACTTTCATGCCCTCCCATGTAGAGTGGCAGCGTAAAAGCTTGGTTATCTACTTTCAGAAAATCGAATCCTTGTTCTTTTAAGGTGCTGACGTAGTAGCGATAGAAGGAACGGATGCGGGTGCTGTCCGTTCCTGGCAGAAGGCTGCCGGCGTGTGGGTATAGGGCTTGTCGGACGACTTGTGGAAATCCGTTTTCGGGGGATAATCCCATCCAGTATCCCGAAAGGCTGTACCACAGTCCGATCCATTTGATTTTATTTTCTTTTTTGTATGACATGATTTTTTTCCATCCCGACGGGAAACGTTGTTTATCTGGTATGAAACCGGTCAGTTGCCTGTTCTTGTGGGCGAGATGACCGTCGTCAATCAGTACATACCGGATAGGAATGCCGGATGCCTCTATCGTTTTCATATCGTTTATTATCTTGGATTCGTTTATATCATCATGATAATGTTCCCATGTACACCAACCGAGATAGCGGAAAGCTTCGAAATATTCCTTGGCTGTGCGGCTTTTTAAGTCGGCGGCTTCTGTATTTTTCATCAGCGCTTGATAGGCTTGCCGAATGGTTGAATAAATATCTTTTCCTTGTCGGATGAGTAGAAGAGGGACTTCCGGTTTCAGATAGTCTTTTCCTAAGGTGGATACATATAGGGTGACAGAGCCGTTATCGTTTACTTGCAGCCAGCTTAAACTGTTACGGCCGGCAACAGCTTTGGCAAATAAGTATTCTCCGTTTGTCAGTTCCAGCAGTAATGCATCTCCCAACGTAGATGGGGCTGCATTGGAAGGTATTCCCGGATAGCGGGTGTCGGTTAATTCTTTTAAATCGTTGAACACCCAAGGTAGGAGCCGGTTGGTATTGTTGGGCCATTCAAAATCTCCCGGACGGGAGTCTCGGCTGAAGAAAATACCTCGGACGTACCCGGGTAACCGTACCGGACAGGCAATAGTTTGGGTTTGTCCGGGTATGGATTTCTTATAGGGTATGGGAGAAGAAATGGAAGTTAAATCAATCGTATCTGTCATTGACAAAGCGTTTGTGTTCTTGAAAGACTTTCCTTTTTCATATGTGTAATCTGTTTGCCCGAAGGATTTCGGACAAACAAATACATTGCAAATCAGGATACAAATGAATATTGCTTTATATTCTCTCATGATTTTTTATTTGAGAGTTACGTTATAGGCACTGAAATGTCTGATTTCGGGTACGGCAACGGATTGGGTTACGGTGAGGCGCAAGGCGGTGGTTTCTACCGGTTCGAAGTGTGCAATGCGTTTGTGTCCCACAGACTCGCCGGAGCACACTGTCTGCCATTTTCCGTTGACTTTCGCTTCTATCTTGTATTGGCGTATTCTTTCGCCTTTGGCAATGTCTTCTTGGATGATGCAGTAGTTGACCGGTTGTTTTTCATTCAGATTCAGCGTAAGCCGTTGCCTCCGGCCTTGGGTTTCCGCCAATGGTGTACCAAAGCGCCGGTTTATTTCTTCTCCCCATTCTTTTAAACGCTGTTCGTCACCTGCCGGCAATAGCCCATCGGGATTCGGGGGGTCAGCCCGATGATTAACGTAGCGTTGCGGCCCACTGATTTTTCGTACATATCCATCAACGTTGTCAATGGATAGATATTATTCTCGTCATCGGGTTCCCAAAACCATTCGTGGCGGCCGTTGGCACCACGCAGGGGGCTGTCTGCCATAGCTGGTACCCAGTATTTGCCTTCGGGATCACCTTGTTTTAATAAGGCTATTTGGTCTTTTTGGCTTTCAATACGTTTATGATGTGAACAGGGGGCCGGAAAAGTGGACCAGCAGGGGTATCCCACTGTGCCGGTTTCTGAACCTCCCCAGCGGAAATCAGCACGGTCTATGTTGTGGTAGAACAGGCAGTTGGGTTGGTATTTATTGACGATGGGTTCCACATCAGGACCGTCACCTCGTGGGTCATCGGCTCCGCCATCAAACCAAATCATATATAAATCTCCATAGCGGGTACAAAGTTCTTCCACCATTTTCTCGCAGAAGCGTTTATACCACGCCTGTCGGTTGGCGGCAAATTCTCCGTCACCGGCTACCTTGAAATTATGGATACCCAGAAGTGAATTCCACCGGATGCCTACATAGATGCCCGGCTGGATACCATACTTACGGCAGGAGTTGACAAAGTCGCGGACAATGTCTCCTTTGCCATCACGCCATTTTACAGCTTTCAGGCAGTATGGGTTTACGTCACTTTGCCACAATCCGAAGCCGGTTTCATGCGTGGCTGTGAGTACGGCGAATTTGCAGCCTGCGGCTTTAGCTGCCTGAATCCATTGGTCAGTATCCAGTTGGGTAGGATTAAATATATTATAATCTTCAATGGGGCTGATACGGTTATTGCCTTGTCCGTAGCGGATGCCGTCGAATACGTGGAGGTCATAATGAAATACGGCTCCCATTTCCGCTTCATGCCATTTCAATTGATGCGGTTTGGGTACAATGATTTCCGGTTGTGCAACACTCAGTACACAGTTCATAAGGAAGAGAAGGGATGTATATAGTATCTTCATAGGTTATAAATAATTAAAAAATGGATCTTCTGTTTTTTGCAGCCATGTTTTTAATTGGCTTTTCAATCGGTTTACCAGTTTGGGATGCTGCATAGCTATATTATTCATTTGGTAAGGGTCTGATCTCCTGTCGAATAGAATAATCTTATCTACCTTACCATCGGTTGCATGGATAGTAAACGTATGTGTAGCGGTGCGTAATCCCCGGTAGCCTGTTGCCGGATTGGATGACTGTATGTAATAATAGGGTTGGACAATGCGGTTGTTTTCTTTTCCGTAGAGGAGAACGGAAGCAAGGTCGAATGTTTGTACTTCTTCCGGTATTTGTTGCTGAAAGCCCATGATGGAAAGCAGGGTCGGATACAAGTCGGCAAAAGCTATCATGGTTGTTCGGTCGGTTTTCGGCTTTATTTTTTCCGGCCATGAGATAAGGACTGGAATTCGCATGGATTCCTCATAAAAGATATCTTTTCCGGCTTGTTCATGAGCCCCCATGCAGATGCCGTGGTCAGAAGTGAATACTACAATAGTATTTTTAAATAAACCCAAACGTTTCAATTCGTTGATTATCCGACCTATATTTTCATCGACTCCGGTCATGCAGGCATAGTAATTGCGGATATTGTTTCGGAAATAGTCGCCCATTTCAGTGCCTTTGGCGGGAATGTCGGGACGGTTGGCACATAATGCCTCTACATTCAGGTTTTTATACATCTCCTTGTATCGGTCGGGCACCAACTCGTAACCGGTGTGTGGAGGGTTCATGGATACGACTAAGGCAAATGGCTGCGTTTTATCTATATGCCCGTTGAGGTACTCAATCGCTTTGTCGGCTTCATACTCCGGTCCCCATTGATTGACATAATAAAAACTGTCCCGGGGAGCGTCAGTGTCCCAGTACATGGGTTTTAAATGGTAGTCGTAAGTGCCATAAGCGGTCCAATAGTCAAAACCGTGCCGGCGTTCTTTTGGACACCATTCGTTCCAAGCAACTGCACCATGGTTGTTGTAAGTATCTATGTATGGTTCATGAGGAGCATCCAGATGCCATTTGCCGATATATCCTGTTTGGTATCCATTGGCTTTAAGTATATCACTCCAGCAGCGTGCATCTTGTGGAAGTTCTACTCCATAAGGAGCGTTGGCAGAATTGCAATTGCCTGTTACTTTGTTCTTATGCGGATACATGCCTGTCATCAACATGCCTCGTGCCGGTGAAGATACGGGATAGCTGCTGACAGCATTGGTGAAATTCACACCTTCACGGGCCAGTTGGTCCAGGCAAGGTGTTTTGACAGGTTCTTTTCCGAGACAACCTAAAGCATCTCCTCTCCATTGATCTGCCATGATGAAGACCAGGTTAGGTTTTTCTTGAGCTTGTAAATAGATAGAAGTCAAGAACGGAAAGATGAAAAATGTTTTTTTAGAGAAAAATTTCATATTAATTCGGTATGATATTGGTAAAGGGTGTGTTCAAAGGTACAATAAGAATACATTGTAACGAATTAAACTACACCCTTTTTGAGTTATTTTATCTAAACCTATTGCAGAGCATATTGATTGGCACCGACAGGCCAGCCTGGATTTTGATAAACAACGGAAGTGGAAATATCGCCTCCTTTCTCAGGGGTTGAAAGACGGAATACGTCATAAGAGATAGGGGTCAGGTAATTCGCTTCTTCAAAGTTGTAGCCATTGTTGGTAATGATCAGTTCGTTGGCAAAATGCGGACGTAAATATTTAGAATTACTAGCCACTAAGCCGGCAGCCAATTGTTTCACATAGTAAGGCTCTTTTTGATACTCTTGCCAATTGAATCCTTCTGTTTGATAGTTTTTCATTTTATCTAGTGAACGCCAGCGTAAAAGATCATCTTTACGCATGCCTTCTGCTATAAATTCGCAACGTCGTTCACGGCGGATATTATATAAAGTTTTGTCTATCATCTGACTTCCGGACCAAACAGCCAGATCGTTTTCTTTACTTAGATCTGTTGCATCGATAGTTTTTTTGGAAGTTTTCTGATACGCCGGCACGCTTTCTCAAAGCTCTCCAGTATTTTTTGCTATAATCATCTAGATTTTTGTTTTTCATATAGTCAGCTTCCATATAGTTGAGATATGCTTCGCTGGCGCGGAATATCATATAAGCCAAAGGTGAATTATCCGCTGGAGCTACATTGCTGTCTCTCCATCCTTTACGAACTAAATATCCTGTAGCTGTTCTGCTTAAGTTTTGATAAGCTTGTAGTAGATTTGCATAGACCATTCTTCCGTCTTGGTCCATATTACCACCTCTCCAAACCATATCACCCGGTTTGAAAGTTGATTCTACAAGGCGTAAATCACGATTCTCCATTACATCGGGGATACTTTTGTCGCCTTTGTATTCTGTATTTTCTGGTGCATAAATAGGCAGGCCATTGGTAGTTAGGAAAGTTTCAACCATGGATCGTGTATAACCTCCACCTTGTCCCACACAGCCTTCACCGTTTTCATTGTATATGCTATGATAATTGCCTTCTACTAAGCTATTCACTTTGGCATCCGCACTATACATACGCCATAATAATACCTCTTTGTTGGAAGAAAGATCATATTGATTGAACATGTTCATATAATCTTCTATTTTATCAGAGATTTGTATTGCTTCTGCCACTTCTTTGGCCGATGCCATTGCTTCAGTCAGGAAGAAATCTATTTCAGTATTAAGGTTGCCATTGAAAGTACCGCCCGGCCAGCCCGGACCACCTGGTACTCGTGCGGTTCCTTGATGGTAGGTTTCCCAACTTGCTTCATACAGGGCTACACGTGATTTAAATAGATAGGCACACTCTCTGTTCAGACGGTGATTGGTCAGATTATTACTGCGCGGTAATAATCGGGCAATGGCTTCGTTCAGGTCTTCTAGAATAAATCGGGCCACTTCATTACGTGGCTTACGTTTGTTTGCTTCCACATTGGCGGCATAATCATCTGCGCTAAGTTCTGATTTGATAATGGGAAAATCTCCGAATTTCCTCAAATATTCGAAATAGATGTAAGCTCTGAAGAAGTAAATCTCACCGATATATTGCTGAGTTTCGCGGGTATCTTCCAGTTCCCCTTTTTGGATATTTTCCAAAGCGTAATATAACAATCGGTTACAGTCGCGCAAATGTCCTTGCCGATTATAACTTCCTGTGGCGGCAACTTTGATACGTTGCGGTAGAAAGAAATCTACAGGATCTGTTCCTGCTTGGTTATCACTGGTTTGATCGTTGGTAAAAAGATTGGTGTCTTTGAAATCGGGCAATAGTTCGTATTTCTTGTTACAATAAGCCTGCAATTGGCTTGGTTCTGTGAAAAAACCTTCATTCACATTGTCTGTCAATGGTTCTCTATCTAGAAAATCGTTACATGAGCTTATAGCGAATGAAGTTGCTATTATAGGGAGTATGATGTATTTTAATTTCATGATTATGATTTATTTAAAGTTTATAATGTAATATTAATTCCACATGATAGAGTATAGCTTAACGGATAACTCATACCGTTTTGGTAAATTAGTTCTGGATCAAAATTTTTACTCATCTTGGTACCAGTCCATAAATTATCTCCGGAGAAGAATAGTCGTACTTTCTCCAGGTTAGCTTTGTATCCATGCTTTAGGCAACGTGTAACCTATTTGTATGTTTTTCAAGCGGATGTAAGCTGCATTCTGCAAGTAACGACTTTGTACCTGCTGGTTTTGTTTACTTCCAATAATGGGGCGCGGATAATAAGCATTGAGATTTGCTCCCATTTCATCTCCTTCAGGACGGAAGTAATCCATGTGTTCTTCGTATCCGGTGGAATCCCATTGCCCCCCGTTGATACCCCAGAAAATCATACCTTTAGAATAAGCGGTTCTGTCGTCGCCTCCTACCCAAACGTCACGTTTGGCTACGCCCTGGAACATTAGATTGATATCAAATCCTTTATAGTCAGCTCCTAATGAGAAGCCAAAACGAAAGCGGGGTGTGTAATTTCCAATAATGGTTAAATCTTTCGGATCAGTGGCAGACGTACCTTTTTCTATGGCAGGATTGTCATCCAGGTTAGCGTACATGATATCACCGGCTTTCCAAATATTGTTTCCTACATTGGGTAATTTGCTTTGGTCATGTTGGGCTATCCATGATTGCATTTCTTCATCGGTTTTTGCTATGCCTACTGTTTTGAATCCCCATATTTCGCCTAATTTTTTCCCTTTCCAATAATTTTCAATGGTGTTTCCGTCTTCATCTTTGGTGTAAAATGTTTTATCAGGATTGGGATATTCTGTTACTTCTGTTTGAGCATCAGATAGATTGAAAGAAGCATGATACCCTACTTTACCAATTCTGTCCTGCCAAGTTAGTTGTAATTCCCAGCCTTTGGTTCGTAAAGAGGTATTATTCATTTTGGGAGCTGATGCTCCTACTAATGGAGTTATTTCTTCGGCAGGTCCTACCATGTCTTTGGTATCACGAATGTAGTATTCAACGTATCCGTTCAGACGATTGTTAAATGCACCAAAGTCAAGTCCTGCATTATAGCTGGTGACACGTTCCCATGTGAGCAAGGAACTGACGAGACCGGGGGAAGATGCTATATTGGACTTGTTGGCTAAGTCAAGCAGCCAGCGTCCGCCGGCATCTACGCTACCTACAGTTATATTTTGAATAGAATAAGTAGGATAATAATTATCTGTATTCTGATTGCCTAGGCTACCGTAAGAAAAACGTAGTTTTAACAGGTTGACATATGCTTCTGCCGGACTCCAGAATGCTTCGCGGGCGATGTTCCAACCTATAGAAACAGAGGGAAATGTGCCCCATCGTTGGTTACCGCGGAAGCGTGAAGTCCCATCGCGACGAATGTTTCCTTCTAATAGGTATCGTCCTTCGTAGTCATAATTTAAACGGGCAAAATATCCCATTGTAGCCCATTCTTTTGAGGAGCCTTTCAAATCACTTGTACCAGTGGCCGTATTGATACTGGGGACATTTTCGTTGATGACATCATAGCGTTTGCCGATTAATTCGTTGATGTAATAATATTCGGTATTCATACCTGCTGTAACTTTGAAATTGTGCTTGTTCCAGGAATATTCATAATCTGCATATAGTGAAGTTGTCATCATGGAAGTTTGCTGTGTTTGACTTTGCACAAATGTCTTTCCTGCTGCTAAATCGGGGTCTCCTCCTAACCATGCTTCTTCCACGGGTTGGTTGTCACGGGTATAGAGATAGACTTTATTTACATTATATTGGTGGCGGTAGCTTTCTGTCCGTAGAGTCGCCTGTCCGTGAATACCTAATCCTTTTAATGGAGTCAGATGGAAACCTCCGGAAGTGAAGTAGGTGTCTTTACTGCTGTTTGAACGCCCTCCAGAAGTTAATTGCATTAATTTAGGATTACGTGTATAGTGTCCGTTGTTGTCATAGAGAGGCATCATGGGATATAATTTGGTCGTTTCTGCAAAGAAACGATCGCCATAGAGTTTCACAAAAGTTGGCATTTCTATATCTGAACGTATAAAACGAGCGTTAAAATCTAAACTTAGCCATTTGGTGACTTGTCCTGTTACCTTTCCACTGATGTTATAACGTTTTTTGTTTTCGTCAGAGTAATTCATCTGTCCGTTTTGAGAAAGGAAAGCTCCCGATAGATAGTATTTAACTTTCTCACCTCCTCCGGAGATACTTAGATTATGTTCTTGTCCGAAAGATGTTTTGTCAATGAAGTTTCTTGGCCAGTTTTGATTATCATTGGAAGCGACATTGAAAGGGAAAAAATTGTTTCCTTGTGAACCATTGGGGTCTGAAGTGTATGGGTATTCACCGCCATGTATTTCTGAATGCGGTCTATCGTATCATCAGTGAAAATAAAAGTGGTGCCGCTTCCTGAATTTTTTTGTGCTGCATTGAAATACTTGGCAAAGCGGTAGGAGTCGAGCATGTCAGGAATGTTGGTGGGGCGTGACCATCTGAAATTGTTTGAATACTGAATGGTGGCTTTTCCTGCTTCTCCTGATTTGGTTGTAACCAAGATTACGCCAAATGGAGCGCGTGAACCGTAAATGGCAGATGCGGCAGCATCTTTTAACACGGAAATGTTAGCGATATCCTGCGGATTTAACGAGTTTATGTCTCCTTCGGCTCCATCAATTAAAACTAAAGGTGAGGCACTGGATCCGGTATTCAAATTTCCTGTTCCACGAATATTCATGGTGGGATTATAGTCTAATCGTCCACCTTTGTCATTCATGTCAATGTTCAATCCTGGCATCACTCCTTGAAGAGCTTGTGAAACTGAAGTGACAGGACGTGATTCCAGTGTTTTTTTATCCACGGTAGCAACTGCTCCTGTTAAGTTCACTTTCTTTTGCGTACCAAAGCCTACTACCACAACTTCGTCCAGCGTTTGCGTATCTTCCGCTAAAGAGATTTGATAAAAAGTTTGGTTGCCATTGATTGTAAATTCTTGGGGGGTATACCCGATAAAGGAAACAATTAGCACACTGCTTTTTGAGGCTTGGATTGTGAATTTTCCATCCAGATCAGTAACCGTTCCGTTGGTAGTACCTTTGACAACTACACTAGCACCGATAATGGGCTCATTGAGCTTTTTATCCGTGACTACACCGGTGATGCTGAATTGCTGGGCGTACAGGAATGTACAGTTGCAAAGCAATATCAAAAATAGAATTGAGATTTTTTTCATGCTTCTCTGTTTTTTAATTAGACATTAGGTTAATACATTGCAAATGTATGTTAATCAGTGATGTGGCTTAATACACGTTCATTTCATTCAGTATGCATGTTTAATGCATCTCTATATTTTTTGGTGAATCTTTGTTGTTATCTCTTTTTTTTATTTTATTCCTTTGCTACAGGTAATGAATTAAAATATGAACCTTAAAATCTTATCACTGGTTATAATTGGAGTATGTATATTGCTGCCGGATGTGTGCTATGCTGTTTTTAGAAAAAGATGTGCATCTGCTCAATATGCAAAACGGATTGGCCGACAATACCGTATCTGCTGTTTATAAGGATAAAAAGAAGGCTTCGTCTGGTTTGGAACCCGAAACGGGTTGAGCCGTTATGACGGTAGGCGGATTACGAATTTTGAAAGGAGTAGGAGTTATCCTAGTATTTCAAACTTGAAGGAAGGCTTTTGACGGGGTGCTGGCATTTGTGGATAATGGTGTCTTTTCTGCATTTGATTTGAAAAAAAAGAACGGTTTTTGTCTGTGGTTTCTTCTTCGGGACAGGGTATTCCATCTCGAGGGATATTGCAGAGGAATGATTCGTTGGTTTGGGTGATTTCCGGGAGTGAGCTGCATTTAATGAAGCGGTGCGCATCAAAAGAGGGTGAGCTTCGGCTCCGGGTTCAAGAAAAATATACAGGCTGGAATAACCAGGATAATCTTTTGGTTGCCATCACTTATTCTTCGGATAAAAAAAGTATCTGTCTGATTGATGAAAAAGGTAGAATTATCTTGCTGGATGCGACAAACCTGAATTCCTTTCGGGTGATTGACCTGGGGCGTATCGGTAGTCTGTCTGTAAATTCTGTTTTGTATGATGATGGTCGGATATGGATTTCTACAATTGCTCATGGGGTTATTTATTACAATGAACGAACCAAGAAAATCAAGCAGTTGACTTATCATGTGGCTCCGGTATCCGACAGACTTTCTCATACAGATGTTTTCGGTGTTATCAGATTAAATGAGAATAAATATCTGGCCGTAACGTGGAATGGATATACGGTGATGACAATAGATAAAAATAATCAGGACGAGATATTGACAGAAGTTTATAGTAACACTTCTTCTTTGATGTACCGCAATCTTGAAACGAGGATGATTGCGGCTTATTACGATTCACATGGTATTCTGTGGATTGGTACGGATGGTGGAGGAGTTATCTGGTCGGATTTGCGTATGCAGTTTTATAATTGTTTTTATCAGGACAGGCATAATGAGATTTGTTCTATTGTAGCGGATGACGATCATTATCTTTGGTTGGCAACATACCATAAAGGAATTATGCGGAGCCGGACAGCGTTTGGTACTTCGGAAAAAATAGACTTCTTTCAAGTAGGAGATCAAGATGTGAAAAAACAACAGACTGTGTTGTGCAGTCTGAAAGATGAGAAAGGGAATTTATGGTTTGGGAATTCAGATGGTTCATTGACCTGTTATTATAAAAAAGAACGCTCATTCAAAATATTGCGATTGATCACGGAAGATGGTGACCTTAACAAATCATCTGTCTGGGCCTTATTTCTTGATAGCAAAGGTCGTTTTTGGATTGGTACACATAAAGGACTTTGGCTATTCGACCGTGAAACGAACAGGGGTAAGAAGATACATTTCAAAGTATCCGATTACAGAACTTGTCTCCTCTTTATATTCGTGCTATGGCTGAAACCGACGATCATACGCTTTGGCTGGGCACTGCGAATTATGGTATATGTAAAGTGATAAATGAAAAAGAACTGCAGACCGGCTATGAAAAGAAGTATGGTATGGCTGAGAATTCCGTTCGTTCATTATTAGCTTCGTCCGATGGTAATTTGTATGTCGGATACATGGCCGGTCTGGCAGTTTTCTCTCCCGGACAGGATGCGATAACTCATGTATATACTACCCGGGATGGATTGTGCAGTAACTTTATTGGTTGCATGACTGAGGATGCGGACGGGCAAATCTGGTTGGGCTCTAATTCAGGTATTTCCCGTTATAGCCGTCATCAGCATTTGTTTTATAATTATTACATTGCGGGCAGTAACCGTTCTGTCCTGCATTGGGAGGATGTCCTGTTTTGGGGAAATAATAAAAATCTTACTTATTTTAACCCCGATGACATTAAAGCGTTTACCACTTCCGAATCTGTCGTGATTACCGGATTGGAGGTAAATAATAAACCTGTAGAGATAGGAAGAGAGGTCAATGGGCAGACCATTCTTTCACAAAGTATTTTCTATACGCCTTTTGTCCGGTTGAATCATGCGAATCGTGACTTTGCGCTGACGTTCAATAACCTTTCTTATTCTGAAAGCCAGCAGAAGTATAGTTACAGGCTTCGTCCTTATCAGCCTGGTTGGCTTGTGGCCAACGGAGGGGAAAAGTTTCGTATGCTAACCTTCCTGCCGGGGAATATGTTTTTGAGGTGAAAAATATTTATCCGGATGAAAGAGACAGTAAAATAACCTCGTTGAGAGTAGAGATTTTGCCTCATTGGAGTGAAACTTTCTTTTTCCGCTTCTGTATGATGGTGCTGGGAGGGATAATAGTTTATATGGTTATGCAGCGTATTAAATTACGGCAAAAGAGGTTGGAGCACGAGTTGCGCTTGGAACATGAGATATTTGCTGCTACTGTAGAGCGTGACAAGGAGAAGCAGATTCGGATGGAACGCGAGAATTTCTTTACGAATGCAGCTCACGAGTTGCGTACACCTTTAACTTTAATCTTATCTCCCCTGCAGGAATTGTTAGGAACCGTCCGCCCTTCAGACACCGTCTATACTAAACTGGCTGCCATGTATCGCAATGGAACCTCTTTGCAGACATTGGTCGATCATTTGCTTTATGTGCAGAAGATTGAAGCAGGTATGATTAAACTCCGGATTTCGAAAGTCGATATAGTGGTATTGGCAAAGCAGATAACCGATCCTTTTCATGAACTGGCAGAAACAGAAGGGATTAACTTTACGGTTGAATCGCTGAATGAGCCACTTTTGCTATGGATAGACGTGGAAAAAATAAGTTCGGCTATCCGTAATTTATTATCTAATGCGTTTAAGTATACATCTCCGAATGGAAAGGTGATTTTTAAGATGAACCGTATCGAGATAGATGGATATTCATTTTGCAGTATAATCATATCGGATACAGGTAAAGGAATACCGGAAGAGTTACGGGGGAGGATTTTTGAATCATTTATTACCGGAGAAAATACACCTTTGTTTTCTAATAAGGTAGGTATAGGCTTGCGTATTGTTAAAAATACGATGGATCTTCATCATGGCACGGTGAATTTGGACAGTACTCTCGGAAAGGGTAGCACTTTCACATTATTGATTCCTGAGGGAAATGCACATTTTGCAGAGGACCGGTATGAGATTGTTGGTGCTCCGGAGATGGAGGAATATGCTCTTCCGTTACCGGTAATGCAGGCGGAAGGGCAGGAAGACAAGCCTTCGAATAAAAAAACATCTCTTCTTGTTATTGAGGACAATGAGGAAATCCGGCATTATGTCTGTTCTTTATTCTGTAAAGATTATGCCGTATATGAGGCGGCAAACGGTGAAGAGGGGGGTGATGTGGCAATGAGTAAAATTCCGGATTTGATTATTTCTGATATAATGATGCCTGTAAAAGATGGGTTTACCTGTTGCCGGGAATTGCGTGAGCAGCCTCGGACAGCACATATCCCTATTTTGATGCTGACGGCAAAGGCTGAGGATGCGGATGTGTTGCAGGCTTCAAAATAGGTGTGGATGATTATATGATGAAACCCTTCAATCCGGAGGTATTGAAGGCAAAAGTCCGGAACCTGATACTCCAGCGGGAACGCCTGAAGAGGATATATACAAAGACGTTGATGTTGAAGCAGCAGGAAAGTGAACCGGAAGCGGATGGGAATAATGCTCCGGATGATTTTATACAGCAAATTATTCATGTCATAGAAGCTAATCTGGCGAATGAGAACTTTAATGTAAAAATGTTGGCGGAGCAATTGAATATGAGTCAGCCTACTCTTTATAGAAAAATAAAGCAACGTAGCGAACTGGCTGCTATTGATATGATTCGGAGTGTACGGATGAGCAAGGCTGCCTCCCTTATTATGGAGAACAGGTATTCCATTCAGGAAATAGCCGAAATGGTAGGATATAGTGATACACGTACGCTCCGAAAGCATTTTACCGAGCAATTCGGAGTGTCTCCATCCAAGTATATGGAAAAGGATTGAATCTGCTTCTTATCCGAAGCAGATTCCCATCCGTTTGCCTTTGTACAATCAGGTCATGGTTCTCATTGACAAGTTTTAATTTACCAGCCACTTCATTCAGAGGGATGGAGCCAATTTCCGCACCTTGCAGAGAGACCATTCGTCCGAATTGTCCGGAAGCAATCAGTTCTGTGGCATGTCCACCCATACGAGTGGCCAGATTACGGTCGTAGGGAGTAGGAGAGCCGCCACGCTGGATATATCCCAGTACAGTTTCACGGGTCTCGAATCCGGTTTCATATTCTATTTCTTGGGCTATATATTCGGCGGCTTTGCCGTCCATGGTTTTGATGCCTTCTGCGACAACAACAATGGAATAGGGCTTCCCTTTTTTCAAGCGTTCAATGATGGTATTGCCTATATTATGAATATCATAAGACAGTTCCGGAATAAGAATCACGTCACCGCCTCCCGCCATTCCGGAATAAAGTGCAATCCAGCCAGCTTTATGTCCCATCACTTCAATAACCATGACACGTTGGTGTGAACTGGCTGTAGAATGCAGCCGGTCAATGGCATCGGTAGCAATGGTCACGGCAGAATCGAATCCGAATGAAACGTCTGTTCCCCAAACATCGTTATCTATTGTTTTAGGTACGGAAACAACGTTCACACCTGCTTGGGCCAGTTTGGCTGCGGTCTTTTGGGTTCCGTTTCCGCCGATACATACGATACAGTCCAGACCTAGATCATGGATATTCTTTAACATCAAAGCCGGTTTGTCCTCCGAGGCTGCCGACAGGCGTTTCTTGAATGGCTTTCTCTGGAAGTGCCTAGTATTGTCCCTCCCAGATTTAACAAGCCCGATAATGATTTTTCTGTCAATGGTTCTACGTCATTGTCCAGCAATCCCCGGAATCCGCTATGAATTCCATAAACTTCCATACCGTAATGATTTATCGCTGTTTTGCAAACTCCTCTAATTGTGGCGTTTATTCCTGGACAGTCTCCTCCTGATGTCAATATTCCTATCTTCATAGCCTTTGATGTTAAGTTGTAAGCGACCGTAAAGATAACAAAATAAAAGTAATGTAGAAAACTATAAAAAAAATAATGTTATCAGCCATTATAATATAGAAATAAGCTATTTTTGCAAGATATAACGAATCGTATACTAAGACAAATGAATTCTACCAGATTAATTAGTACGCTATTCAAGCCCAGACAAAAAGCGACAGCCTTGTATGCAACTCAGGCTGAGGCGCTCCAACATAAAGTGTTTTGCCGGCTGATGAAGGATGCGGCCCATACGGAGTGGGGATTGAAATATGGCTATAAAGACATAAAGAGATATCAAGACTTTCAACGTGTACCTATACAGACTTACGAAGAAATCAAGCCATACGTGGAACGGATGCGTCATGGAGAGAAAGATGTCCTGTGGCGTGGAGAAGTGCAGTGGTTTGCCAAATCTTCAGGAACAACTAATGACAAAAGTAAGTTTATTCCTGTCAGCAGGGAGGGACTTCATGATATTCATTATGCGGGTGGTATGGATGCAGTGGCGCTGTATCTCCAACAAAATCCTGAGAGTCGTTTTTTCTCTGGAAAAGGTCTGATTCTTGGAGGAAGCCATGCACCAAACTATAATGTGAAACGAAGTCTTGTAGGAGACCTTTCTGCCATATTGATTGAAAATGTGAATCCGTTGGTCAATCTGATTCGGGTGCCCGATAAAAAGATTGCGTTGCTGAGTGATTTCGAGGAAAAAGTAGAAAGGATTACTCGTGCCACAATGAATCAGAATGTGACCAATCTTTCAGGAGTGCCGTCATGGATGATGGCTGTACTGAAACATATTCTGGAAGTGAAGGGAACGGATAATTTGGCGGAAGTATGGCCTGATTTGGAAGTTTTTTTCATGGAGGGGTTGCTTTTTACTCCTTATCGCGAACAATATAAACAGCTTATTCGTAGCGACAAGATGCATTATATGGAAACATACAATGCCAGTGAAGGTTTTTTCGGATTACAAAATGATTTCAGTGATCCTTCCATGTTACTGATGATTGACTATGGGGTATTTTATGAATTTATTCCGATGGAAGATGTCGGTACTGAAAATCCTCATATTGTTCCGTTAACAGATGTGGAGTTGAATAAAAATTATGCGATGGTCATCAGTACTTCCTGCGGATTGTGGCGTTATATGATTGGTGATACCGTGAAGTTCACCAACAAACACCCCTATAAATTTGTTATAACAGGGCGTACCAAGCACTTTATTAATGCATTTGGTGAGGAGTTGATGGTGGATAATGCGGAACAAGGGTTGGCAAAGCCTGCGAGGCGACCGGTGCACAGATTATTGATTATTCTGCTGCTCCTGTTTTCATGGATGCACATGCCAAGTGCCGTCATCAGTGGCTGATAGAATTTGCCGTTATGCCGGATTCTTTAGAGAATTTTAGTCGGGTTCTTGACACTTCTTTACAACAAATTAACTCCGATTACGAAGCTAAACGCCATAAAAACATTACCTTGCAGCCGTTGGAAATAATCGTGGCGAGACCTAATCTGTTCCACGATTGGCTGAAAGAAAAAGGCAAATTAGGCGGACAGCACAAAGTGCCGAGATTGAGCAATACGCGTGATTATATAGAAGAAATGCTAAGCTTGAACCAATAAGAACATGAATTGGAAAAAACATAAATTACCTGCTTTGTTGATGCTGATGATCGTGGTGTATTCCTGCGCAAGCATGGGAACACCGGATGGAGGTCCGTATGATGAGGAGCCGCCCAAGTTTATCAGAAGCTCTCCCAAGCCGTATGCAACAAACAATAAGAATAAGAAGATTGCCATTGAATTTGATGAGTTCATCAAATTAGAGAAAACATCGGAGAAGGTGGTAGTGTCTCCTCCTCAATTGGAACAACCTGATATTAAGGCAAGCGGCAGAAGAGTATTGGTTAACCTCATGGACTCATTGAAACCCAATACCACTTATACCATTGATTTTTCGGATGCCATTGTGGATAACAATGAGGGTAATCCGCTAGGTAATTATGCTTTTTCTTTTTCTACGGGAGAAGCCATTGATACACTGGAAGTTTCCGGAAATGTATTGGCTGCTGCTGATTTGGAACCTGTCAAAGGTATGATGGTGGGATTGCATGCAGATCTGAGCGATAGCGCTTTTGTCAAGAAACCGTTTGACCGTGTATCCCGTACTGATAGCCGAGGGCGTTTTACCATCCGCGGTATCGCACCTGGTAAATATCATATCTTTGGTTTGATGGATGGTAACCAGAATTATTTGTATGACTCCAAGACCGAGATGATTGCTTTTTGTGATTCTATTATTATTCCTTCCATGGAGGCTGCTGTGCGTCAGGATACGTTGTGGAAGGATACAGCGACTATCGATACGATTAAAACAGTGGGGTATACCCGTTTTCTGCCGGATAATATTGTTCTAAGAGCATTTAAGGGAATAAATAACCGCCAGTATCTGTCCAAGAGCGAGCGTGATAAAGAGAATCATTTTATATTATCTTTCAGTGCGCCGGCCGATACGTTGCCTGTTTTGAAAGGATTGAACTTTGATGAGAAGGATGCGTTTATTATAGAAACGACTCCACGAAACGACTCAATTTGTTATTGGATCAAGGATTCGTTGGTTTATCAGATGGATACGCTGGAGGTTCAGTTGGATTATTTATATACGGATACACTAAACCGGTTGGTTCCCAAAACCGATACCATTTATCTGGCTAATAAACTGACAAGAGAGCAACGGGAAAAATTGCAGAAAAAGCGAATGAGGAAAAGGAGAAGGAACGTAAAAAAAGGGAGAAAAAAGGAGATACCATCAGGGTGGAACCAACTAAATTCCTGACTATGAACGTCGATGCTCCGTCAGCATTCGATATATACAGGAATATCTATCTATCTTTTGAAGAACCTGTGGCAAGCATAGACACGGCGGCCATTCATATGGAAGTAAAGGTGGATAGTGTGTGGCAACCGGCTCCTTTCTTCTTTATGGCTGACTCGTTGATGCCACGTCAATATCAGATATTGGCAGATTGGCAACCGGAGCAGGAATATCAGTTGACTATTGATTCTTTGGCGTTTATTGGTATTTATGGGCTGCATACGGACAAAGTCCAGCAAACGGTGAAAGTGAAGAAAATGGACGAGTACGGAACTATCTTGTTGAATATAAAAGGAGCTGCTCCCCATGCTGTTGCCGAGTTGTTGGATGCGAATGGAAATGTATTGCGCCAACAACCGGTAACGGAGGAAGGAACGGCGGACTTCTATTTCTTGAATCCGGGTACGAAATATTATATACGTTTGTTTAACGACCATAATAATAACGGAGTTTGGGATACGGGAGATTATGATAAGAAGATTCAGCCTGAAGAGGTTTTCTATTTCCCGAAAGTTTGGGAAATGAAAGCTAATTTTGAATTTGAAGAGAATTGGGATGTGAATGCTATTCCTATAGACAAGCAAAAGCTGGATGAAATAAAGAAACAAAAACCGGAAGAGACCAAAAAGGTGCAAGATAGAAATAAAGAAAGAGCTAGAAAACTAGGCCGATGAAAAAAAACTATTCTCATATTATTGTGCGGCTGGTTTGCCATTATGGCAACCAGGGCGCAATGTGCGGCACAAAATGAAGCTATCCAGGCAGGTGAAGAATTAGTGTACGATTTAAAGTTTAACTGGAAATTCATTTGGGTTGCTGCCGGACAGGCAAAAATGGACATGCAGGCTATTACCTATCAGGGGAAACCTTGTTTTCGTAGTAACTTGATTTCTGTCAGTAACAGACAAGTTGATTTCTTTTTTAAGATGCGTGATACATTGACTTGTATTACCAGCAGTCGTCTGGAACCTGTTTATTTTCGTAAAGGAGCCGAAGAGGGCGACCGCTATACGGTGGACGAAGTATGGTTCAGTTATAAAAACGGGAAATGTATTGCCGATCAGCGTCGTATGAGGAGGGAACGGGATACGGTGAAATCGAAAGACCAAAGTGATGAGTGTATCTTTGATATGCTGAGCATATTGATGAGGGCACGTTCATTTGATGTAAGTGACTATAAAGTCGGCGATAAAATATTGTTTGATATGGCTACAGGTACTAAAGTAGAGCAGCAAACATTGATTTATCGTGGCCGGAAGAATTTTAAGGCGGAGAATGGTGTGAAATACCGTTGTTTGGTCTTTTCCTTGGTAGAGTATAAAAAAGGAAAAGAAAAAGAGGTAATAACCTTTTATGTAACTGATGATAAAAACCATTTGCCGGTGCGTTTGGATTTATATTTGAATTTTGGTTCGGCAAAAGCATTTCTGAGAGAGATAAAGGGGAACCGTCATCCTCTAACTTCCATTATAGAAAAGTAGCGGTTTGTCTTGATATAGTAATACCGCCGGGCCTTGGCAGATGCCGGGTCGGCGGTTGTGTTGTTGTATATTCATTATGAATGGTATGTTATTCATCGAACAGTTTGGCCTGTCTGGAAATAAGTTTCAAGGTCTTTCCTTCATTTAATGCAGTAAGAATAGTTTCACCCCCTTTGTTCACTTTGCATAAAGAGATTTTCGGTCCCATGATTTCGGTAATCCGTATTTCACCGATTTTGGTTTCTATATTATGTCCTTCCAGTATGCCATCTTCCACTACATCAAAGCGTAATCCTTCTTTGATAGGATCATCATATCCCAGGTTGATATAAATGGTTTTTGCCTTGTCTCTTTTGGTAGATACCACTTTCAGTATTGAACCGTATACTTTGAAGTGATTTTCTACAAAAAGTCCCATTTCGTATGGCACATTGATTAATGAATTCTCTAAAGCGCTATATTGGGTGGCATCTTTACCGGATGCTGAGCCTGTCTCTTCATAATTGCGTGTGCTGATAGTTACTCCGTCACTGGTCCGTATTAAATCAAGGCGCAGGGTGAATTTCTCTTTATAACTGTTCTCACGGCTGTGGTAACGTCTGTGAGAGCTTCCGTCATCGGTTGCTTCCCTTTGTATCAGGTTTCCTTTTAACAGGTACTCTGCTCTGAAGCGGCGTGCATCTTCCAGCGGGCTCAGACTGAGATCACTTCCAGCCGAAACGGCGTCCACTACATTGATGCGGTTGGTGTTGCGGATACCATCGATAAATGCGAGACGAATCAGGTTGATCGCCCTGTTGGGTATTTTGATCTCACTATTGAAGTCATCCACATAAATCGTATATTTTTGTCCGGATGCTTCTAAGGATATGACTGTCAAAATTATTAATAATAGGATATTACGTTTCATGGTTATACGAATTTGTAAGGTTTGTAATGTAGTTCTTTTACGAAAATACACAGTTCGCTGTTTATTTGCAAGTGAACTGCGTTAAAATAGATTGCGGGCATTGATTATTTATTGCCGGTGTTTATTTTTTCATGTTTAAGTATTTGGTATTGACAGATAATGATTATCTTGGTGCATAAATTAAAAGGTAGCTTGTATATGGGGAAGATTCAAGAGAATGATGCAAGGTTGCAGCAGCTTGTATCAATGGCACGCATAGGATGGTGGGAGGTGGACTTTGATGAAGGAGTTTACTATTGTTCTGAGTTTGTAGCCGATTTGTTAGGAATAGAAGGGAATAAGATTTCTGCTAAAGATTTCGCGAATCTGATTTGTGAGAATTATCGGGAGCGTATTTTGGAGGAATTTCGCTCTTTCCGGATGATGGAGATTTATGAGCAGGTTTTTCCGATACATTCCAAATATGGGATGATGTGGGTCAGTACCAAGGTCGGTGAGAAGCGTATTACCAAAGAAGGTCATGTCCGCGTCATGGGTATGTTGCAATGTATTTCCCGGCAACGGATGAATATGCAGGAGCAGACGGTAGACCGGTTGAACTCTTTATTATCTCGTTTGAACGGCATTTCCAAGTCATTGCTTGATTTTTTGCATTCTGATGATATTACCTTGGTTATCAATAAGATTTTAAAGGAGGTATTGCGCCAATTTCAAGCAGATCGTACTTATATTTTTGAATTGGACAGGAAATTGCATACGGAAGTCTGTACCTATGAAATAGCAGTGGAGGGTATAAAAGAACGTAAGGTTTTATTGTCGGAATCTTCTATTGATTATGCCTCCTGGTGGACAGGACAGATATTGGCTGGTGATCCAATCATTCTTTTTACATTAAATTTGCTTCCTGATTCAGCCGGGGCGGATAAGCGTAGATTAGAGGAATATGGAGTGAAATCTACTATGGTGGTGCCTTTGAACTCAAAAGACGGAGTGTGGGGGTATATAGGGGTGGATATGGTGCGTGAGCACCGGAATTGGTGCAATGAGGATTATCAATGGTTTGTCTCTTTGGGTAATATTATCAGTATTTGTATGGAATTGAGACGCTCTGAATCTGAAGCCCGGCTGGAAAAAGCTTATTTGCAGAATATTTATAAGAATCTTCCTGCTGGTATCGAGTTGTATGATAAGGATGGGTTTATGACAGATTTGAATGACAAGGAGATGGAAATCTTCGGTCTCCGGCATAAGGAGGATGTGATAGGATTGAATTTATTTGATAATCCTTTGCTGCCGCAGGGATTGAAAGATAAGTTGAAAGCAGGAGCACCTATTGATATGTCGTTTAATTATGATTTCGGCCGTTTGGACGGCTATTATTCTACTTCTCGTACCGGTACTATCAGTTTGATCTCGAAATTCGCTCCACTTTATGATGCTTTGGGCAATCTGATAAATATATTGTTGATCAATATTGATAATACGGAAACAACAAATGCATATAGCAAAATACAGGACTTTGAGGAGTTCTTCACATTGATTGGTAACTATGCCAAAGTAGGATATGCCCATTTTAATGCCTTGAAATGTGATGGCTATGCTGTGAATAGCTGGTATCGGAATGTAGGTGAGAAAGAAGGAACTCCATTGAATGAGATTATCAAAGTGCATTCTCATTTTCATCCGGATGATCGCAGGATGATGCTTCGCTTCTTTGATCAGGTATTGATACGGGAAGCCAGCCATCTGAGGCGTGATGTGCGTATATTACGTGAAGATGGCACGTATACATGGACAAGAGTCAATGTAATGGTACGCGATTTTCGTCCGGAAGACGGGATTATTGATATGGTTTGTGTCAATTATGACATAACTGAACTGAAAGAAACGGAGCGGAAGTTGATAGCGGCAAGAGATAAAGCGGAAGAGCTGGATCGTTTGAAATCCGCTTTTCTGGCTAATATGAGTCATGAGATCCGCACTCCGCTGAATGCTATAGTGGGGTTTTCCAGCCTTTTAACGGAAACGGAAGATATGAAGGACCGCAAGCAGTACATGGCTATTGTACAGGAGAATACGGAGTTGCTTCTTCAGCTTATTTCAGATATTCTTGATTTATCGAAGATGGAGTCGGGAGCTTTTGAATTTGTCAAGAGTGATACGGATGTCAATCTGCTTTGCAGTGAGATTATCCGTTCTTTACGCATGAAAGTGCCGGCCGGTGTGGAGCTGGTGTTTGAAGAATGCTTGCCCGGATGTCATGTATGGGCAGACAAGAATCGTTTGAATCAAGTCATTTCCAATTTCATTAATAACGCTTTGAAATTCACTTTTTCGGGCAGCATAACGTTAGGATATTATAGGCAGACAGATGGGTATCTGCGGTTTTATGTTCGTGATACAGGAATGGGAATCCCGAAGAATAAGATAAAAACAGTATTTGACCGTTTTGTGAAACTGAACAGTTTTGTTCATGGTACGGGACTTGGCTTGTCTATTTGTAAGAGTCTGGTGGAACAGATGGGTGGAACTATCGGTGTGGAGTCAGAAGAAGGAGAAGGCTCTTGCTTTTGGTTTACTTATCCTTATCAGGAAATAGCTGGTAGTATTCTGGTACCGTAGAGGGGTTTGATTAATAAAGGTTTATAGCTGTAGGGGTGAATTGAGTTCATCCGGATACATTGATTTTGTGGTATCGGGTGGGAGCATTTCACCCCTACAGTGAACCGGGATTATATGTTAGTCTAGTTTCTTCATGGCGCTGTGTACGGAACCTGCCCAATAATTGCGTAGTCCGAAACCGCGTGCTTTGCCGTTAGTCGGTGCACTATACAGAATCTCACGGGTTTTCGTGTTGAAGAATACAATTTGATAGGTCGCTCTTGCATCTGCCTTGTTTAAAAGCATGGCAATCATAATCAATCCTGTTTTTTCTTCTTGAGAGAGGATAGGAAGTGTCTTGATGACTTCTTCTATCTGTTTTTCATCCAGGGTGTATCCGCTGTTGGTCGTCATGATCTCATCGGGATTGATGGTCTTGTTAGCATCGTTTACTGCCTCTAATGAGGTCACTTCTACATTGACACCCAATCTTTGCCAATATCATACTTCTTCGGTTCAGTGATGAAAAGCTTGTTGATGTCATCAAAAGTATATTTGAACTGCATGGGGCCTTCTTTTGCTCCGTACACTTTGGCACGGGTAAAGTCTATGCCATAAAATGTCACAGAAGAGATGTCTTTCAATGCGTCTTTGTTTTGCCCGAAGCAAGCCATGCTGCTTACAAGGAACAATAAAACGAGTAACTGTTTCATATTAGTTCTTTTTTAAGTGTTGTTTTGCTGCTGCCAAAGGTAGAAAAATATTATCTCAAATCAATAAATTTAACTATTTTTCGACTCATGGGCGGCATTTGTATTTTCGCGATATACTCTGCCGATTCAAAATTGATACTCGGAGCCACCCGTACTTTGGAACGGAACAGGTCTTTGATTTCTTTAGCGAAGGCTTCGCTGCGGTTTTCACTTCCGATGCGGATCAGTATTTCATCCGTTCCCAGTTCATTGGTATAAACCTCTACAATGTAATTCTTGATATGGGGGATGTTATCCAGAATATCGAATAAAGCGGGTGGGTAAAGGGTCGTACCTTTATATTTTATCATTTGTCCTTTACGGCCCAGTATGGAGCTGAGACGGATGGTGTTACGTCCGCAGGCACAAGGTTCGGTATAATGGTAACAGATATCTCCGGTCTTGAAGCGGAGCAGCGGCATTCCTCTTACTCCCAAAGTCGTAATGGTCACTTCGCCTGCTTCCCCTTCTTTTACAGGTTGGTTGTTATCATCCAGAAACTCTACGATAATCAGTTCCGGCTGGAGGTGGCCACCGTGAAATTCATTACATTCGGTAAACGAGGATTGCATTTCGGTAGATGCGTAGGTGGAGTAAAGTTGCAGGGAATCCCATTTCTCGTGTATCCGTTTACCCAGTGTGTTCAGGGTGAAATCGGGATTGCGGAGTGCTTCGCCTATGCATACACATTTCTGCATGGAGCAGTGATGGTAATCAATATGGTTCTTTTCGGCAAATTCAATCAGTTTGATCAGAAAGGAAGGGACTACCATGCCGCAAGTGGGATGGATGCGCCGGATAGTGTCCCATTGCAGTTCGGGAATGCCGTTTCCCACACGGGCTACCCCCATGCCCAGCTCACGGGCTCCCATATAGTAGGCGAGGCCCGCCATGAAACGTCTGTCTATGGTGGTCATCAGTTGTAGTATCCTGTCTGCTGCATCCGGTGGTGGTGAATGACAGATATTCGTTGTAGGCCAGCCGGTCAAGGTCCTCGGAAGTCAATACGAAAGTGACGGGGTCGCCCAAGGTTCCCGAAGTGGTGACATAGTCAATAATTTCATCGCGGCTCACGCAAATAAAATCTTCATTATGAAGTTGCAGGTCTGTCTTGGTCGTGACAGGTATTTGTTGCAAGTCTTCTATGGTTTTTATCTGTTGTATATCGATGTGATATGCTTGGAACAGATGTTGGTAGAATCGTGAATGATTCTGCAAATAAAGCAGTTCCTCAGCCAGCCGGCTTTCCTGATAGGCTTTGATTTCTTCAGGGGAGCGGAATTGTATTTCCGGATTCTTATTCATTTTAGTTGTTTATTTTATGTTCTATACGTTCTGATTCACTTCGCTTGGGGATAGGAAGCAAGAGGGCTTTCTTCCAATTGCGCAGGGCTTTGTCCTGCTGTCCTGTGGCATGATAGTAATCTCCCAGCAACTCGTACACATAAAAGAAATGAGGGTTGGCATGTTGGAAGGCATGCAGGGTCTGTTCGTCCAGCCGTTCTTTCTTTTTAATCTGCTTCCGTAGTACAGGAGCCAGTCTTTTGTAAGTCATCAGCTGTTGGTATTCCTGTTGTTGCAGGAAGGAGTCCGCAGGCACTGTCAGGTTTTCGGTATAGATTTCATGGTTGAAATCGATGGAGTCGCTGAAAATCCTGTTCAGGTCGTATGCCACGTACTTGCCGCATTGCCAGGGAGCGGTGGATACCCACATCCGTTTTTTCTCGGGTTGGAAAATGACGGAGTGATGGGCGATGAACTGGTTGATGGCCATTTCATTGGCAAGGCCCAGTTCCGCTTCTCCCACTCCTTTCCGGTTGCGCAGGATAGAGGCGGCTTTGGGGGCATCTATCGGTGCGTTTTCTTTCAGCAGTTCCTGCAAGCGGGCAAAGCGGTAGGGGCTGTCCGAAGTTTCTATGTTTTCCAGGTTCCGTTTGTCATGGCCGAAGGTTTCCGACTGGTAGTGGTTGGTACAGATGATCTGCTGCCCGTTTCCTGTGAATAAGGCTATTTTCTCCGGCGATTTCTCGATAATTGCGGCTCTGCCGTCCTTGGCCGAACCCACCAGTATGGACTCCGAGACAAATGTTTTCCGTTTCCGGGCGATAGCGTATGCTTCCTCAATGGTAGAAGCATATTGCAATATTTCCCTGGTCAGAATGGAAATAGGGGTGGCGGATGCGGCAGGCAGATCCGATTTGGCGGCATTGATGGTGACAGTCAGCCCCGTTTCATTCATGCCGGAAAGGACACCGGTCATTCCGGCCCATCCCACGGATGCGAAGCGATATCCGTTTTCGGGTTGGTAAAACGAAACGAGCTTGTTGCGTGCAAAGGCGTCACCCATGTAGAAATCGAAATTACGGCCGATGATAAGGGAAGAATCGGCACTGTTCTCACCCCAGCAGGCAAATGAACTGCATCCTACCAGCATATAGTCCTGCATGGCATGTCCCAAGTCGTGGGCGGAGTGGTAATTCAACTGACGCTCGTAGGGGGTGCCGATGAAATCATACTCATGGGTGCAGGAGAGGGAGATGCCATAAATCTCGTCCCGGTACTCTTCCGGCACATTTTCCCCAGATTCCGGTTGAAAAGGACAATGAAGAAACGGAGGAATTTAAGATAACTTTCAGAGGGGACTATCTCTTTTATCTGATCCACAAATACTTTTTCCTGAAAATAAAGTAAGTCGGAAGTCAGTTGGCCGATGGCTTTGCCTCTTTCGTAGGCAGGTCCGCTGACTTTCAGTTCCCAAAGTCCGCTCTCACTGTGCCGCAGGTAGTTTCCGCCATACTGCCGGAGGCTGTCTTTCCGTATCACACGATCCGTTTCAGGGGTAGACGCAAATTGCGGAGTCATCATATCGGCAGATAGATAGAGATAACTCATGCCTATCATGATCGCCGCTATCAGAATCAACAGGGCCATCCCGTACTTTATTGTTTTCTTCCAAATCTTATGCATTGCCTACTTTTTTTGCTAAATATTCCCTGACCTACAAATTCCGAACAAGTGAGCATGGCTGTCAGCGTCACGCCCAAGGCGCCGTGTACATTCAGATTCTGCCCCGTGAGGAACAGATTCTTCAGTTTGGTGCGTGTGGAAACAAAACTGATTTGCGGATACTGGTAGTTTTTGACAATACCGTATGCCGAACCGTCTATGGTTCCGGTATAGTCCCGATAGCTCAGCGGAGTCGTGGTATGAATCTTTTCAATGCAATGATTCCAGTGAAACCCGAACCGGTTCAGGAGCTGCAAGATCTGTTCCGTCTTTTCTTCTTTGAACTGGCGGTATGCCTCGCCACGGTGTTCGGGAGTCGTATCCGTCCATTCGCTGACCTCATCCATATACATGGGGGTCAGTATGGAAACCACCTCTGTGAATTTGCTGTTGCCGCGGGGTACTTGCATGGAGATCATGCAACTGGGGGTATTCCCTTTGTGCATCTCTTTGTCATACCATACATCCTCATTGCCGTGCAGGTATATATTATGGTTCTGATAGGGGCAACAGTCTTTTTTCATCATCAGATTGAGCGTGAATATCCCGTAACTGTTTTCCAGTGACTTGATGCGAGACACAAAAGCCGGTTTGATGGAATGGTTCTTATCCAGCAGGGATAAGGTGAGTTGCGGATGCAGGTTGGATATGACGTAAGTACTTTCCAGTATCTCTTCATGGTTCACTTCCACTCCTTGTATGGCTTCATCCTTGACAAGGATACGGGTCACTTCTTTCCGGTTCAGCACCGTACCGCCGTTGGCACGTATGATATGGATTAATTCCAGACTGACTTGCATACTTCCTTCCGTGAAACGATAGGCGCTCTCCAGATAAGAGTTGTTAATCATGGCGTGTTCATAGAAGGTAGATTTATTTTTGATCCCGCCATAGAGCAGGGAGGTTGCGGCAAGTACATTCTGTAAATCCCTGTTCGTGGTAACGGATGCTATCATCCCGGCTGCTGAGGTGGCAAAGAAATCCATGCCTTCTTGGGACAGGCGGCCTTTTTTCAGGTGGTCTATGCTGATCAGGTTTCCCACCGATCGGATAGCTGCCACATACCGTTTTAAGTTCTCCCGTTCATGGGGGAATGAGTGGCACAGGGTTTCCATGAACCGTTCATGCCCCATGGCGTAATCATAGATAGCGTCTTTATAATAAATCCGGTCGAACACTTCTTCATCCATCCGTTTGATGGATAACTTGTCCATGATACCGAAATAACGGAAATACTGATTCATGATTTGTCCTTCATCCAGACTGCCGATATAGTGAATGCCGGTATCCATCCGGTGCCCGCCGCGTTGGTAAGTCTGGAAGCAGCCGCCAAACAGTTCATTCTTCTCCAGCACACAGACGTGGTAGCCCTCTTTGCTCAAGATGGCTCCGCATTCCAGACCGCCCAGTCCGCTGCCTATGATGATGATATCGTACTTACTCATGTTCCGGTTTGTTTTTTTGGAAGATATAAATCGTATTCGAGGTATATCTGTCATTAGGTAAAATCTCCAGCTGCATCCCACCTTCTTGCGCGATGCTCCTTATTTGCGCTTCGGATGTGAAACAAAGTTGTTCTGTCGTCTTGTTGAAACTGAAAATGCCGGTAGACAGCAGTTCCGTGAAACGGGTGAGGCGGTGTTTCCGGGTGTTGGCGGCATTGCCGTCCCGCACAATCAGCTTTCCTTCCGGGCGCAACTGCTCCATGCATCTGAGCAATAAGGTCCGCTGGTGCTCATAGCTCATATAATGAAGCATGTCATTCAGTATGAATACGTCACTTTCCGGCAAAGGGTATTCCAATGCATTGGCGCATACAAATTGCAGGCGGGAGTGCGGAGCCAACCCTGTTGCGCTACTGCTATCTTGTCCTCATCATAATCAATCCCTGTAATCTCCCGTTCCTCGGAAAGTTGGGAAAGCATATAGCAAAGCGGTCCGAATCCGCAGCCGATATCTGTAATCTGTCCTTTGACAGGAACCAGTTGGTTGAATAACCTGTAGTTATCTTCCATTTTCACCTTGATGCGTATGTACCATTCCTCTACCGGTCCTTTATAGATATAGTTCTGTACCAGATTTTCGTAGAAGACGGGATTGTCCGTTGTGCTTTGTTCCCGACAGATACGGGCATATTCTTTTTTCATCCGTGCGGAGATGCTTTTGGTACGTTCCTGATAAGTGGTTCCGTACGTAGCATCGTTGGCCGGGATACGCGGCAGAATCTCTGTCAGCATGATGCCTTTCCGTACATTGAACGGCTGTGCCTTGGCTATGATCTTGCAGTTGCCGTAAAGGATGACCGGAATGATATCCAGTTGCAGTTTTTCCGACAGATAGAAAGCTCCTTTATGGAAACGCTTCATCCGTCCGTCGTAGGTACGTGTTCCTTCGGGGAAAATGGCGATGGAATATCCTTCTCACCTTTTGGCGCATCCGTTCCACGTAAAGCTCGTAACCGTCTCCTACGTAATAGAAATCGGCATAGCGGATAATGGCTCCGAAGAAAGGAGAGTGCCATACCCAGTGATTGGTAACCATGACCAGTTTGGGAGTCAGTGCCAATAATACCAGTATATCGATGAAAGACTGATGATTGGCTATCAGGATGGCAGGCTTTTTAAACGTTTCTCCCGTCCGGTTTATCCTTTCTTTATGTACAAATGTGGCTATATGGATCAGGCCTTTGCAGGTGACATGTATCAGTTGGCAAAGTACTTGTTTCTTATAGGCTTTGCGGATAGGAAGCAAGGTCATGACAGCTATCAGCAAGCGCAGGAACAGGCATCCGATAAAGAACAGCAGGAACAGGCCGCCGGTTCTTGCCAGTCCTGTCAATGTATAAGGAGGCAACCCTTTGGAAGCGGGTGCTGTGATGAAGAACCGGAAAAGGATGGGTTGCAGCGTGTAGGCTACCAGTACGACGGCAATCATTCCCAAAATGGAGATGAGGGAAATGGACTGCAATGCCGGATGGCGTGCGAAGACCAACGTACCCATACCTATCACGGTGGTGAAAGCGGAGAAGAAGATGGCTGTCTTGTGCGGGTTCAGCAACTGCCGTCCTGTGCGGTACTTATTCTGCAATCCGTCCATAATGAAAATGCTGAAATCATCCCCGATTCCAAAAATAAAGGTGGACAGAATGATGTTGATGATATTGAATTCAATACCCAGCATGCCCATTAACCCCACAATGATAATCCAGCTGACCAACATCGGCAGGAAACTCATCAGGGTCAGTTCTATGCGTCCGTAGGAGATCCATAAGGCAAAGAAAATCAGAAAAGAGGAGATATAAAGAATCAGATAGAAATCCTGATTGACGGCTGATACCCATTGGTTGGCGAAATAGCCGCGGTCGAAGATAACCACTTTCTCTTTTGGTTGGAAAAGGGGGTACACCGCTTCCTTGTCGGTCTCGTTCATCCGTACCTGAGTAATCAGCATGGTCAGGGAATCGGCGGAAGTCTGCCATTCGTTCAGAAGCCGGGTAGTGATTTCATTCTGGTAGTCCAAAGGCTGGAACGGACGGTCGAGCCATTGGAAAAACGGCTCGAATGCATGTTCACGAAAATGATAACGGGCAGCCTCTGTCCGGATGGTTTCGTAACCGGGCTTTCTTTTCCGGAGTCCAGTAGTTGTGCCATTGTTTCAACCGTGCTTCCTGCACCTCTTCCGGTATCAGAAACTGTCCGGCAGAGGCGTAATCTTTTATTTTTCCTTCTTCTTTCAGTTGGGCGAGCAGCCGGTTCGTTTCGGCGTATTGTCCGGTAGCGTCTCCCATATCTTTGCCTGTACTGACAAAGAGAACAGTCTTTTCTTTCTTGTCAAAGAGTTCGGCCAGCTTGTTTTCCGATTGTTTCAAGTGGGCAGGCTCATAGTTCAGACTCATCATATCCTCGTTGAAACGCACGTTCTGCGAGGTGAATAAACATATTATGGTCAGCACGAGAATGCCCCCTACCAAGCCTTTGTTCTTTTCGTATGGATAAGCGTTCAGTTTCTCGATAAAGCGTAGCACCGCCCCTTGTTTTACATGCGCCTGCCCTTTCAGGAAATGCGGCAGATAGACCAGGCAAAACAGCGTGGTTCCTATCAAGGCAGGCGAACAGACCGAAATCCCGTAACAGGTTGGAACTGGTAAAGAGGAGGCTGAAAAAGGCGCCGATGGTAGTAAAACTGCCTACGGTAAGCGGATAGGCGATTTCTTTGATTAATTGTTGTACCGATGATACATGATTCTGATGCGCCAGCATGTGTATGGAGTAGCTCAAGGCAATGCCCATTACGGCGGAGCCCGCACCTACGGCAATGGCTGAAATGCCGCCTTTGATAAAGTAGATGAGGCATAAGGCGAATAAAGCTCCGAACAGCACCGGGGTGATGATAAGCGGAATGGATTTCTTATGCTTGAATACCAGAGATATGAAGACAATGATGATAATCAGCGCGATGGAAGAAGTGACCAGCGTATCTTTCTTTATCTGTCGTGCATTGTACACTCCTACGGAAGGACCTCCGAAATATTCGGCAACCAATTGGGGATGTTCCTTTTCCGCTTTTTGCAGCTCATTTTCAATCAGCCGGATGAGTTTGTCATTTTTGCCCGTGCTTCCGGTGTTGAATACCGGGGTGATGAACATCAGCAGGGTGGAACCGTCCCGTGAGAAGATATGTTCATTAATCAGTTCGTAATTAGCTTCCAACTGGAAGTCTTGCAGGTGTTTCAGCGTCTGGCTGCCCAGTCCCAACGGGTCCCGCATAATGTAGTTCTTCAAGGCGAATCCTGCCGGAGATATCAGGTTGGAATAGTTCTTCTGCATCAGGGCGGCAATGTTTCCGGCGGTAAGCAAGGTGTCCAGCCGTTGGTAGTCCTCGTCGGAAAGGAACAGGGGCAGGTTGTCGTAAACAAAATCTCCGACACTGTTGATCAGGTTTTCGTCGGCTTTTGAGAAGATCTCTTTAATCAGGGTTCCTTCCGCTTGTTGCTGTAAATCCTGTTTAATGGTTTCGGCAGCTTCAATCAGGGAATCCGCATCCGCCACACCGTCCTTGCCGGACAGCATGATCATAATTTTATCCTTTATCTTCAGATTTTCAAATACGTTGATGGCATTTTGGGAGTCCTTGGTATCCGGAAAGAAACTGGTTACGTTTTCCTCGAATCTGACTTGGGCGGCAAAAAGGGCCATAAAGAGGATGCATACGCTGAGGGACAGGTAAAACAAGACTTTATGCCTTTCAAAATAGTTATATAATCCAACAAAGAATTTAGTCATATCCGTTTTTTCTCCTACATATAGCCAGCAACACGGTGGAGATTACTCCAGACAGCAGACTGCAAGCCATTGCAAAGATAATGCTTCCTATTAAATATTGCTCTAAAACTGATTTGACATTTTCAAGAGAAAGGTCTCCGAGATGCAAATCGGGAGGATTACCCAGTACCATGCAGCCTGTCCGGTAACTGCCGTACAGCAATAGGGGAATCATGGGTGGAATACTGATATTGGCGGCGACAAGGGCAATCACTTTATTCAGTCTGAACAGATGCGCAAGAAAGAGGGTGATCAGCATCTGATAACCCCATAACGGAACGATACCCATAAAAATCCCCAGCATGATGGCGAGTACAATCTTCAGGTTGGATTCCCGTGTATTCAGCACATGGTCGGTGAAGAATCGCTTGCAGTTGCTCCATGACAGTTTGCGGAGCAGGTTACGGGGAACAATCCAAAGGCAGGTAATCAGCACCAGCACCGTGTTCAGCACACTGATACGGGTAAAATCCCGGAACGGCCGGAAATGGGATACCCGTTCTGCTTGCGGGGGATAATACACGTGGATGGGAATGTTCTTCACCGCTACATCTCCCCATGCGGCAAAGACGATGGCTTCCAACTCAAATTCGTATTTGGCGGTGTACCAGCAGCTTTGCACATTCATTTTGCGCAGAGGGTAAAGGCGGTATCCCGATTGTGTATCTTCCAGTTTCAGCCCGGTTTCCAGTCTGAACCAGAAATTAGAGAATTTATTGGCAAAGGTATTCTTGCCCGGCATATTGTCGGAGGCTAAGTTTCGGGCGCCTACCAGCAGCGTGTCGGGCTCTTTTTCAATGGCTTCGATAAAACAGGGAATATCGGAAGCGAAATGCTGTCCGTCCGAATCGATGGTGATGGCATAGCGGAAACCTTCTTTTTTTGCTTGGGAAAGACCGTGCTTTAAAGCGGTTCCTTTTCCTTTATTGACAGGATGGGTAATGGTGCGGATAGCCGGATATTGTTCCAGAATGTTGGCCGTATCATCCGTAGAGCCGTCATTGACGACAATGATATCGTCTGCATACCTGCATACCTCCTCAATGACTGCCGCCAGTGTCTTCCCGTTGTTGTAGGTGGGAATAACGACGACAATCTCCAGTTCCTTTAGTTTCTTCCGCCAAACCGATGTTGTGTTTGTACTCATCTTGTTTTTCAGTCAAACTATTCAGATACGTTTGGGATGAATGTTTTCGTACCTGAACTTATGTGGTTTCTAATGGGTGACAAAGATAGTATATTTTCGGATGCGGGCATTCTGGCGTTAATTATTTATTTGGAGATGCATTTTTAATTTTAAAGCAGGTAAACACCAACTTGTTCTCGTCGAATTGCGGATTTTCCAGATTGTTCTCGGATATATACAGTCCTTCCCTTCCCACAAAACTCTTTTTATAGAAATATTTCTTTCCGGGGAATTTTGTTTCTCCGATGATTTCAAAATCCGCGTTCAGTACAATGACGGAGAACTCCTTTCCTTTGGGTTCGTCATAGGGGCTTTCGTTGGAAGCCAGTTTGTAAGGCATTTCAGCAAAACGGTAGTACACATTGCGGTATTTGTCATACATGATATGCCAATATCTAGGATTTTCATTGAGTTTTATAATAGCATTAATGCCTTCCATAGAATTACCCAGTTTGGGCTTCATGCTTTTCAGATATCTGCTTTTGGCGTTATACCATCGGATATGTTTCAAGTCATCTGTAACCATCAGGCTGTCATATCCGAAAAATCCACAGACCAAACGGCTCTCTTTGTAGTTGTAATCATAACTAAAACCGTATCCTCCTGCGATATTGTCATATTCCTCTTTAAAGATGGGTGGATAGAAAATAGGAATCCATTTAACTTCTCCTGTTCTCAGATCCTGTGAGGCGAACATATGGGTTCTAGGCCAGTCTTCCTTTTTCATATCGGGTTTTAAAATTTCTTGGCGTAGAAATATGCATGAGTCTTTGATAAAAGCAGGTGCATTGTAGTAACTGCCAAAAGACAAGGGTGTAAATCTGCCTTCAGGAGTTTGGAAATTATAGTTTCGTATTATTTCCCCTTGAGAGTTTATGGAACTGAGCCGACTGATATTATTCTGTGCAACTAATATATATTGAGAATCGGGGGAAGGTCTACTGCCGAATACAGCTGGTAGCCCGTTGGGACCTGTCTTGTGAAGAGGTATCCGTTTGGCTATCTGTTGATTCTCTATATCAAAAATGACAATGTCATATAATGATTTTTGTGTATTCTCAAAGTGAAGGTATTCTTTCCCGTTTTCTTCGAATTGGAACATGGATTTGCTTAAGTAATAGGTCTGTTCGTCTAAAGGGAAAGCCAGCTGTTTTTCTGCTACCAGTTCTACTTCGTTCTGTTTGCCAGCTTCGTTTTTTGGGGAGGACTGGCAAGATACGAGGATAAATATAGAAAAGAGTGATATAAAAAGGAGTGTTCGATTCATAATATTTTCGGTTTTATGATGTATGTAATTTATGTGACCGGATTTCTAACCGGCCACATAAATTGTTGGTTGTTAATTGGTAGGAGCACCATGATTCCCACCTTCTCCTGAACCTTCACCGGGGGCACCTACCTCTACTCCGGTGCCGCATTTACCATCTTCACTGATACACACAGTGCCTGTAGCAGCCATTTTGCAATTTTCCCATTCAGCTTCGAAAGCACAGTACTTTGGACCCCCTCGTGGCATTTGCACGGCAGGTGCTCCAAACACTACTTCCTCATTAGAAGAGTGGAGGTTCAAGCTTATTGCAAATGTTGCAATAACAGCCATAATCATTGTGAATTTTGTTTTCATAGGTGTCATATTTATAATTGTCTGAATATAAGATGTTTAATGGGTATTGACAACTATAAATGGACTTATTGTTCTTGCTATTATGGATATTTAACAGAAGGACTTGCTTCATTGATACTTACTTGCCATCAGTACCGCTTTCAACTTGATAAATTCTTTTCCATTACAAATGCCTTCTGCCTGCAACTTGAAAAGATGCTCTTCCGTTTTTTCTAATCGGATAAACAGCTGTAGTAGCGGAGTTTCCAGCGGGTTGATGGCAGACAGGAATTTGGAAGAAGCAATCTGTACATACTGCAAAGGTTGGTTGGCGATCTGTTCGGCACTTTCTTTTATTATCTGTAAGGTACAGACGCCCGGAACCACCGGCTGTCCGGGGAAATGACCTTGATAGAGCACATGGCCGGGATTCAGCTCTATCTCTATTGCCTGTTTTCCGTCTTCTCTTTCCTTTATATGAATGATTTTATAAAAGTTCTCCAGCAGCATTTCAAGGGTTGTTTATGTTCAGTTTGTCCAATTGGATTCTTAACCGTATCAGCGGATGCTTGATTTGTACTTTCTCCGCCTGTCCGTTTACAAAGCCGGACAAGGTGAATACCGTCTTTCCAAATCCTTTGCCACTGATTCTTTGCTCAAAAGTACTACTTTTCTTTTTAATACGTGCTTTTTCACTCTTTAGAAATAGATTTTTGAAATCAGTTTCCAGTATTTTCAGCATCTTTTTCTTCCTCATCGGTTCAATGCAACTGTTTACTATGAAGGTGTCGCAGTGCAGGGAGAAGTCAAAAAGGCTGAGGCCAAAGTAAGTGGATCCCAGGATACGGATTTCGTTATCAGGCATTTGGCGGACAATGAGCATTCCGCTGAAATGATGTTTCATGAAATCCAGTTGCAAGTTGTACTTTTGCGACTGTGCTTCTGCCTGCAGGATGGGAGGCAGTGCCGTAGCTTCCCCTGTCACCCGGTGTGAGCAGGAGAGCAGGATAAACAGCAACAGCAGCCAGCTAGCGTATCGTAAACTTTGCCTCATCTTTCAAAGAATTGAATTTCTTGTCCGAGAATTCGTATTCGGTATAGTTGGTTGCGGTTTCCGATAAACGTAGTTTGTGGACAGACATGTCTTTTTTGTCTAAATAAATTTGAATCTGGTTGATATATGCCTGTATCGCTTTGCTGACGGGCTTGATTTGAATGAGATAGTAATGGGCGTCTTCAAAATATTCCAAAGCATAGCCGGGCGACATGTTGGACAGGTCGCCCACCATGCAGGCGGTAAGCATATCCTGCATTTGGTTCATCATCTTATTGGAGTGAAGGTCCATGATGCTTTTCTTTCCGTCCGATACTATTTTCAGTTGGTTGTTGTTGATCACGATAAGGTAGTTCATGGGCTGTGCGTAGTCCATGCATATCTTATTGCTCTTTTTATAATAGAACTTTCCTTTCGAGGTTATTTTCTCATCGAATACATCCAGATATTTTATCTGAGTGAAATTACTTTCGATGGACTCTATATTTTTAGCCTCTTGCAGCAGACGGGCTTCAAAATCTTTCAGATCAGTAAGTTTCTTCATCTGTTGGGCTTGCATCGGCAGGACTGTACAGAACATCAAGAGCAAAAGTATTTTCATGTAGGTCATACTTTATAGAGGTTTATCCGTTTGTAATGGGAAGCAAAGATAGTATATTTTGAGAAACCATTCATACCTTTACCAGCTATTTACGATTTTTACCTGTTTCTACAATCGTTCACATGAGCAATTATAATGAATAAAAAAGTTATATTTCTGCGTTGCAATATTTTTTTGTTTCATCACGGCATATTATTGTTAATCAATAATTTATAGTGACGAATCCTCCTGTATCCCCCTCGAAACGGTTTATCCGTTTTCCCTGTCGGAGTCAGTTTGGCAGAAAGCGTCATTATGCAGGATGAAGGTCTGTTGGAATTCTTGTAAGGAGAACGGTAGGATATGATTTTCACTTAGGTGAAGATGGATTTTCACCTGTGTGAAGAGCTGTTGTCACCAGTGTGAAACTACCGTTTCACACTGGTGAAGCAACAGTATATATCGGAAGTTTACACACTGACATCCTATTAAGTTGAACGAAAGTACAGCATATCCTGTCAGATTTAATCTGATATCTACGCTTCTTTTGCAAATAACGGGTGAATGTTCCACTCCATCGCTTACATACCGGTTTGGGGGTATTGCAGACTTTTTTACGCAGCAATTGCTGGTAATGAGTGGAATGAGGTGGCGGAAGAATTTTATGTTTTACGTAAGACGAAGTTATCTTTTTATCAGTTTGATCATGAGGTGTGAACTAGGTCTCGTTTCTGGAACTTGGTGATGTTGCTGTTGAAAATATAGAAGAAATTTATTTTGTCATGTCCTTTATCAGCCTGTCTAATGCTACCACCGTATACCCCTCTTTTTCTATAAAGTCCAGAACTTGTACCAGCAGCCTGTCACTATCGGGCATCCGGTCATGTAGCAGAAGGATGGAGCCCGGAACGAGCCGTTTCTTGATGCGTTTGATAATTTTTTCAGGAGTGGGTTGCTGAGTGTCCAGTGTGCGGATGTTCCAACCAATGGGGATGTATCCCAGCCTGCGCACTGCTTTAGCCAGGGTAGGATTGGTCACTCCGAAAGGCGGGCCGGAACCATAGGACCGGTTGACCGGTTACTTTTTCCAATTCTTGCTGGCAGGTTATTAAATCATGGCACATCCGTTTGAAGGTATAGAGAGGGAAATAGCCGGAATGGGAGAAGGAATGATTCCCGATACGATGTCCTTCTTTGATGATTTGCCGGAGCAGTTCTTCATTGCCTTTTATCTTGTTTCCGATGCAAAAAAAGCAGGCCGGTATGTGTTTTTCTCTTAACACTTTCAGCACTTTGGGGGTCTGTATCGGATCGGGTCCGTCATCAAAAGTGATGGCTATGATTTTCTCTTCGGTTTTCTTACAACAGAAGACACGCATGTAAATACAGGCACGGATACTGTAAGAAGCGTAAAAGAAATAGGCCATGACGCTTACTATGATGATTACGGAAACTAGGATGTGCATTGCTTGATTAAGATGATTGAGTGATACTTTAATAAATGATCTTGTAGAGATTATTCTAATTGTTTGTCATTATCTGTCAGTATTCTGAACTTTTTTTCGGTATCAATCGTATTCAAGTGTGCTAATTGCTCTTTGGCCATCTGCCGAAGATGAGTAAACCTTTTAGACTTGTCCACCTTATGCTTGATTAACTCTGCATTGAAGGATTCCATATTTGATAATACGACTAATTCATTTATGCTTGCTACATCTCTGATATTGATATTCTTATCTGCGTATTGTGGATTTGCTTCACGCCATTGTCTTGCGGTACATCCCCATAATGCGAGATTTAACAAATCAGCTTCATCGGCATAAACAAGTTTTTGATTGAAATCTTCTACTTTAGGTATAATAAAGTCTTTGATTGCATCCGTATGTATGGAATAATTTACTTTACTAAGTATTCTTTTTACGTTCCATTCACTTAATAAAGGGTGTGATTCTGCTTCTTTAAGTCTTTGGTATTCTTTGATGAGATATAGTTTAAATTCAGGGCTGAGCCAAGTCCCGAATTCAAAAGCTATGTCTTTATGGGCAAAAGTTCCCCCATATCGCCCGGGCTTGGATATAATCCCTATTGCTTTAGTTTTTTCTATCCATTGTTTGGGGGTTAGGGTGAAACTGTTTGTTCCACTCTCCATTTTAAAAGCATCGAATTCGATGCCTTTAAAATTTGGATTATTTAGTTTTTCCCATAACCCTAGAAAATCAATCGTACTACGTAGACGCATCCAGTTTTGTATAATGTAGTTAGTACGTTCTCTGTCTTTGAAATGTGCCATGTCTGTCAGGCAGATATAATCATTATTATCAGGTCTTACAGATATGGATATATCAATATTCGTAACAGTTATTTTCTTCATTATTTCTACTACTTTTATTTTATGAGGGATAAAGTTAAGCATTATTCCTGTTTTCAGTATCTTAAAAGCATCTTTTTAATAGGCCATGACGCTTACTATGATGACTACAGAAACTAGGATGTGCATCGCTTGATTAAGATGATTGAGTGATTGATACCTTGATATTGGTTATAAATCAATGCGTAACGGGATGAAGCTTCTTCTTTCAAGGCTTTTGCCGCCATCCAGAGAGCATAGGATGAAGCAGTCTGATATTCTCCGCATTGCTCTTTAAACTGCTATGCAGGGCATGAGGGAACAGACTGTGTTCCAGCTCTGTATAAACGGCATCTGTTGCTTCCTGCCCGTTCTTGCCACTGATAAACCAGTCAATGTCTTCGGGTGCAAGCCTGTGAGATTTTAGAAAATGATGCATCCTGTTACTGATTTCCGGAACACTCATCCGGGTGATAAAAGTATCTACCCCTTTCAGTTGGCAAAAGTCTGTTCCTCTTTTTGTGCGCTTAACAGGAAAAATTGTGCTCCCTCGCCGGCTGTCGTTCCTTTCAACAGTCCTAAACGCTGTTGGATGATATGGCTGGTAGGGGTTATTTCATCCATAGCACCTGCCAGTACATGCTGTTTGCCTTCGGCAATGCTCATGATGCCATCTATCAGAGCACTTTCAAAACTTAAACCACGGTGTACATACGTCACATTATAAGCATGTATTTTGAGTAGCAAAGCTAGCTGTGCACCCACCGTATTAAAGGTGGACTGAATGAAAGCGGTGGGATTGAGCATCTGTTCCCGGTTGTCCATCAAGGCGTTCATAAACTTTTCCGTATCGGCCAGACAACCCAGTCCCGTAGCGGTGATAATGGCATCTACCTTTTCCGACGGGATATCTTTCAGACATTCCAGTCCGCAAGCTACTCCCATCTTGATCATGCGGCTCATGCGCCTCCGCAGATTGGCGTTGGTGATCATTTCTTTATAATCAGGTTCCTGTGCGGAGAAATAAGGCTTTTCATTTCTGCTTTCCGCATGGATAGAGGCAATACGGTTGATATATACTGGGCACATACGCTATTGGGTTAGGGTGGAAAATACGAGAGATGAGTTGTTGCCGCCGAATCCGAAGGAGTTGGATAATACATGCCGTATGGGAAGTCCTGACCTGAAAATCGTTTCAGGAATGAGGCCGCTTTCTTCATCGGACAGATGGAAGTTCAGACTAGGGTAAATCAGTCCGTGACGGATGGAGAGTACGGAATATACGGCTTCTATTCCTTCCGAGGCTCCCAGGGTGTGCCCGATGAAAGCCTTGACCGAACTGAAAGGAGGAATACGGGTATCGAAGATACGCCGGATGGCTTTCCCTTCGGAAGCGTCGTTGCTGGGAGTGCCTGTACCATGTACATTGATATAGTCTATGGCTCCGGCTGTCAGTCCGGCAGAGGCTATGGCCTGACTCATGGAAAGGAAAGGCCCGTCTCCGTCGGGGGAACTTCCTGTCTGGTGGTAGGCTTCATTGGCATTGGCGTAACCGCTGAGTTCGCAATAAGGAGCTTTAGTAAGGGATTTCTCCGATTGAAGAACAAGGTATCCGGCTCCTTCTCCCAGGTTTAGTCCGGCACGTGTGCGGTCGAAAGGGCGGCAGTGCTCTTTGTCCAGTATCATCAATGAATTGAAACCGTTGAGCGTGAAACGGCATAAGGCATCCGTTCCGCCTACAAGGACAGCGTCCAGCAGACCGTGCCGGATGAGGCGTGCCCCTAACATAATGGCATTTGCGGCGGAAGAACAGGCGGTGCTGAGGGTGGTCACCGTTCCTTTCACTCCCAAATAAGCGGCTATCATTTCGGTACTGGACCCACAGTCATGGGAGATAATGTCACGTAATCTCCCTTTTCGGTTATCTTCCCGGAAAGAGGCATAAAACCGCTCGCTTGCATCCATTCCTCCGATGGAAGTGGAAGAAATGAGCCCGATACGGGGAGAAGTGAAATCGAGTTCCGCATCACGGGCCGCTTCTTGGGCTGCCCACAAGCCCAGCAAGGCTGTACGTGAATACGTCTTGCCGGATGGAAGGGACAGGAGTTTCTTTAATTCTTCATTGCTCTGTTTTACTTCGGACACGGGTACGTCAAGTGCGGTGGGGAAAAGGGTGATTTTCCCCATACCGTGTTTCCCGGCTTTTAAGGAATCCAGGTTTTCTTCCACTCCTTTCCCTATGCCCGAAATCACTCCCAGACCGGTGACATAGATCTTCCTCATTTCTGATGGGCGGTGATGTAGTCTGCCAGGGTACGTACCGAATAGAATATTTCCTTGCCTTTGGCAGGATTCTCTATCTTGATTCCATAATTCCTTTCCAGAATCAGGATAATCTCTAATGCGTCAATCGAGTCAAGGCCCAGACCGTCATCTCCGAATAAAGGTGCTTCACTGTCAATGTCCTCCGGAGTGATTTCTTCCAGATTCAATGCTTCTATTAATTCAACTTTCAGTTTATCAATCAATTCTTCCATATTCTTTATTGTTTTTCGATCAGTTTAAATACTGCTTTATAGGTGTTCTTCCATAATTCACACCACCCGATGATACAATAGTTCAGTTTCCCTTTTTGCATGACTATACGTGCGTATCTTTCCAGTTTTTCCGGCTGATAGGCTTCAGTGATGAAAAAGGTGTTTTCCCCTTGTATCTTGTGGCGGATGCAAATCTCGCCGGACACTACATTGGGTAGTGTGTAAACAAATACAGCCGGACTGGCTGCCTGGTCTCCTTCCCGGTCTATCAGTTGCTGGTGTCTGATGTCCGTATGCAGAGAGGAAGCGGCATTGGCAAGTAACATCCCCATTTCCAGTGGAGCGAATGTCTTACCTTCCAGCAAGTATTCGGCGGCCACATATCCCAATTTGCAAAGGTCATCCATTTTATAGAATTTCAGGTTGTTTCCGCCTGTTTTTTTATAGGTATCACGTATAAATGTGCCGAAATCCGGTTCTTCGGAATGAAAAATAAGTTCGTTGTTTATGAAGACAGAACTGTTTTCAATACGAACCTCCCGTGTACATCGGATTTCGGGCAAGGTGTTGTCCTCATCCTTGAACGGAGTATATTCCGGTAAAGATAAGACAATGGCTGCGTTGCATCCGCCGAATCCCGAAGCGGTTTTTACGCAATGTTTCATCGGGATGCTCCGGTGGGTGGCATAGACCGGTATCGGCATAGGAACTCCCGGTGTTTCGTAACCCGGAGTGCCGAACAGGATGCCTTGTTTCAGTTCGTGCATACAGACAATGCTTTCAATGATTCCCGATGCTCCCAAGGTATGGCCGAAATAGGGCTTCAAACTATGGACGGGCACTTGTTCCAGATGAGCCAGTGTGAGGGCTTTGGATTCCATTTCGTCATTGTATACGGTAGCTGTGCCGTGAGCATTCACAAAACTGATATCCTGAGGGGCTGTTCCTGCTTCCTGCATGGCTTGGCGGATGGCGAAATAGAGTCCGTCTCCCGTGCGGGAAGGACCGGAGATGTGGTTGGCATCGTTACTGACGGCTCCTCCCGAAAGGATAACATGTTCTTCTGTTCCTTCTGAACTGAGCAATACGGCTCCGCAGGCCTCTCCCAAGTTCAATCCGTCACGGCTGCTGTCATACGGACGGCATGGGCGGGAGCTGAGAGACCGGAAAGACCCGAAACCGCTGGTGATGAAATGAGAGAGAAGGTCACCTCCCGCTACGATTACCCGGCGGTAGATACCGTTCTCTATCATGCGTTTTCCTGCTATGAGGGCTGACACTCCTGAAATGCAGGCATTGGAAATGACATGCATCCGTTCCTCGGCATGGAAATAACCGGCAATGTTTTCTGCCATTTTCCAAAGAAAGACCGCTTCATCGGGATGTTCCGTATGACGGGCCAGTAAATCGATGTTCCCTTTGGTGGTGGAGAGGATGAGTCCGCAGGTTTTGTCTTCCAAAGTTTGTCCGGACTGACGGATGAGTTCGTTGATAGTCAGTATGAACAGTTGTTCCATCCGGGGATAGCCACTTACTCCTATGGCTTCCGCTTGTTGTTGCAATCTATCTTGCGAGAGAGTGGCTGCCAATAGGGGAGTGTCCGCAATCCGTTTGTCCGTCTGCAGGGTGATACCGCTGTGATAGCTCCGGATGGCTTCCAGATTTTCCTGTGTGCCGAAACCCAGCGCGCTGATCAGGGTATCATGGGTGATATAGGTAGTCAGATGATGTTCCATTTCTTTTTCCACTCTATGTAAAAGGCAGGATTAACCAGTTCCAGTTCTCTATTTGTATTCAGGAATACCTGTGTAGTGGTTCCTGTTGCCACAATGTATTGGTCCGATGCCCGGTAGATGGTGTATTCAAAAAGGATTTTGGCGGCATCACTGTGATAAACCGTGTCTCGACAATCGCTTCCTCACCAAAAGACAGCGGTTGTTTGAATTGGCAGGTCAGATCTACGATAGGTACTACATATCCTTCCCGGTAAATGCTCATATAGTCCAGGCCGTACCGCTTTCCGAAAGCTTCGCGTCCGTCTTCGAAATAACGCACATATTCTCCATGCCATACTATCTGCATGGAATCTATCTCACTGAAGCGGACTTTGATGGTGGTCCGGTCCGTCAGTGCCGCCTGATGTGGACTTGTTTTTCGTTTCATTCTTTCTTCAGATATATTTTCATCCGGCATTCGGCCAGCAATTCATCGTTTTCTTTTACCTCGGCGGTAATCAGGGTGATATCAAATACTTCCTGAACGATGGTTATACCGGTATATAGTTCTGCTCCGGCAGAAGGAAGACGGAATAGTTTCATCTTTTCTACCGAACCGATAAAACCTAATGGTACAGGTTCTTTCCGCAGCATATAGATATAACCTACACGTGCCGCCGCCGACTGGGCGATGTGCTCTATGATTCCCGTTTCCTGTAGTACACCGTCCCGGCAGAACAGGTTGTCGGTAGTGACGGTCAGCCCTGACCAGGATGTATCTTCTTCTATCCCATAGAAGCGGTCTATCATTACCATGGGCGGGCGTTGGGGAATCAGCCGGAACAGTTCTTCTCCCTGACAAATGATTTCTTTGCTGCTCATTTCAGTCTGCATTGCAGGATACTGTGTCCCAGTCCTATGTTATCATGAATCTCTTCCACTTCCAATCCGGCATTTTCAATGCAGCGGATCAGGTCATCCGAATGGAACATCTTGCTGTTGCCGTTGGCCATTGCTGTAAAGTAGAGGCTGATTTGTGTCAGGCAATAAGATGCTGTTTCATACCGTTGGCGATCCCATAATGTTTCCATAATATAGACTTTGCTGTCTTTGCCGATGGATTGTGCCACACGGGTCAGGATGCTGATGACTTCTTCTTCCGAGAAGCAGTCCAGAAACTGGCTCATCCATACAGCGTCAAAACCCGTGGGAAAGGGCACGTCCCGATCCAGCAGATTGGCGCCGTGACCGTGTATGCGTTCACTACCGGACAAACCGGCCGTTTGCTTTCTCATCATTTCCAGTTGTTGAGGCAGGTCCACGATGGTTACTTCCACTTCCTTATTATATTGTACGCATTGTGTGGCCCATCTGCCGGTATTCCCGCCAATATCGAGCAAGCGTTTCGGGTGATGGCTGAACACGATTTCCAATGCTTTGCCGAATGACTGGTCCGAATAGAAATGATCAAAGCCGAACCAGCTTTTCTGTACCTGTTCCGGCAATTGGGACAGACCTTCGTAAATGGTAGGCCATTCTCCGAATACTTTCAATCCTTCCGGACGCCCGTTTAAAAGAGCTTCTTCCAGATGGAACAAGCCTTGATAGTTCACATCGTGGTTGAATTCCATATTGACACGAGCCATTTTATCGTTCAGCAGAAACCAGCCTGCCTTGGCCAGTACATAACGGTCTTCTTCCAACAGGATGGTTCCGATGGTCAGCGATGCTTCCAGTAATACTTGTGCCGCATAGCGTGTCAGTCCGGTCCGCCCGCTGATTTCTTGCAGCGTATATCCTTCCCGTTTGCCGGACAATAATTGGAAAATTCCGAATTTCAACATCAGGCGCGATACTTGGAATACCACAGGACCGAAAGCTATCTCTTGTGCCAGTCTTTGCGCTTCGGCAGCCGTACATTGTTCTTTTGTATATCTTTTATGCATCATACCAGATTTATTTTTATGTCCAGAACGGGTAGTAATTGAACCATTGTTCCGGATACTGCCGGATAATCTTTTCCAGCGTTTGTGTATATTGCTCCAATAATGCCTGTTCGGCCCGTTTTTCTTTCGTCCGTACTACTGTCTCGGCTATAAAGAAATGGAAACGATACGTTCTTTGGGCTTCACGCATGGCAAAATAGAATACGACGGGTACTTTTAACTTCGAAGCCAGCAGGAAAGGGCCCATCGGAAATTTGGCTTCTTTTCCCATGAAAGAAGTCGTGAGTAATTTCTCTTTATTCAGATAGCGGTCTCCCTGAAAGCAGACATACTCCCGGCGGTCCAGCGCTTCCGTGATGCGGAATACATGTGTCAGGCTGTCTTCATTCACCGGAATTATTTTGTAGTCTCGCGTAGAGGCGTTCTTTTCCAAAATCTCCTTTATCCGCTTGTGTTCGGCATCAAACATGACGATATTGATCTTTTTGCCATATTCATCGAAGAAAGGAGCGCCTATTTCCCAGTTGCCCACATGGGCGCCAATCATAATTACTCCGGTGTTTCCGTTTAGTACGTCTAAAAATGCCTGATAGTTCTCAAACTTGAAATGATACTTGCCGGTCATTCCGTTGCCGATGGCCACTTTGTCAATCAATATTTGTCCCAGCCGGTAATAGTTTTTCAGGAGCAGTGCGACGGATTTCAGCCGTCCGTATTTCAGCCTGTTCCGTGCGTAACTCCAAGTATTGCCCGTTGCTTTCGGTGCGAAAGGTATGAAGTAGAGGACGACCAATGCCAGGAAGCCGTAGGCCGCAGTTATCCCCAGACAGCGGATCATGTAGATAAAGAACATGTATCCGAATGTGCCTCCTCTTGTCTTACCTTTCCATGTTTCGGACATCAGTCTTCTTTTTGCATATGTGAAATTACCAGATTATAGAAATCCTGGAAGGTTTTGATACCGGCAAAATCTTTGGCTGTAACGGTGAAACCGAAATTCTTGTCAATCAGTACTACCATATCCACCAGGTCAAGGCTATCCAATTCCAAGGTTTGCATCAAGGGTGCGTCCGGTTGGATCTGTTCTACATCAATCTCAAATTCTTCGGCCAGGGTGGTTCTGATCTTTTCGATGATTTCTTCGTTGGTCATAAATTTATATATTGGTTTGAATTAATTGTTTTCTTTAAATTTACGGATAATCAGTGAGGAATTGGTTCCTCCGAATCCGAATGAGTTGGACAAGAAGGTGTCAAATTCCGTTTCTATCCTCCGGGAGGGGATGTTCAGCAGAGCAGAGGCTTCATCGGGTTCTTCAAAATTGAGATTAGGAGCGATAAATCCGTTATTCATCATCAAGATGGAATAAATGACTTCACTGGCGCCTGCCATCCACATCTCATGTCCGGTTTGTGACTTGGTGGATGTGACATAGGGCCGATGGTTTCCAAACACTTCCGCTATGGCTTTTGCCTCATTCAAATCTCCCACGGGGGTGGAAGTGGCGTGTGCATTGATATATTGGATTTCTTCCAAGGGAATGCCCGCATCGTTGATTGCCATCTGTAAAGAGCGTCTGGGACCGTCCACATTCGGTACGGAAATATGATCTCCGTTGGATGAAAAACCGTATCCTATGACTTCTGCCAGAATAGTAGCTCCGCGCCTTACGGCTGATTCATAACTTTCGAGTACCAGGCTGGCGCCTCCTCCGCTGGGTACCAAACCGTCCCGTCCCTTGTCAAAGGGGCGCGATGCCTTTTCCGGTTCGTCCTCACGGGTGGAGAACGCGCCCAATCCGTCGAAACTACCCACGGAGTAAGGATTTACCTCTTGTGCTCCTCCGCACAGAATGCAGTCCTGAAGTCCTGATTTGATAAGCAGATACGCCATACCGATGGCGTGTGAACCGCTGGCACAAGCTCCCGATATGGTAAAATTAATTCCCTTCAAATGGAAAATAACCGAAAGGTTCATGGTAATCGTAGAGTTCATGGACTGGAAGATAGAACCGGAGCCCACCATAGCCGTATTCTTCTTGGCACGAATGACATCAATGGCCTCGATTACCGGAGCGGCGCTACTGTCATTTCCATACAATATGCCTACTTCATGATCCAATAAAAACTCCTCGTCTATTTGTGCCTGACGGAATGCCTCCAAGGTAGCCATATAGGCATATTCTCCCTGTTCGGCGAGGCTATGCCGCTTTTTGCGGTCCAATAACTTCTTTAAATCAGGACGTTCGACAAGTCCTGTCAATGCGGAAAAATACCCCATCTCTTTACGTGCCGGATCGATGCCGATGCCTGAACGCCCTTGGAACAAAGAGTCTTTCACCTCATCTTGGTTCTTGCCTATGCACGAATAAATACCCATGCCTGTAATCACTACTCTTCTCATCTTCTGCTTATGTATAGATTCCTCCATTGATGGAAATTACTTCTCCGGTGATATAGGAGGCTTGTTCCGATGCTAGGAAGCCTACCAGTGCGGCTACTTCTCCGGGTTCGCCGAACCGTCCTGCCGGTATCTGTTTTTTCCATTCATTTTCATCAATGCCGTTGGTCATATCCGTGCGGATAAATCCCGGCGCTACGGCGTTCACCGTCACGTGTTTTCTGGCCACTTCCTGTGCCAGTGCTTTGGTGGCGGCTATCATTCCGCCTTTGGCTGCCGAATAGTTGGTTTGTCCCGGCATTCCTTTGATACCCGACAGGGAAACGATGTTGATGATACGTCCGAATCGCTTTACCAGCATATTTTTCAGCAAGGGTTGGGTGACGTTGAAGAAACCGTTCAGGCTGATATCCAACACCCGGCTCCATTCATCCTGTTCCATCCACAGCATCAGGTTGTCACGGCGTATACCGGCATTGTTCACCAGTACCTCAATGTAGGTATCGGGATGCTTCTCCATCCAGCCGTTCAGTGCGGCGTGTGTGGCTACTGCGTCTGTCACGTCAAATTTCATCAGTTCGCCGTCCGAGCCTTGTTCCCGTATCTGTTGCAGTGGCTTCGGCTTCCGTATCGTTGCTTTGGTAGTTTATCAGTATATGATATCCCATTTCGGCCAGTTTCAGACATACAGCCCGTCCGATGCCCCGGCTTCCTCCTGTTACTAGTGCGTATTTCATTTTTCTTGAAACCTCCCTTTTTTAAGATATACCATCATTCTTTCTATCTCTTTATATTTAGGCGTATCTTCCCGGAACACAGGAAAAAATGCTCGTATCTCTTTATATACTTGTTGTGACCGGGGGCTTAGCCGATCGGCTATTTCCAAACAGTCTACAGCTTGTACAATACCCATCATCAGGATAGCCATCACCTGATAAGCATTTTCTATGACTGTTTTTGCCAGCAGTGCGGAATTGGTTCCCATGCTTACAATATCCTGATTGTCATTGTTGTTGGGAATGCTATGTACATACATCGGATTGGACAAAGTCTGGCACTCCGCTGTGGTAGAAGTCGCGGTAAATTGTGACGCCTGCAAACCATAGTTCAATCCCAGCACTCCCATATTGACAAAGGGGGGCAGAATGCCGTTGATGCGGTCGTGAAACAAGTAATTGATCTGCCGTTCGGCAAGCATGGCCAGTTTGGTGACCGCTATTTTCAGTTTATCCATTTCAAAAGAAACGTAATCTCCGTGAAAATTACCGCCATGATACACGTTTTGCGTGTCGGGGTCCACTATCGGGTTGTCACAGGCTGAATTTATTTCGTTTATCAATACTTTTTCGGCATTGAGCAATTCATCATAAACCGGTCCTAGAATCTGTGGGATGCAGCGCAACGAATAATAGGGTTGAACCTTATGGGTGAAGATTTTCTCTTCGTGTTTTCCGTTGTAAAGTTCATTCTCTCTTTTGCGTACACATTGGCTGCCTTCCACCCATTGGCGCATCATGCGGGCTATCTCTTGCTGTCCTTCATGCCGTTTGGCTTCGTTCAGCGGTTCGGACATGAAATCATCGTACGAGGCGGCAATTTCATTCATCATGACCGATGCGCCTACTGCCCAATGCATCAGTTGGCGGGCATAAATCAGGTTGACAATGCCTATACCTGTCATTACCGAAGTGCCGTTGGTCACTGAAAGCCCTTCGCGGATATGCATTTTGAAGGGTTGCAATCCGTTTTCCGCCAAAACGGATGCCGTATCTCTTTTCTTGCCTTGGTAAAAGACCTCTCCTTCTCCAATCAGGGTGAGGGCGATATGGGCAAGCTGTACCAAATCGCCACTGGCCCCTACACTGCCGTGTTCGGGTACGTATGGAGTAATCCCCCGGTTGATAAACTCGGTAATGAGCAATGCCAGTTCTTTATGTATGCCGGATTTTCCTTGCAGAAAAGTATAGAGACGCGCTATCATGGCAGCTTTGACATAGAGTTCCGGAAGGGGTTGCCCTGCTCCGGTGGCATGGCTGCGGATGATATTATACTGTAATTGTGACAAGGATTCATCTTCAATACGGTATTGGGCCATCGGTCCAAAGCCGGTATTGATGCCATAGATGATCTTGTCGTTGGAGAATGTTTTCAGAAAATGGAAACTCTCTTCCAATTTTTGCATACATTGGTCGGAGAGTGTCAGTGGCTCTTCTTCAAACAAAATCTTATACAGGGACGCTAAAGTTATCTTATTCTCAGCTAGCATTGGATTGGTGTGATAAGCAGTTTTGTATAATTTCCGCAAAAATAGTTATTTAAAAATAAGTATTACCATCCGAAGGGAGATTTTTCAGTTTTGATGGTTATCTGAAAGGTTCACCACAGATTATACAAACAAACGCAGATGTTTCTTAAATCATTGATTGTCAGGTGGATAATCTGTGTGAATCTGTATGGTCTGTGGTGAAAAATATAGTGTCGCTCTATGTATTCTATTTATTCAGTTTCCATGTGAAACCGTCTTTGGTATCTTTCACTTCAAAGCCAAGAGCAGCCAGCTCATCACGGATTTTATCGCTTGTAGCCCAGTCTTTATTGGCTTTGGCTTTCATACGTTGTTCCAGCAGCATATCTACTACTTTGCCGTATGCCTCTTCACGTGCCTCGTTATTGGCGGCTTCTTCTTTCAGGCCCAGGATTTCGTACATAAAGAGATGGAACACACTTTTCAGTTCTTCCAGATCTTCTGCGGAAATAGTGGCTTTCTTGTCCAGAACCGTATTAATCATACGGGCGCCGTCAAACAGATGGGCAATGACAATCGGTGAGTTCAAGTCATCATTCATGGCTGTATAACACTTTTCACGCAAGTCTTTTACCCCCTCTATGCCGGTGGTTTGTGTTGCCGGAGTGATGCGTTCAAGACCTTTCACAGCTTCTGTCAGCCGTTCCAATCCTTTTTCGGCTGCTTGTAATGCTTCGTTACTGAAGTCCACTGTACTGCGGTAATGTGCCTGAAGGATGAAGAAACGGATGGTCATGGGGCTGTAGGCTTGGGTCAGTAACTTGTGGGTACCGTGGAAGAACTCATCCAAGTTAATGAAGTTGCCGTATGATTTTCCCATCTTCTGTCCATTAATGGTAATCATGTTGTTGTGCATCCAATAGTGAACCATGTCATCGCCTTGTGAAGCCACGCTTTGTGCGATTTCACATTCGTGGTGTGGGAAAATTAAGTCCATTCCCCCTCCATGAATATCGAAATGCTCGCCCAGGTATTTCTTACCCATTGCGGTACATTCACAATGCCAACCGGGGAATCCGTTACTCCACGGGCTGGGCCAGCGCATGATATGTTCGGGTTGTGCACATTTCCACAGGGCGAAATCGGCAGGATTGCGCTTCTCGCTTTGACCGTCCAGCTCGCGGGTGGTGTTCAGCACATCGTCCAGGTTGCGGCCGGACAGTTTGCCGTAATGATGGTCTTTGTTGTATTTTGCTACATCGAAATAAACGGAACCTTCACTTTCATAAGCATAGCCGTTTTTCAGAATTTCTTCTACCAGTTCTATCTGTTCAATGATATGGCCTGATGCATGTGGCTCGATACTGGGTGGAAGTACATTCAAGGCTTCCATTGCCTTGTGGTAGCGATTGAGGTAATATTGCACTACTTCCATGGGTTCCAGTTGCTCCAGACGGGCCTTTTTGGCGATTTTATCTTCGCCTTCGTCTGCATCGTGTTCCAGATGACCGACATCGGTAATGTTACGGACATAACGTACCTTATCCCAGATGGGTAAGATAACGGAACAGGATATCGAACGTGATGGCGGGGCGTGCGTGTCCTAAATGGGCATCGCCATATACGGTAGGACCGCATACATACATACCTACATGAGGGGCATGCAAGGGAACGAAAAGTTCCTTTTGACGGCTTAATGTATTGTAAATGGTTAGTTTATTTTCCATAATTCATTCTATTAGAATTGCAAAGTTATAAATTAAAGTGTGTATTTGGCTAATAATTAACAAAAAATCTGATGCTGATGTCCTCTGCTTGTCTACAAATGGTGTTTGTTGGTTTAAAGGATAGAGATTTATGGTAATAAATAAAAGTAGGTTGTCTTTGAATGTAAAAGAACAGAATGATGATTTTTTGTATGGAGATTAGGGAACCTAACTCTTTTTCCTTTTCATGAAATAGGTTTCTCTTGTTTCTGTTTATGATCTTTAATCTCTGCTATTGATTTGTAAAACAGGACCACTGCCTCATAAACCTTGGTGTTGTTTTACGGGGCAGTGGTGGTGTTTCTATATGAAGTTTGCGTGCGGAGCGGGAATGTTTATTTGGACTTCTTTCCCCAATACGTCTTGTTGTTGGCATAGCCGGCATAGACGATGGTATGGGTGCGCGGACTGGCTTCCCAGTCGGTTTCGCGTTGCAGATAAAGTTCCACTCCGTTGACAGTCAGAATCTGTTGGGCGGCATCATAGCTCCACGTACTGCCTTTCCAGATACCTTCGGTGATAGTGTGGTCGGCGGCGAGAGTCATTGTTGCTGAAGTTCTCTGCTCTCCATATTTGTATGTAAGGTCGATGTGTTCCCAATTGCCGGGCAATTCTTCTTCGGTGATGGCTACCTTGGGAACGGCTCCGTAGCGTTCAGGCATTACGAGAGGCCAACCGTCTTTCGTCCAGCGGATGCTGCGTACGTGCCCCGTCATGATGGCGTTGCTGGCGTTGATGCCCGGAACATCCTTAGGCAGACGGCCTTGTGAGGCGTAGAACCAGTTGTCTTTGCCATCGTCGAAGATAGCGCAGTGGGCGATGCCTACCCAGCCGTAGCCTTTGCTGAACTTATAGGGATGAGTCACTATGGGCAGTGCATCGGCACCGGCGGTCACGTCTTTGCCGTCAATGCCCACGTAGGGACCGGTGATGCTTTTCGAGCGGACCACACGGGTGTTATAGGGCACGTCGAGAGCGTCGTAGGCCAGGAAGAGGTAGTAGTAGCCATCGCGGTAAATGACTTCGGGACCTTCACTGGCTTGCCAGCGGTTACCTGTCTGGCGGGTGGCGATCAACTGACCATACTCGGCAGGTGCTTGGCCTGTAGCCCAAGGTTGGCCCAAAGTTTCGGCAGGCTTGCCTGTTTCGCTATTGAGCTTGAGAGCGGCTATGCCGCTATGCCATGAACCGTAGACCAACCAGTGCTCGCCTTTGGGCGTGATGACATAAGAGGGGTCGATGGCATTCCATTTATAATAGCAATTGGCCCAATCATCCGGCTTCACGTTGAAGTTAAGTCCTTTGTCGGAAGCATTGGTGATGACGTAGCCTTTGTCTACCCATCCGTCGTTGTTGGAGGGATCGTTGTTTTCCATCAGGCCGATAAAGGCGCGCTCCGACCAGGTGTTGGCACCGTTGAGTGTGCCGGGGCAGACAATGGAATAGTACATGCGATAGAGGCCGTTCTTTACCTTGCGTACTACGGGAGCCCAATAGCCGAAGTCATTAACATTAGGATTGATTTCGGCAAGTCCCATTTCTTTTCGTATTTCATTGAGCTTGGGCACTACCCATTCGGGCAGGTTCTTCATTGTACCGCCGAGGTATTCCCAGTTGACAAGGTCCTTGGAGCGACGACCGTGGAAGTGGCCGCCTGCGGTGTGGACGTTGCCGTATGAAGCATCCGTCTGATACATGTAATAATAACCATCTTCGGCCAATACAACCGAGGGGTCGTGTACGTTGGCAAGATTCCATTGAGAGCGTTTGCTCCAGTCACTTATCGAGGTATAGTCATCGGAGTAGGTGGGGGCCACGTAATTCTTGAGTTCATCGTCTAAGCTTAAGCTTTCTGTGGTGGCCGTGACCACCTCTGAATAGACATAACGGCTGTCACAGTAGACGTATGCACGGATATAGTAGGAGGTACCGGAGGTCAAGGTTGAGAGGGAAGCACTGAAATTCTCATCGGCATCCACCACGTGGTCTTTGATAGTCGGTACGGAAGCTGCTGCACTGTAACAGAAGCCTTTCTTGACTATTTGGTTCAGATCACCTGTAACCGATGCGGTGACGGTCAACGAGGTGGGTGTGGTTGTAGTTACTTTCGGAGTACTTACAGTTGCATAATAGCGGTCTATATCTTCGCTGTTGTCAGAACAAGCGGCTAAAACAAGGAATATTGGTAAGAACATCCACAATGGTAATAGTTTTTTCATCTGTTGATAGTTTAAAGACCATGCCGCTTCTTCCTGAGGAAAACGGCATGGCTTGTGTGATTACTGATTCGGATTAGAAGACGAGATGGCCGCCTTCAATCGTTAAAGCGAAGTTCAAGTCGTTCATATCCAATTTGTTGATCCCTAAATAGTATTGGGCATAGAAAGTACCTGAAGTGCCTTTCATTACTGCTTGAATGTCGGCTGTACCATTGCCGCAATTGGTCACGTAGACGGTGACTTTGGCTCCGTTCATATCGGCAAGCCAAGCAGCCCAGTCGCCTTGTGTACCGTTGTGAACGAGGCTGGCATTTCCATCGTATCCTGCACCCCATCCATAGTTGTCGGCGCGTACCACTGCATATTCGGCAAGATCGGCTTTGCGGAGAACGATAGCGAAGTTGCTCCAGTTATTAGCTTGGCTGGTGTAATTGGTGAAGCTGATGGATCTGGTTTCACCTGCCGGCACGTTGAAATTGTCAGAAGACAGTCCACCAACCCGTTGAATTGTCTTCGGCTCCTATGATACCGGCTGAGTTGCTCACAGCGGCAACCACAGATTCGGCAACTTTGACTTCTACGGTAGCGGTAACTTCGTCGGCAGTAATGGTTACGGTCTGCGTACCGGCTTTGGCAGGAATGGCAGAGAAATGGAGTTTGGCGTTGTCTACTACTCTTGTGCTTCCGTCGGCATAAGTAGCCGTTACTTCCAATCCTTCGGGAAGGAATGCCAGCGTACGGTCGGTCATCGTTTCCGTTGCTGCCGAAGTATAATAGTAATACTGCGTGTGCGCAGGTTGAGCCGTCACTTGGATGGATACAATCTTTTCCACTACTTCAAACGTAGCATTGGCCACCACCGGCTGGTTGCAATTCTCGCCCTTGAAGGTCTTGTTGTAGATGACTACCAGTGTCTTCGTGCCCAGTTCGTTCATATTGGGGATGGCAGTGAACTGGAGTTCTTCTGCGGTTACGGTCTTAGTCACCCCTTCTTCGAAGCTGACGATGGCAGTAATCCCGGCCACGGCTTCTTCGAGTGAGGTGCCGGCATTGACCTGATCGGGTACATTTTGCAGTACCATCGAGAGCGGATTCTTGTCTTCGGCAGAGGTAAGGCCGCCGATAGGAACGATGTTCGATTGCAAGAAGTTGATGTAAGAGCCTTCGGGTACCAGGAAGCAGCGGATGTTGGTATTGCTCGCGTCTGCATTCAGATTGGGTAACTTGTACGGCTGTTTGTAGGTTTTGGTTGCCGAGGCGTTCTGGATTTTGATAGAGAAGGCATTTTCATTGGTGCGGTCTACGGTGAGTGTTACTTTGCCGCCCAATTTCTGTACAGCTTCGTCCAGATTGTCAACGGGTGACAGCATCAGCGTGCTGGATGTGTATTTGAAGAAGAGATGGGAACCCCATTGGGAGTTATAGGCCAAAGTATCGTTTGTGGTATCAAAACGATAAGCGCCATATTCCGTGTATCCTTCACCTCCGCGGTCTGCGTCATTGGTAATGACTAGGGCGAAGTTTTTATAATAGGTATTGTCGGCAGGGTTGATGTTGAGGTTGAACACTCCATGCCACTTCTGACCATCGGGCACGACGTAATACTTGGAGAAAGCTGTCCAGAAACCGGAGGTGTAGTCCGTATTACCGAAGGAGTAGACATCTTCCTGCATGCCCTCCAGCACTTCTTCTTCCGGATCTTTCTTTGAATTTGCTATGGAGTCCACTTTCTCGGAAATCCAGTCGGGGGCGTTAACATCATACAGCTCGCCACCCTCGCAGCTTGGCAATGCCATCAACCCGAAGGCGATGGAACAGCAAGCGTATACTAATTTATTGAGTATTCTCATTGTCTTACATTTTAATAGGTTTGTTTATTTGCTTAAGTCAACCACCGGATGAACAGTCCATCCGTTCTCACTGAAATAAGTAGAGTTGTCCGTGCTAAAGTTGGCAGAGTTACCACTTAGGTTAGGGTTCTTGTTCAACAACTGTTGTACGATGGGCAGAAATTCGTGCCCGGGTAAGTAGGTGTCAAAAGAACTTTTTAGTTCGGAGTCGGTTGCGATATCGTTGTAGTCTACAGGCTCTTTGGTTCCGGTTACAGAACGGCGTACGACACTGTGCTCCTTAAGTTGTTGCAAACGATCATTCTTATAGAAGAATCCCCAGCGGATAAGATCGAATCCGCGTCCGAACTCACAACCAAATTCTTTCGGACGCTCCACATTGGCAATCTGCTCGAAGAGTTTGTCGGCTGTAGGGAAGTCAGCCAGTTCCAGATCGGGCAAGTCAGCGCGGTTGCGTACTTCGTTAATCCAGTCGATGGCCTGTTGTGTGGGGCCGTTGACTTCGTTTTCACATTCGGCAGCACGGAGCAGCACGTCGGAGTAGCGCATCAGACGCAAGTTGATTCCATCGTGTAAACCTGTAATAACGGTGCTATAGAGTCCGGTACGGAGGTTTGTGAACTTGGCGATGGGTAGACCACCGTATGTGTTGTTGGTTACGATGTTGTCGGTGGCTGTAAGTTTGCTCGTATAAGCTACATTGCCATATTCAAAGTCTTCCCAATCGGATTCGTAAGTACCGATGGTCCAGTACAGACGCGGGTCGAGTTTGCCGTCAGTAGTACGTTCTGCTTTGAAGAGATGGTAGAGCCAGGGGGAAGCCGAAATGTCGGCCCAACCGCCATAATTGCCGGGAGCGAAGTTACTCTCGATGGCCGAACCTTGGGTGGCATTCGGGCTGGTGTTCACCGGAGTCCACTCGTCGTCGGTTCCTTGTGATTCTAAGTCAAGGAATTGCACTTCGAAAAGGCTTTCCTTGTTGTTCTCATAGGCAGGACCTTCACGAAAGTTGTCGCCATAGTTATCCATCAGTTCATAAGTACCATATTTTTTGCCGATAATGTCTTTCAGTACAGTAAGGGCGTCTTTGAATTTATGGCGTACCATGAGCGCACGGGCATAGTAACCGGCTGCGGCACCACAGGTGGCACGTCCTTTTTCCCATTCGCCACCTTGATCTCGTGAGGGTAACAATTCCATGGCTTCTTTGAAATCACTTTCCACTTGGTCCAGCACGGCATCATAGGTGCTGTTGCCGGTATAAAGTCCATCCAATGAAGAGTAGGTGGCATAATCTGTGATGAGGGGCGGGTTCTGGTAATAACCAACCAGATTGTAGTATGACAGACCGCGCAGGAAGAGCACTTGTCCTTTGATGCGTTTCATTTTTTCGGAAAGCTGGCTGTTGTCTTCATCGCAACGGGAAATGGCAAAATTACATACATTAACGGTGTAGTACCATTCGCGCCAGGGCCACCACGTGATGTCCGAGGTTACTTCCGCATTCAGGTCATCGAAAGGCAGATACCATACTTGTGATGAATTCCAGGCTTCATCGCCACGACACACATCAATGGTGTAGCCTACACGGGCGTAAGAACCTTCCATACGGATATGGTTATAGGCGGCAATAACGCTCTCTTCCAAATCATCGGCATTGAAACCGAATGTGTGAGGTTTGCTGGTTGGGATTTAACAGCTCCAAATTATCATTGCAAGAAGTCAATGTGCCTAATCCCAAAAAGAGAACCAATGCATATTTATTGAGTTTCATATTGTTATGTTTTTAGTGATTAGAAAGTGAAATGAACGCCACACATGAAGGTACGTGCGGTAGGATAAGAACAGAAGTTATATCCCGGTGTGAAGGTACCTCCTGCATAGTCCACATTGTAACCTTTGTAGCCGGTAAAGGTGTGCAGGTTCTGTGCCGACACGTAGAAACGTACATCCGATACGTATTTGCCAAACCATTCGTTGGGGAAGTTGTAGCCCAGTTCTATATTGGCAATTTTCCAATAAGCTGCGTTCTGAATTTTGCGGTCGCTGAAGAGATCGTTCCAGGCCAGGCTGGCACTGTTGGTGACATAGGTACGTGGTACGCTGGAAAGATAGGTGCTGCCGTCTTCGCTGAAGCGATTGGCGTCGAGCATGGCTACGTCTTTGTTGCCCCAGCCATAGCAAGAGTTCAGAGAGTTGTGGATGTCGTCGCTAACATGATAGTTGAGTGCACCGAACGTAGCGATGCTCAGGTCGAAACGTTTGTATTCGAAGCGGGCGTTCAAACCGAAATTGATCTTAGGCATACCGCTGCCCAATACTACCTGGTCATTGGCATCTACCTTTCCGTCAGGCTTTCCGTCGGGACCGCTTACGTCCTTATAGAGGCAGTCACCAATTTGGGCGCCTTCTTGTGTGGCATGGTTGTCCAAGTCAGCTTGTGTGCGGGCGATGCCATCATAAACCCATCCGTAGAATTTGCCGATCTCTTCACCTACGTTGGTGATGTAGGCGCCGGAGATGTATGAATCGGTACCGAAGCCCAATGAGGTTACGCGGTTACGGACAGTACTTAAGTTAGCCGACACTTCATACTTGAAGTCGTGGTCTCGGTTGCGGTAAGTAGCTGCAAATTCGAAACCTGAATTGTTCATCGAAGCGGCGTTCATTGTTACGGTGGTATTGGATACACCGGCTTGTTCGGGAACGGGAACAGCATAAGCAGGTCTTCACTGGTGTTCTTGTACCATTCGGCAGTGAATTCCAGACGGTTGTTGAACAAGGCGAGGTCGATACCCACGTTGTAGCTTTTCTTCTTTTCCCAAGAAAGGTTGTTGTCTACGAAAGTGGAAATGGCAGAACCGGTGATGGGCGTGTTGCCAAAGCTATAAGTCATGTTATTACGTGCCATTACAGCCTGATACATGTATTCACCAATGTTTTCGTTACCGAGCTCGCCATAGCTGGCACGTACCTTGAACATGTTGACAATGTTTCTGTTGAAGGGGAAGAAAGACTCCTTGTCGAAACGCCATCCCACAGAAACAGAGGGGAAGGTGCCCCAACGGATATTTTGGGACAAGCGGGAACTGCCGTCGCGGCGCACGGTTGCCGAGAACAGATAACGCTCGTCGTAGTTGTAGTTGATACGCCCGATGTAGGATAGGAGGGTGTGTTTGTATTCGAAGCTTTCAGCGTAAGTGTTGGCGGCATTCTGGAGTTGCAGGAAGTAAGGCTCGGTGAAGTTGACGCCCCAGCCTGTCAGCAAGTCGGTGTTTTCTTCTTCGTAAGTCTGGCCGGCTACCAGGTTAAAATGGTGTTTGCCGACGGTGGCATCATAAGTCAGCACGTTTTCAATCAAAGCATCGGCATAAGAGCGGGTAGCTTTGGTGAGACGTTCGTTGCTTTTGGCCAGATAGACACGGTTGCTCTGTACCCATGCAGGAATCCAGGTGAAGTCCTTGCAATGGGTTTTGCTGTAAGAGAGATTGACTTTATAGTTGAGCTTGTGGTTTTTGCTGTCAATACCGATCATTTTCAGGAGATCCACATCGGCAGAGGCTGTTCCTACAAAGCGGTCTACACGGGTATTGCGCTTTAACAGGTTATTGACCAGCAAGGGGTTGGAAGCTGAAATGTCACCATGTACGGTGTCGTAGTAAACCATAACCATAAGAGTCATAGTTGAAGTTATTGGCGATCCCTACCAGATTGTCAAGTACCCAAGTAGAGTTGTCGTAGGCTTTGATGGTGGGTTGCATCAGCAAAGTACCACGCAGTATGTTGGTTACGTCTCCATACAGACCTTGAACGTATTCGGAAGCGTTTGACAAACCCATGTTGTCTTGATCGGAGTGAGAGTAAACCAGGCTGGTATGGAACTTGATGAATTTGGTGTCCATCGTGTTGTTGACACGCGCCGTGTAACGTTCGTAGTTGGGACCGGCGCCTTCCAGTGTACCTTTCTGGTTGTAGTAATCTAATGAAACGTTATAAGTATTGTGGGCACCGCCACCGGAGAGGTTCACATTGTGATTTTGACGGATACCTGTTTTGAACACTTCTTTAAACCAGTTGGTATTGGTGTTATCCTGGAAATGATATTTTCCGGTGGTACTGTCCAGCTTGTAACCGCCGGGCAGCGGAGTGTTGGAGTTGGCGCATGCCTGACCGATGTACTGGCTGTATTGGTCGGCATCCATTACGTCATAGACACTACTGGGAATGTAGTCCATACCTACGTACCCATTGTAGTCTACTTTCAGCGGTTGGTCTTTCTGACCGCGTTTGGTAGTGATGATGACCACACCGTTGGCTGCACGCGAACCGTAAATGGCAGCAGCTGATGCATCCTTCAGAATTTGGATGGTTTCAATATCGTTTGAAGAGAAATCGCGGATGGAAGTACCCATGGGGACACCATCGATAACATAAAGAGGAGAAGTGTCACCAAAAGATCCGACGCCACGGATACGGACGGTAGGGTCGGCACCGGGCTGCCCGTCGGAAGTGACTTGTACGCCTGATACTTTACCTTCGAGCATGGTGGAGATATTGGAATGGGATGTCTGTTTCAAGGCTTCCGTGTCTACTACAGCTACAGAACCGGTCAAATCGGATTTCTTTGTGTGCCATAACCTATGACAACAACTTGTTCCAGCATCTGGCTGTCGGGTTGCAATTGGATAGCTTCAATGATAGCGCGGTTACGAACAGCTACTTCGCGTTCCTTGTAGCCTACATAGCTTATCGAAAGGATAGCGTTTCCGGCAACCTCCAGTTGGAAGTTTCCGTCCACATCGGTAATGGTTCCACCTTGTCCTCCTTTAATTCTGACAGTAGCTCCTGTCAAGGGCTCACCTTGTTCATCGATAACTTGACCGCGAACCTTGATAGCCGGAGATTGTGCTACGGTAGCTATAGCAGGTGTGGGATACACCATCATGCCACCCATAGCACACAGACTAAGCATTACGGAAAATAATAAATGTTTCCTCATTTTTTTAAGTATTAAATTAGTAGATTAAATTGTTGCTGATGTATTGAATTGAGATGTTGGATTATTGTACAATCCAATGTTGAATACTCTAGGTAGACAAACCACAGAGTTTATAAATATGCTGGAGCTATTCTTCATAATATTTAAGATTAGGATTAGACTTTAAAAGCAGGGTTCTCTTCCGAAAGATTGAGCACCGATTGCATGACAAAAGTATAATTTACACCGTAAACAGGGGTGGACAAACGGTTTTATAGGGTGGACGAATGGATAATGGAAAAAAATGTATTTATTCCGCTTATAGTTTGCGTCTTTTGGAGGTGGTGAGATAGGCTTAGGAGAAGGCTTTTTTTATATAAAGTCATGTAGCCGGACAACCTGGTGAAGGACTGTCCGGCTACATGAGGGATAAAATACAAATAAAATTCTCTGAAAGGAATTATTTCACAAGTAAAAATCCTCCTTCCGCCTGCATCGTAATGCTGACTTCATCATTCTTTTTTTAATGTTATCTCTTCAGCGTGAGGATTTAGTTTTTTATCGTCCTGATAAAGCATCACTTTATCTCCTTTAGTACACATGGGAAGGTTCAACTTTAATTTCAGCGGTTCTTTTTGTGCATTGATTCCGGCTATGTACCATTTATCGGCATGCCGACGTGCCAGTACTACGTATTTGCCCGGATAGCCGTCAATGAATCTTGTTTCGTCCCATGTGGTGGGAACTTGCTTCATGAAATCCAAACAAACTTGGGGGGCATCGGTCAGGTTATTAGGCGCCAACGCAAAATTCTGAATAGGATTTTGGAATAAAACGGCTGTTGCCAGTTGGAATACATCAGTGGTCTTGCGTATGCTTCCGCCGTCATTGTTGCGGTTGAGGCGTTTGTTGAGGAATGTGCCACCAAACTCCATGCAACCGATGGTGTTGCGGATAAATGGATGCAGACAGGCATTAAACGCTTCTTCATCGCAAAAATGTTGTTGGAAAATCAGGTTTTCCGATGCGAGCACGGCTTCGCTTCCTACATAATTAGGATACATACGCTCCCATCCCCGAGGAAGGGTACAGCCGTGGAAAATGACCATCAGTCCATTATCATCCGCATCGCTCAGGATGGCTTCGTACAGACGCATGGTTTCCTGCTTGTCACCTCCGAAGAAGTCTACTTTGATTCCTTTTACTCCTATATTATGCAGCCATTTCATTTCCTTTTTACGGATAATGGGATTGTCCATGTAATTGGTAGGACCTTGCACGATATCATTCCAGTAGCCGCTGGAACTATACCATAAAAATACATCTACATTTTTACTGTGTGCATAGTCTATGAAGTCTTTCATACGTTCACGGCCGATGTTGGTATCCCACCAGTTGTCTATCAATACATATTCATATCCCATGGCGGCAGCAAGATTTACATATTTTTTCTGATCGTCGAAATTGATGCTGCCATCTTGCCAAAGTATCCAGCTCCAGGTTCCGCGTCCCATTTTGTATGTATGCTCCGTTGGGTAAAGAGGTTCCACGACATCCCATGGAATCGTTGTTTCTACAATGGGCTTCAGGTTTTCGCCTACAGTAATAGTACGCCAAGGAGTGGAACCGGGCAATGCAAGACCGGGAGATGCCGTACCGTTACCGTTGTTTTCTTCGGGCATGGGGAAAGCGAGGGTATAAAGTCCGTCGGCGGTGGCATCGCTCAGGTGTGAACCACAGTATTTGCTGTCTACTCCGGTTTCACTGATAAGTGCCCAGCCATTTTCTCCTACATGGAACAGACAAGGAAATGTGTAACCGTGCCCATATTGTGAACGTACATTCATAGGAGCGTCAGCCTTATATTCTTCCTCATAACTGGGCTTGGTACGTTTCCAACCTATCATGGCGTCACTTTGCGGGCACAGGAAAGTAGTGGTGAAGGAGGGGAAGTCAAAACCGGTAGTCTCTTTTTCTATCACGATGCTTCCCGTATCGCCATATTTGGGCATTTCGTAGCGGAAAGCAATATCGTTGTTGCTTACGCGGAATATTATATTTATATTTTTCTTTCTTTGTTGGTAAAGGTGCATGTAAGTTCATTGGCTTGATAATGAATTTGTGATTGTTTGATACGGTCTTGTGTATAGGTCTTATCTATTTTATTCTCTTTTTGTCCGGTGAAAGTCATATCTCGGCTGAAGTCCCCCACATTGGCAATGAAACCTAAAGGTGAATCTTCCAGGATGGTCTTGTCCTTATAGGTAACGGAATAAACGGAGACACCCTGTTTTACGGATACATTTACTTTCAAAAAGGAATCGGGTCCTGTAACTGTAGCTTGTTGGGCAAAAGCTGACATTGTAGTGATGGCAAGCAGCCAAGTCATAAATTGTTTTTTCATGGGTATTAAATATGCTATTATAATGTAGAGCAAAGATAATTTATTTAGCGAGGCGAGAGCGTAGAAAAACGGAGCATTTATGGTATACAATCCGTTCATTTTACGCTCTGGAATAAGTCAGTCGGTTCCATTCTCCATCATCGAACTGGGTGTTGTTCCGAAATGTTTTGTAAAGCAGCGTGTGAAGTATTTGGGGTCATTGAATCCCACTTCGTATGCTATTTCGGATATATTCATATTGTGCGTCAGCCGGTTACGGATAATAAGTTCCCGCGCAAGATTCAGCCGGTAGTTACGCATGAATTGTCCGGCAGACTGTCCTGTCAGATTTTGCATTTTTTTGTTCATCAAACTTTTGCTTACCCCCATTGCTTCGATGAAATCGCTTATTTCGTAATAGGAGTTCTTATAGTTTTCTTTCACAATCTGCATCGCTTTGTCCAGGAATTTCTTGTCACTGGATTCTTTTTCGATATTCAGTGCATCCACATCCATACTGTATGAGAACTTTTGTTGGAAACGTTTGCGGTTTTCCAGTATATTGGATATCCGGGCCAGCAGCAAAGTATCATCAAATGGTTTCAGCAGGTATTCGTCTACACCTATACGGAAGCTTTCGATGCGCGATTCGTTGGATGTTTTGGCTGTGAGCATCAGGAAGGGGATATGTGAGATGACAAAATTGGATTTTACCCGGCGGGACAGTTCCATACCATCCATGACAGGCATCATCAAGTCGCTAACAATGAAATCCACGTTCTGGGATTGGAGCACAGTCAATGCTTCTTCACCTTGGGATGCTTCGAGCACGTTATAATATTCGGCCAGAATGGAACGGATATAGGCGCGCATATCTTTGTTGTCTTCTACTACCAGAATCGTCAGTTTTCCATTGGTGGCAGGTTGCAAGGCCAGCGGAGATTCTACCGGTTCTTTAACTTGCTCTGTTGGTGCGGGCAGACTGTCTGCATCGGCATATTGCAAAGGAAGTAAAATACGGAAAGAACATCCTTTGCTCTGATTATTCTTGGCACAAATTGAACCTCCATGCAACTGGACAATTCGTTTGCATAGATAGAGGCCGATTCCGGTCCCGCTTTGTCCGTTGATAGAGGAATGCGTCTTGTTTTGTGATTGGTAGAAGCGGTTGAATACTTTGTCTATCTCTTCTTCGGGCAGTCCTGGCCCCGTATCCCGGATACAGATGAACAACTTCCTGCTCTTCCTGGCGGAAGGGGGTGGCATAGATGGTAATTTGTCCTCCTTTGGGGGTAAATTTCAAAGCATTTCCTATCAAATTGACAATCACTTTATGCATGGCATCCTCATCGTACATGATTTCACATGAAGGAAGGCGGAAACGACGTTCGATGGTTATTCCTCTTTCGGATGCATATGCGTCGAAAGGAACCAGCAGTTCATTGAGTAACTTGGCAAAGTTGCCCGGGTTGCGGACAATTTCCATTTTCCCTGATTCTACTTTGCGGAAGTCCATTAATTGGTTGACCAGTGAGAGCAGATATTTTGAGTTGCGCTCCACAAAATGTAATTGTTCAATGACTTGAGGATTGTAGCTTAGTTTCAATGCCCTTTCTATAGGTCCTACGATTAATGTCAACGGAGTACGGAATTCATGGGTGATATTGGTGAAGAAGGCGAGTTTGTCAACCGTCAATTCCTGTACTTTCTTTGACATTTGTATCAGTTGTCCTTTTTGTTTGGTTATTTTTTCGTTTTGCTGTTTCAATAGTTGGTTTTGACGATAGAGCTCGCTTGCCTGAGTGGAAAGTAGTTTTTTTTGTCCTTCCAGTTCACGGGTACGTTCCTCTACTTTGATGTGGAGCATTTCTTGTTGTTCTTTTAACGAACGAAGCCTCCATGATAATACCTTATATATAAGGAAAGATAGAAGAACCAATATGGACAGAATGAACCAGATGGTTTTATAGAAATAAGGTGATACGGCAATGTGGAGTTCTGCCATTTCTTCCAGCCATTGTTTGCCGTCGGGGGCATAACGCAGTTCGAAAGTATAGTTGCCGGGACGCAGGTTGGTATAGGCGGCTTGTCGCCTGTTGGCCGGCACTTTTATCCATTTGTCGTCAAATCCTTTCAAGCGGTAATAATAATTGGCGAATGTCGATGCATCATAATCCAGTGCGGCAAATTCAATATAGAGAGATTTGTCGCGTTCGTGTAACTGTAGGGTGCCGTTTGTGTACAATCGTTCTTCATTGGCCACACGAACATGGGTGAATGCCAGAGGAACAGCCTCCTTGGGATTTGTGTCTATGACCGGTTTGACTACAGACAGCCCTTTAGTACTTCCTACATACAAATCTCCATTGGCGGCACGGCATATTGCGTTCAATAGAACTGGTTGGATAATAGTCCGTCTTTCCGGGTATAGTTGAAGAAGCTGTTGTTGTTGTTAGGATTGAAGCGGGAGAGTCCGTTGGTGGTGGTAATCCAAAGATACCCTTCTTTATCTTCCGATATGCAGCGGACACTGTTGTTTATCAGTCCGTCTTCGGTGGTGAAGGAGCGGAAGGTATATTCTCCGTTTTCTGTTGGTGAGGATTTGTAGAAACCATATCCGTTGCTGCCTATCCATAGGGTTCCGTCTTTAGACTGGGTGATGTAGGTTACCCTTTCCTTCAACTTTGATTCCGGTTCGTCCAGCTTGATCCTCCAGAGTTGATAAATCAGTCTGGGGGCTTTCAAACTGCTTAGATCTATTCGGCAAAGTCCTTCTGTAAGTCCCAGCCACAGGTGGTTATCCTTATCTATATAGTATCCTGTACAGCCTTCAATTCCACCTAGGTTCATACCCTTGAATGGTTCGGTGAGCGTTTGTGTTTTCAAGTCGTAAACATAGATATTGGTACTGGTTCCCACCCAGATGGCATTATTCAAGTGGTCATAGCAGATACTTCCGGCCCATCCCCATGAGAAGTCTCCGTATTCGGGTATTTCTATGTGGTGGAATTGTTTGTTCTGCGGATTTTTCATGTCTATCCATCCTATGCCTCCTCCCCAGGTTCCTATCCAGAGCCTTCCATCGTTATCGCTGGTAAAACAACTGACGGTATTATGGCTTAGGTGGGCGGGTGCATCAGTGGTATAGTGTTCAAAAGTGTTGCTGCCGGGAGCCCGCCGGTTTAAACCTCCTTCTACGGTTCCTACCCATAAAACACCCGACGGGTCTTCATAAATGGCATTGACGGGATTTTGGGAAAGACTTCCGGGAATGGTGGGAATATGATAATAGTTTTGTACCAACAGCATCCGGCGGCTCATCTTGTTCAGCCCTCCCACTTCGGTTCCTACCCAGATAATGTCACCATCGGTCAGCAGACAGTTTACGAAGTCACAGTTCAATGTGTTTTGTACGATTTCTCCTTCTCCGGTATCTTTATTTATCCGCTCAAAATTGTCTGTCAACGCATTATAAAGGTTTATACCTTTTAGGGTGGCAACCAGCATGGTATGTTCTCCTGTTTCTGCTATGTCTGTGATAAAGTTTTGGGAAAGCGAGTTGTTGTCATTCGGATCGTACATATAATGCTTCATCAGTTCCGTATCCATATTGTATCGGAAAAGGCCTTGTGCGCTGCCAATCCAAATTTCATTTTCTTTCCGGCAGATTACTTGTATGGACACACCGGGTAATTGCAGGGCAGATGAAATGAATGTGGGTTCCTGTACTTCCATAGCCGATTCTTTGATGCGGTAGATACCGTCTTTGTAGTTTATCCAAAGATAGTCTTCCACCTCACAAATAGTCCGGACGGATTCTCCTGCCGGCACTTCGCATATTTTAATGATCTGTCTTATATTTCCTTGTTTGTCAAAGGTAATTTTGAATAAATTGTTTTCCGAACAAACCCAAATATTTCCCGCTTTGCTATGGAGAATGAGATGGGAGGGGCGGTTGCACAGTGAAATAAGTTTGTCTTTCGTATCAGCGACTTGTACAGTCTGCATGGTTTGTATATCCAATATGTCAATACCCATTTCACTGACAGCCCAAATACGCTTGAAGTTATCCTCACACAGTTTGTTTATGAAGTTGCTTCGTAGTTTGGTGTGGGTGCTTCCCATATTGAAGGCGGTAAATTCATAACCGTCATAACGGGCGATTCCTTCCCCACGGGTGGCAATCCATAAAAAGCCCTGGCTGTCTTTCAATATATCGTCCACGAAGTTGTGAGGCAGTCCTTCATCCATCGTAATAGCGGTGACGTTATAGCGTTCAGACCATTTTCCGGCGGTCTCTTCAGCTTGCATAGACAGGCTCGACAGAAAGATGAACAGAGCAAATAGCAAAGAATGTCTTTTCATAGTGTGTAGTTCATTAATGACGTAAGAATATACCATTATGGAAACAAAGATATACCTTTTCGTTTTTTTCCTTAAAAACAAACAAATCATTTTTATCCCTCTGCTGTACAAATGTCCACCCTTTAAGCGATATTGTCCACCTGGCGAGCTTTTTGGTTGCAGCTATATTTGCATTAATAATAATTAGTCAATGTGTCAATATGCCAATGTGCCAATTGGCTGCGCTATATGCCACATGGCCATTGATAAATTAGTACATTAGCAAATGGTCATATAATAAACAAAATACTATGAAACAGCAATTTTTTCCTCAAAGATTATTCATGGACATGAAGAGGTTAATAATAAATAGGTTGGTTGGTTTAGGCCTGTTGGTCGTAGGGGCATTGGTATCATGCAATGCACCTACGGCTTTCGTGCCTGTTCCTTCACCGAATCCTTGGGTGGATGATTATACCGCCCTTTCGTCTATGGAAAATTACAAGCAGTGGGGAACGTATAATGTACACGATCCGGCCTGTAAAAAAAAATAGGGGATACCTATTATATGTATTCCACTGATGCTATCTTTGCCGAGAACCGGAAAGAGGCGGAAGAGAAGAATGTACCGTTAGGTTTTTATCCAGGTACGCAAATCAAAAAGATCTGGTACATTGGGATTTTGTGGGATGGGCCTTTCCCGAAATACCTGCTCCGGCTATAGAATGGGTCCATAGTCAGGCGGAGGAAAAGAGGCGACTAACATTTGGGCTCCCTTCCTGATGCCTTATCAGGGTATTTATCGTTTGTATTATTGTGTATCGGCATTCGGCAGGAATACATCCTATATCGGTATGGCCGAGTCGGATTCTCCCGAAGGTCCCTGGATACAGAAAGGGTGTGTGGTCAAGACAGGGGAAGGGGATGCGATGAATGCCATAGACCCTTCTGTTATTGAGGACCCGGAAACCGGAAAGTGGTGGATGCATTATGGCTCTTATTTCGGCGGTCTGTACTGTGTGGAACTGAGTCCCGAAACAGGAATGACTATGCAGCCGGAGGATCATGGGCACTTGATAGCACGCCGGGCCAATTACCGGAAAGACAATCTGGAAGCGCCGGAAATCATGTATCAGCCGGAACTTGGCAAATATTATCTGTTTACATCCTACGATCCGCTGATGACTACCTATAATGTACGTGTCGCTTATTCCGATTTTCCCGAAGGGCCTTTTGTGGATTTCTATGGAGAGGATATAAAAGATACAACGAATAATGTTCCCATTTTGACAGCTCCTTACCGCTTCGAAAATCATCCGGGATGGGCGGGAACGGCTCATTGCGGTCTTATTGATGCCGGTGACGGCCGTTATTTTATGGCTCATCAGGGACGGCTCTCTCCTCAGAACCAGTTGATGGATCTGCATGTACGTGAAGTGTTCTTTACTGTAAACGGATGGCCTGTGGTTTCTCCCGAACGCTATGCAGGTACTGCTCCGCGCTCTTTCACTAAAGAAGATTTGGCAGGTGAGTGGGAAATTATCCGTCTTCAGGAGCCGCCTCTGGAACGTAGCTTGGAGGCCGGTCAGATATTGTGGGGCGAGGGAGACTTGCGAAATGGGGAGCAGGCATTGTCTGCCCGTGTCGTTTTGGAAGCAGATGGCAGTGTTGGAGATGCAACTTGGGATTTTAATGTTAAAAAACAACTTCTTGCTATAAAAACAGCCACAGAAGATATTAACAATTTGATTATCTTTGCCGGACACGATTGGGAAAATGAAACAGAAACCATTCTCTTTACCGGTCTGGATGCTCAAGGGCATTCTGTATGGGGAAAGAGAATTAACTAATAAAAATTAATAATATTACTATCATGAAATTACACCGAACTCTATTCACAGCATGGGTATTTGCTGCCGGAGTAGCGCTACATGCACAGAATGCGCACAACATGGTCGTGCAGACCAATAAACTTGGTGCGGAAATACAACCAACCATGTATGGTTTGTTTTTTGAGGACATTAATTATGGAGCCGACGGAGGATTGTATGCCGAACTGGTAAAGAACCGTTCATTCGAATTCCCGCAACGTTTTATGGGGTGGAATGTTTTCGGTAACGTGACCTTGATGGATGACGGGCCGTTTGAACGAAATCCGCATTATGTCCGTCTGGGTAATTCCGGGCACAGGGAAAAACATACAGGGATTGAAAACGAAGGTTTCTTCGGTATAGGTGTCAAGGAAGGAGCCGAGTACCGTTTTTCCGTATGGGCACGTGGTGAGAACCAGAAACTTCGCATTGAATTGATCAAGAATGATACGATGGAGGAACGTCAGGCTTTTGAGTCAAAAGAACTGACAGTGAACTCGAAGGATTGGAAACAATATGAGGTGATATTGAAATCGCCGAGAACGGAACCCAAGGCTCATCTCCGTATTTTCCTTGAAAGTGCGGGAACGGTGGATCTGGAACATGTTTCTCTTTTCCCTGTGGATACTTGGAAAGAACGTAAGAACGGGCTTCGCAAGGACTTGGTGCAGGCTTTATATGATATCAAACCCGGTGTTTTCCGTTTTCCCGGCGGCTGTATTGTGGAAGGTACGGATGAGGCTACCCGTTACGAATGGAAAAAAACAGTAGGTGCGGTAGAGAATCGTCCGTTGAATGAAAACCGCTGGCATTATACGTTCAAGCATCGTTTCTTCCCCGATTATTTCCAGACTTACGGACTGGGCTTCTTTGAGTATTTCCAGTTGTCGGAGGATATAGGCGCCGAACCGTTGCCTATTCTGAACTGCGGACTGGTATGCCAGTATCAGAATGACCCCGACCAGCAGGTCAGCTTGTCCAAACTTGATTCGTATATACAGGATGCATTGGATCTGATTGAATTTGCCAATGGTGATGTTACGACTACTTGGGGAAAAGTTCGTGCGGATATGGGACATCCTGCTCCCTTCAACTTGAAGTTCTTGGGTATTGGCAACGAACAATGGGGACCGGAATATCCGGAACGTCTGAAACAGTTTGTCGAGGTGCTTCGTAAGGCGCATCCCGAAATCAAGATTGTCGGCAGTTCGGGACCTCAGTCTGAAGGTAAAGACTTTGATTACTTATGGCCGGAAATGAAAAATCTGAAAGTGGATTTGGTGGATGAGCATTTCTATCGTCCCGAAAGCTGGTTCCTGGCACAAGGTAACCGTTATGACAATTACGACCGCAAAGGTCCGAAGGTCTTTGCCGGAGAATATGCTTGTCATGGAAAAGGCAAGAAATGGAACCATTTTAATGCTGCTTTAATGGAAGCTGCGTTCATGACCGGACTGGAACGCAATGCCGATGTGGTACACATGGCTACTTATGCGCCTTTGTTTGCTCATGTGGAAGGGTGGCAGTGGCGTCCGGATTTGATTTGGTTTGATAATCTGAATTCCGTCCGTACTTGCAGTTACTATGTACAACAGTTGTACAGTCATAATAAAGGCACGCATGTATTGCCGCTGACAATGGATAAAAAAGCTGTGAGCGGTCAGGAAGGACAGGATGGTCTGTTTGCCAGTGCCGTATGGGATAAGGATGAAAAGGCTTGTATCGTGAAAATTGCCAATACTTCGGATAAGGCACAACCGGTATCAGTGACTTTCAACGGATTGAAGAAGAGTGATAAACTTGTGGAAGGTAAATGCATCACGCTCCAGTCTGCCGATTTGGATAAAGATAACACGGTAGAGCATCCGAATGTCATCACTCCGAAAGAAAGTGATGTTACGATTGAGGGTAATGTACTGAATGTAGAGATGGCGCCCAAGACTTTCGTGCTATAAGTTTGTTAAGGCAAGTAATAAGTAAAAGATGAATCATTCCTTTAAATGCTAACACAGAGGTATAGAGAAACATAAAGCAGCCGAAGGGCTGCTTTATAATCCCAATTGCATCCGGAACTTTTAAAGGAAATGTATACCTGTCTCCCTTGGTTGTACCAAGGGAGTTTTTTTGATTATACGTATATTGTCATCTTGGATTGCTCACGGTATTTTGCTGTAAATCAGTAATGTACCGTGAAAATACATTCTAAATCCCCGAAACGGTTTGCCATTCTCCGCTGCCAAATTTGGTTTGACGGATATCGGTTGTTCTGATTCCTGTGTCATAGCTACGGTTGTTCATTGCAGGAGAGCGTCATAAGGCGTATTTTTGTTCGGGTGCGTTCATTGCTTCACTAAGGTGAAGAGGCAGCTTCGTTTAGGTGAACAGCCGCTTTCACACAAGTGGAATAACTGCTGCACCTGGGTGAAATATCAAATGGAGTGAGGTGAAGACACGATGAGAATAGGTTCTTCTGATGCCTACGAGCTACCGGGAGGTAACGAGGGGCTGATTTTACATTCTGTCCGAGAGAATCCCCGAAGCAGATGTATTTCGCCACCGGCATACCGATTGAGGAGAATTTGAAAGACTGTCGCACGGGAAGCTCTTGGTAATGAGTGAGTTATTGTGATGGAATGCTTTTATGTTTTATGTAAATGAGTCAAAAGTGATTTTTGTTGTCGTTATGTTGTATGGGCGGGCTCATGGGCCTGCCCATACGGTGGAACATTTGATGGTTATTTCGGATTTTTGAAATATCCTCTTATTGGATGAGTCCTGTTTACATCTTTATTCTCTTATTGCGTACTTGCCTCAGAATGGTCTGCAACTCAAATACTTTCTCAGGATACTTTTCTGCTACATTCTCTTGTTCGCTCACCTTTTCCATTTCATATAACTGGGGAACGTTCAGGTTTCCGGTTTCTATTTTTTCTGCTTTCATGAAAGTGGTCGGGTCATCATTCGGTTCAATGTATTTCCAGTCTTTGGTACGGACGGACAACGTGTGGTTCATGGATTGTTCCACAATCCAGGGGCGGTCTGTCTTGTCGGTTCCTATCAGATTCCCTAAACGGTCATAACTGTCCGGAGCGCTGCCTTTAGGTAATCTGGCGTTGATCAAAGCTCCTAAGGAGGCTAGCCAGTCAATCTGTGACATTAATAAGTCCGAGTCTCCTGTCTGTTTTATCTTCTGTGGCCAGCGGACAATGACCGGGACGGCTGTTCCACCCTCGAAAGCGCTGTATTTGTTTCCTCTCCACGGACCGGAAGGTGTATGTCCGTTCAACAGCTCTTCTGCCTTGTCCTTATATCCGTCGTCTACAACCGGACCATTGTCGCTGGATAGAATAATCAGCGTGTTTTCAGTTAGTCCAAGTTGGTCCAATGTTTCCATCAGCTGGCCTACCGTCCAGTCGAATTGGGCGATTGCGTCTCCGCGTAGTCCCATAGGATTCTTTCCACGGAAGCGGTCATGGGGAAAACGAGGAACGTGTACATCATTGGTTGCAAAATACATAAAGAAAGGCTCGTCTTTATGCTGTTTGATAAAGTCGATGGCATGAACGGTGTGATGGAATCGGCAATGTTCTCGTCTTTCCAAAGTGCTTTTCCGCCCCCTTTCATAAATCCGATGCGGCTGATGCCATTGACGATGGACATGTCATGTCCGTTGCTGGGATGTAGGTTATACAGTAATTCGGGATTATCTTTGCCGGTCGGTTCTCCCGGAAAGTTCTTGGTGTAACTCACTTCTATGGGATCGGACGGATCATAGTTGGCTACCTTGCCGTTTTCTATAAATACACAAGGTACACGGTCGGCTGTAGCGGCCATGATATAGTGATAGTCAAAGCCTAAGTCACCTAAAGCGGCTGGTAAAGGAGCATTCCAATCCTGTCCGCCTGTCTTGTCTCCCAGGCCCAGATGCCATTTGCCGATGGCGGCTGTAGCATATCCGGCACTTTTAAACATGTCTGCCATGGTGTATTGTTCGGGACGGATAATCATTTTTACATCTCCTGCGGCAATATCCGTGTCCGGTCTGCGCCATGCATATTCTCCTGTCAGCAAGGAGTAGCGGGATGGGGTGCTGGTAGCGGCTACGGTATGTGCATTAGTGAAACGAATGCCTTCCGATGCCAGTTTGTCAACATGGGGAGTTTCTACATTCTTGGCTCCGTAACATTTTAAATCTCCATATCCCAGGTCATCTGCCAGAATAACGATAACATTGGGCTTTTGGGGGGCCTGCGTACTGTTTTTTTGAACGGTTTCTGCTGTTGCAGAGTTACAGGCGGCTAATGAGGCAAGTAAGGATATGCCTGCATAATTTCTACTTTTCATCTCTATTTATTTAAGGTTTGATCCGGATACATGTCTATTTTCACTTTCCGGTTTCTCGACCTGAAGGTGAAGAACGACGGAAAGTTATCAAGAAAATCTTGAAGCAGCAAAAAAGAGGGCCGAAATATGATTTGAAAGTGTCTGGAATTAGATGATAATGCCCCCACCCAGTACTACATCATCCCTATAGAAAGCGGCTGCCTGTCCCGGAGCAATGGCTGTCAGCGGCTCGTGCAGTTGTACATGCAGGGTGTTATCCGGTTGCAGGGTTACTGTGCAGCGGTTGGCTTGTTTCCGATAGCGTATTTTGACGATGATGTCGTCCTTGTTTAGTAATAAAGCGGGATTGGTGATGCGCCATTCTTTCAGTCTCATTTCTGTTTTTTCCAGTGCTTTCAAGTCGCTCAGTATGACTTTGTTTTCTGCCGGAATGATTTCTTTGACAAAGACAGCCCGGTTAAGATCTATGCCCAATCCTCTCCGCTGGCCGATGGTATAGAAAGGATAACCTTTGTGCCGTGCGATAAAATTCCCCATTTCATCGAAGAATTTACCCGGTAGGATACTTCCTTCAGGTAATTCCTTATGTAGGAATGTGCGGTAGTCCATGGGGCAGAAGCAGACTCCCAGACTGTCCCGTTTATGGGCGGCTTTCAGAAAACCACGCTCTGCCGCGATTTCACGGACACGGGCTTTAGTCAGGTTGCCCATAGGGAGAAGCATACGTTGCAGGATTTCTTGTGGCAGCCCCCATAGGAAAAAGGATTGGTCTTTATCCGGGTCGGCACCGGTAGTGATGTGATAGCATCCATTGATGAAGCGCCGGCGTACATAATGTCCTGTAGCGAAGTGATAAATTCCCATTTCATCGGATATTTTCTTCAAAAGAGGCCATTTCAGGTAGTTGTTGCACAAGGTACAGGGAACCGGGGTATGACCTGCCATATATTCGTTGATGAAATAGTCAATGATGGTTTTCCGGAAGGTGTCACGAACATCGTATGTGAGATGGGGGATGTTCAGACGTTCACATAAAGCGCGGGCGTCCTCCAGATACTCTGTATCATTTTCTTTTTCATAAAAGCGGAAGGTGATGCCGGTTACTTCGTATCCTGCATCCTGCAATAGAAGGGCGGCTACGGAACTGTCTGTTCCTCCGCTCATGCCTAGTAGGACTTTATTATTGGATTCTGTTTCTCTCATCTTTATAGCAGTTTTGTGAGGATGGATGCCGGAATATCCATTTTGGAGAAGGCAAACAGTTTCTTTCCCAAATCTTTCAAAGAGGCTCCGATGTGATATACGTCGGATTGGTCTATAATAAGAAAACGGTCATGTGCCTGGCTATTAGCCCATTGGCGGAATTGGATTCCTCGTTTCGTATTTACACGGTATCCTACTGATATAATCACATCTAAATTATAATATTCTAAGTTACGGGTAATCTGTCTGTTGCCTTCTTGGCGAACTGTTCGGAAATTCCGAACGGTTGAACTTTGGATTAGTTCTTCTGATTTATAAATGTTCTTTAGATGCTCGCTTATATTGGCTTTGCTGGATTGGAATAGTTCTACTATTTGTGCCTGGGTCAGCCACACTGTTTCATCTTCAATGCGCACTTCCATCCTCACTGATTCATCCGGCTGGTAGAGTATGATTTCTCCTTGTTGTTCCATGTGTTCGATTTTGAGTACAAAGCTAGCAAATATAAATCAGACTGATCTTGTTTTCAGGTTATAATTGAAATGTAGGATGGGAAATGAAACTCCGATGACAATCTATATGATAGTGCCATCGGAGTTCTGACATACTCTTCTTATTAAGGAAGGAATGCTTGCTATGTTTTTATTTTACCGGCATCAATGTGAATCCCCAATGATATTCCTTATTGGCGGGTAGGGTATGTTCCGGCAGAGGGCGGTCTCCCCAGCTGTCATAACCGGCTATACCTTGTTGCTTCATATCAATACATACTTCCACAAAATTACGTGGGGTGATATCATTGACATGTGTCATGCGGCGTATTACATTTTTAGCTTTTTCCTCATTATGGTTAGCAACTTCTTCGGGAGTGAAGTTAGTCCACTGACGGGGACGGCTGATAGCTTCCGAGTCAAAGTCCTCTACGGAGTTGCGCAGGGCATTGAATCCGATAGTGCTGTCGGCACGTATTAACAATCCTTTTCCGCCTTTGCGGGTCAGTTCTACCCAACGGGTGTCGGTGCGGTGTCCGTTTTCTTGCGGACGGACATAGTTGTTGGTGTACATCTGGTCGGCTGTAGTGCGGTAGAGATCAACGAAGCTGCTTGCATTACGGTCGATGTAGTTTTCACCCGGTCCGCGTCCGAAGTATTCTACCTGGTTCATATCGGATGGCAAATGGAAACGTACACCGATACGTGGTACGTTCAGTTTGGAAGAGGCAAGGCGTTGAGCATCCTGTCCCGGTGTGAAAGTGGCCATTAAGGTAGCTTCTGATACTTCCGTGTCGGCAGCCTTCATATCGGTAGAAGTAAAGGTGATGCCTGCATGAACCACACCGTCGGGATAGATGGTATATTTCATGATGTACAGATTGCCTGCCGCCAGTAGGTAATTGACTGTTAATACGGTCTTGTTGCCGTCTGTTGTTGTGGTAACATCTGCTACATTGAAATTCTTGCTGGACTGTTTCCATATTTGCTCGCGCTTAGGCCCACCATTACCATAATCATTGTCCGTCGGTGCGCGCCAGAAGTTAGGCTGAATACCAAAACCTTCAGCGAAATATTCTGTACCGTTTACTTTGTATGAAGTCACGAGTCCGCTTCTCTTGTTGAAAACGAACTGCATACGTGGTGATAATACGGTGATGATGTCACCATCCGTGCTGACGGTAGTCTTGCCGCTTGCTTTATGTCCGGTCATAGCCAATGGTTCTATGGGCAGGCGGAATTGTTCGGAAGCAATATCGTGTCCTGCAGGAATCAAGGGCTCCGGTTCTGTGGTGGTAACTACAAAATCTACAAAATATTCTGTGCCGGCCTTGGGTTTCAATCCGTTGAGGTTGATGTTCAGTTCTTTGGAACCTTGCGGTTCGATATCTAATGATACTTTTCCGCCTTTGATTGTTTTTCCGTTTGCCTTTACGGTATAACTGATCATATACTTTTTCAAGTTGGTGAAGTAGAAACGGTTTTTTACCAGGAATTTGCCGGCAGCCGGGTCGATGGCTTCGAAACCTACATTCTGATGTGCATATTTCACTTCTGTCATGGCCGGATGCGGAGTGCGGTCCGGAGCTACGATTCCATTGCATAGGAAGTTTCCGTCGCTGGGTGCATTGGTTCCGTAATCACCTCCGTAGGCCCAGTAGGTACGTCCATTTTCGTCTGTTTCCAGAATACCTTGGTCTACCCAGTCCCAAATGTAACCGCCTTGCAGGTTCGGGTACTTGTAGATTGCTCTCCATTGTGCTGCCAGATTACCATTGGAATTGCCCATAGCGTGTGAATATTCGGATGGTGCGATGGGACGGTCGCTGCCTTTCTTGCCTATTTCTTCCAGCCAGGCGGCACTGGGGTATTGGGGTACATACATATCTGTGTTCCATTCCCAAAGGGCGCGTTCATAATTTACAGGACGGTTCATCCCTTTTACTTCGCGTTCTTTCAGCCATAAATAGGTCTGATAGAAATTATAACCGTTTCCGGCTTCGTTTCCTAATGACCAGATGGCTACAGAGGGATGGTTTTTGTTACGCTCGTACATATTAATGGTACGGTCCATGTGCGGCTTCAGCCATTCGGGATGGTTGCCCAATGTTCCGCCCCGGCTTAAGTTATAATACATACCGTGGCTTTCTATGTTGGCTTCATCATATACATAGATACCATATTCATCACACAATTCATAGAACTTGCGGTCTTGCGGATAGTGGCAGAGGCGCACGCTGTTGATGTTGTTCTGTTTCATCAGGGTGAAGTCCTTGCGCATCAGCTCTTCGGGAACATAATGTCCTGTTTCGGGATTATGTTCGTGTATGTTTACACCTTTCAGCTTGATGGGTTGGCCGTTGACGAACAAGCAAACGTATGGTTTGCCGTTTTCGGCTATCTGATCGGTTGGTTTGATCTCGAAACGGCGGAAACCTACCGTATAAGGAATGATTTCGCTTGTTTTTTCTCCGTCTTTCAGAGATATCAGTAACCGATACAGGTTAGGGTGTTCTGATGTCCAGGTCTTGACGTTGCTGAGGGCGGCTTCAAAGAGATGCTCTTCTGCCCGTCTGCTGTAACAGGACAGGGGGTGTTACCTTCTGCAACCACTTTCTTTGCGGCATCCAGCAATTCGTATGCTACGGTTACCTCTTTGTTGGCTGCTGTATGGTTGGTTACGTCCACATTCAGTTTGAAGATACCATTCTTATAAGTGTCGTCCAGTGTAGACACCACATTGAAATCTTTGATGTGGGTTTTGGGCTGTGAGAACAGGAATACATCACGTTCAATACCGCTCATGCGCCAGAAGTCCTGGCATTCCAGATAAGAACCGGTACTCCAGCGGAATATTTTGATGACCAGCGAGTTTTTGCCGGGTTTCAGGTAGTTGTTGATTAAGAATTCTGCCGGATTCTTGGAGTCTTCGCTGTATCCCACTTCCTGTCCGTTGACATACACGTATACACCGGATTTTGCTCCTTCCAAACGGAGGAATATGTCGCGTCCATCCCAATCGGCGGGAATTTCGATATCACGCTGATACACACCGACCGGATTGGTTTCGGGTAACTGCGGCGGTTGTGGATTTCTGGGTTTGAATTCGTATCCATGATTGGTGTAGATGGCCACTCCGTAGCCCTGTACTTCCCAGTTGCCGGGTACTTTAATCTCCTTCCAGGCTATGTTGGCATCCGGTTGCTCAATGTTGGCAGGCAGATCTTTGTATGCATCTGCATAATAAAAGTTCCATGTACCGTTTAGTAGTTTGTAATAAGGGCTGTTCTCATACTCGCCGGTCAGTGCCTGGGTCCGGTTGTCGTAAGTCATGAAAGCTGTGCGTGGATATTCCTTGTTGACGGCTACGGTCTGAATATCTTTCCAATAAGGTAGTTTTGTATCTTCCGCATGAAGAACTTGTGTTGAATATGCGCATACAGCAGCGCGATCAGGAATTTAAATAAGGTTGTCATTTTAGGTTTCATAGGTTCAAATAGAAAAATGAAGAAGAAAGGGCGCTAGTACCGGCGCCCCTTTCCTTAAGTCCTTTTATGTAAAATAGCAATTATTTAATTGCGTCTGCCAGTTCAGCACCTGGTTTGAACTTGGTTACTTTTTTAGCAGGAATAGTAATCGTTGCTTTTGTGGATGGGTTGATACCTGTTCTTGCACTTCTTTCAGCAACAGAGAATGTTCCGAATCCGATTAATGATACTTTGTCCCCTTCTTGGAGGGCCTTTGTTACAGTTGAAACGAAAGCTTCAACTGCTTTTTTTGCGTCGACTTTGCTCAAGCCGGCTTCAGCGGCGACTGCGCTGATAAGATCTGCCTTATTCATAACGAAAATGATTAATTATTAAATGTAACACAAAAGTTTTACCGAAATCAGTGACAAATATATGCTTTCAAAATTAGAAATCAAACAGATAGCCTAAAAAAGATGCTCCAAAAATCAAAAAAACGTAAGAGAACTCTTGTTTTCTGTTATATAACAGAATAAAATTGTAAATTTGCGCGCAATCAATGTTTTATAGACGAAGAATATTTATGAACAGTATACCTACAGTAACCAAGAATTTATTGATAATAAATGTGTTGTGTTTCTTTGGCGGCGTGGTAGCCATGAAGTATGGAATTGACTTGAACGACCTGCTGGGACTGCACTTTTTTATGGCATCTGATTTTAATCCTGCCCAGTTGATTACTTATATGTTTATGCATGGCGGTTTCCAGCATATCTTTTTTAACATGTTTGCTTTGTGGATGTTTGGCCGTACGCTTGAACAGGTCTGGGGACCGAAACGTTTCTTATCCTATTATATGGTATGTGGTATAGGTGCGGGACTGGTGCAGGAGCTGGTGCAATATATACAATATGTGACTGAATTATCGCAGTATGACAGTGTGAATACGGGGATTGCCGTGATCCCGATGGCGGAGTACTTGAATCTGATGACTACAGTTGGCGCTTCGGGAGCGATATATGGCATTTTGTTGGCATTCGGTATGCTGTTCCCCAATAGTCAGATGTTTGTATTCCCTATCCCATTTCCTGTCAAGGCTAAATATTTTGTGATGGGATATGCTGCTTTGGAGATATTTTTGGGCTTGGGTGCTTCGACCGATGGCGTTGCCCACTTTGCACACTTGGGAGGTATGATTTTTGGCTTTATATTGATAATGTATTGGAGAAAAAAGAATAACAATGGGCAGTTTTATTACTGATTTGAAAAATAGTTTCAACAAAGGGAACATATATATCCAGTTTATATATATTAATGTAGGGGTATTCATTGTAACTTCCTTATTGGGAATTTTATGGATGCTGTTCAACCGGAATGGAGCATTTGTGCTTCAATATTTGGAACTGCCGGCCTGGACGTTGCAGTTTGTCAAGCAGCCTTGGTCTTTGCTGACTTATATGTTCATGCACGCAGGTATTTTGCATTTGCTGTTTAATATGCTGTGGCTTTATTGGTTCGGGCAGATGTTTCTGTCTCTTTTCTCGGCAAAGCATTTCCGCGGGCTCTATCTGTTGGGAGGTATTTGTGGCGGTTTGTTGTATATGATCGCTTACAATGTTTTCCCTTATTTCAGTGATTCTTTGTATTATTCTTATTTGTTGGGAGCATCAGCTTCCGTACTTGCTATCGTTGTGGCCACTGCGGTACGTGCACCGGAATATAGAGTAAACTTTATGTTTATTGGGACTGTTAGGTTGAAGTATGTGGCTCTGTTTATGGTTGTGACCGATTTGCTGTTTATGACATCGGGCAATGCCGGTGGCCATATCGCTCATTTAGGAGGTGCTTTGGCCGGATGGTGGTTTGCTTCCGGATTGTCCCGCGGACATGATGCTACGTCATGGATAAACCGATGCTTGGATTGCTTCTCGGAAGGTCTTTCGTTTCGTCGTCAATCGAAAAGACCGAAGATGAAAGTTCATTATGGTGATAAGGCAAAAGATTACGATTATAATGCCCGTAAAAAACAGCAAAGCGAGGAGATAGACCGTATATTGGATAAATTAAAGAAATCCGGTTATAACAGTCTGACTACCGAAGAGAAGAAAAGCTTGTTTGATGCGAGCAAGAAGTGATATATGAAATATATTGGTCGTTTTTTGGGATGGATACTACTGGGCATAAACTTGTGTATGGTGGTATTGTTACTGGTATGTGCTTACAGCCCTTATATTGATCCTGTGGCTCATCCTGTATGGTCATGTGCCGGTTTGGCTTTTCCCGCTTTTTTGATTGTTAATCTTTTGTTTCTGGTCTTTCTGGTTGGTGATTTATCGTAAATATGCGTTGCTTTCATTTTTAGGCCTGGTATGTTCCATTGGTGCTATCCGTACTTATTTCCCAGTCAATGTATTTGTATCTGATGTACCGGAAGGGGCAATCAAATTCTTATCCTACAATACGATGGCCTTTGAAAAGAACCGTGCGAACACCAAGGATAATCCGAATCCTGTGCTGGAATATTTAAGAAACAGCAATGCGGATATAATCTGCCTGCAGGAATATATTGTAGGCGGACGCTTAACCAAGAAAGAGGTGGATTATGCTTTAAGAGATTATCCTTATAAAAATTATCATAAGATATCGGGGGCCAACGGTTTGGGTTGTTATTCCCGTTTTCCTATTTTGTCGGCACATCCGGTGAAATATGCCAGCCTTAACAATGGTTCCATTGCTTATAAAATCAAAGTGAATGGTGATACCTTGCTGGTTGTTAATAATCATCTGGAATCCAATAAGCTGACTGAGAAGGATAAAGAAGTCTATCGCGAAATGATGAAGGACCCTGATAAGCAAGGTATCGCAAGGGTCTCGTTTGCTGATCAGAAAACTGGCGGAAGCATCGGCTATACGTGCCGTTCAGGCTGATTCCATAGCTCGTTTGGTGGCCGGTTACAAAGGGGGAGGCATAATTGTATGCGGTGACTTCAATGATTCTCCTATATCATACACTCACAGGGTGGTAGGAGAAGGGCTGAATGATGCTTTTGTGGAGTCGGGAAACGGCTTTGGCATATCTTATAATCAAAATCATTTTTATTTCAGAATAGACAATATTTTATTGAGCAAGAATTTAAAATCTTACCGTTGTACGGTGGATAATACGATAAAGAGTTCGGATCATTACCCCATTTGGTGTTATGTGGCGGAGAAGTGATTTTACATACCTTTAATTGACAGATTATGAAAAGACTATTATTTACGTTAGCGACGTGTTGCGTAATGTGTGCATGTGAACAGAAAACAGAAATGAATCCGTTCTTTACGGAATTCCAGACCGAGTACGGTGCTCCCGATTTTACTAAGATCAGACTGGAGCATTATGAACCTGCTTTCTTGAAAGGAATAGAGGAGCAGAATGCGGAAATTAAGGCAATAGTTGATAATCCCGAGGAACCTACTTTTGAAAATACCATTGTGGCGCTGGATAAAAGTGGCGGGATTCTGGCGAGAGTAAGTGGGGTGTTTTTTGCATTGACCGAAGCGGATACAAATGATTCGTTGACGGCCTTGAATGAAAAGATGGCTCCTGTACTTTCAGAACATAGTGATAATATTTATTTGAATCAGGATTTGTATAAACGGGTGGCTGATGTGCATCAACAGGAACAGGAAGGTAAGATAACTCTTACGACTGAGCAACACCGGCTGTTGGACAAGTATTATAAAGCTTTTGTCCGTTCGGGTGCCGGACTGGATGCCGGAAAACAATCCCGTTTGAGGGAGATCAATAAAGAATTGTCGACTTTGGGGATTGCTTTCGACAATCATATCTTAAATGAGAATAACGCTTATCAGTTGGTTATCGAGAATGAGGCTGATTTGGCCGGGTTACCCGAATGGGTGAAAGCGGGGGCCGCAGAGGAAGCGAAAGCTGCTGGAAAAGAAGGGAAATGGCTATTCACTTTGCAAAACTCCAGTCGCTTGCCTTTTTTGCAATATGCTGAAAACCGTGAGCTAAGAAAAAATATTTATGAAGCTTATATCAACCGGGGGAATCATGATGATGCGAATGACAATAAAGAGATATTGGGAAAGATCATGGCATTGCGTTTGGAACAGGCAAAATTATTAGGATTCGATTGTTATTCCAATTTTGTACTGGATGAGAACATGGCTAAGAATTCGCAGACAGTCATGGATTTCTTGAACAACCTGTGGGGATACTCACTGGAAAATGCAAAGAAAGAGGCCGCCGAGTTGCAGAAAATAATGGATAAGGAAGGTAAGGGAGAGAAGCTGGCTGCATGGGACTGGTGGTATTATGCCGAAAAATTGCGTCAGGAAAAGTATGATTTGAATGAAGATGAAATCAAGCCCTATTTCAGTTTGGAAGATGTGCGTAGCGGATTGTATACCGTGGCCAACAACTGTATGGCATTACATTGACTGAACTGAATGATGTGCCCGTATATGAGCCGGATGTGAAAGTGTATGAAGTAAAGGATGCCGATGGCTCATTTTTGGGATTGTTCTATGCGGATTACTTTCCACGCGCAGGTAAGCGTGGTGGCGCATGGATGAGTAATTTTCGTGAACAGGCCGGTGAAGTACGTCCTTTAATTTATAATGTGGCAAGTTTTACTAAACCTGCAGGAAATATGCCTTCTTTACTGACTTTGGATGAGGTGGAAACCATGTTTCATGAGTTTGGACATGCATTGCACGGTATGCTGACCAAGTGTAACTACAAAGGAGTGTCCGGTACCAGTGTGGCGCAGGATTTTGTAGAACTTCCTTCACAGATTATGGAACACTGGGCTGTAGAACCTGAAGTGCTGAAACTCTATGCCAAGCATTATGAAACAAGAGAAGTGATTCCCGGATGAGCTGATTACGAAAATCCAAAATCAGGGTACTTTTAATCAAGGTTTTATGACTACGGAATTATTGGCAGCCGCTTTGCTTGATATGGAACTGCATAACCTGACTGATACAGACAACCTGAATGTCGTTGCTTTTGAAAAAGAAACAATGGACAAGCTGGGGCTGATTCCTGAAATAGCTCCTCGGTATCGCGCCACTTATTTTAGTCATATTATAGGTGGATATGCTGCTGGGTATTACAGCTATCTATGGGCAGAAGTTCTTGACACGGATGCTTTTGAAGCGTTTAAAGAACATGGAGTGTTCGATAATACCGCAGACTCTTTCCGTAAAAATATTCTAGAGAAAGGTGGAACGGAAGATCCTATGACCCTTTACAGAGGTTTTCGTGGGGCTGATCCCAGCTTGGAACCCTTGCTTAAAAACAGGGGTTTGAAATAAAATAGACTGTGAGATAGAATAATTTAGGCTGCAAAAAATGCTTTTGCAGCCTTTTTTCTCTTTTGGAATCTAAATATTTGTGTTTGATACCGTGGGAATGTGAAAAAAAAACTATATTTGCAACCTTGTATAAACTAAGAATTAATCAAAAAGTAAAAATAATAAATTTCAAAGTAACATGCAAAACAAAGGATTTGTAAAGGTTTTTGCGGTATTACTCACCCTTGTATGTGTGTTTTATCTTTCTTTCTCTTTTGTGACCCGCTATCACATGGACAAAGCGGCACAAGACCCGAAAGGTGAAGCACATTACCTTGATTCTATGCAGAATGAAAAAGTTTATTTGGGTAGTTATACGCTGAAACAGTGTCGCGAGATGGAGATTGGTCTGGGTCTGGACCTGAAAGGTGGTATGAACGTTATCCTTGAAGTTTCTGTACCGGATGTAGTGAAGGCTTTGGCTGACAACAAGACTGATGAAGCTTTTAACAAAGCGGTTGCAGAAGCATCAAAACAATCTATCACTAGTCAGGATGACTTTATCACTCTTTTTGTAAAAGAGTATAAGAAACAAGCTCCCAATGGCAAATTGGCTGAATTATTTGCTACTCAGCAGTTGAAAGACAAAGTAACCACCCGCAGTTCCGACAGTGAAGTTGAAAAAGTATTGCGCGAAGAGGTAAAGGCTGCTATCGACAACTCTTATAATGTATTACGTACACGTATTGACCGCTTTGGTGTGGCACAGCCTAACATTCAGGCGTTGGAAGGAAAGATGGGCCGTATCATGGTGGAACTGCCGGGTATCAAAGAACCGGAACGTGTCAGAAAACTGTTGCAGGGATCTGCTAACTTGGAATTCTGGGAAACTTTCGACGCAAAAGAAATAGTTCCTTATCTTTCTTCTGTAGATAACAGACTGCGTGATATTCTTGCCGTTGAAAGTGGTGCTGCTTCTGCTGATTCTGTAGCTACTGATACTGTTGCTGTTGCACAGGCTTCTGCAATTTCTGCTGCCGACAGTCTTGCAGCCGCATTGAAAGGCGAAACGGCAAGTAACTCTGCCGCAATGGAGCAGATGAAGAAAGAACATCCGTTGGCTTCTGTTCTTCAATTAAATCCGAATGGTTACGGGGCGGTGGTAGGTTATGCCGATTATAAAGATACTGCTCAGGTAAACCAGTACCTTGCTATGAAAGAAGTGAAAGAAATGTTGCCGAAAGATCTTCGTTTGAAATGGGGTGTAAAGGCTGCTGACTTTGACAAGCAGGGACGTATCTTTGAATTGTATGCTATCAAGTCTACTGAACGTAACGGACGTGCTCCGTTGGAAGGTGATGTGATCACTGATGCTAAAGATGAATATGACCAGTTCAACAAGCCTTGTGTCAGTATGTCTATGAACACTGACGGCGCACGCCGCTGGGCTGTTCTGACAAAGAACAATGTAGGCAAGGCTATCGCTATCGTACTGGATGGTTACGTATACAGCGCTCCGAATGTAAACGGTGAAATTACGGGGGGACACTCTCAGATTACCGGTAACTTTACCTCCCGGAGGTGACAAAAGACTTGGCTAACGTATTGAAGTCTGGTAAGATGCCTGCTCCTGCACGTATCGTTCAGGAGGATATTGTTGGTCCGTCATTGGGTCAGGAATCTATCAATCAAGGTATTATTTCATTTGTTGTTGCGTTGATTCTGTTGATGATCTATATGTGCGCTATGTACGGATTGATTCCGGGTATGGTTGCCAACTGCGCATTGGTTGTTAACTTCTTCTTCACATTAGGAATCCTTACCTCGTTCCAAGCTGCACTGACCATGTCTGGTATTGCCGGTATGGTGTTGTCATTGGGTATGGCTGTAGATGCTAACGTGTTGATTTATGAACGTACAAAAGAAGAATTGAGAGCCGGTAAAACTGTTAAGGCTGCTTTAGCAGACGGTTATTCTAACGCATTCTCTGCTATTTTTGACTCAAACTTGACATCAATTATCACTGGTATCATTCTGTTCTATTTCGGTACGGGTCCGATTCGTGGTTTTGCCACTACGTTGATTATCGGTATCCTCTGCTCATTCTTTACAGCAGTATTCTTGACCCGTATTGTTTATGAGCACTTCATGAATAAAGACAAGTGGCTGAACTTGACATTCACTACAGGGATCTCCAAGAATCTGATGCAGAACGTGAATTACAACTTTATGGGAATGATGAAACGTTCATTCACGGTATTCGGAGCGATTATCGTTATCTGTATCATTTCATTCTTTATCCGTGGTTTGGCGCAGAGTATTGACTTTACCGGTGGACGTAACTTCGTAGTTCAGTTTGAACAGCAGGTTGAACCTGAAACAGTGCGTGACCTGTTGAAGAAGAAAATCACAGAAGATAATGTACAGGCTATTGCTTTGGGTACAGACAAGAAGACAATCCGTATTACAACCAATTACCGTATTAATGAAGATTCTCCTACTATCGACTCTGAAATTGAAGAGTTCTTGTATCAGTCTTTGAAAGATGGTAACTTGCTGGGCGAAGGCACTACATTGGAAATCTTTATTGACCGTGATAATCGTGTCGGTGGTTCTATCATCAGTTCTCAGAAAGTAGGTCCTAGTATCGCTGATGATATCAAGACTTCGGCTGTCTGGTCTGTATTGTTTGCATTGGTGGCTATCGGTTTGTATATCTTGCTGCGTTTCCGCAATGTAGCTTATAGTGTGGGTGCGACTGTTGCATTGGCTGTCGATACTATTTTGATCATCGGTGCATACTCGTTATGTTATGGATGGGTTCCGTTCTCATTGGAAATTGACCAGACTTTTATTGGCGCTATTTTGACCGCTATCGGTTATTCTATCAATGACAAGGTGGTTATCTTTGACCGTATCCGTGAGTTCTTCGGTCTGTATCCGAAACGTAACCGTATGCAGTTGTTTAATGATTCATTGAATACTACTTTGGCTCGTACCATCAATACTTCATTAAGTACATTGATCGTATTGTTGTGTATCTTCGTGCTGGGTGGTGACAGTATCCGCAGCTTCGCCTTTGCAATGATTTTGGGCGTTGTGATCGGTACATTGTCTTCTATCTTCATTGCTGCTCCTATCGCTTACCTGACTATGGGTAACAAGATGCCGGAAGAAACAAAGGCATAAGAAGGTTTCTTTTAAGAAATAAATAAAAAGAGGAGGATGCTCATTCATGAGCATCCTCCTCTTTTTATAATGGTCGATTGGAATTGGTTTGTGGAAAAAGGGTAGATGAATCTTCTGTGGCTTCAAAAATTAACTTAAGTACATTGGGTAAGTAACTTAGCTTACTTGGCATTTCAACTTAACTTGCTTGTCCCATGAAGTTAACTTGCTTTTTTACGCTGTATCTTGCAGATCAATTCTGTTTGGCTATAATCGTGAAAATAGTTATCTGACTACTCTTCCTGAAGTGTTTCCTTGCATTAACTCTTCCACTTCTTCTACTGTTACTTGATTGAAATCTCCATATATGGTATTTTTCAATGCAGATGCGGCAAGGGCGAATTCCAATGTTTTTTGGTCATTGTCGGGGTAGGTCAGCAAACCATAAATCATGCCGCCTACAAATGCATCTCCTGCACCCACACGGTCTACTTCATGGACAATATCGTAAATGCCGGTATGCCTTAATGTTCCTTTAGAATAAAGTATGGCTGCCAGCAGATTGTGATTGGAAGTGATGGTATTACGCAACTCCAGAAACATTTTCTGGCATCGGGGAGCTTGTTCTGATACTTTTTGACCGAATACTTTGAAACCGGACAAATCTAATGGATATGAGGTGTCTACAGCTTTAAAACCTACCGGGGGAATGCCGAAAATTTCTTTGTATTCGGGTTCTGCACCAAAAATGACATCACTATATTGAACAAGGGGGAGCATTACCTCTGATGCGGATTTACCGTAATTCCATAATTTTTTGCGGAAATTTAAGTCGCATGAGATTGTTAATCCCAGGCGGTCTGCTGTTTGCAGTGCTTCCAGGCAGGCATCTGCTCCTTCCTGTGACAGGGACGCTGCTATACCCGACCAGTGGAACCAGCCTGCATCGGAAAGAATCTTTTCCCAGTCTATCATGCCGGGACGTAAAGTGGCAAAGGAAGAGCCTTCACGGTCATATACTACATTGGAGTTACGAAATGCTGCACCGCTTTCCAGAAAGTATAATCCCATGCGTTTCCCACCATAAATAATGCCGTCTGTACCTAATCCGTAAGCTTGGAGTGAGTTTACGCAGGCTTGTGCCATTGCATTCTCGGGAAGTCTGGTAACGAATTCTGTGGGGATGCCGAAGTTGACCAGTGATATGGCTACATTCGCTTCACTTCCTCCATAAGTAGCAATAAACTCGTTTGTTTGGGAAAAGCGCTGGAATTGGGGGCGGTCAGCCTTAGCATTACTTCTCCGAATGTAACGACTTTCTTGTTCTGGGTAATAGCTCTTGTATTCATAGTATGTTTTTAATCAGTATGTTAATTTGCACGAAGATACGATCAAAATTTTATATAAGTGCAAGAAATGTATAAAAATAGCCTTCTCTATCTTTTCCATATAGAATAGAGAAGGCTATTTTATTTATTCAATATTAGTGGTTTATTTATTGAATCGTATTTTTAGTTTGGCAAGCATATCCTGTGTCATGCTGTCTAGATCATATTCCGGTTTCCATCCCCATTCCTCACGGGCACAAGTGTCGTCCAGTGAGTTCGGCCATGATTCGGCGATAGCTTGACGTAGCGGATCTACTTTGTACTCCATATGGAAGTCGGGCATATACTTCTTTATATTGTTACAAATAATTTCCGGATCAAAACTCATTGAAGCAATGTTGAACGAATTGCGATGAATTAGTTTATCGGGATTCGCCTCCATGATTTCAATGGCTGCACGTAAACCGTCAGGCATATACATCATATCCATGAATGTACCGGCTGCAATAGGACATTCAAATTTTTCACCTTTTACAGCCGAATAATAGATGTCTACAGCATAATCGGTAGTCCCGCCACCCGGAGGTGTGACATACGAAATTAATCCGGGGAAACGAACGGAGCGGGTATCTACGCCAAAACGGATATGGTAATAATCGCTCAGTAATTCTCCTGATACTTTTGTAACGCCATACATGGTACGCGGATTACGGATAGTGTCTTGCGGGGTCTTGTCTTTAGGGGTGTTGTTGCCGAAGACACCGATAGAACTTGGGGTAAATACGGCGCAACCCATTTCGCGTGCTACTTCCAATACGTTGAACAGGCCTCCCATGCCTATTTTCCATGCTAGTTGAGGTTTGGCTTCTGCTACAGCCGATAGTAAGGCTGCCAGGTTGTAAATAGTGTCGATGTTGTACTTTGATACAGTTTCGGCAATTTGTTGTTCGTTGGTGATATCTACGATGGCAGAAGGGCCTGATTCTTTTAATTCCCCTTTAGGCTCGGCACCGGGAATATATCCGGCTACGATATTACCATTGTAAATACTTCTCAATTTCATGGTTAGTTCCGAACCGATCTGACCGGTGGAGCCGATAATTAATACATTTTTCATAGTTTGCTATTTGCTTTAAGTTTTCTTTTGGAAGCAAAGATAGATAGAAAACTGCATATTTTATCAAAATTTTCTCTATAATTTAATCGGATATCAAAAAAAAATAAGAACTTTGTCAAGCCAGACTGATTTTTAAACTTAAACTATATACTTAATAAAAAAACAAAGCTATGTATGGTAAAATGAAGGAGTTCCTTGCGAAGGAACTGGCTGATATTAAGGCAGCCGGATTGTATAAAAATGAACGTATAATTACCACACCTCAGCGTGCGGACATCAAGGTGAATGACGGAGAAGATGTGTTGAACTTTTGTGCCAACAATTATTTAGGTTTGTCAGATAATCAACGCTTGATCAATGCTGCCAAAGAGGCGATGGACACACATGGCTTCGGTATGTCTTCCGTACGCTTTATCTGTGGAACTCAGGATTTGCACAAACAGCTGGAAGCTGCCATTTCTGATTATTTTAAAACAGAAGATACTATACTTTATGCAGCTTGTTTTGATGCTAACGGTGGTTTGTTCGAACCGCTGTTTACAGAAGAAGACGCTATTATTTCAGATGCGTTGAATCATGCATCTATTATAGATGGTGTACGCTTGTGTAAGGCAAAACGCTATCGTTATGCCAATGCTGATATGGCTGACCTGGAACGTTGTTTGCAGGAAGCGCAGGCACAGCGTCATCGTATTATTGCTACAGATGGTGTATTCTCGATGGATGGTAATGTGGCTCCATTGGATAAGATTTGTGAACTGGCGGAAAAGTATGACGCGTTGGTTATGGTGGATGAATCTCATTCGGCCGGTGTAGTAGGTCCTACAGGGCATGGCGTGGCAGAACAGTTTAATGCATACGGGCGTGTGGATATCTTTACTGGTACATTAGGTAAAGCATTTGGTGGGGCAATGGGAGGATTTACCACCGGTAAGAAAGAAATTATTGATATGTTGCGCCAGCGTTCCCGTCCTTATTTATTCTCTAATTCTGTAGCTCCTGCCATTATCGGTGCTAGTCTGGAAATGTTTAAGATATTGAAAGAAAGTGATGCTTTGCATACTAAGCTGATGGATAATGTGAATTATTTCCGTGACAGGATGCTGGCTGCCGGTTTTGACATCAAACCAACTCAGAGCGCGATTTGTGCTGTGATGCTTATGATGCGAAACTGTCTCAGGATTTTGCCGCCAAGATGCAGAAAGAGGGCATATATGTAACCGGTTTCTATTATCCGGTTGTTCCGAAAGGACAGGCACGTATCCGTGTCCAGTTGTCTGCCGGGCATGAAAAGGCACATTTGGATAAGGCAATTGCTGCATTTATTAAAGTGGGCAAAGAACTTGGGGTGATTAAATAAGCAGATTTGAAAGCTATCCAGTAAAATAAGAGCAGTAAACGGTTGTATAACAATTGTTTACTGCTCTTTGTAGCCCCGAGGGGAATCGAACCCCTATCTAAAGTTTAGGAAACTTCTATTCTATCCGTTGAACTACAAGGCCCCTTTATGGGTACAAAGGTACTTCTTTTTGTTAAAATGGCAATATGAAAGATTGAAAAATGTCTTAAGTGGGAAGAAAATAATCCTTTCTTTGTTGTTTTGTTGTTTTTTGTCTGTTTTTTATAATCTAATAATGTTGTTATTCTGCTATAAACTTTCATGTTGTTCATAAAACATGGATAAAAATAATAAATTGTAAAAATGAATCGTTTTTGATGCTGTCATAATGATAGGAATTTATGCTTTTAAACAGGTAATTATCTCTGCTTTTTCTTAGCTTGGAAACAAATAAACCTTTAATTTTGTACATTTTGATATTCAAACGTAGTTTGATAGCGGAATATTTTGTCCTTTGACAGAACTTTCCGAACTTTGCAAACAGTGAAATTTTGTAACCCTAAATAATAAGTTATGGCAGATGAAATGATAGTCAAGGAGTTGGACCAAGTGGTGGTCCGTTTCTCAGGCGACTCAGGCGATGGTATGCAGCTGGCCGGAAATATCTTTTCTAATATTTCGGCTACAGTGGGAAATGATATCAGTACATTCCCCGATTACCCGGCGGATATACGTGCCCCGCAAGGTTCGTTGACCGGTGTGTCAGGTTTCCAGGTGCATATCGGTGCGGGTAAAGTTTTTACCCCTGGTGACAAATGCGACGTGCTGGTCGCAATGAATGCCGCTGCATTGAAAACACAATACAAATTTGCGAAGTCCACAGCTTGTATCATTATTGATACAGATTGTTTTCAGAAATCAGATCTGGACAAGGCGGCTTTCAAAACAGACAATCCGATTGAAGAAATGGGTATTAAGCAGGATGTAATTGCTGCTCCTATTTCGCAGATGGTGAAAGATTGTCTGGCAGATACAGGCATGGACAACAAGTCAATGTTGAAATGTCGTAATATGTTTGCTTTGGGATTGGTCTGCTGGTTGTTTAATCGTGACCTGGCGGTTGCTGAAAATTTCTTGCGCGAGAAATTTGCAAAGAAGCCGCAAATAGCTGAAGCGAATATTAAAGTGATACACGCCGGATATGATTATGGTCACAATACGCATGCGTCTGTGGATCATACTTATAAGGTGGAAACTAAGTCTAAAGTACCTGGAAAGTACATGGATATCAGCGGAAACAAGGCTACGGCTTATGGCTTAATTGCTGCTGCCGAGAAAGCAGGTCTGCGTTTGTTCCTGGGATCTTATCCCATTACTCCGGCAACAGATATCTTGCATGAACTTTCTAAACATAAATCATTGGGAGTGACTACGGTTCAATGTGAAGATGAAATTTCAGGTTGCGCTACGGCTATCGGTGCCTCGTTTGCAGGTGCGTTGGCAGCTACTTCTACTTCGGGACCGGGTGTTTGTCTGAAATCAGAGGCTATGAATCTGGCTGTTATTACAGAATTACCATTGGTGGTTATTAATGTACAGCGCGGCGGTCCTTCTACTGGTTTGCCTACTAAGTCTGAGCAAACAGATTTATTGCAGGCTTTGTTTGGCCGTAACGGTGAATCTCCTATGCCGGTCATTGCCGCAGCTTCTCCAACTCATTGTTTTGATGCTGCTTATGATGCTTGTAAGATTGCCTTGGAACACATGACCCCGGTGGTGTTGCTGACTGATGGTTTTGTAGCAAATGGTTCCGGTGCATGGAAGTTGCCTGATCTGGCGAACTATCCGGCTATTAACCCACCCTATGTTACTCCGGAAATGAAGGATAATTATACTCCTTACAAGCGTAACGCCGAAACAGGTGTCCGTTATTGGGCATTGCCGGGACAGGAAGGTTATATGCATATTTTGGGAGGCTTGGAAAAAGACAGTGATACAGGTGCTATTTCTACCGAGCCTGAAAACCATAATTTGATGTGCCGTTTGCGTGCCGAGAAGGTTGCTAAAATTCCAGTGCCTGATGTTAAGGTGCAAGGCTGCGTAGAGGATGCAGATTTGCTGATAGTAGGTTTCGGTGGAACTTACGGTCATTTATATTCAGCAATGGAGGAAATGAACCATGCGGGCAAGAAGGTTGCTTTGGCACATTTTGTTCATTTGAACCCGCTGCCTCACAATACGGCAGAAGTGCTGAAGAAATATAAGAAGGTAGTCGTGGCTGAGCAGAATCTTGGTCAGTTTGCCGGATATCTCCGTATGAAAGTGGACGGATTTGTTCCTTATCAGTTTAATGAGGTAAAAGGCCAGCCGTTCGTAGTCAGCGAGTTAGTTGATGCTTTCACTGAGATTTTAAATAAATAATAACCGTAAAGAAAGTAAAGACTATGAACGAATATACAGCAAAAGATTTCAAAAAGGGACAACCTCGCTGGTGTCCGGGTTGCGGTGACCATTTTTTCTTGGCTTCGCTGCACAAAGCGATGGCTGAATTGGGAGTGGCTCCTCATGATACTGCCGTTATTTCGGGTATCGGATGTTCCAGCCGTCTGCCTTATTACATGAATACATATGCCATGCAGACTGTGCACGGTCGTGCGGCTGCTATTTCTACAGGCTGCAAGGTGGCTAATCCGAAGATTACTGTCTGGCAGATTTCAGGGGATGGTGATGGGCTGGCTATTGGTGGAAATCATTTTATACACGCCGTTCGTCGTAATATCGACTTGAATATGATTTTGTTGAACAACCGTATATATGGTTTGACCAAAGGACAGTATTCTCCGACCTCTCCCCGTGGATTTGTTAGCAAATCATCTCCTTACGGCACTGTAGAAGATCCGTTTCATCCGGCTGAATTATGTTTTGGTGCGCGTGGGCGTTTCTTTGCCCGTGCGGTAGCTACGGATGGTCCTGGTACAGTGGAGATTCTGAAAGCTGCTGCCAATCATAAAGGTGCGGCTGTATGTGAAATTCTTCAGAACTGCGTCATTTTTAATGATGGAACACACGAATCAGTATATACGAAAGAAGGTCGTTCAAAGAATGCCATTTATTTGGAACACGGTAAACCGATGTTGTTTGGGGTAGATAAAGAATACGGGCTGATGCAGGAAGGTTTCGGGCTGAAAGTGGTAAAGATTGGCGAGAATGGTGTGACGGAAAAAGACATTTTAGTGCACGATGCTCATTGTATGGATAATACTTTGCAGTTGAAACTGGCATTGATGGAAGGACCGGATTTTCCGGTTGCATTAGGGGTGATCCGTGATGTGGAAGCGCCTACTTATGATGACGCCGTTAATGCACAGATTGAAGAAGTGGCCGCAAAGAAAAAATATCATAATTTCCAGGAATTACTGATGACAAATGATATTTGGGAAGTGAAATAATATTTTCATTTTCCCTGTAGGAACCGGATCTACAGAGTTGTTCTAAAAATTAAATGGTTAGTAATAGGCAGTGAATAATTGCCGGTTACTAACCATTTAATTTAGAATTTTAGTGTGTAAGAGAACACACCTGAAACTGTCCTTATAGTTTGAGCTTTAGAGTTTCTCGCCGAATGATAAATCACCGGCATCCCCTAACCCCGGAACAATGTATTTGTGTTCGTCCAAAACCGGGTCGATGGCGGCACACCATAATGTGACATCATCACCGGGAAAAAGTTCTGCCATATGCGCTACTCCTTGTTGGCTGGCAATGACACAGGCCATCTGCAATTTAGCTGGTTTGCCTTTGGTAAGGAACGCTTTCCAGGCAAGTTCCATGCTTTCGCCGGTGGCAAGCATGGGATCAACGAGAAGCAAGGTTCTGTCATTCAATGAAGGAGCGGCAATGTATTCGATGTGTACATCTACAATACGGTGTTCATCATCCTTGTAGAAACGGAATGCGGAAACGAAAGCGTTATCGGCATGGTCGAACATATTCAGAAAACCGGTGTGCAGCGGCAGTCCGGCACGGAATACCGTTGCGATCACTATTTTGTCATCGTGTGTGCTGGCCGTGGCAGTTCCCAAGGGTGTCTGTACTTGCTTTACGGAATAGGTTAGTGCTTTACTCATCTCGTATGCCATGATTTCTCCTATTCTTTCGATATTTCTGCGGAAGCGCATACGGTCGTTCTGAACATGTACATCACGCAATTCCGCTACATATTGGTTTAGGAGAGAATTGCCTTCACTGAGATTGATGATTTTCATATCTATGCTTTTGTTATATTGTTGACTTTGACCTGCAAAGAAACAAATAATTTCTAGATTTGTAAAGTACGAATTGCATTTTTGTTACACAAATATAAATATTTGATTATTACGGAAATTTTTCTCTAATAACTTCTTTTTTTTAAAATAAAGCACTAATTTTGTAGCGCCTTAGACAAGGGGGTGTTGAAAAACATCTTCTTTCAAAATAGAGAGTAAAAACAACATTATACAATTAACCAATTTAAATCATTAAAAAATGGCAAATTTAGATTTAAGCAAGTACGGTATTACCGACGTGAAGGAAGTTCTCCACAATCCTTCTTATGATGTGCTTTTCGCTGAAGAAACTAAACCGGGATTGGAAGGTTTCGAAAAAGGACAGGTTACTGAACTGGGTGCTGTAAACGTAATGACTGGTGTTTACACAGGTCGTTCTCCTAAAGATAAATTCTTCGTTAAGAATGAAGCTTCTGAAAATTCAGTATGGTGGACTTCTGACGAATATAAAAACGATAACAAACCTTGTACTGAAGAAGCTTGGGCTGACCTGAAGTCTAAAGCTGTAAAACAATTGAGCGGCAAGCGTTTGTTCGTTGTTGATACATTCTGCGGTGCTAATGCTGCAACTCGTATGAAAGTACGTTTCATCATGGAAGTAGCTTGGCAGGCTCATTTCGTAACTAACATGTTCATCCGCCCGACTGCTGAAGAACTGGAAGCTTACGGAGAACCTGATTTTGTATGTTTCAATGCATCTAAAGCAAAAGTTGATAACTATAAAGAACTGGGCTTGAACTCTGAAACAGCTACTGTTTTCAACTTGAAGACTAAAGAACAAGTTATCCTGAACACTTGGTACGGTGGTGAAATGAAGAAAGGTATGTTCTCTATCATGAACTACATGAACCCGCTTCGTGGTATCGCTTCCATGCACTGCTCTGCTAATACAAATATGGAAGGAACTAGTTCGGCTATCTTCTTCGGTTTGTCTGGTACAGGTAAGACTACTTTGTCTACTGACCCGAAACGTAAGTTGATCGGTGACGACGAACACGGATGGGATGACGAAGGTGTATTCAACTACGAAGGTGGTTGCTATGCTAAAGTTATCAACTTGGATAAGGAAAGTGAACCCGATATCTACGCTGCTATCAAACGTGACGCTTTGCTGGAAAACGTAACAGTTGATGCTAACGGTAAGATTGATTTCGCTGATAAGAGCGTAACAGAACACTCGTGTTTCTTATCCTATCTATCATATCGAAAACATCGTTAAACCTATCTCTAAAGGTCCTCACGCTCAACAAGTTATTTTCTTGTCAGCTGATGCATTCGGTGTATTGCCTCCGGTATCTATCTTGAACCCTGAACAAGCTCAGTATTACTTCTTGTCTGGATTTACAGCTAAATTGGCTGGTACAGAACGTGGTATTACTGAACCGACTCCGACATTCTCTGCTTGCTTCGGTGCTGCTTTCTTGTCATTGCATCCTACTAAGTATGCTGAAGAATTGGTTAAGAAGATGGAAAAGACTGGTGCTAAAGCATATTTGGTTAACACTGGTTGGAACGGTACTGGTAAACGTATCTCTATCCGCGATACTCGTGGTATCATCGATGCTATTTTGGATGGCTCTATTGATAAGGCTCCTACTAAGGTTATTCCTTACTTCGATTTCGTTGTTCCTACAGAATTGCCGGGTGTTGATCCGAAGATCCTTGATCCTCGTGACACTTACGCTGACGCTGCTCAGTGGGATGAAAAAGCAAAAGACTTGGCTGGTCGTTTCATCAAGAACTTCGCTAAGTTCACTGGTAACGAAGCAGGTAAGAAATTGGTTGCTGCCGGTCCGAAATTGTAATCTGAATTTTACAGATTTAACATATAAAAAGTGGTTCCTATCGGGAACCACTTTTTTTTATGCTTGAAAATGCCTAGATTTGTTGCAAACCAAATATGATAGCAAATGAAATTATTTAGATTAATGTTAGTTGGTGCAGGTATGTTCGTATTATGCAGCTGTACATCGCAAGGTTCTCAACAGAAGGAAGTTGTTACGGATAGTGTTTCCGTGAGTCAGGTAGACCCTGTAATAGAAACTATTATGAGCCGCCGTAGTATACGGAAGTATAAGCCCAAGGCTGTGGAACGTGAAAAAATGCAGACTATAGTGGAATGTGGAATCAATGCACCTAATGGAATGAATAAACAGTCATGGGAGGTTCGTGTAGTAGATAATCCGGAATTTATCAATGGTTTGACTGAAATTTTCAAAAAAGAAAATCCCAAAGCGGCAGAACGTCCGGGATTTCAGAATATGTTCAATAATGCTCCTACAGTAGTGTTTATTGCTAACGATCCTGCATATGATATGTCACAGATAGATTGTGGTCTGTTGGGTGAGAATATGATTTTGTCTGCTTGGTCAATGGGAATAGGTTCCTGCTGTTTGGGAGGGCCTGTGCGTTTCATGAAATCACCTGCAGCTGCCGAATATATGAAACAGTTGGGATTCAGTGAAGGGTATGAGTTGCTTTATGCGATTGCTTTCGGTTATCCCGATGAAATGCCGGCTGCTAAACCTAGAGAAGTTAGTAAAGTAAAGTTTGTAGATTAAATATAAAAAATCCCGAAGATAATATGGTCTCCGGGATTTTTTATATTAAAGGTAGATTGATTAGCTTTTGTTAGCTCTCTTACGTTCTGTTTCGTCAAGAATCACTTTACGCATACGCATACTCTTTGGAGTAACTTCTACATATTCATCTTCCTTAATGTATTCCAATGCTTCTTCCAACGAAAATACTACCGGAGGAATGATGCGTGCCTTGTCATCAGAACCTGATGCGCGCATATTGGTAAGCTTCTTCGATTTAGTTACATTGATAACCAAGTCGTTTTCATGAACATGTTCACCTACTACTTGGCCGGCATATACTTCGTCTTGCGGATAAATGAAAAATTTGCCACGATCCTGTAATTTGTCAATAGCGTATGCAAAAGCTGTTCCGCTTTCCATAGCAATCATAGAACCGTTGCTGCGACGTTCTATCTCGCCCTTGTATGGTTGGTAGCATTTAAAACGGTGAGCCATGATCGCTTCTCCGGCCGATGCTGTCAGTACATTGGTACGAAGACCGATAATACCGCGCGAAGGCATATCAAACTCAATGTTTACACGGTCACCCTGTGTTTCCATAGAAACTAAATCACCTTTACGGCGGGTTACCATATCGATCATTTTACTGGAATATTCTTCGGGTACGCTGATCGTTAATTCTTCGATAGGTTCGCATTTTACTCCGTCTATTTCTTTGAAGATAACCTGAGGCTGGCCCACTTGTAATTCGTATCCTTCGCGGCGCATGGTTTCAATCAGGACAGAAAGATGAAGCACACCACGTCCTGAAACAATCCATTTACCGTCCTCCAGTTCGCTTTTGCGTACACGCAATGCCAGGTTCTTATCCAATTCTTTGGTCAAGCGGTCTTGGATGTGGCGTGAAGTCACAAACTTACCTTCTTTGCCGAAGAAAGGAGAATCGTTGATAGTGAATAACATACTCATGGTCGGTTCGTCAATGGCGATGGGGGGCAATGGTTCCGGATTTTCGAAATCGCAGATAGTATCACCAATTTCGAAGCCTTCTACACCTACTACAGCACAGATGTCTCCCGATGAAACGGCATTTGTCTTTTTACGTCCTAAGCCTTCAAAAGTATGTAGCTCTTTGATTTTAGACTTTATCAGACTACCATCACGCTTTGCTAGTGTAATATTCATACCTTCTTTCAGCGTACCACGATGTACACGTCCTACAGCAATACGACCTGTATATGCTGAATAGTCTAAAGAGGTGATTAACATTTGAGGAGTTCCCTCCAACTGCTTCGGTGCCGGAATATGCTCAATAATAGCGTCCAACAACGGAACCAGGTTTTCTGTCGGGGTCTTCCAATCAGTACTCATCCAATTATTTTTGGCAGAACCATAGATAACGGGGAAATCCAACTGATCTTCTGTAGCATTCAGGCTGAACATCAAGTCGAATACCATTTCGTATACTTCTTCCGGACGGCAGTTGGGTTTATCCACCTTGTTCACTACAACTACAGGTTTCAAACCGATCTGTAATGCCTTTTGCAATACGAAGCGTGTCTGCGGCATCGGGCCTTCGAATGCGTCTACCAATAAGATACATCCATCAGCCATATTGAGTACACGTTCTACTTCGCCACCGAAGTCGGCGTGTCCCGGAGTATCAATAATATTGATTTTTGTTCCTTTGTAGTTAATTGAAACGTTCTTTGAAAGGATAGTTATCCCTCTTTCGCGTTCCAAGTCATTATTATCCAATACCAGTTCACCATTTGTCTGGTCGTTGCGGAACAAATGTCCCGCCAGCATCATCTTGTCCACCAAAGTCGTTTTTCCGTGGTCTACGTGGGCGATGATCGCAATGTTTCTAATGTCTTGCATACTATACCTATATATTTGGCTGCAAAGGTACGATTTTTAATTCAAAAAATATTTGGCTGTTAACGATTATTTTTTATCTTCCGTATCTTCTTTACTATTAAATGTAGAGGGAGTGGTGCCATAGAAATCGACAAAATGCTTTCTGAAGGTGGGGATGTCATTATAACCAACCATTTCGGCTACCTCCTGAACATTGTATTTGCGGCTTCTCAGTAATTCGGCAGAACGTTTTAACCGGACTCCTCTTACTAATTCTATGATAGTGAAATTAGTGAGTTGTTTTACTTTTCTGTAAAGGGTAGGTTGACTCATGTTCAGCATTTCGGCCAGTTTTTTCACATTGAATTCCGGGTTTTGCAGGTTCTCATTTACAATATTCAGAATTTGTGTGATGAACGGGTCTTCTATGATGATTGTTTCCGTATTCTCTTCTTGCGAGCCGTTGACGGTGATGGAAGGCATTAGTAGTTTGGTATAAATCCGTTTCAGTTCAGTCCGGCTTTTTATTAAACGTTTTACTTTAGTGCGGAGAATCTCCGGATTGAACGGCTTCAGAATATAGTCATCAGCTCCTAATTCTATTCCTTTCACTATATTTTCATCATCTGTCAAAGCTGTCAGCAGAATAATAGGGATATGGCAAGTTTTTAGATCTTCTTTCAGGATACGGCAACATTCAAAACCGTTCATGACAGGCATCATGACATCCGTTATTACAAGATCCGGTATTTCTTTACGTGCCATTCTTACTCCTTCTTCCCCATTTTCCGCCATAATAATATTATAGGTGGCAGAAAATAATACTCTCAGATAGAGGCGGATATCTGCATGGTCCTCAACAACCAGTAGTTTGTATTTGGTTTCGGGGTTGTCAATAGGTTTGGCGGTTATACTGTTTGCTATTTCCTGTTGTCTTTTATCCTCTGCAGTAATCATTGCTTTATCTGAATCTTCCATTATTGTTTCGGGTTCGATGAAACATACGTTTTCATCATTGTTCAAATGTTGTTTACCTAGAGGGATATAAAGAACAACTCGGGTTCCTTTGTTTTTTTCTTGAGTGATTTGGATATCGCCGTGGTGGGCTAGTATTGTCGTTTTCATAATTTCAATGCCTAATTCGGGATGTAGCCGGTTGCTTGGAGGATTGTAATTGTCCGATCCAAGGAAGATGACAGAGGACTCTTCTATCATTTCTTTCCCGTCATCCTCTATAGTAAAAAGGCAGAAATCTTTTCCGTTGATAGTACTGGTGTTTACAGTAAAGTGGATGGAACCGGAATACGAGATATGCCGGTAGGCATTGGATAATATATTGCTTAGAATAAAGATTATCTTTTTCCGGTCAATCCATATTTCCGTATTTATTTTGTTGTCTTTGTCATAATGCAGGTTAATGGGACTGACGTTCAGTAGTTCGTGAGATGCACGCACTACAGTGTCGGCTATCACGCTGGCAGGATAAGGGGCCACATTCAATTTAGGACTGTAACTTTCTTGCTGATGAATATTCAATAGCTGGTTACAAATGTCTTGCAGGCTGATTGAATTCCGATAGGCCATTTTTGCTTTTTGCAGGAATGATTCCGGGAAGGCCGTATTAGTAATCATTTCTTTTAACGGAGCGGTGATGAGTGATAACGGGGTGCGTAATTCCTGTGCCAGCATATATCTGATTTGGTCACGCAATTGATGGTTTTTCTCTTCTTCTTTTCTTATTTCCGTTTCTTCTTCCAGCTTTTCTTTCAGTTTCACTTCTTTGGCCTTGTAAACTTGCCGTTTCTGTAATTTCCGGTTAAAATACATCCATGTAAGCAAAGAAATAATGATAATAGCCAGGATGTATGCAGCGATGGCCCATCCGGTTGCAGCCCAATATCTATTTACATTGATAGATAACCGGGTTATTTGTTTATTTTCTTCCAACGGATAAGACGAGCGTATTTCCAGTACATATTTCCCAGGAGGGATATTGCTGAGTTTTATATGATCGTCATAATTCGTATTCCATTTTTCTTCTGTGGGTAACAGGCGATATTTCACTGTGTTGGGCGAGGTTCCGTATTTCAGATCACTTAAATAGAGAATCAGGTTGTTGTTATTGTAGTCTAAAGATAAATGTTCTATCAGGTACGCAGGTTTGTCCAGAATGACTTGTCCGTTTATTTTTTCTCCTATTTCTACTTTATTGTAATTAATATCTATATCGGAGATATGGAATTGGCAGTTACTTGAACTTTCTTTTAAAGTGCGCGGTTCAAAATAGAGTAATCCTGTAGAGTTCGCCCATAGCAATTTCCCGTCATTCAGCCGACATACATCGTAATAACTTTCCGGTAATGCGTAGGTATATGATGCATTGTTCTTGTTATTCAATGTGATAAAACCAGCATTGCTTCCCAGCCAGGTATTTCCGTTCTTATCATCTATCATACAGCTTATGTGTCCGTTAGGCAAGTCTTTTTGTAAGATCATGATAGAGGATATGGTTTTCTCTTTTCCGTCTATTTGGATAATTTTATCAGTGTATGAGATAAGCAATTGGTTATAGTTGTTCAGATAAAGTGCCAATACTTTTCCGGGTGTCAGGTTTCTTGCCTTTTCATAACCACCGGTGAATTTTATTTGTTTTCCTTTACGGCTGGCACGGTGTATTCCTTTTTCAGTACCTAGCCACATGGTTCCATCTCCATCTTCACATATAGCGGTTATTTTTTTGAATTCTTTCGTATAAGGTTGTGCTGCTATGCATTCGTGTGTCTGATGGTTATAGACCATTATTCCTTTTTCGGTGGCAATCCATAAATGGTTTTGTGAGTTTAGATATAGTTTCAAGATAGAAGCAGTTACAGCAGAGTCTGCTGTTTCGGGGTTTAGTTGGTGAATCACCGTTTCACCGGTAGTAGGATTTACCCAAAGGATGTTTCCTTTGTCATCGCCGAACCATAATCCTCCATTGCGATCTTTGTGCAGGCAATAATGATTATTCTTGTGACTTTTTCTCCCATAAGGAAAAGTGCAGATTAGGAGAGATATTATTTTCTGTACTTTTATATATGCCATCTTTTTCGGTGACCAGCCAGATGTATCCGTCGGCATCTTGTGCTATACTATTCACATATCTTATTTCATCGTTCAACGGGATACGGTTGATATCGTTTCCTTTGAGATTCAGTTTCAGCAATCCTCTGCCGAAAGTTCCTACCCAAAGCACATTGTTGGACTTGTCAAAATGAATGTCGGTAATTCTGTTTTTGAGGATGGGGGCATAGTAAGAATCATGTTGGGTCAGATCTACAATGTGGAATGGTGACTGGAGGTAGTTGTCCGTTTCAAATCTTATGGCTGACAGTGAACTCCATGTGGCTATAATGAATGTGGTCTTATCTATTTGGATTATATCGCGTATATCTTTTTGAATGAAGGATGACTGGCTGTTATCATTCAGTGTGCGTGATGTTTTAGTGTTTGTATTATAACAGATGATTCCTTCGGTTTGGTCACAAATCCACACATTATCATTATATATATGTATTTTTTCAATGTTGTCGGCTTTCACAATACCTAGATCGGTTCCATTTATATGCTCGCTACTTTTATCGGAAACGTTATAAAGCAAGATTTGATTCTCTGCTGTCAGTGCGCATAAAATATCTTCGTTATTATAAAGTCCTAGGACTTTTGTTTTTATATCTATAAGCGGTTGGGCAGTCAGTCTTATTTCATCTGCATTTTTCTCCATATTTAACTCTACTATGGCATTGGAGGTCAAGGCATATAATTTGTCTTGCAGTACACATATATCCTGTATATCTTGCAATACCTCAGGAGTAGGTGAGATAAGTGGCATATAGATTCCACGCATCTTGTCAAAACAGGCTATTTGGTTTAAATTGGCGATATGAGACCATAGCAGATTGTTTGATGTTTCATATAAATGAGTTAAGGCACGTGGCTCTTTATCAATCAGATTGTAATTATGAAAATGTATTCCGTCATAGCGACTTAGTCCAACATCGGTTCCTAACCATAAAAAGCCGGCTTTATCCTGATAAATTCCAGTCAATGTATTGTTGCTCAATCCGTTTTGTTTGGTAAGTAGTTGGATACCACACTGGCGGAAATAACTTTGCGCATTAGTAGTTGATAGACAAAAACTACATAATAAGGTGATTATTAAAGATTTCATCATAATAAATTGTTTCACTTTTATTCCCCTGTAATCAGATTGGTCACGTACAATCTGCTTGATATTATTCCTTAATCTATTTTAGGAATTCCTACAAATATAGCAAACTATATTTTCATAACCAACTAAAAGTCATAGGAATATATTCTGTTTTTTTAGTATCAACAGGTTCGGTGAAAAGAAAGGATAGTAGGTATTCCGTTCACACAGTTTTGTCTTGTCTTGATTATTAGACGATTGTATTTGAATGAAATACACCCCCTGTCTCTTGCTATTTTATTAAGGTATGTATACCAAGCTAGAAACAAGGGGGGAATGATGGTATATATTATAAAGTGATTATTGTATTATATATCATAAATTGTAGGAAAATGCAGCATCATGGTTTCGGGGATTATAGTTGCCATTTATAGTGACAGGAATCTGCATATATTTGATTCCATTATCTATTACTTTCATATAAATATAGCTTTGGGATTCGAATTTATAATTTTTTGTGGCATTATCGGTAGCCAGGCTGAAACCTTTAAGATACCATTTAATCAAAGAAGAAGAACATTCCGCCTGATATCCGCCATAGTAGAGGCTTCCGTCATTGTAACAGTTCATATTTAACTGGATAGTGAAAGCATATTTATGATCTATTGTTTGCTTCATTACAATTCTAAGCCATGTTTGTTCTCCTTTGGTGGCAGTTTGAATATCAAGTTCTTCTTGAGCATCAGTATGTTTTCGTAGGACAGATAGAATATGGTCGGCTTCAGAAAGGCTGATAGCCGGTAACTCACTTAATTTTAACTTGTCAGAATTGTTTTCCTCGTATGTAACGCTTCTGGCTCCATACGTTTTTTCCAGGAGATACGTTGAAACTGAGTTTTCAACGGGGTCATTACCATCTGCAGAGCAGGATGCCAAACTCATCATGACGAGCATGGCAATTATTAAATGCATTGCCTTCATAGAACTATAATTTTTTATTGTTTTTTTGATTATGTGAATGATTGACCCATTATCATCCGATACAAAAGTAGGTATTCTTTTCATGTATCCAAATTATTTTCAAGCTTTTTTGATGAAAACACCCTCTTTTTGATGAAAATACCTGCTATGTTGGAAAGAAGGAGTTGTTTGGCTATATAAGGGGGCGTTTTTATCATGATGAAAGGATTTTCATTTATGGATGGAGAAAACTCCGTTGGTGTTCCATTTGATAGTTGAAATGTTTCTCATTGAATGGATGTTCTGTTTTTGACGGAAATAGGAACTAAGATTGTTTTTTGTTCATTCTGTATTTTGCCGAAACCACCTCTTAATAAAGATTAATTTGCCAATATCCTGTTAAAAGAATAGCCTCTACCTTTGTGATGTAAAAAATAACTTAGCTAGAGAGAATTGAATATGGTAATACGAAGATTTTTATTTTCATGGGTGTGTCTGCTGGCTTCTTCCTTATTTATGTATGGACAGGTGGCTGTTAAGACTAATGTGGCGATAGATGCCGTCGCCATACCAAACTTAGGAGTGGAAGTAGGGTTGAGCAAGAAGCTTACAGTGGATATTCCGTTTTATTATAATCCTTGGAAATACAGCGATAATAAAATGTTGAAACTGGTGATGGTACAGCCCGAGTTGCGTTATTGGCTTTGTGATAAGTTCAATGGTCATTTTTTCGGTTTCCATTTAATGGGAGGAGCATACAATACTACCGGTATTGATTTGCCGTTTTCTCCTTTCGATGATTTGAAAGACTTCCGTTATAAGGGACATTTTTATGGCGGCGGTGTCAGTTACGGTTATCAGTTTGTGCTGGGACGCCATTGGAATCTGGGCGCCACCATCGGTTTGGGTTATGCTTATGTGCGTTATAAGAAATATGAGTGTGAAGAATGTGGAGATATGTTGGAGAAATCCAACAAGAATTATTGGGGTCCTACTAAGGCTGCTCTGAATCTTATTTATATATTCTAAAAATTACGGATTATGAAACTTATATGTTATATACTTCTTATATTATTGATACCGGCTATTCCGGTAGGTGCACAGACATTATCAGGTGGTCAGGTACAAGTCAGCAATCAGTCAATCCTGATTAGTGATAATGGACAGGTGATGATAGGAATGGATATCACGTTGCCGGCTGCAATGGAGCTTTCTTCCAACTGTGTGGCAACTCTGACTCCGGTTTTGAAGACACAGGATAACAGTTATAACAGGATTTTGCCTGCTATTTGGGTATATGGGCGTATCCGTTCCATCGTGCAACAGCGTGAACGCAGTATTCCGTCGGATGCATATACCATTCTTCGTCGTAAGAATGGAACGGAACAGACTGTAAATTATTCAGCCCGTATTCCATACGAGAAATGGATGAATGGTGCAGAACTGGAACTGCAGGCTGCTATACGTGGCTGTGCCGATTGTCAGAAAGAAGAAAACAGTGCCTTTATAACTCGTGCCAATTTGGAACGCTGTGTGGTAAAAAAACCTGTCGTGGCATTCGTTTCTCCTGCTGTCGAGGCTGTGAAGAATCGTGCCGAGGAAGGACGTGCTTATTTGGATTTTCCGGTAAATCAGATGAAGATTTATCCTGATTATCGTCGTAATCCATCCGAACTGGCTGCTATCAAACATACGGTGGATGTAGTGAAAAATGATGTCAATACTACCATTACTGAAATAGCTATTGTGGGTTATGCTTCTCCTGAGGGCAGATATGCGGCCAATGCGCGTTTGGCTCAGGGGCGTGCTGAGGCATTGAAGAGTTATGTAATGAATGAGTATGGCTTTAAAGCGGATTTGTTCAAGGTGAATTCTGTACCCGAGGACTGGGCCGGACTGCGTGCGTATGTGGCTAAGAATGATTTACCGCTGAAAGAAGAGATTTTGTCCATAATAGATAAGAATGAGAGCGATTTTGACGTGAAGGAGGAACGCATTAAGGCCTTGGATGGTGGAAAGGTATATGCCGCATTACTACAGGATTGTTATCCGGCTTTGCGTCACTCTGATTACACTGTACGTTATGTAGTTCGCGGATTTGATGTGGAAGAGGCAAAACAGATTATAAAGCTCCGTCCCCAGCAGTTGAGCTTGCAGGAAATGTTTCTGGTTGCCCAAACATACGAAAAGGGGAGTGACGAGTTTAACGAAGTGTTCGATGTGGCAGTGCGCATGTTTCCTGATGACCCAACAGCGAATATAAACGCTGCCGCTATCGAACTCCAACGGGGTGACTTGCAACAGGCGGTACGTTATTTGGACAAGGCCGATGCACAGGCGAGTGCGACGCTGAACAACAGAGGCGTACTGAAACTGTTGCAAGGGGACCTCGACTCTGCTGAGAATTATTTCAAACAGGCACAGGCCAAGGATTCCGTCGAAGCCGGAGCCAATTTGGAAGAAGTGACCAATAAACGTAAGGATGAAGCAATCTTTGTAAAATAAGACATATAGACAAACAGTACAATAAAAGATGTTAGAAGAAACTTGTTCTTTGCGAAAAGCGCAAGGTAAAATCCGGGGTAGTGGAGTCTATTCCCGGATTTTGAATTAAAGTTCAGCGCATTAGTGTCCTCACAGTGTTTTAACGTGAGTTCGAAATAAAAATCAAAAAATAGCGCAAAGTTGTCCGTCATTGACAAACTTTACGTCAATGGCGGGCTTTTTCAAAAGCAGTATGCCGCGATAGCCGACAGGAGTTGGCTATAAAGTTACTGAATGAACGATGTCTTGAGTGTTCAATCTGTGCGATGTTCTTCAGTTCGTCATTGACCTGACCGTTTCAATCAGGCTCTTTTTCAAAAAATCTTGTCGGCAATACTCATCAGTGAGTTCCTCATATTATTTTTAACTTTAGTAACATGTTGTATGCCATTAAGTGAGTTGTTTTCAAACAGAGCCTGGACCTTATATATATCCCTTGTCTGCACATAGTTTTTTCCTTTGATGTTTTCCAGAAACCCACCCTTGTTCAACGGTTCCCGGTCATCCACGTTTCCAGGCGTGAACATGAAATTGAGATTTCTCCTTTTGTCATTGATTATCGGATGCAGGATGAACTGAAGAACCATCCCATAGAACATCTTCCACGCTCGGCAAGCTCCTTCAAATGTCTTATGGCGAATCAAGAATCTTTATTCTTTGTCACGACATAAGGGAGTGGAATCAACGAAAACTGATGCCTGAAGCAATACTTCCTTCTCCAGTTCCAAAAACGGTTATAAGAAACCCGACGAGGAAAAAAGGTGTTTCCAGATGCTTGCATGGCTCCTTGCAGCAATGCTTGAAACAACGGAAACCACTGGTGAAACAGGATTAGAATAACCATAATCTCTGCATCACTCGTACCGGTTGGGTTTGTTACGATGTAGTCTTCATGTCCTTAATCATATATTTTCCCGTTGTAATGTAAATTGCACTATCATCAGCCATAACAAAATCTCTGTAACTTCTTAGACTCTGGTGAAACATAGTGGTAATCGTTTAAAAATGTTGTTAACTCAGCACTATAAAATCTCATCACTTTTTATCGCCATGTTTCTACCGCATAGGAAACATATTTATTCTGGCTCTCGAACTCACGTTTTTAAGTTTGAATTTTACATAATCTGCCTGGTTAGCTTTATGGAATATGTCGAAGTCAGTTCCGGCAAAAAGATCAAGACGTAAAAGTCTATCTTAAAAAGTCGCCTCTTTTTGAAAAACGACTTGATCTTTTAAGAAATACCCTTGTCTTTGAACAGGCACGCATATATACGTCTTCCACAAGCTATATCAGTGTGTCTATGTGTACGTATGTGAAGCGTGAATGTGTACTGCTCTGACAGAGAGAAACACTTGCTCACCACATTTTTATGTTTTCATGCGATTCCCCACTTAGGATTTGGCTTCCAGATAAAGGCTGATGAGCGGCTTTTTGCGTTGAAATGCCACACTGTCCGATCTGTTTGATGTAAAAAAAATACATTGTTATCCCTTGTTTTTTTCTCTCTTCTTTTTAATGGAAAATAAGAGGTGATTCTTTCAACGTGTAGGGTATTTATTCTCACGTATGATGGAAATGCCCTGTAAAAAGACGATATAAAAGTCATTTTGTCAAAGATACCAACCATTTTGTCGAAAATACCGATTACATTTATTAAAGAATGAAATTCACAAAAAATAGTTTATAATTTAAAAACTATCATGAAGACATATGATTATTATTAGAATGTTGGCATATATGCCATGGTAGCATGTACGAATGAGACATTGTGAAAACAATGTGAATCAAATCCAGAGAAGCATTTTAAATAGACTAGATGAAATCTTACTAAAGAAGAATTGGTGGTTATTTAACGCGTCAAATTGAATGAAACCGCTGGGAGCATAATCATTTATAACTTTCTTTACATTACAAAATTCCTGATGGTATAAAAGTGCTTGTTGTGTTAAACTGACTGAGTCAATAGAGTTTTCACATTAAAATCAGCCAACAACGACTGATAAGTCTAAGTATGAACAAATTGCAGAAAGTTCTTATACAACAACTGGTGATATAACCATAGCTTCTCCATCAATTCTATGAACCAAAAAGATAAAGGTAGACGTTTTATCCAACAACTATGAAGATCCAACAATAGAGGTAGAGGTGGAAACGTGTTTGCTTTCAAAGATAAACTATGTAATTCAGCTAACCAAATAACTTATATCCTCTTACAGTACAAACCACTGATTATGCCAGTGAAACCACAAGTGAAAGTTACTATATATATCCCTGATAATAAAGCCGTTCTGGTTTTGACAGAGTTTTGCATAAGGCAAAAGAATTTGGATAATGATAATTCTGATGTTTTTGGATACATGAGGGAACAGATGAACTGATAGAAGAGCTTTTTATAAAAGACAGACTTATGGTCAGACAGGTGAACATATTTTTGTTTCTTGAGCCGTTCCCCAAATTTGGAATACATTATACTACACTACTGATGAAGCTTGACTTCTGACAGTGAAACTATAGTCATGTTGGTGAAATCTTTCTAAATTCTGTGTATACGGCAAGACATTTGACGGATGCGAGCTGGGAAAACTTCAGGACTTTAGGCTTGTTAGGTGTAGACAATGGCTCATATGGTTGATCCTAATTCAAAGAATAAAGAATACGTAACAAACACGACCAAGTTTTGGATCACATTTCATAACGCATTGAAAAAGTAAACGGATAAAGTTGATGAGGCCAGCGATGATAGCCAAGTTTATTTCCAAGATCTTCCCACTGCTAATACTGACATTAACGATAATGAACAGGTAGGTCATCGTTTTTGGCTTATTGCTTGTAGAAAATAGAAAAAAGAAAAGTACCAGCTTTAGTGACTGGTACATTTTCCTATCGATTGGCGATGAAACGGGGTGAGCCTTGTTGGTACCATTTAAAATGCACAATAAATTTTATATCATCTGGCTGATGCTGTAAAAGCGATGGTGCAGATGCATCTTATGATATTTTCATGAAAAATGGACATTGCTATTATTATTCATCTGAAATTTGCCACAATAAAGGAGATCAGTATATGGATAAGGCAATCAGCAGAAATAATATTCATAACAAAAGTTACTGATTCGAGAATACTGGTGGTGCAACAATAACAATAGACTCTAGCCGGTGAAGAGTATTAATAATTTCATTTTGGTGAATGCTAGGAGTATTCACTTGGATGCGTTTCAATAACATTGAGTTCTAACAAAACACTATGACAGACAGGGGGAGGATTCATCTCCTCCCTTTATACCTTTCTATATTCCCAACATTATGTAAATTATCCAAAAGTACGAAAACAGTAAAAACATTCGCCTCGACAATCCTCCTTCAGCCTGATGATGGCCATGACATTGGGAAGTGTTGTGTCGTAAAGTGACAGCATACTCGGTGAAGAAGAGGTAGTATTGCCTCCCAGAGTACAGAGTGAAAGTATGATTATAACATGAAGTATGCCGATGCCGCGCGAGGTGGGGATGAGACACTTTATGCTTTTGACGATAACGGCAAAGTTGGTATATCAGAAGAAAA
>VOFK01001293.1_pt1 | contig 122779 bp, 143 predicted proteins | sample 5384121 | NCBI WGS metagenome assembly VOFK01 (sample SAMN12384730, study PRJNA508395) | human gut metagenome | isolation source: healthy gut J | host: Homo sapiens
TATGGTCTTTTGGGAATACCCACTTTTTTTGCAATAGACTGGATATCACGGATTATTGGCCTGATGGCAATGAACATATCTATTTTCTTTATCAACTCCCGCCTTTTTCAGTGCTGCCATAGTTGTATTTTCCATATGGCGGACAGCAGCTTTAAAAACTTCGGGGCCTTCGATATGTATGAAATACGATTCGAATCAATGGCGCGGTGTGTCACGGGTTCAGCCACACCGCTGGCTGGGATATTTAAAATACTTCCCATGCTCCCCATCAGAACCTAAATCTGATGCCAGAAGGCCGAATCCTTCTTCCGCCGCCGATGACTGCTGCTCCGGCTCCGTCACCAAAGAGAATACAGGTGGAACGATCCTGCCAATTAACCAGGCGGGACAATATTTCGGGCGCCCACCACCAAATATATTTATAAAGTCGCTTTTGACCATCGCGGCTGCTTTCATGGCGACTGCATAAATATAACCGGGCAACCTGCGGAAATATCCGCCGCCCACCGTTTCACATTCCCATCTTATCCTGCACAGAACAGGCAGTCGACGGTACCACGTAATCCCGGTGAGCTGTCGCCACCATCACAAAATCTGTCACTCTGCGGTAAGGGCCGGCAGCTTCACAAAGCTTTCCAACCGGCTTTACAAATCGATGTATTTTTCAGAGGCGGCTGCCGGGATGAACGCTTCTTTCAACTTCAAACCTTTTAAATTCCTGACGTTGGAATACCGCACGCGTTTGTTGCATAAGGAAGTAGATGGATCCGGTACGGAAGGCGTTAGTTTGTTGACTGCTTTTGCGTGAAAAACCGACTAAGGGTCTGGATGAATATATGAAACTTCCCGAAGACGATACGTATTTCGATCCCGATCAACTGGAAGAGGAAACTCTTTTTGATCCCAAAGAAGAATCGAAAAAGAAATTATAAAAAGAGAATCAACAAGTCGCTCAATACGATGGGAGCCGTGACCTGGGATATTATGAAGGGTATGACTTTTCCGTAGTGAATTTGGTTTCGAGAATAACTCTGAAGAACAACGCCGTTTCTGGGGTATGGAGACCAGTAAAGCTCGTAGCAACAATAACCAGCCGGTGGCGGAATGGAGCATGAAACAAGGTACCAAGTGGCAGCTTACCAACGTGTGGAACTACAACTTTATGCTAAAAAAGAAGCACATGATATCCGTCTGATGTTGGGACAGGAAATCAAGCATAACCAGACTACTACCAAAACTTACTCTACTCGTTTTTTCCGGAAAATATCACGGCAGAAAAGGTCTTTGATAATTTGTCGCTGGGTACTCCTTATGAGAACTCCTCGTCAGCGGCCTCTCCCTCTCGTATTTCTTCATTCTTTGGCCGTATCAACTATGGCTATAATGATAAATACCTCGCTACGGTAACGCTGCGTGCCGATGGTTCTTCCAAGTTTGCCAAAGGTAACCGTTGGGGATTCTTCCCGGCAGGAGCGTTGGCATGGCGTATCTCTAACGAAGACTTTTTGAAAGATAATCAGGTCGTATCCAACTTAAAGTTGAGATTAAGCTACGGTTCTTCCGGTAACGACCGTATCGATGCCGACCTTTATCAGAAATTGTATGGGGTAAGCAGTTCCCGTCCTGCCGGATGGGGAGAAGTCAGCCACTATTACTATAACTTCTATAACTCTAAATATGTGTACAATCCTGATGTGAAATGGGAAACCACCATCACACGTAACATTGGTATTGACTTCGGTTTCTTTAAAGAACGCCTTAGCGGTACGATTGATGTGTACTGGAATACAGTCAAAGATTTGCTGGTGCCTTCGGGATATTCCAGGTTACACAGGCTACACTAAACTGATGACCAATGTGGGACAGACATCCAATCGGGGTATAGAACTTCAACTGAATGCCTGGCTGATAGAAACGAAAGACTTCTCACTGAACGCCACATTCAATATCGGTCATAATAAAAACAAGATTGATAAACTGGCAAGTGGTGAAAAAGAATGGATTCTCACTTCGGCCTGGAGAAATGACGTCGTGAACTCTGATGATTATCGTGCCTATGTGGGTGGTACCAGTGGTTTGATTTACGGTTATGTCAATGATGGATTCTATACCGTAGCCGATTTTGAATCTTTCGACTCCAAATCCAGAACATGGAAACTGAAAGAAGGAGTGGTAGATTCAAGCCCATTGTCCGACACTCCGCGTCCCGGTAATGCCAAGTTCAAGAAACTCACTCCCGGTAGATCCCAACAGCACCAATCCTTATCAGCTGACAGAAGCCGACCGTACTGTTATTGGCAACACTACTCCGAAATTCTCGGGAGGTTTTGGTCTGAATGCTACTTATAAAGGATTTGATATGAGTATGTTCTTCAACTTTATGTATGATTTTGATGTACTGAATGCCAACAAAATTATGCTGACCACTTGGGCGGACAATAAAGAGAACAACTTCCTGATGGACATCGCTTCAGATAAACGCTGGCGTAACTTCGACGACATGGGTAATGAGATCCGTTACAGTCCGGAAGTACTGGCAGAATTCAATAAGAATGCTACCATGTGGAATCCCACTTCCATCGGACGCCCCATCTGTATGTCGTATGCCGTGGAAGACGGTTCATTCCTGCGTCTTAATTCAGCTACCCTCGGTTACACCTTACCAAGTGTGTGGACGAAGAAAGTCGGTTTGAGTAAAGTGCGTTTCTATGTATCGGGCAATAATCTGTTTACCCCTTACCGGATATAGTGGTTATGATCCGGAGGTGAACATCGCTACCGGTTTGACACCGAACATTGATTATAGCCGTTATCCGCGTAGCCGTACCTATACATTTGGTGCACAGTTGACTTTTTAATTGAAATCTATAAAATGAAAAGAACAATGAATAAGAAACTAATATACTCACTCATTGCCGGAACTATGTTCACTTTGACGTCTTGCGATGATTTTCTTGATGTGCAGCCCGCCTCCGGCTTTACTCCCGAGTACATATTTTCCAGCGAATCGGAGATGAAAGCGTTGATGACCCGTATCTACTCTTCCATGACGGAAGACGGATTGTACGGAAGTAACCTTGCCAGCGGTTTGAATACGAATACCGATGTGGAAATGAGTTCGTTCAAGAACAACACTGTCAGTACCAATGGCTCGGATATAGGCTGCTTTGATTCCCGTCCCACCTGGTCGGTATTGAACGCTACTTGGAACAATATCTATTATGCTATCAATTATGCCAACGACTTTTTGCAGGCTGTGCAGGAGTCACCATTGTTTTCCGATAAAGTAACAGGTGATACTCCTTCCGAAACACAACAGATGTATGGAGAAGTGAAAACTCTTCGTGCCATGCTCTATCTGGACTTGATCCGTACATGGGGAGATGTAGTGTTTATTATCAAACCAACGGAAGCGACCGATGACTTCTTCAGCCTGGGTACTACCGACCGCAATGTCATTCTGGAATATCTGATTGATGACTTGATAGCTGTAGAACCCCCGATGATGAAATATGCAGTCGATTTGGATTATGGCGTAGAACGTGCTTCACGCGAATATTGCCAGTCGCTTATCGGACAGTTGGCTCTCTATCGGGGTGGTTGGACTCTTCGTGCCGACAAAGAAGATGTGACTCACGTAGGTTACATGGAACGAGGTGATAACTTTGAACATTATTATGAGATTGCCATCACTTATCTGGGGAAGGTAATCAAAGAAAGCAAACACGACTTGACTCAAAGTTTTGAAAACTTGTGGGTAAATGAATGTAACTGGAAGACTGCCAACAACGATGATGTCATGTTCGCTGTTCCGATGCTGAAAAGTGTCACCAGTCGTTATGGCTATAATATCGGTGTTACTATTGCAGAAGGTAAGCACTCTTATGGCAGCGCCCGCAACTATGTAACTTTCTGCGGTACGTATGTTTATTCGTTTGATAAGGATGATTTGCGTCGTGATATGACTTGTGTACCTTATAAATATGATAAAGACCTGAAATCAGGAGATTGATATGGGAGTGACTGGTATGGGTGTTGGTAAATGGTCCAAACTCTATATGCAGTCTCCGCTGGGTGCTTCCAGTGGTTCTAATACAGGTATCAACAGTGTACGTATGCGTTTTGCAGATGTTTTGCTGATGTATGCTGAAGCAGTCAATGAACTTTACGGACCGCGTGACGATGCCAAAGAAGCACTGAAGCGTGTTCGCCACCGTGCTTTCGATGCGGCTCAATGGACGGATAAAGTAGAAAGTTATGTAGAGAGCCTGACTAATGAAGCAGATTTCTTCCAAGCAGTCATGGATGAGCGTAAATGGGAGTTTGGTGGTGAAGGTATTCGTAAATACGATCTTGCGCGTTGGAATAAATATGGTGAAGTTATCTACAATCTTTATAACGAGATGACTAATTGGGGATTGGTAGCTAACGGAGCTTACGTACCAGGCATTGAGAAAGTACCGTCTAATATCTATTACAAGCAAGTGACGGACCCTGAACATTCTGATAGAAAGGTATTAGACATTGTAGGTATTGACGAATATGGTCCCGGTGTAGGTCGCCCTGCCGGTTACACAGTATTGGAGTATGCGTTGGGATGGAGAGTGTTGAACAAAGAAACACAGCTTTATGAAACGTTGGATGCTATTTCATGGAGTTTCCGTGGATTTATCAACAAGAACAACGATCAATTAGTGAAACCTACCGATCCTGTGAGATACCTGTGTCCTTATCCTGCAAAGGTTATAACAGACCATCGCGGATTGATTCAGAACTATTATGGATACTAATCAGTAAAAAAGACAAACGTTATGATAAAAAGTTATTACGAAAACTTGCAACGGCTATGCTGCCCGCACTCCTTTGCGGCACCCTGTTCATAGGCTGCGAGGCAGATGATAAATATACGAAAGTGGACGACCTGTTCCAGCCCCGGTTTGTATTGGAGAAACCGGAGGTGAAAGCAAACTCTGTGACATTGGTATGGTATAAAGTGAACGATGCTATCTCTTATACGGTACAACTACATCAGGATCAATATTATACCAGCTTGTTTATGGAGATAGAAACCACTGATCCTTATGTGTTTATCGATGATATTCCTTACGGAACTACTTTCTATATTCGTGTACGCAGTAATGCTGCCAACGCTACCAACAACTCGCAATGGAAATACACCAGTGCCTCTACTGAAGCTCGTCCGGAATATGCCCAACTGGTGGAAGATGTTTCCAAAACCGAAATTACGGAATCATCGGCTATCATTCGCTGGAAGAAAGACAATAAACAGAATCCGGTGGATAGTATAAGCATTATCCCTATGATGAATACGACACTGCCTTGGTATTAGCCGCTATCTGACCATTGAAGAAATGATGCAGGGATTTGCCGAGGTGGATGGTTTAACGAAGAATACACTGTATGCTGTCAACCTGTATGATACCAGTAAACCGCGTAAATATGACAAACCTTATAATCAGGTAACGTTCCGTACGGCAGGCCCGTCGGCTATGTCCATACCGGTAGGCTTGGATGACGATTTATCTGCGATGTTGCTGAACAACGATGTCGATCCTGAAGTGCCCGAAGGTACAGAATACTATTTGCCTGCAGGTTCTTCTTACCGCGTCACTCCGTTCGCTTTGATGAAAGGCTTCCGTTTGGCCGGTAGTCGTGATGGAGTTAAACCTATTGTTGTTTTGGAAGGTAGTTGGAGTATTGCAGAGGGTTCTTACCTCTCCAGTCTGGAGTTTGATAATATTGAATTCCGTCATGAAGCAAACAATAACTACTTTATGAATACCAGCAAGGCATACACAATAGAGAATGTCAGCTTTGTAAATTGCGATTTCATAAGTCTTCGCCGAGGTTTCTGGCGCCATCAGTCCGCTAATGCCAAGTACATTATGAATCTGGAAATGGAAGGATGCCGTTTCGAAGGTTGTGGATGGCAAACAAGTGCTTATGGTGCATTTAATCTTCAGTCTTTCGACAAAGATAACGGAGTTTCTTATGACCAGGTAGACCGTGCAATCTTCCGCAACTGTACATTTAGCAACGACAATGATGGAACCAATGGTTATGGCTGGGGTAACCTTTTCTATGCTCCTTATATGGATAAACCTATCGACCTGGAATATAAGAATGTAACTATTTACAACTACAGCCGTAATCAACGTCTGATTAACATTGAATCTGCCGTAGGTTCTAAATTGGTAATGGAAGGTATCTTGTTGGCATCCCCTTGCGGTGACTTGTTTGCTATCGGTGCTAACACTACTACTACATTCTCTAATAACTATACCACCGCAGACTATACATTGGGAGGTAAGAATATGAATGCGACCGATTTGAAAATTACGGCAGCCGAACTGTTTGCCGATCCGGCTAATGGAGACTTGACGATTAAGGATACCTCTTCTCCGATTGTAAGCAACCGTGCCGGTGATACTCGTTGGTTGCCTTAAATTTAAATTGAGAATATGAACTTACATGATTAAGAATAAATTAAAATATAATATTATGAATCTGAAACATTTATTTTTCTTAGCGGTTGCCGGAACGTTGGCAGTAGCTTGTAGTGAAGTTAATGAAAATTCTCTTACTGATGGCGATGGTCAAAGAATGCTTCGCACTATCAGTTCGGGCAACGACCGTTTCACTACACGATTGAATAGCGAAACCAGTGAATGGGAGAACGGTGATGCTATTGGTATATATATGTTCGATACGGAAGATAAGAATGTGTTGAACGATGCCCTTAACGTGAAATATACGACGATTGGCGAGGGGCTTACGGCGAACTTCTCGTCCGATCCCGGAATAGCAATCTATGATATGCCTACGAATTTCGTAGCCTATTATCCGCATACTACATCTGCAGATGTTATTGATGCCACAGCAGCACTTTATAAAGTAGATGTAAGCGATCAGTCTGACGGTATCTCTGCCCACGATTTAATGTGGGCAAAGGCTGCCAACCAGTCAACGGAATCATTGTTGGCAGGTGGATTGGCATTCACTTTCCATCATAAGTTAGTGCTTCTACGTGTTAAGATTACGAATGAAAACGTGTCGAATGTGACAAGTATAACGGTAGGGGGGATGAATACCACAGCTACTTTCAGCCTGATAGACGGGAAATTGACTAACATGGATACGCAGAAGTCTATTTCCCTGCAGAAAACAGGAGATAAATCTTTTTATTGGTATCATGTTGCCTGCTGAAGAGTTGATAAATAAAATGTCGCTCACTATCATGGCAGACGGTGGTAAGTATCAGTACACAGTGCCTGAAGGCAGCAAGATAGATAAGTTTGTTGCAGGCTATGAGTATACCTTCAATATCAATGTAGGAAAAGAGACTAGCGGAGAAATAGGCGGTGGTTCCGGCAGCAACACACCTTGGGGTGATGGTGGCAGCGAGGATGGCGACGGTGATAAAGTTTCAGAGAATGAAGCAATTCCTGCTGATTATGCTCAAAAAGCGATTATTAATGCAGAAACAAACCTGTCGACAATATTGTCCGGTGCTTCCGGTAAAGTTGCGTTAGTATTTGCTGCCAATGCAGAAGGTTATACCTTTAGCGATGCAATGGTAGTGCCCGAAGCTGTAACAGAGTTGTTACTGATTGGTGATACAGAAAAAAACAAGTGAAGATGAATCTGAAACAGATACAATATACCAGTCTTCAAAAGATAGCATTGAATAACTTAGATATTACAGGTGATAACTCAACCGCTCTGCTGACTAACAATGAAACTGCCCAACTCGCTACTGATGCTGTGGTAGATTTCAAGAGGTGTAACTTTAGTAACATGAAGACTGTTTGTGACTGGTCAACCGGAGATAACGGGGCACAAAACTTACTTTCTGCTGTAGTGATCGATGATTGTCTGTTTGCCAATATGCAAAATGTCTTCAACTATTATGGTTCTAAAGCAATCACTATCACTAACTCTACACTTTATAAAAATGACAGAACGCGTTATTTTTACGTGAAAGATGCCAATAGTGTAGTTATCACTGTCGAAAATTGCACATTGGCAGATATGGCAAAGACTCCATTTGAAAGCCGATATGCGAATGGTAATCTCTATTATAAGAATAATATTTCGGCCTGCTTCGTTACAAGTAACCCTAACATAGGCTATAAAATGGATGTACGGGAATTCTCCGGTAACTATGCAGCGGCAGCTACCGAAGCCGGACAGATGCCTGTATTGATGTACATGGAAAAGCAATTGATACCAATACTTTTCCTAATGCCTGGATAGATACGTCCAAAACAGTTACCGAACCGTTTGAAGATGCAGGAAACGGCAACTTCAAACTGAGAATTGATGCTCAAGTAGGTGACCCGCGTTGGTATAAGAATGTAAAAATAACCATTGAATTACTCTTGTAATACTGATTAAACATTACAGTTATGAAATTATTTCATTCATTATTATATCCCTTGTTAGGTGGTTTGTTTTGCCTCTCTTGTTCGGATGATGAGCAAGATTCAGGTACAAAAAACAACCTACTACTGCGGGAGAGGTTACCTTCGGTGTAGACCTCACAGGTTTCTCAACCCGTGTCACCCAAGACGGATCGTCATGGAATGACGGAGATAAGATCGGAACATACGTATGGGATATGAAGACTCTTGAACCTGTCACAGAAGCAGCGAATGTACCTTATGTCTGCTCGGAAGAGGGTGCGTCGGTTTTTCTTTCACTTCCACTACACCGCTGAAAAGTGCAAAATGATGGAACACCGGTGAAGTTTGTGGCATACTATCCGTATAATGCCGATGTACGTAATTTTAATTATCCCGTGCAACTGGCCGCTCAAGAAAGAGGAAGTACGGCGTGCGACTTACTATATGCTGCCACGAAAGAAGAATACACCTACCTCCGGAGAACGAACCCCATATCTCATTAAACTTTACCCATCGTCTGGCAAAAAGTGATGCTGAAGTTTGTGAATATGGAAAAAGAACCGTTGGAAGCTAAGTGATGTACGGATTGAGGGGATGCAAACTGCCGCTTCATTCAATATACAAACAGATGTACTGACGGTTGACGAAAGCTCTGTTGCTACAATCAACCCTTATCACAATGCTACAACAGGATTCTACGAAGCTATCATTCTTCCATCGGCATTGACAGACAGCTATAAAGTGTCTTTCGTATTGGACGATAGAGAGAAAGAGTGGATATTTACTAATTTGGACATTGCTTTGCCGCAATTCCACAAAGGTTATAGCTACACATTCGCACTCTACATAGACGACAGCGGCTTTGTAGAAATGGGACGTCTTGAAAATGTGGAAGGCGGAAACTCATCAGCTCCCTGGGAAGACGGAAGCAGTGAGGACGGAACGGCCGAAGGTGACAAGACTCCTGTATCAGGATATGCCTTCACACCTGCCGACGGCACGCAGCAAGCACTAGCAGATACCGAACTGAAAATCGCCTTTGAAGGCACTGCACCCGAACTTGGTACGAGTGGTTGTATCCGCATCTATCGTATGAGCGACCATAAACAGGTAGATGAAATCAATATGGCAGAACGCAGACAGTCTATCGTAAACGGTCAGACCCAACTGAATACGTGGATGGATATTATCGGCGTTACGCCTACCGGTTCTTCCGTTAGTCGTCGTATCGTCAATTATTATCCGGCACGGGTGGAAGGTAAGAGCTTCATTATCAAGCCTCATCAACAGCGCTTACAACCCGACACCGAATATTATGTAACCATCGAACAGGCAGCAGTGAAACAAACAGACTTCAAGGGAGTATATGGCCGTGCATGGACGTTCAAGACGAAGCCGGCACCAGCATTGACCGGACCGAACTATGAGGTGAAAATTAGTCACACCGACCCCAATGCTGACTTCTATACTTTGCAAGGTGCTATTGACTTCTGTGCCACACATGTCGATTTGAATGCTGCTAAGACATTCCGGATGGATGACGGTATCTATCAGGAGATTATCTACTTGCGCGATCAAAGCAACATCACAGTAAAAAGGAAATGCTAGTGATAATACGGCTGTCAATATTCAATATGGTAACAGCAATGATATTAACGGTGGTATAGGCGGCGGAACCAATATCGATCAGTTTGCCCCTACCGGCACTATTGTGCCCTCTTCCGGAGGTCGTTCGGTGGTGATACTCGATGGTAACAGTGATAAAATCCGCTTTGAAAATGTGACGATAGAGAATGCGTATGGCTGGACACTAGGCAAGAATGGTCAGGCCGAGGCACTTTATATTAACAACAAATCGGCTGCTTTTATCAATTGCCGTGTCTTGAGTTTCCAGGATACTTTGCTTCCCGGTGCAGGTTACAACTGGTTCAAAAGATTGTTTCATAGCCGGAGCTACCGATTTCATCTGGGGGTCGGGTAAGGTGGTACTGTTTGAAGATTGTCAGATCCATGCACCTAGCGGTACACGTGCTGTAATGCAAGCGCGTGTCAGTGCGGGTTACTTGGGTTATGTATTCTTGAACAGCCGTTTCACGGTAGGCGAAGGCGTTACTAACTCTACTTTGATTTATCAGTTTGAGCCGGGACAATCTGACCTTCTTAAACTGTACGTTTGCCGATGTGTACGGTCCTAACTTTGTAGGAGAGAATAAACCGCTGACACCGGCTGTACCTACTGTTGCCACCGGCTGCAAACTTTACAACTGCAAGACTGAATCGGGTTCTGATATTTATCAATCTATTCCGGCAACGGTGCGCAATACAGTGCTGCAACTTAGTAAGGAACAATACGATCAATACTTCGGTACACGTGAAACCATCATGAGTTGGGATGGCTATACCGATGTGGCTTGGTTCAAATAATAAAATGTTTAGGTAAAAAAAGATACGATGAATAGATTGAATCGAATGACTGGCTTGGTATCGGTCATCATAGGACTATTTTGTGCTTGTCAGGGTACTGCCAAGCAGGTGGATGTGGAGACAGATTTGAAGGCAATGTATGCAGGACCTTCCTTTCTCCATGCCCGCCATAGAGCGTCCCGTTTTTCCCGATTATCAGGTAAATATCTGTGATTTCGGAGCAAAAAGCGATGGGGTGACGCTGAACACGGAGGCTATTAATAAGGCTATCAAAGTAGTGCACGACAAAGGAGGGGGTAAAGTAATCATTCCGGAAGGTTTGTGGCTCACAGGCCCCATTGTTTTGCAAAGTAACGTCAATTTGCATGCAGAAAAAGAATGCTTTGATTGTGTTTAGCGGTGACACCTCGTTGTATCCGATTATTACGACTTCATTTGAAGGACTGGATACACGGCGCTGCCAGTCGCCTATCTCGGCAATGAATGCAGAAAACATAGCTATTACCGGTTATGGCGTTTTTGATGGAGCGGGAGACAGATGGCGTCCTGTGAAGAAGGATAAAATGACGGACAGACAGTGGAAGAATCTGGTGAACTCCGGTGGTAATGTGGATGAGAACGGCAAGGTGTGGTATCCTAATGAAGGGGGCATTGAAAGCATCCGTTCTCATGTCTGGCCAGGGGAATCAACAGGCTGAAATCACGAGTGAAGAATGGGAGGAGATGAAAAGTTGGCTGCGTCCTGTACTGCTAAGTATTGTGAAGAGTAAAAAGGTGCTTCTGGAAGGCGTGACTTTCAAAAAACTCTCCGAGCTGGTGTCTTCATCCGCTTTCGTGCGAATCTTTGATATTGAATGATGTAAAGGTGTTCAATCCCCTGGTATTCGCAGAACGGAGACGCGCTCGATGTGGAATCATGCAAGAATGTGCTGATTGCCAACTGTTTCTTTGATGCGGGAGATGATGCAATCTGCCTGAAGTCTGGTAAAGACGAAGATGGCCGTCGCAGAGGTGAACCTTGTGAGAATGTGATTGTGAGAAACAATACCGTTTTGCATGGTCATGGCGGATTCGTAATTGGTAGTGAGATGTCCGGAGGAGTGAAGAATGTATATGTGTCCGAATGTTCTTTTATCGGTACGGATGTGTCGGGTTGCGGTTTAAAAGTGCCCGTGGACGTGGTGGCGTCGTGGAGAATATTTATATCAATAATATAAATATGATTGATATTCCTAATGATGCTTTGATTGCCGATTTATATTATGCGGCCAAAAGTGCTCCCTAGTGAACCGGTTCCGCGTGTGAGTGAGGAGACTCCTGCTTTTTAGGAACATCTATATCTCGGATGTGTTTTGCAGGGGAGCAGGACGGGCGGCGTATCTGAACGGACTTCCCGAAATGCCGATTGAGAATATTTCCATCAAGAATATGGTGGTTACTGGTGCTAAAGAGGGTATTGTAGTGAATCAAGTGGCAAAGCTCAACATCGAGAATGTTGAAATTGACACTCCTGACCAATCTATGATACAGATCGAAAATACAACGGATATCACCATTAACGGAAAAGATCTGGGAACGATTTCAGAGAAACGGTTGCTGACCAAGAACTAACTGTACTACTCGTTTTTATACTGTTTTTATTGTCAATCTGTCAGAACGGAAGTTAAAGAAGTGAATTACAGTATAATATATGTTGACAATAGAAGCTGACAATAGGCTGACAATAAGAATTAAGAGTTCTATTGTCAGCCTGTTTTTTTATTGTATAGTTATGCTGACATCTTGGAATTGTTGTTTTAAGGTTCTGATATAGTTGCATTCGTATGCCTGTACAGTTGAGTAAGTATGTCTGTATAGTTGAGTAAGTATACCTGTATAGTTTGATTAGTGTGCCGGTATAGTTGGGCAAAGGTGCCGCTATCTTTACCTTCCCACGGCCGTGAAGAACTAACAAGATCGATACTTTAGCAGAACGATAACGGCACCTTAGTTGAACAATAACGGTGTCTTTGCGGAATAATGCAGGCTTGGTAAGTAAGGGATAATAGCTGCATAGTGCAGTTTTAAACAATAATAGGCTGACAATAAAAGACGAAAATCTTTATTGTCAGCCTATTGTCAGCTTCTATTGTCAGTGGGTAATAGCTTGAAAACAATCACTTTATGAAGCCATAACTCTTGGCCTGACAATAAAAACCATTTTTTTATAAATTCTCAATGTAGCCTAAGTTCATTAACCCGGCCTCAAATTGTATGTAATAGCATTGCCTATTGAATCTGAATACTGCACGTTTGCAAGTCTTTTTCATTTGAACTGTTTCCGTAAAGTATCTTATATGTTCCGTTTAAAGGACGTATGGTATTGGTCGCTGCATCAAACCATTCGAAAGAATCGTACGGAAGCTCTATCTGGACGTTCTGTGTCTTACCTTTAGCAATGCTAACCCGTTGGAAACCACGAAGAGTTTTTTGCGGACCTTCTTTGTCGTCAGGACGGCAGATGTACACTTTGAACCACTTCTTCACCGTCTCTCTGCCCGACGTTACTTACCGGGATAGTAAGAATTGCTTTTTCGCCTTTGGTCAGCTTCGATTGGTTCAGGGTCGCTTTCCCATAAGAGAAACGGGTATAACTTAAACCGTAGCCGAATGGATAAAGAGGTGTTTCCGTCATGAAACGGTAGGTACGTCCCTTCATCGAATAATCTTCATAATCCGGTAATTGTTGCATGCTTTTATAGAAAGTGATAGGCAGACGTCCGGCAGGGTTGTAATCTCCGAAAAGTACGTCGGCAACGGCCGTTCCTCCTTCCTGTCCGGGATACCAAGCTTGCAGGATAGCATCGCAATTCTGCGTTTCAGGCACGATGGCCATTGCCGAACCGGAGAAGTTGACGAATACTGTTTTCTTTCCATTCTTCTTTAGAAGAGCAAGAACTTCGCGCTGGATGGCGGGCAATTCGATTTCTGTACGGTCGCCGCCTTTGAATCCGGGGTCGGATACCCGCATGGATTCTCCTTCCAATAGGGGGGGAGATACCTCCGGCAAAGATAACTACATCTGCGCTTTGCAACTTGTTCAGGATTTCACGGGCATCCATTGGAGTTTGTTTTGCCAAGTCGAAGTTCAGTGCAGGGTTATCTTTAACCTGAATAAAACGCAACTCGATGTCGTAACTCTTTCCTGCTTCGTAGTTGAAAGAATACAGATTGGTATGATTCTTGATGTTGGTGGCTTCTGCTATTTGCTTGCCGTTGAGGAATAAAGTAACTCCTCCGTTAGTCATCACGCGGAAAGTGGCGGCACCGGAATCTGTTGGGCGGAAAGTGGAACGATAGATGGCGGTGAAGTTTTTCAATCCTACACCGGGAGCAAATACAGTAGAACCTTCTGCACTGAAATGGAAAGGAGTGGTCAGACGGTCGGTTGCGGCAATCTTGCCTTTATATTCGCGGTTATTCCAGTAGGTGGCGTTGAATCCGGCTTCTCCGTCGATGCTGCACTGATTGAATAGGCTGTGCAGGGTGGTGTCGTTTGTATATCCGCATACAGGTTCGTAGATGATTTGTGCGTCAGGTAGTTTGGCGCGTATTCCTTCCAGTAGAGTAACGGTATGTGAAGGAAGCCGTTGTAGTTACCCCATTGCATTACCGAGTCGTTGGCGTTGGGGCCGATGACTGCGACTTTCATCTGACGGTTTAATGGAAGGATGTTGTTATTGTTTTGAGTAATACCAGACTTTCGTGTGCCATTTTCAGTGCCAGTTCTTTGTGTTTGGGACAGTCGATAACAGAAAATGGAATGTTACTCAGGGATGAGTCGAATTCATTTCTCCCAGTTCAAAGCGGGCTTTCAGTAGTCTTTTTGACTGATGTGTTGATTTTCTCTTCCGAAATCAGGCCTTTTTTCACAGCATCGGTGATGCTTTTGAAGTTACCGCCACATTCGAGATCTGTTCCGCTTAAAAACAGCGTCGGCAGAGGCATGGGCGGCATCGGGATGCGTTTCATGTTTCTTGCGTTGGAAAAAGTCTCCGATTGCTCCGCAGTCGGTGACTACGATTCCTTTGAATCCCCAGTCGTTGCGGAGAATTTGGGTTAACAGACGGTTGCTGCCGCAGCAGGGATCGCCTTCGAAACGGTTGTAAGCGCACATCACTTCTTTAACTCCTGCTTTTTGTACCAGTTCCTTGAAAGCAGGAAGGTAGGTTTCCCATAAGTCTCTGGGTGCAATGTTTTCTGCGTTGAAGCTGTGACGGTTCCATTCGGGACCCGAGTGTACGGCAAAGTGTTTGGCGCAGGCATGAAGTTTGTCATATTCGGCATCTTCCGGTCCTTGCAGACCTCTGACTGCCGCCATTCCCATACGTCCGCTTAAATAAGGGTCTTCGCCGTATGTTTCCTGTCCTCGTCCCCAGCGGGGGGTCGCGGAAGATATTGACGTTGGGAGTCCACATGGTCAGTCCCAGATAACGTTTATATTGTCCTTTTTCATTGAATTGGCGGTTCTTGGCGCGTGCTTCGTCAGATACGGCATCAAAGACTTTCGTATAATAGTTCGTCGTTGAAAGAAGCGGCCATACCTATGGCTTGTGGAAAGACAGTAGCCAGTCCGGCGCGGGCAACGCCGCCATGAAGAGCTTCGTTCCACCATTCATACGGCTTAATGCCAAGCCGGGGAATAGCCGGTGAGTTGTTTTGCATCAACGCCACTTTTTTCTTCTAATGTGAGGCGTTGAAGTAAATCGTCCGCCCGTTGTTCCGCAGTTAATTTCGTGTCCTGATAGGGATACTTTGCTGGGTTGTTGTGCCTGTACATTTACCCCTTGAATTCCGATAAGACAGGCAATGATCCATTGCTTTTTCATTTTCTAGTTCTTTTGGTTTTTAGATTTGAGACTGCAATAGTACGTGCTTTTCATTATTTTTTGTGGGGAATATCCGGTAGAAAAAGGAGGATTTCCTATGCAAGGCTTATTTTTGGAGCCGATAAATCCATAGACCTGTTCAAAGATAAAACATTTTAGCTGAATAGAACGTGAACTTTATAATGTAAATAGAAAGATACTGAAATGTTTGTTTGAAAGGGTATGTATGATTGTCCTCCTTTTGTACTGATTATTACTCTGGCAGGATGGAGGAAATGCTTAATATTGCATTGTTAATTAAGCTCATCCGGGCGTTTATTCATTGATTAAAATGCGAATACTATGATGTATCATTCGACTTGTTCTTTTAAGTGTTTACCTTATCTTTTGATTCTGGGGTGCATATTGACGTTCCTGCAAGCTTGTGCACCTGTTCAGAGATATGTCCTGTTATCCTCCGATAATGGTGACGGAACCTATACCAATCCGGTGATTAATGCCGATTATCCTGATCCGGATATTATCCGTGTAGGGGAGGATTATTACATGGTTAGTTCGTCATTCGTGGAAATGCCGGGAATTCCGGTTTGTCATTCGAAAGATTTGATTAATTGGCAAATTATCGGTCATGCCTATGACAGTATCACTTTCCAGCCTCAATATCGGATGGAAAATGAGAAAACGGCTTATAGCCGTTTGTGCTGGGCCCCTACCATCAGATATGATGAAGGCATTTATTATATAGGAGTCAATATTGCGGATGATGGCTTCGTCATGTTTAAGAGTACGAGGCCGGAAGGTCCTTATACGATGCATAAGTTTGAAAAGCGAGTTGTATGATCCCGGCTTTTTTATTGATGATGACGGTAAAAAAGTATGTCACCACGGAAAAGGGAAAATCTATCTGACGCGGTTGAAAGATGATGCTACGGGAGTGCTCGACCCTCAAGATAAAGGAACGCTCATTATAACAGCTCCCGAAGGTTACGGCCATTTGTTTGAGGGATGTCACACTTATAAAAGAAACGGATGGTATTATGTCTTTAATCCGGCGTTGGGGTATGATGATGGGGTGCAGATGATAAGCCGTTCACGAAACCTTTATGGACCTTATGAAACGAAAGTTCTGATAGATGATGATATTAATTATGCCGGTGCAGGTGTTCATCAGGGTGGGTATATAGAAACGGCTGAAGGAGAATCCTGGGCATACACTTTTCAAGATCGCGATTATATGGGGAGGTGTCTTATGTTATATCCTATGAAATGGGAGAATGAATGGCCGGTTGTCGGACCGGAAGGCAGACCGGGGAAAGGAGTGGTTACTTATCGGAAACCGGCAGTCAAAGGTAAACATAAGATGAATTATCCTCATCATTCCGATTCTTTTTTTGACAAACCGGAATTGGCTCCGGTCTGGGAATTTAATCATGTTCCGTATAAAGAGAAGTGGAGCTTGACGGACAGGCCGGGTTATTTTAGAATATATGCTCAACATGCCAAAGGTTTTTATTGGGCGAGGAACTCGTTAACTCAAAAGGCTGACAGGACCGTATAGCACGGGCACGGTATTATTAGACTTGTCCGGTTTAAAAGGAAGGTGACTTTGCCGGAAATGGGATTATGGGAAGAATGATGTATCAATTTGGAGTCAGAAAGAAGGACAACCGCTTTTGGCTTGAAATGAGAAAAGGGAACCGGAATGCGGCAGAGATGATTGTGGATAGTCTTGAATTGAAAGATGTTCAGAGAATTTATCTGCGCACAGAAACAACGAAAGAAGGGGCTACTCGTTTTCATTATAGTTTGGATAATCGCCAATATCATCGTTTCGGTCCTGAAGGTGTTTCTAATTTCTGGGGATTTCTAGGGATACGGCATGCACTCTGTTGTTATAATGTAATGAAAGGAAATCCTTGCGGATATGCCGACTTTGACTCTTTTGAACTGGAAAGTGCGCATCGCGGCAATCATTATGATGCATTTACGGAAATAGACTTCTTTCGTTATGACGACCGGGAAGGGATGACATTGGTTCGTCCTGTCGGCAAACGTCCGATGCAATTTCTAACGGATATAAAGGACAGCGATTGGCTTGTGTTTAATAACTTGACATTTAAGAAAAAGACCCGGAAAGATAACATTCGAACTGCAGGCTTTGAATCCGGGAGGAGTTCTTGAGATGAGAAGAGGTTCTTTACAAGGGGAACTGTTGGCTTCTTGCACTATTCAATCTACTAACGGGGAGTGGACGAAGCAGAGTTTTGAAGTAAAGAAATTACGAAAGAAAGAGAAAGTCTATTTTGTGTTCGGAGGTTCAAATAAGAGCTTATCTATTAAGAATTTCATATTTGAGTAGAATATCCAGCAAGGTCATATATCGAACCTTTATCGAAATAGAAAATCACTAAAGTAAAGGTTTTAGAGGATAATCATAGCTGGCTTATAGATATTTACTACATTTGCGAACGACCGGTAATACTTCCGGTTATTTATAGAATATCCTTTTGGTACATTGTGCGTTGGGGATATTCTTGTTTGTATAAGAAATAATAGTAAATAATGGATATTGGAGGAGGCAAATGAATAGTGATTATAAAGTTGGGGATTTAATTTATGATGCGAATATTTATGATGGAATGAATACCCATATAGATGATTTGCTATTTTACAAGCGATGGCTGCCTAAAAACAAGGATGCCCGAATACTTGAGCTTTGCTGTGGAATTGGCAGACTTACTATTCCGATAGCACAGGAAGGATATGATATCAGCGGGGTAGACTACACTGCTTCTATGCTCCATCAGGCTAAGATGAAAGCTGCCGAGGCTGGACTAAGAATCAATTTCATTCAGGCGGATATCAGGACTCTCGATTTACAGAAGAAATACGACCTTGTCTTTATTCCTTTCAATTCGATCCATCATTTATATCAAAATGAAGATTTGTTTAAAGCATTGCGTGCAGTTAAAAATCATCTCAAAGCAGGAGGCATATTTCTGTTAGATTGTTTTAATCCGAATATTCGGTATATAGTTGAAGGTGAGAAAGAGCAGCAGGAAATAGCCACGTATACAACTGGCGATGGAAGAGAAGTATTGATAAAGCAGACAATGCGATATGAAAATAAAACTCAGATTAACCGTATCGAATGGCATTATTTTATCAATGGCAAGTTTAACTCTATTCAAAATCTGGATATGAGAATGTTCTTCCCTCAAGAGTTAGATTCATATTTGGAATGGAATGGTTTTTTCATATTATTCATAAGTATGGAGGATTTGAAGAAGAAGTATTTAATGGTGATTCGGAAAAACAGGTGTTTGTTTGTCAATGTAAGTTTGGATATTGATGTGTTGTTGACAGGCAAATCTCTTTATCTTGTATGAAAAGTCCCTTTATATCAGTTTACTCTATCGAATTTCGATTGATCGAATAATGAGACAACCGGGTATAAAGGGACTTTTTATATTCTTATCAAAGAGTTATTTTTTCTCTCTTTGTATTCTGACGGGGTAATTCCTATCACTTTCTTGAAGCACTTGCTGAAATATTTCGGATCGTTGAACCCCGTCATATATGCTACCTGGGAGAAGTTATATTCGTCGCTGTCAATCAGTTGTACGGCACGTTTGATACGTATTTCCCGTATAAAGTCAACAGGTGTCAGTCCGACGATTGATTTTAATTTCCGGTAGAAGATTGTACGGCTAAGCATCAACTGTTCTGCAAATTCGTCAATCGTTAGTTCGGCATTGTCCATCTGTTCTTCCATGTATGCCATTACTTTTTTTCATAAATTGCTCGTCGTATGGAGTAATCTGTGGTTGTGAAGGAGTCAGAGGATCGGGAGAAGAGGTATTCTTTCCTTCCATCAGCCTATTCATATAGAGTTCCTGCAATGCTTTTTGCGTTGTCGTAACAAGGAGGCTACACGGGTCTTTAGATAAGTAGCACTGAAAGGTTTGGTGATATAATCGTCAATGCCTTGTTCCAATCCGGCGATACGGTCGTCCAGAGAGGCCTTGGCTGATAATACAATGATGGGGATATGGCAAATATTGTTGTTCTCTTTGATTTGCCTAATCATTTCTAAACCGTCCATCACCGGCATCATAACATCGCTGATAATAAGATCGGGCAGGTCGTCAACAGCATGTTGCAATCCCTCTTCACCATTGGAAGCTGTGATTACCGTATAATTCTCCGACAAAATACTTTTCAGAAAAGCCTTTAACTCTTCATTATCTTCTACCACCAATATGGAGAAACCATCCGAATTAGTCTCAAGGTCTTCTTTTTCTTCCACCTCTTCCGGCGCTTTCATGCTATCGACGGGATGAGGCGCTGAACTCTGACTATCATTCAGGATAAATTCGACCTGTACATCCTCCTCGAAAATTTCCCGTTGTAAAGGCAAGCTTACTGTAAAACGGCTGCCTACTCCGGGTTGACTATTTACTGTAATAGTGCCATGATGCATTTCCACCATCTCTTTCACGAGAGACAGCCCGATGCCGGAAGATGGTTGCAGAATATTCTGTTTTTACCAATGACTCGAAGCGTTGGAACAAGGAATGTTGCTTTTCTACTGCAATTCCGATTCCTTCGTCTGCAACCTCTATCTCTACCGTCTTCTCTTTCGTTGTGATATTGACTGTAATCGACTTGTCGGCAGGTGTATATTTGAATGCATTGGAAAGCAGATTGAAGAATATCTTTTCAAACTTGTCTCTATCCACCCAGCTATATACCGACTGGATGGTAGAAGTCAGCTGATAGTTTATGTTCTTTTTCTTCAGCTATCAGTTTGAAGCTACTCATCACCTTTTGCAAAAGTGGAATCAAATCGGTCTCTTCAATCAGTAGTTTCATTTTCTGATTCTGAATCTTGCGGAAATCCAGAATCTGATTCATCAGTCGGAGCATGCGCTCTGTGTTCTGATGTACCAAAGTCAAATGCTCACGGGCGGAAGGAGAAAGCGGTTCATTCTCTAATACCTCTGTCACAGGGCTACTGATTAAAGTTAGCGGAGTACGTAACTCATGAGATATGTCAGTAAAGAATCGCAGTTTGATATTTGCTAATTGTTGTTCCATATCCACTCTGTGACGTAACCGATAGATGTAAAACAACACATATACGATGCTTGCCGTAAAGAGTATGAATAGAATGAAATAGAGCAGCCATGCCCAGTAGGTTTCCCAAAAGGTGGGGAGTACATGTATAGATAGAGTCCGTACATTGTCCACCCAGACCCCGTCACTGTTTGTTGACTTTATCTGCAACTGATATTTTGCCTGCAGGTAAGTTGATGTAGCTAGCGGAACGGTTATTATCTGCTTCATTCCATTCTTCTTCTAGTCCTTGCAGGCGATAGGCATATAAAATCCCTTTTGGATTGACATAATCAAGTGCAGCAAACTGGAAAGTTACATTCCTTTGAGAGGGCTCCAGTTCCAATTCTTCCAGATTGTCAATAGAGTGATCGGTAAGGTGTCCTTGAATCTTGAGTCCTGTAAACACAATAGGAGGGACATAGCTACTCTTCCGCATCTTCTCCGGAGAAACTTCCAGAAAGCCTTTATCAGTTCCTAAAAGATAATTTGGTTACGGGCATTGATAATAGGAAGAGCTTCGGAGAAATTGAATTCCTGATAGATGGAACTTAATTCATAGTTCTCAAAAAGTTTCTTTGGCAGGATCGAATTTGGAGAGCGCAATCTCCGAAACAACCCATAGCTGATTCTGTGTATCTTCAATCATTGATAGTGCCAAATCGGAAGCCAGCCCGTTGTTCTTGTCGTAGTTTCTGAATTGGATATTCTCGTTCAGCAGATTGGGAGATATCACTTTATTTACGCCTCCGGTGAAACTGATGATATAAGTGGTTTTATTCTTGTCTGTATAGATATGCATGATATCGTTGGCACTAAGACTGTTTTTATCTCCCGGTCTACGGATATTCCGGTAGAATTTAATCTCTTCCAGGCGTTCGAAGTTGTTCGAGAATGTCAGCAGTCCGTTAGTCGTTCCCACTAAAATCACTCCTCCCGGAGCTTCTGCAATATTGCGTACTTTCATACCGTAAGCTATGGGATAGTTTCTTAACTCATTATTACTATGAATAAATGAAACTTTTCCATCTTTAGCTTGTGCCAGCAGATTTAATCCACCCCCATAACATCCTATCCAAATATGATTACGACTGTCCTGAAAGATAGCATAAATACTATTACTGTGCTTAAACTATAAGGATCATTTGTCTGGTGTTCAAAATGGTGAATAGAGTAATGATTTGCTCCTGTCTTTTTAAGTTGGAAAAGTCCGATTTCTTTTAGTCCCCAACCATATATTTCCATCTTTATCTTCCAGAATCGAATATACCCCATTATAGAACGATTGTTTTTCCTTAATGATATTTCCTTGTTTGGATAAGTACCCCACCAGGTTACCATCCGGTGCGAATATCTGGATATAATTAGATTTCGATGCTGTCCATAGACGTTTATTGCTGTCTTGCAGGAATGCACGTGTTTCTGCCTCGTAATCAGTCAGGTTAAATTGATAGCTCTGTGGAAAGAAGCATAGTTTCTCTACACCACGTGCTGTTGCAAACCAACAGTTTCCCTGATTATCCAATGTATAAGACCTGACTAACGGACTGAAAATAGACTTAGGATTATTGATATCCGTAAGAAGCGGTTTGAGAGTTCTTTCTTTCCGGTCATAGTAGCAAAAAGTTTCCTTCCGTGGGGAGTAACCATAGGTTTTTCGCATTATCTTCAAAAATAAGTTTGCGACTTTTACGCCCATGCTTGATAATCTCATCTTTTGGGGTGAACAGATGCTCTTTTTCATTGGTCACGAGGTTAAGATGGACAATGCCCGGATCTTTTGAAAAAATCCAGATATCTCCCAAGTGGTCTTGATAGACAGATTCTACATCGTTGGAAGTTTGGGTAGCTGTACGGATGTCTATTTGCTGGAAACTGTTCTTCGGGATAGAATACAAAATCACTCCATTATCCGTTCCCAATGCCAAGCATATCTTTTCCTATGGTAGTGACATTGTTTATTTTTATGATGCGGATAAGGAATATCTACGAATTTCAGTTTTTTAGTGTGGAAGTCATATCTGGCTAACTTGTCATTTTCTGCAATCAGATAATCGTTTCCTTTATTTGGGTGATGAACTGGAAAGGAAAGTCAGTATCCAGTGTTTTCTTTCCTATGATGGAAAGTTACACCTTTATCCGTCAATATCCATTCATCTTCTTCAGAGTCTTGATAAATGTTAAATATTTGATTTCCTTTCAGGTTGTGGTTGGAAGCTGAATAAAGTGTGATGCCTTCTCCTTTTTTTGCATAATTGTTCGTCCACTCGGAATGCATATCCGCTTTCACAGAGAATCCAGGCAATCCCTTTCTCCAGCGAATAAATGCGTGTAACATTGTTAGTTTGTTTCGTGGAAAGTTCAATAGGTTGGAGAACATCAATAAACTTCTCGGTTTCCACATCAAAAAGACAGGCTTGTCCATCGTAAGTGGGGCACCATATATCTCCGTATTTGCTTTCTGAAATAGTTCCCATGCGATTACTGCCGAATGCATATTTACTCTCTTGCGAAGTTTTATATGTCTTAAAAGTGTATCCGTCAAACTTGTTAAGCCCGTTCCAGGTACTAAACCAAACAAGCCCTTTCTGATCCTGTAAAATGCTCATTACATTACCTTGAGCGAGAGACCGTCACTCACGGAGAAATGTTTAACTTGGCAGATAGGTTGAGCAGCTATATCGATCGCTATTGTTAGAAGAAGAAATAAAGTATGGAGCCGTTTCATAGTAGTTACTTTAATGTTTATAGCAAAAAATAAACAAAACAATGCAGAATGGAAAGTCCGATAAGTGGTTTGAACGAATAATACTCGTTTTTTCCTATTTTTTTTCCTCTTCATCCTATACAGCATTGATCTCTATGTTGTGTTTTGAACAAAAATAAGAGAGTAATATTAGTTAAAAAAAAATCCTCTTTATAATCTGAATAAGATTATAAAGAGGATAATTTTATTGACAAGAGTTGCATGGGGTATGGTGAGATGAAATCATAATTGGGGAATAAATTGCACAAGACTTTCACAAGTATCCTCCCTGCCAATACCTAAAATCATAGCAAAAGCTAATTAAATAGTTTTTCGAATTGCAATGTTTATTAATTTATCTTATGGAAATTATAATTTTTAATATATATTGAAGATATTTTGTGTCAACTTTCCATAACTCGCTGATTTTGCTTATGTTTGTAGGTAAAATAAAAGAATGAAGTGAATGAATATGTCTACACAGCTATTATATATATGATTTCCCTACTTTTTTTGCGGAAATATTTTTCCTTACAAAAGGTACAAAAAGATTTCATTGAACGCAGGTTTCACTTGTCCTAATCGTGACGGAACAAAAGGATGGGGCGGATGTACATATTGCAATAACCAGACTTTTAATCGGATTATTGTCGGACAGAGAAATCTATTGCTATTCAATTGGAAGAAGGTAAATGCTTTTTTGCCCATAAATATCCGGAAAGGAAATACCTGGCATACTTCCAGGCATACACCAATACTTATGCGGAGTTGGAAGGCTTGAAGCGTAAATATGAGGAAGCATTGGCGATGGATGGGGTAGTAGGACTGGTGATCGGTACACGTCCGGATTGTATGCCGGAAAAGCTTGTTGCGTTATCTGGAAGAATTGAACAAACATACTTTCCTCATGGTAGAATATGTGATCGAAAGCACTTGTGATGAAACCTTAAAAACGCATCAATCGGGGGCATACTTATGCAGATACAGTAGAAGCTGTGTGTCAGACAGCGGCCTGTGGTATCCTGACAGGTGGACATATCATCCTCGGACTTCCGGGAGAAACACATGATACAATGGTGGCACAAGCCGAAATTCTTTCCGATCTGCCTTTAGCTACACTTAAAATCCATCAGTTACAGTTGATCCGTGGTACGCGAATGGCGCATGAGTATGACGTAACTCCTGCTGGCTTTCATTTGTTTAACGAGGTTGAGGAATATATTGATCTGGTGATTGATTATGTAGAACATCTCCGTCCCGATATGGTTGTGGAACGTTTTGTTTCCCAATCTCCTAAAGATTTATTAATAGCTCCGGACTGGGGATTGAAAAATTATGAATTTGTAGCTCGTTTACAAAAAAGAATGAAAGAAAGAGGTGCTTATCAAGGGTAAGAAGTATAGGGATTCGGAAAAAGGATTATTTTTGCAAACGATAAACTTACCACTTAATAAATAGCTGTTTTGCGGAGTATAGAATAGTGGAAGAAATATTTAATGGATTTGAAAGATGGAAAGTAAAACAAGAATTAAAGGAAATGTCCACTATGTGGGAGTAAATGACCGTAACAAGCACAGATTTGAAGCGATGTGGCCATTGCCCTATGGAGTTTCATATAACTCTTATCTGATTGATGATGAAATGGTGGCATTGGTAGATACGGTAGATATCTGTTATTTTGAAGTCTACTTGCGTAAAATCAAGCAAGTGATTGGAGAACGTCCCATTAATTATTTGATTATAAATCATATGGAACCGGATCATTCGGGATCTATCCGATTGATTAAACAACATTATCCGGAAATTATTATCGTGGGTAATAAGCAAACATTCGGTATGATTGAAGGTTTCTATGGGGTAACCGGTGAACAATATCTGGTAAAGGACGGTGATTTCCTCGCTTTAGGACGTCACAAACTGCGTTTCTATATGACTCCAATGGTGCACTGGCCTGAGACAATGATGACATTCGATGAAACAGACGGAATCCTTTTCTCCGGTGATGGATTCGGATGTTTTGGTACAGTAGATGGCGGATTCCTGGATACCCGGATCAATGTCGATAAGTATTGGGGAGAAATGGTTCGTTACTACTCTAATATCGTTGGTAAATACGGAAGCCCCGTGCAAAAGGCTTTGCAGAAATTAGGTGGACTTCCCATTTCTGCCATTTGTTCTACTCATGGACCTGTATGGACAGAGAATATTGCCAAGGTGATCGGTATTTATGACCGTTTGAGTCGTTATGATGCGGATGAAGGTGTTGTTATTGCCTATGGAAGCATGTATGGAAATACGGAGCAGATGGCGGAAGCTATTGCTGAAGAGCTTTCGGCACAGGGGGTTAAGAATATCGTTATGCATAATGTGACAAAGAGCCATCCTTCTTATATCATAGCGGATATTTTCCGTTACAAGGGATTGATTATCGGTTCTCCCACTTATAGCAATCAGATATTCCCGGAAGTGGAAGCGCTGCTCTCAAAGATTCTGTTGCGTGAGGTGAAGGGACGCTATTTGGGTTACTTCGGTTCTTTTGCATGGGCAGGTGCTGCGGTGAAACGTCTGGCGGAGTTTGCTGAAAAGAGTAAATTCGAATTGATCGGTGATCCGGTGGAGATGAAGCAGGCTATGAAAGACCTGACTTATACCCAGTGCGAAAACCTGGCACGTGCCATGGCGGATCGTTTGAAGAAAGATCGTTAAAACTGTGAATGAGATAATAATTTATTAACTAACCTATAAAACAATCGACTTATGAGACTTATTATTCAGCCGGACTATCAGTCCGTATCTCTGTGGGCTGCACATTACGTTGCCGCTAAAATAAAAGCTGCCAATCCAACCCCCGAGAAACCATTTGTATTGGGCTGTCCCACCGGATCATCTCCTCTGGGCATGTATAAAGCTTTGATCGACCTGAATAAGAAAGGAATCGTTTCCTTCCAGAATGTGGTAACATTCAACATGGACGAATATGTAGGATTGCCGAAAGAACATCCGGAAAGCTATTATTCTTTCATGTGGAATAACTTTTTCGGTCATATCGACATTAAACCCGAGAATACTAATATTCTGAATGGTAACGCTCCGGATCTGGATGCAGAATGTGCACGTTACGAAGAAAAGATCAAGTCATACGGTGGCATCGACCTGTTCATGGGCGGTATCGGTCCTGACGGACATATTGCGTTCAACGAACCGGGATCTTCATTGACTTCACGCACTCGTCAGAAAAACATTGACAATGGATACCATCATTGCTAACTCCCGTTTCTTCGATAATGACATCAATAAGGTTCCTAAGACTTCTTTGACAGTGGGAGTGGGTACTGTGCTTTCTGCAAAAGAAGTGATGATTATTGTAAATGGTCATAACAAAGCTCGTGCTTTGTATCATGCGGTAGAAGGTGCTATCACACAGATGTGGACAATCAGTGCATTGCAAATGCATGAAAAGGGTATTATCGTTTGTGATGATGCTGCTACAGCTGAATTGAAAGTGGGTACTTACCGTTACTTCAAAGATATCGAATCTGCTCATTTGGATCCGGAATCATTGATTAAGTAATTTGTAATGAAATAATAGAAATAAGGGCTGCGCACTGAAAATGTGACGCAGCCCTTTTTTATTTCTGATACTATTATGTGAAGATTAGATTTTGGATGATTGTCTAACGAGCAAGTATTTTGGCTATTTCTGTTGCTGCTACTTTATATCCTTCACCAGTGAAATGAATGTAATCATTTCCATAAAGTCCGTCTTTCATAGTTCCGTCCGCTTCGGTGAACCATTTGGTGGGATTGATATATTCAACTTTCTCGAATCGGTGATGTTGTAATATGTCATGAATCTTATCACATTGTGTGCGCACTTTTACTCTGTTGTTCCTTACCGGATGGAAACAGACCTAAAAGAATGATACGTGATTCGGGGAATTGCTTCCGTACTTCATTGGCTACTGCGATAATTCCTTCAGCCGTGTTTTCGGGACTGTCTTTTCCACTTATCAGATTATTAATTCCAATGGCAATCACTATGTTTTCAGGGTGGCAACTATTGTAGTTATCATAACGGACACGCCAAAGCAGGTTTTGCGTGCGGTCGCCGGATATGCCGGCACTTTCCCAATTATCCTTTCCTATGGCATTGTCCATAGCCTCTTTGCCGGGCTTGTAAGTCACTTCTTTTCTGTTACCTCCCCAACCTTGTGTGATGGAATTTCCCAATAACAACAGTTTTAAATGTTTCCCATTGAGAGTGGTGGTTATGTCTTTTGCTACGCTGTTCCAGTCCGAGTTTTGGGTCCATCCGGCTGCCGAACGGAATTCATTTCCCGGTACAGGATGCACACACATATTTTCCGCCCTGTTCGTAGCTTTGAGGATGAACTGCACAATAGGCTCGGGATTGTTGAGGGAGTGCGGGTGATGATCCACTCCAGGCTTATGAATAATAGTAATTGGTGCATGCAATTCCTCCATACGTTGTTCGAAAATGGCTGTGTTTTCAGCAACCGACACCACTTGGTCAGCATCACCTACCACGTGCAGGATGGGGATTCCGGCTTTTGCCATTGTCGGTGCACAGTCTATCGGATTCTTTTTTTCCAGTTCAACGCTTCAGCTTCGTTTTTAAAACCGTAAGCATTGAGAAGTTGTTTTTCGTATCCATGGCGGAACCGGCAGATTTACCTTGTCCCATAGGCCAACTTTTTGAAGTCCATTACGGGGGCATCTGCATAAATACATGCCACTTTTTCCGGGTTTTGTGCCGCCCAGTTATAGACAATCAGCCCGCCACGACTCATCCCTTCAAGTGCCACTTTCTTGTTGAATCCGGCTTTCACCATTCGCTTGTAAAAAAAACTATTCCAGCGTTGAACAGCTTTATCCGAGCCATATAAGTCGGCTACATCACAGTAAACAATATGAAAGCCATGTTCCAATAATGCTATGTCAGTCTGTGGCTCATGCCCCCAAAAGCGTGCACGAATCATCCAAGGTTTTCCTATGGCTTCTTTTGCGGGCTCTACTACAAGGCATTTTACTCCCTCATTCTCAAATTCATACCCTTGGTGTCCATGGAAGTTGAATCGTTTGGCATCTTGTATTCCCAGTGATGTCTGCAGCTTTGTTGGAGAAGCTGTTGCTTTTACAGCGAGATATTCATATATCTTTTGGGCCATGACTCCTGCTCCGATAGAAGAGGGGTGCAGTTTGTCCGGTAGCATAACCGAATCCCACTGGTCGCCGAAGAAATTAAACAGATTGATAATTTCCAGTTGATTTTTCCAGGCCAATTCTTCCACCGTGGGGCGTACCTCGTTTTCTATCAGTTGTGCATTGATTTCCGAACCCTCCGGCAGGAAACAACGGATAGGAGTCAGGAGAATAATACGTGGATGTGATTTCAGATTCCGGTATGTGTCAATTAATGTCTGGTAATTGTCTTTGAATTCGTTTTTGTATTTCCAGTTTTGCGGTTTGGTATCGTTAGTACCTAATTTGATTAATACAATATCGGGCTGATATTCCAGAGATGCTTTGTAGGTATCTGTTTCGGAATATGGGTAATCTCCTTTAGACAATATAGTTCGACCAGAGGCTCCGAAGTTTTTGACCTCATACCCATCTCCCAGATAAGCTTGAAGTTGTGCCGGATAGCAGTTCATTTCCCGGTTGGGGATGAATGCTCCATAAGTAATACTGTTTCCTATGCACGCTACCCGTATGGGTTCACTTGCAAATGATTGGATAGTAATGAATAGACATACAAGAAAGATGCCGATGTGATTTAATTTTTTCATGATGAATATGATGGTTTTGGTTTGTTGGGGGGATAACCAATCGTTGTTTTGCTGTGTATAAACGAACTGGTATGCTACTAATAATAAAACTTATTTATTCACGTTCCTATCATATAGCATACCAGTTCGATTCATTTTTCGGCTTTTATACCTCTTCCAGCCAGCCTTTCCCTTGCCGGATGATTTCCAGTTCGTCGTCGGTACATTTCACTACAGTGGAAGGTTCTATACCTCCGATACCTCCGTCAATGACCAGATCGACAATGTCACCGAACTTCTCATCTATCAGTTCGGGATCTGTCATATATTCCAAGTCCTCATGCTCTTCGTAGGGCAGTGTGGTGGTCATAATGGGAGCGTCCAGCAGGCGTGCGATTTCGCGGATGATATTGTTATCCGGCATACGGATACCCACTTCTTTCCGGTTGCGGAAGATTTTCGGTAACCGGTTGGTTCCGTTCAAAATAAAGGTGAATGGTCCCTGGAAGATTATGCTTCATCAGTTTGAATACGTTATTGTCTACTTTCGCATATTCGCTGATGCTACTCAAGTCATAACAGATGATAGACAGATTGTTCTTTCTAGGGTCTATCTCTTTGATCCGGCAGATCCGTTCTATGGCACGTTCCTTCAGACCATGACAGCCGATGGCGTACATCGTATCGGTAGGATAGATGATAAGTCCGCCGTCATTCAGGATGTCGATGATTCGTTGTAAATCCTGCGGGTTATTATTTTTGTCATATAGCTTCAGAAGCATAATTCATTCTCCTTCTCTCTTATTTGAGTTTCTTTTTTAAGAAATCCAGTGCCTTTTCTGCTGCTTTCTCTGTCACCTTTTGTTTGATTGAATCCTTATTGGCGGTAGCGGCAGAGTCCAGTCCAAGTTTCTGTCCGAGTTTGCTGATTGCTTCATCGGCTACGGCTTCGACAGCTTGGTTAGCCATGCTTTTAGTATCGACGCTGACTTTCGGAGAGGTAAATGAACCTCCGATCTTCAAGTCAAGAGTCATTAGTTTAGAGATATTGCCTACAGATGTCGGCAACTTCACTTTTCCGGAGTAGTCGATGGTTTGATCGAGGCCTGTGCTACCGGAAAGATTCAATGTGTAGTCTCCCATCTTGATATCGAACGGTTTGGTTTCTACGCGTCCGTCTTTGATGGTGAAATCCAATGTCATATCTTTCACCTTCATGTCTTTCAGACTTGGCTGTTTAACGGCATCGGCTATTTCGTCGATTGCTTTCACTCCGCTTAAACTAAGATCACGGGTGGAAAGGCTGCCATCACCTTGCATTGTATTCAGTACAGGGCTCATGGCTGCATCCAAATCTGTCAGGATATTGATGCTTCCGGAGAAATTACCTTTCAGGTTTTCGAAGATAGGAGCCATTTTCTGCACCATATCCAGTTCTTTGTAAGCTTGTGCGAAACCGATATTGGAGAGTTTGAATCCGGCTTTCATTTCCGGCTTCTTTACGTTGGCAGTGGAGTAGTAGCCGTTCATGACCACGTTGCCACCCATGGTGTTCATGGAGAGGTTTTTCATATCCACTCTGCCATCTTTTTACCACAAGCTTGCCGTTCATATTATTGAAAGACATCTTATCGAATAACACCTGTTTCAGGTTAGCGTCCATTTGAAGTCGATGTTACGGGGAACTTCAACAATACCTGTGGCGGCTGTATCTACAGAGTCGGTAGACGCAGCTTCTGATGTGGAGGCTTCATCCGCAGAAGCGGCCATGAAGTCGTTCAGATTGAAATAGTTGGAACGAATATTCAGGTTTCCTTTCAATGTGCTACCTTTCAATACATAACCGATGTAGTTTTCAAACCGGCTGTCGGCGGTGATATCGTTCTTTCCGATGTTGACAGTTGTTTCACTCAACTGGAGGTATTTCGGAGTGAAGGTGAAGAGAGACTTTTTAATCTCTACATCCGGCATATCTTTCATTTTGAGTTTCATGCCCGTCAGTCCGATAGTACCCGAAGCTTGTATACGTTCGTATTCTTCTTTTTCGATATAGGAGAGGCGTCCTGACATTTGCATATCGGCGTCAATGGTACCGTTCAACTCCATATCTCCAAGTGGATAGACTTGTTTTATCATACCTAAATTGAGAACTCCTTTCGCTTCAGCTTTAAAGTCCGGATCGCTGATCGGTGTTTTCACTTTAGCAGTCAGGCTAAACGGATTTCCGGCAAGGCGGAAACTGAACGGATTGATATTGACCGTCGTCAGGTCGATATTTCCTCCCGGGTTCCGGACGTTGGCACTGATATTGATTTGATCCACTCCTGCCAGTAAAGCCGGATAGCGGAACATGGCATTCTTGACTTGCATGTCAATATTGAATGTCGGAACGGTGTCTCCTTGCAGAATACCTTTTGGCCGTTGCGGTAAGCGTTGCAGTTCCGTCTGTTTTCAGACTGGAGAATTCTGTGGCGTAAATGGCGGGAATCAATGACAAGAATTTCCTTGAAGCCGATATCATTCGTGTTTAGTCTCAAGTCCATGTCGATAGCCGGATCTTTCAAGGCTACCCAACCGTCGATCCCTGCCTGAATGGCGTTGAGGCGGATAGTGTTGTCTTTTAATGTGTATTTGTTATTGGCAAGGTCGGCATCCACATCCATCTTAGCGGAGATATTGGCATTGGCCAGGAAAGGGATTCCATTCATCTTGTAAGTAAGTGATTTGGTTTCCGCTTCCAACTTCAGAGTAGTGCGGTCACTTCCTAAGTCTCCGGCGCAGACTGCGTTAAAGTCGCGGATATCAGCATACATCTTTCCTTGTTGATCGTCATAAATCAGATTCATGTTTTTGATAACAAAGCGTTGCAGCCTGACTTTGAAGGGGGAAGATGTTTCTTCTTCCGCAACAGGCGTTTCGGCTGTTGCTGTTGTATCCGGTTTCATAATATCCCAGTTGGCACGTCCGTCCGGCAATACAATGGCATGTAAACGTGTATCTTCAATAAATATTTTAGAAATATCGTAACCGCTATCTCCGAAAAGAGAGAATAAGTTGACTGCGGCGGTAACTTCTCCGGCTTGTACAAGGGTGTCATTGGCAAATTCACCAGTACCTTTTTAACCAGAAATCCTCGAGAGTGACAGAAGCCTGTGGAAAGTTACGGAACAGGCTAATGTTAAGGTTCTTAAAGTCAAATTGTGCATTAAGCATCTTGTTGCCTTCTGTTTTTACAATGTCGGCTATCTTTCCTTGGAAGGCGAAAGGAAGAAGGAACATCAGAATGATGATGACTCCTACTGTGATAGCTGCGATTTTCAAACCTTTTTTCATTTGCTTCTATTTTAAGAGTTTGAGATATTACAAAGAGCAAAACTAATAAAAGTTTTTGATATAGAGGGAGAATCAGTTCTTTTTCTTTCGTCTTGATACGAAAGAAAAGGAACCAAAAAGAAAGAATCAAGGCTGCGTTTTTCCGACTACTCCGGTGTTTCCTCCGGCTAAAGGGCAGAAACTCGCTACGCTCAAAACAGTCTGCCCTTTTTTAACGCCGGAGAAACCACCTGCGCTTGACGTCGGAAAAACGAGGCCGGGAGGCCATGCGGGGGCACTGTTTGATGGAGATATTGTGTGTAGGATGATTTTTATGTAAGTGTGTAGATGACAAAGATGGATAGGTGCGGAGGTCGGGAAGAATAGGCTATTTTTTCTTTCTAAGTTCTTCTGCAATTCTCCATTGTAAGGCGGCTTCTCCTTCTTTCCCGACTTTCAACAGAGCGTCTCCGAAGAGTTCGTGTGCACCGGCATGTTCCGGTTTCAGGCTAGTGGCCTTGTTCAGGTCGGCAATGGCACCTTCTGTGTTTTCTGTTTTTAGCCGGAGCTTTCCACGGTTATAGACAGCTTTAAAGTTTGCCGGATAGAGGGTGACTGCAGTGTTGAAGCAGTTTTCAGCATCGAAATACTCTTTGTTGTTGAAGAGAGTGATTCCTTTGCGTATCCAGGCATCCACATAATTAGGGTCGAGACTAAGTGCCTTGTCGTAGTTGGCGAGGGCGGCACGTGAGTCGTGTGCCTGGGTGATACATTCGTTACCCATTAATAGATATTCGTGAGCATATTGGCGGAGGCGTTCCTGCTGTTCGCGCATTTGCTCTTTGAGTTTCTTATTCTGCTCTTTCAAGGTGTTTATGACACCAAGTTTACGTCGGATAAAACGGCGGGGAACAGATTTCTCAATATCATAGCGGGAATGAATGGCGCGGAAAAACTGTTCCAGACATTCCTCCATGTCTCCTTTGTCGAAAGCGCGTGAAGCAGCAGCGTATTGCACGTCGGCCTGCGCTTGTTTCAGAGCTTTGTCGATAGCCTGCCGGTCGTTGAAACGTCCGGCAAAGTTTACGATTTCGGGGCGGACGAAGACGTCAGCACGGTTAATAGGCTTTTTGAGCTGAATACCGTCCAGTGAGGTACAGCGGCTTAGTGCCACGTATGCTTGTCCACCTGCAAATACACCACCTGTGAAGTCGATGACTACACGGCTGAAAGTCAGTCCCTGGACTCTTATGGACAGTGATGGCCCAAGCTAACCGAATGGGATATTGTGTGAAGCTACCTAAGACTTCTTCTTCTATTTCTTTTGTCTTTTCGTTGTAGCGATAACGGATATTGCGCCATGATTCACGCTTTACGTCACATTCTTTTCCATCGTCGGTGATAACGTAGATGGTTTCTTCTTCCTCATCAATTCCGGCAATGACACCAATGGTACCGTTTACCCACCTGCGGTCGAAATCATTTTTAATAAAGATGATTTGTGCACCGGGTTTCAGTACGAGCTCTTGTGAGGTGGGTAGACTGCTTTCGGGGAAATCTCCTTCGATGACTCCTTCAAAAGTAATTGGGTCTCCGGGAAGTTCCGCCAGTTTCTTTTCGTTGATAGAGTCTACCGTGTGTCTCTACGGGTGGCCAGAGTGATATACATATCAGCTTCCGATTCTTCTATCTGGCTTCCATAACGGGTGTTCAGTAGTTGCAGATCAGCCGCTCCGGCTGTATTGTTCCGGATATGGTCGAGGACGCCGACAAAAACGGGGTCTGTTTGGCGGTATACCTTTTGAAGTTCGATGGATACCAGGTCTATCTGGCCGAATACTCTGGCAGAGAAAAAATAGGGTGTAGGATAGAAGCGGTTCAATATTTCCCGTTCGTCGTTTTTTACGACGGGCTCCAGTTGGAATACGTCGCCTACCAATAACAGTTGTTTTCCTCCGAAAGGTTCGCGCAGATTATGAGAGTATACACGTAGGATTCGGTCGATGGCATCAATGATATCCGCCCTTACCATTGAAATCTCGTCGATGATGACCAGTTCTATTTGTTCCAACAGCTTCCGGTGAGGCTTGGTGTATTTGAAAAATTCATGGATACGACCACGCTGGAGACTCAAGTTCGGGTCATCCGGCAGCAGCGGATAGAAAGGGAGTTTGAAGAAACTATGCATCGTACTTCCTCCGGCATTGATAGCAGCGATGCCTGTCGGGGCGAGTACAACGTGTTTCTTTTTGGTATTTTTTCGCAGACGTAACGCAGGAATGTAGATTTCCCTGTACCCGCTTTCCCGGTCAGGAAAACCGATTGACGCGTATATTGAATCAGGTTCAGGGCGTCTTGAAACGCTGCGTTATTGGTGTCTACGCTCATAATCAGATAATACCAAAATGCTTCATTGCCTTGCTGATGCCATCCTCGTCGATGGGAGCTGTCACATAATCGGCAGCGGCTTTCACATCCTCTTTGGCTTGTCCCATGGCTACTCCGATGGCTGCATGGCGGAGCATGCTGATGTCATTTCCTCCGTCTCCGAAAGCCATGGTATCTTCGAGTTTAATATCGAAATAGCGGATTATTTCATCAATGCCCTTTTGCTTGGTGTCTCCTTTGGCGGTCACATCGGCAAATGCAGGATACCATCGGCCTATCTCGCAGGTAGGAATAGACGGACGGATTTCTTTTTCTTCCTCTTCCGTGATAAAGGGTGTCATTTGGATGACTTCCTTACTGGTTGCCTCCTCGAAAGATACAGTCGGAATCACATTCACGTGCAGGAAATCATAGAATATCTTTTTCACCATGTCATTGGGCTGGCAAACGGAAATGTTGTGTTCCTCTACAAAGATACAGGGAACGCCTTTTTTCTCGCAGAAATCTCCCATCGCTTTTACTTCGTCCTGGGGGATGGCACTTTTATAGATTACCTGTTCCCCGACAAAGCAGTAAGCCCCGTTCATGGTGATATATCCATCAATCAGATTCCGGTCTTGCAATTCGGAGAGGTTGTTGATAATGGCTTTCGGACGTCCCGTAGCGATAAATATCTTCAGTCCTTTTGCACGGGCGGCTTCCAGTGCCTCAATGGTAGACGACGGGATGCGGTGAGTTTCAAAACTGACCAATGTTCCGTCTATATCAAAAAATAATGCTTTCGTCATAAATTCTTTTTTGAATGGAGTACAAAAGTACTATTTTTCTATGTAAATAGCAATTAGGAGATTTCTCTTATGCTTTTTTTAAGTCTCTACTCTTATCGATAGGAACACAATTATTTAAAAGTGCCTAATAAAATGATTAATTATAATAGGTTCCTTTATTCTTTTGACTAAAAAAGTTTCCCAAGCATGGCATCAAGTCTTTATTCTTCTAACGAATTCTCCTTATACTTCTCTCCATAGAGTTGCTGCTACTCCTTTTGGAAACGGTCATAAACACTTTGTGCATACGCTTTTTGTCCAAGTTTCTTGAGTGCTTTTATTTTGAAAGTCAATGCCGTTTCGCTCATTCCGTCAAACGAGAAAAAGCACGTCGGACAATACGATAACCTTTCTGGGTTCATTATTCGCTTCTACGATAGGAAGCAGTTTCTCGATGATCCGGATGAAAAGTTCGTCATGGTTAATTTTGATATTGCCAAACCATTCGTAATGTACAAAAAGTAGGCAGTAAGGTGCCTCGTTGCAGCAGGCCGATAAATCAGAATCCTAATTATTAAATGGGATGGCAATTATGCTTCTTTCTGTTTTAATAAGACGGGATATTGCAGAACTTGATAAAACTAACAGTCTGTCCGGATATTCCCTTGGGGAGATTTAATCGGGCTTTAAAAATCTTGAATCAATGAAACAAATAAAATATTTATCCTTTATCCCTTTTCTAGCTCTTCTCTGCTTGATGACGGGATGTGAAAATGACAAAGATGTGTATTACCCTTATGTCAATGTTCCGCTTACTACGCACAATCCGGTGCTCGTTGAGGGAGAAGTCCTGCATATCGGTATTGGTTTGGACGGTGTGAATTATCGTGTAGAGAGTGATAATGAGGATGTGGTGACTGCCGAGGTGGTTGGCAACGAGATACTGTTGACAGGCAGTGACATAGGTAGCACCATCGTTCGTCTTTCGGATGATAGCTACAATCGTGCTCTCATGACGGTTGAAGTACGTAAACTTCAGGAACTGACACTCGAATCGCTCCCGGAGGGAGTGGAAGTATTGCGTCTGGATAATGACGGTGTTATTCTTCGTGAAATGAAAATACTGACCGGTAATGGCGGTTATACCGTTAAATCTCTGAATGAAGGGGTAGCTACTGTGGCAATCTCCGGCACTACAGTAACTGTTACTGTGGTAGGTGACGGTGGTACAACTATTACTGTGACCGACCAGGGAAAAGGAAAGCCGTTCCATAGATTTATGGGTACCGCTCAATCTTGACGACCCGACGCCACGTATTTATTGGGATGGTTATCGTGCCGATATTAACACGGCCGGAGTTTCCAGTACCGGATCTTATGCGACGCCAAAAAGATATGTACTGGTATCAACAAAACGGTGAAGTGAAAGATACATATTATGTCTACTTTAACGGTGGTTGGGCAAACAATTTAAATTGTGTGAATGCTGCCAACCGTAATCCGAAGTTTGAAACGACTATCAATGACACTAAGACTTCGTATACAGACAAAGCAGCCTCTGCCGTTAAACTGACCGAGTTTATTTTGGAAAAACGTATCGGTACAGGTCCGACGAGCCATCCGCATATCTATTTCATCTCTTTAAAAACAGAAGATGGTAAGCGTGGATTTATAGTGCATCGTTGGAATGAATAATAAAGACAAATAGGTTCTTAGTTTTTTTTCAGGGTATGAATATGAGGGTCGGATGCTGTATTGCTCCGGCCCTCTATGTTTTGATAGAGCATACAAAATTAGAGGCTGCCTTTCGGTAATACCACGAAAACAACTATCTTTGCTAACTGTTTATTATACACATAACCTAACAATATTATGCAGTATGAACTATAATTTTGATGAAATAATAAACCGTCATGGTACAGATTCCGTAAAATGGGATGCAGTAGAGAATCGTTGGGGACGCAATGACCTGATTCCAATGTGGGTAGCTGATATGGATTTCCGCACGGCTCCTTTTGTCATAGAGGCTTTGAAAAAACGCCTGGAGCATGAAGTACTCGGATATACATTTGCTTGCAAAGAATGGTCGGAGTCTATTATTAACTGGGTGAAGGAGCGCCATGGTTGGGCAATCCGTGAAGAGATGTTGACTTTCACTCCCGGTATTGTTCGCGGCTTGGCTTTTGTGATCCACTGCTTTACGCAAAAAGGAGATAAGATAATGGTAATGCCCCCTGTTTATCATCCTTTCTTTTTTAGTCACTCAAAAGAATGAACGTGAAGTGGTATTCAGCCCGTTAGTCCTGAAAGATGAACAATATTATATTGATTTCAACCGCTTCCGTCAAGATATTCAAGGATGCAAATTGCTTATTCTAAGCAACCCCCATAACCCGGGTGGACGTGTATGGACCAAAGAGGAACTGTCTCAAATAGCCGACATCTGCTATGAAAGCGGCACATTGGTTATCTCTGACGAGATTCATGCCGACTTGACCTTACCACCATACAAACATCCTACCTTTGCTTTGATTTCAGAGAAGGCACGGATGAACTCTCTTGTCTTTATGTCTCCCCAGCAAGGTATTCAACATGCCGGGATTGGCTAGTTCTTATGCAATTATTGAGAACGACGAACTTCGTCACCGTTTCCAGACATATATGTAAGCAAGCGAGTTTAGCGAAGGACATCTCTTTGCTTATTTAAGTGTAGCAGCTGCTTACAGTCATGGTACAGAATGGCTGGACCAAGTGGTAGCATATATTAAAGGAAATGTGGATTTCACTGAAACGTATTTGAAAGAACATATTCCTGCTATCAAGATGATCCGTCCGCAAGCCTCTTACTTGATCTTTCTGGATTGCCGCGCATTGGGACTCAATCCGGAAGAACTGAACCGTCTTTTTGTAGAAGATGCTCATCTGGCGCTGAATGATGGAACAACATTCGGTAAGGAAGGCGAGGGATTTATGCGGTTGAACGTTGCTTGTCCACGTGCTACGCTGGAAAAAGCATTGAAACAGTTGGAGCAGGCTGTAATGGATTTAAAATAGTCTTTTTAAGTCCATTCCCCCGGTTCGAAATAAAATCAATCCGTTCAGGGGATGAAGCTATATTTCCTGTCTCACTCTTGCTTTTTTACTATTTAATTTTTGTATCTTTAGTGCTTCTCATCTTCCCAAAGACAGGTAATCATATTACAAAGTGACCAATATCATCTTATAAGGTGATATTGGTCACTTGCAATGTGCCTATTGTCCCATTGTAACGGGACGACTTACCGACTGCATAAAAAACTACTAATCTCTGTACTGAAAACCCTTAATCTTTTGCACTGAAAAGTCTTAAGTACAAGATTGAAAAAGTAGTTTGTTGCGGTATGATGATATGACAATGTCTCAACTATGGCATCACATTTACCGGAATCAGCCGTACCTCACTATTCAAGCCGGAGGGTAATGGACTCCAATGTCCATAATTGGCCGGACGATAGTTCAAATCAACAATATTGATTTCTTTGAATTTGCGCCACTGCACTCCCTGTCTGTCCAATTCTGCAATCCGATTCGCAGGAGGTTCGTGACTTCTATCTCGATGTGGTTTTTTCCTGGTTTTAAGAACTGGCCCACCTTTAGTTGATAAGGTACTGCCCATGCGCAGCCTGCTTCCTGTCCGTTGATCCGGACACGGGCACTTTCGCGGACATCTCCTAAGTCGAGCACCCAGTCGTCAGCTTGCAAGGCAGGCAATTCGATGTCCAATGAATAAACACCGGTTCCCATATTGGTTTGGGCTGCCGGATGATCTATGTGTGTCCATGAACATGGACGGTCTATATCAAATGTTCCTTGAATTTCCGGTTTGCTTTCGGCGAAGTGTAACTTCCAACCATGATCCAGACGAAGACTGAAAGGTTGCTCTTTGACATACTTCCACGGTTTGGATGCCTGCAAAGGTTGTTGATATGTTTGCAGAATGAACGATTCACCGGATTTTAATTGCAGATAGACTTGTGTTTTTCCGTTTGCCTGTCTTACCTTAGCTTCACCACATTCTCCGGTCATGGGATTGAAGAGAGCGGCTGCGGCTGCATTCGTTCCCAATGTGATCCAACCGTCCACTCCTTTATTTTGCAAGGAAGAGATGAAATAGTGGTGTCCCGTATCATTCACTCTTCGGATCGCTTGTAGTCCGAATTTGGTTTTCATTTCTTCGGGAGAAATATTGCAGCTGGCCAATGTGCGTGCATAATCCGTTCCTGTGATAATCTTCCCCTTTCCGATTGGAGTAACGGTTGTTTCCGGAGAATGAAACAGCTGGAAGTTGCCGGAGCGTACGTTGGTAACTTTGGCGTTTTTGTTCCAACTGACCGTATCCCGGTACATCTGTCGGATAATTTTCGAGGAATACGATTGTAGCTCCCTGTTTGGCCAGTTCATAAAGATGTGCCAATACATCACTCGGCATTAGGTGTGCAGCAGGCACTACCAATGCTTTGTAGCCCGTTCCGCCTGAAGTAACCAACTGTCCGTCTTTGAAACGTGTACTGCGAATAAAGTTATCGGAAATATAATCCCCCGTCATACCCGTTGTTGTTGATGCGATGGATAGCGTCGATAAACTTGAGGAGCCAGTTTATCCATGTGGTGTATCGTGAATAATAACAATCGTCCCGGTTGCTCATTCCACATATCATATACCGGAAGATAAATCAGGAAATCATTATCCGGCCGTCCCATTTGCAGAAAGCTCTGGCAACGGGTGATATAGTTGAAGAACGAAGGGGCATCACGCCAAATACTGTTTGTCGGACTCATATTGATAGAAGCGTAGAACAGCCATCCGGGCCATTCGGCTTCTTGGGGCGAATACGGAGTGCCGTGGAAAAACATGTGATTGATGCCGGAAACAAACATCAGGTCCATATCCGGTTTGCATTGCGACAAGGAAGTGCGGAAATGCTCCGTCAGCCATGTAAATGTCTCGGAAGAAGTATACGTTTTTCCTGCAATATGAGCTGCCGAGGAGGCATATTTCAACATAGACAGGTCCGAATCATTCTTTTTGGTCAATGAGTCCTGACGCAATCCTTCGATGTGGAACTGCGACAGTCCGAAACCTTCACATTCCGGAATATCCACGGAAGCATAGATATCAATCAGATTACCGGGCGAACCATGTGCCTGATTACGGGTGATACTACCGTTTTTGTGTGCCCAGTCTGTCCATTGATGACTGAAGTTCTCAATAAGAGGTCGGAAATGGTTTCCCGGTAATCCGACACGATACGTCTGCTAACTTCCGGACGGTTTTCATCCAGGAACTCGGAGAAATGTTCTTCCAGTTTATAGCCCCGTCTACGAGCGAACTGTTCCAGGAAATCATCCGTCCAGTCAGCTTGATAAACTTCGTATGAATCGTTGAAGAAAGTATGTGGATAACTTGTCTTGCTACTTTTGAAAGCACGGTCAAAGCGGGAAAGATAATTTTTTACCGCCTTTTTTGAGAGATGATTCATCACATAGCCTTCTCCTCCCGGAGCTGCCCGTTTCACTTTCTGCCTTGTTTTTCCGATGTAAAGAGCGATCACTTTCCATTTGCCGGCAGGCGCTTTCCATTGCAGTTTGTCTTTTTTGACGTGAGCAGTCAGGTTGATACATTTGCCTTTTCATCGTATGCCATCACCCGGCTTAGTACGGAAAATGGTTGTTGCTTGGGATCGGTCACATTAATATCCTGTTCAATCTCTTTGCCTCCCTCTATTTCGTATGTCTGGAAGATAGCCTTGGTAGCCGCATCTTCGATACTGACTTCAGGTCCGCCAAAAGGCCATCCGGTTCCGGTGTTCATATCAATCTCGATACCCGTACGTTTTCCTTCCGTTTTGTGTATGCTTAAGCATTTCCATCCAGCGGGGGAGAAAGGAACTGAATTTCATTCGCGTCATTGCCTTGCACCCCATAGATAGGAGTGATTTCTACTGTGCCCATGCCGGCGCGGGCGTATTCTTCGAGATTGTAAGTCAGGTTCTTCTCGTCGACAGCGCTTCCCAGCCACCACCATCTGGCACCGGGGCGTGCTTCCACCGGAGTGTCCGGCCATTGTTGTGCTTGCATTACTCCACCTGTGGCGAGCAGGCAAAGAACTATCAATTCTCTTTTATTCATCATTCTTTCGGTGTATTATAGTATTCTATGTTTTCTGCGTCATCAGTTACAAAAAGCGGTCGTCCGTCCGGCTGTTCAAAGTGGAAGCGGATGCCGTCGAAGTTATGTTCTTTGCGTGGCGGATATAAAATCCTTTGGCGGGAATCGTGCCGAACATCCAGGGTTCGGGATATACTTTCTCCTGTTCGGGCGGAATACGTTTGCCATCCTCTTCGCTATATCCTCCTTTATAATAGAGGTGAATATTCCGAAAAGTTACGTCCTCAATACATGCACCCGGCACTCCGTTGATGATAGAAGCATACCGGCTGTCGGCATTCCATACATTGATATCGCTGATAAGAATACGTTTCATGGTACCTACAGGAGTACCCTTCAGGACTGCGCATACGTGCGCCCAACCGAAGGAAAATAGGAGCGTTGACAATATTCCTCATTGTAATATTACTGATTACAATATCTTCCAGATGTCCTCCGTCTACCGTTTCCAATGCCAATCCACGGCAATGTTCAAAGATACAGTTCGTAATCGCAATATTGCGGAAACCTCCACTACTTTCTGTGCCGAGTTTGATGCGTCCGGTACGGAAAACCATGATCGGGGCTTGCGGTTCATCCAGTTGCCAGGTGCCATCCAATACACTTCCTTTATCATAACCACTTACATAACAATCGCTGATCGTCACATTTTCCGTATCTTGGAAGCGTCCTAATCCATAAGAGGTTTTCAATACAATGGCATCATCCCAGGGGGAGTTCACCGTGCATTGGCTGATACGTACGTTCCGGCAGCAATCAATATCGAAGCCATCCCGGTTGGTGTCTACTTTCAGATTCAGAATCGTCAGATGATCCACTCCGGTAGCCAACAGGGCGAAATGCCCGCAATGCAGCATGGATAAATCTTTCAGGGTCACATTTCTGCAATCTTTCAGGCTGATAGCTTTATTGCCTACCCCCGGTAGGCGACTCTCTTCACGGGTCAAGCCTTTGCCATAGATTAAGCCGGGACCACTGATCGTAATATTCTCCAGTCCGATTCCCCAAATTAAAGAGTTTTTCCAATGGCTGTGACCGAAATCCTGATACTTATTATGTTCATTCGGTTCGGCGGTATCATATCCTTCCTCTTTTCCGGGAAAGGCGGCAATGATACGGGTGCCCTGTTCCAAATAGATATGAATGTTGCTTTTTAACCGGATGGAATAACACGCATATTCTCCCGCAGGTAGATATACTGTGCCTCCTCCGGCCTGTGCGGCCGCTTTCAATTGCACGATTGATGGCAGGCGAATCAATCGTTTTCCCATCCGCTTTGGCTCCGAAGTCCATTACATTATAAATGGCTGCATGTAGATAGATGCAACCTATTAACAGACTGAATAATAAAAATAGATCCTTTTCATTTTTTTGTCGATTTTGGCAAAAATATCCGGTAACATATAGTAGTTGTAATCCGCTTTTTTCATTCTGTTCGTAGAAACAGAAGTAAAGCCGAGAAGGCTTGCTTCCTTCGTTTCGGGAAGAAGCCGGGGAGAGACTGCAACGTCCGGCCAGTACAGGGCGGTCGGTCCGTTTGCCCGATTCGTAAAGCATCAGGGGAGTTTCATCCTTATGTCCGTTGCTCAAGCGAATATCATCGCTAGGAGTGACAGCCTGTAAAGTACGTAATTTCATACTTTCTCCATAATAGCAAGTGAAAGCCTGTCCTCCACACTGAATACATTGATATCCGAATCCGGCTGGCAATCGCCGAAACTCCAAAATAGGGCATCGGCTTCCGGAGCAGAGGCGACTTCTACTTCCTAGGATAAATCCACGACTATCGGGCAGTGCTTTCCATTGGAAGGATACTCCCCTGTATCTTTTCTTTTAGGTTTTAGCCAGTGGCTTTCATTTCCTTTTGATATGCCCAACCGGAAAGTGCCGGCAGGTGGCGTCAGTGCTTGTGCTTGCGCATCAATGAGCAAGATTCCCAGCAGTACGATGGTCAGGAGATGTCTTAACATAGTTGAAGTTGATATTACTTTGTTCATTCTCTTTTAGTTCAATGACATTCTTTTCTTCTGTCTTTAATGTAATTTCAGACAAGTTGAAATTCTTCGTATAGCAGATTTTGCCCGGTTTGTCGGTCTGCGCTTCGATGGCATAAAGATAGAAATTTTCCAGACGTAACGAGTCATTCCAGCCGGAAGCAGAGATAAATTCATCTACATTTTCCGCTTTTACCTTTGATACGTAGACATTGCGGAAACGCGGATAACCTTTTTCGGGTGGCGTTACCGGAGTCAGCATGATTCTCCAGTGTTCCGGGATTTCTTTCCCTTCATACTCTTTGGGTAAAGTGCTGTAACTGTAACTGGGGTTCCAGTTCAAGTCCGCCGCCAGCACGTGACGGACGTTTTCCGCTTTTTACTTCGGTCATATAAATGATTTTTCGATTGTCCCTCCACGGTTCATGGCGCTTTTCAACCGCAGCACGGCGGAGGTGCCGATTGCTTCCAGATTATATCCCAATACATTCCGTATGCTACCGGAAGTTTCGCTTCCGCAGGTGATAAGTCCGGCACCTTTGCGGGCGATGCAATTGCGTATGACCACATTTTCCGTAGGAAGGTTCACCCGCAGTCCGTCTGCATCCCGTCCCGATTTGATACAGATATTATCATCGTTACAGTCTACATCGCAGTTTTCGACCAAGATATTGCAGGAAGAATCAATGTCGATACCGTCCGTGCTCGGACCGTGTCCACCTATATTGTTGTTGATGGTCAATCCGTCTATCGTGCAATAATCGGAGTAAAGAATCTGACATCCCCAAAAACCGGTACGCATCAGGGTAAATCCTTTCAATGTAATGTCCGAGCTACGTTCTATGAGGATGCCCCCATGTACCCGTTTGCAGTCGTAATCCACAATCCAGCGCAATCCTTTTGCTTCGTATTCTTTCCGCATTTCCCAATATTTATCCCAAAATACCTTTCCCCGGCAGTCCAGCGTACCTTCTCCGCTGACGGCAGCGTTCTTCTCGTCAACAATGTTGATTACTGCTGCCGGCCATGTCATCTCTATTCCTGCTATGCGCGAACGGAATTCGGGATAATGGTGGATGTCGGGGGCTGGCCAGTAAAGTCACCCCTTTGTCCAGTTGCAGGTTGACACCGCTTTTTTATGAACAGTGCGCCAGTCTGATAATATCCCGGCTGAAAACTACCGTTCCTCCACCGATGACGGCACAACTGTCAATTGCTTTCTGGATAGCTTCCGTGCTAAGCACCGTGCTGTCTGCTACTGCGCCAAAAAGAATTAGCGGATAAAATTACATTGTTTCGGGCATTTGCCGGCTTCCTACACTGTCAGCCCATGACAAATCCGGTTGTTGCGGTACTTGCCCCCATTCGAAGCTGTTGTTTCCTGCCTGTTTAGCCGTTGGGGTGGCGCAAGCTGCTGTCAAAAGTGTGCCTGCCAATAGGAACAGGGGAAAGATGCTTTTGGTTTTCATATTTATCTAATGCCTGATTCTTAATACTTAATACCTAATACTTATCTCTTAATTTCCGTCCGGTTTTTCAATTTCCGTGAATGGTGATTCGTTCCAGTGGAAACCATTTACATCGTCCGGCTGTGCCGGATTATAGGACGGGTCTATTTTCAGATGTTTAGCCAGTTCGGGTACGGCTTTCTTCATTCCTTCGATCACACATTGGGCTATCTGATAAGCACCGTATGGATTGAAGTGGGTGTTATCCTCAAAAAGCTTTGGTCTGTCCCGGATAAGTGCCTGCCGGATAGTGGACGAAAGCACGTTTGGAAGTGTCCGGTCCCAGTGCTTCATACAGAGTGCGCGTCATTTCATTGAGATCGATCAATGGAACATTTTCTTTGGCTGCCAGCCAGCGTATGGCTTCCGGATAATCTTCGTGTGTGTCACGGATATGTCCGGTTGCGTCGAAACTCCGGCGTTGGGTGGGGAGTGACCAGTACGGGTATGCTCCCCCGTGCACGGGCTTCATCGATAAATGTTTTCAGGCTGGTCATAAAAGAGTAATAAGCTCCTTTGCCCGGCCCTTTTTGCTTTTGGTCGTTGTGGCCGAATTCCATAAAAAGATAATCTCCTTTCTTTATCTGGCTTAATGCTTTTTTTTTTCAAACGTCCTGCGGCAATAAACGTATTGGCTGATTCGCCCGATTCCGCATAATTGGCGATACAAACGTCCGTACCGAAAAAATGAGGTATCATTTGTCCCCAGCTTGCCCATGGCTCGTTGTCCTGATCGACCACCGTACTGTTGCCACATAGAAAAACGGTAATCACCGACGGATCGGCAGGCTCGATGCTGATACTCTGGCATACGGGAGCGTCACCGTTGAACTCCAGTGTCAGCTTGTCGTCCCAGTTCAGTTTGGTCTTTTTCACGCGGCTTGATGTGTACCGATTCTTTGTCGGAAATGCGTGGATTCCGCTTGTTGATGATAAATGTTTCATCTACGAATTGTCCCTTTTTAGTAGCGAGGTTATCAATGAACAGTCGGCGTGATTCGCCTCTTACTGTTGTCACCCCTGCCTGTTTCTTGCTTCCCAGGCGAACGGTTACTTGATAGTTACCGTCCGGCACGCGGACAGAAAAGAAGAAGGGTGCCTTGCTGCCTTTTTCGGGAGTAGCGACGAGATCATATCCATATCCCGTCTCCTCACTGTAGCGGGGAGCATCTGCCAACTGGTATGTTTGGGCTTTCTCCTGTGCATTGACACTTGCCGTAGCTAAGAGTAGCAAGCCTATGATCGTAGTTTTCATGTAAAATGATATTTAATGTATATTGTTTATGGAATTTAGGCACGGATTACACGGATTTCACGGTTTTTAGAATTACGCTTTTATAAAGCAACAGCGTAATCCGTGTAATTCGTGCCTGATAATTCCCATTTAGTTAATTTTCGGTTTGAGCTCGTCAGGAGAATCTTTGGTATAAGATTTCACATCTCCCGCCACTTTGGTGAATAATGCTTGTATCAGCTCCGGAGCTATTTTCTCTGCCGGACGGAAAGCATCCGAATTCATATAATTCAGGATTGCTTTGTGCATCTGGCGGGCAACGATTCGTTTTTCCGGTTGGGAAGTAATGTCCATACTGGTCATCATCAATTTACCGTTCAATACCTTTGCTTCGAACAACATGCCAATTTTCCGGCTGATAAACCAGGTATCAATACTTTGAACCGTTGGTTGGAATGTTGCCGGAAAGTCGGTAAATTGCATCACCTGGGCTTTGTTCAGCAGTTCCCACCATTGCAGGTTGCTATGATATTCGGTAGGGAATTCGCGGAAAAGAGGGTGATATTCATTCAGGAAAATACCGGTTGTGTGCGGCGGACGCATCTTGAACCAGGAAGTATTCCAGAATACGGGAGTGAAGTATTGTTTGACTTCTTTGCCGTATTGTATCTTTCCGGCAGCCGTAATCAGCACATTTCCTCCGTCCTGCAACACTGCCAATGCTTTGGCGTCCAAGGTGTCGGTGGTATATACTGTTCCTTGTACCAGTTCCACTTGTGCCGGATATACCCAGAAATCCCAGTCGTTTACGGCATCACAGCCTTCGATACGTACTTCCAGATTTAGTTTCTGCTGTGTATCGATTCCTTCCAGAGTCATATCTACACTACCCAGAGAATAAAGATTTCCGATGGGAATGTGATGGGTGCCGACAGTTCCATGAGCATATACTTTTCCGAATTTATCCTTAATGGTATATACTGTTTTTGCACTTTCTAAGGGAGCAGCTCCGAAATGAGATACTTCAATGTCGGCATGGAATGTTTCATTGTTGGCATATACAAATTTAGGAATACGTGCCAAAGGTACGGTCGGACTGCAAAAAGCGTCTGAACTGTTCTGCGTTGATATATCCTTTTTTCTTCAAAGAACACGTCCAGTACACCGACTAATGCAGTTCCCTGGCCGGAATAATCATTGAGAGCCAGCAATTGGAATCCTGCATAATCGGGGGTACGCAATGTCTTTTCAATCTCATGTTTGTAGCAGAGTGCCTGCAATTTGCCCGAAGCCATCATAAAGTCGTGTCCCATGCTGCCCATGTGATTATCATTCAGGATATCCCGGAAGATTTCAAAGTTCTTGGCCTTGTTTACTCCGGTATATTTACGTATCTCGCTGAAATTCGGGAATACGCACCATTGACCTGTTTCGTGTGATACATACGGTTGTTTCACCGTGTCGATTCTTGCACGATAATCCGATTCACTTTCCGGTTGCGCACCTGCCCAACTAAGTCCGCGTGCGCCGGCTTTCACATGATATTGATTGTGAGGTTGCCATTGCCAGCTGTTTCCCACGGAGGCTCCTGTGTATACACGACGCGGATCGGTTGCTTTCCAATAATCGACGAACTTGCTGACCCATGCCACCCAACGACCGGAAGGTTCGTTGCCACAAGCCAGCATGCAGTAAGAAGCGTAATTTCCGTATTCCTTAGTCAAAGCGATCGTTTCGTCCATCAGATACTTGTCGATAGGCTGTCCGTTGCCCAGTCTCGGACCGTGGTTCGGCCAGCTCGGACCTTCCGGTTGCAGATAGAAACCGACCAGATCGGCAGCGATGAAAGCTGCTTCCGGCGGACAGAAAGAGTGGAAGCGCATGTGATTCAGACCATAGTTGCGGCAAATGCGGAACACCCGTTCCCATGAAGCCACATCCATCGGCGCATAGCCTGTCAATGGGAAGTCACAGTTTTCCACTGTACCGCGAAGCATTGTTTTGCGACCATTGACGTAGAACCATTTTTCTTCTATCTTGAAATCGCGCATACCAAATTGTACCTGTTTGATGTCGGACTGTTTGCCGTTGGTCAATTTTGCCGTCAGTTTATAAAGTGCCGGACTGAATTCATCCCACGTCAGAAACTCTTTTCCCATCGGAAGTTCCATTTCCACCGGATTATCTCCCGGACGGATGTTGAAACTTTGATGTACGGGAGCCACTTTGTGCTGAATGTCCGTGTTAAAGCTCGCAGCGGAAAGGGTGATCTCTCCCTTGGTGGAAGAAGCAGACCGTATATTCATGCGAACCAGCGCTTTCTGATTGCTTAAATCGGGATATACCTGAATATCTTCTAAATGGACTTTGGGAGTAGCTTGTAATTCGATTCGTCCGACGATGCCGTTCCAGTTACCCTTTGTGTCTGGTCGGTGATGCTGTGAGAATCGGGACCTACGTTGATTTCTTTGATTCTATTATCGATACGGATGGTAATCAGGTACGTTTTTCCGGGGGTGGTTGCAGCAGTCAGGTCATAGACATGGGGAACACAAAGACTGTTTTGCATACCAAGCTCCTGCTGATTTACCCATACAGTCGTTTCGATATGCGGACGTTCCAGAAAAAGAGTGATTCGCTCCCCTTTCCAGTCGGATGGAATTGTCACTTTCTTTTGATACCAGGCGACACCTACATAGTGTTTGTCGGGAGTCAGAAAGAAGGGTAGCTTTTACTTGTCCCTCTATCCTGTATTTTTTCCATATATGGGTTGAAGTAGTAAGAACTGTCGTAGAGGCTTCCGGTCCATTGGGTGCGGGCGGTTACTTCATCTCCTTTCAGTTTTTCGGGCATGGAACCGGGCAGGTTGATAGATTCGTCGAGCGATTTATTGAACCATTGTTCCTTGACGCCGGTATCTTCCCGGTCTATCTGGAAATTCCATTTGCCGGATAAACTGAAAGAGTGATTTTTGTCCCGCTACGGTCAGTATGGAGATAAATACGATAGCAATACTTACTAAAAGTCGTTTCATGATATATAGAATTGATATGTTTTTCATTCTTTTTAAAATCTGCCGCTAAAGTAGAGCTTTTTAAGGGTTTAGTAAATAGAAAGATGTACAGATACATAGAATATTGTATCAAAATGGACATCTAAAAGCGTTCGTGTACAAAACTACATGGATTTGAAATATTGTCCATGCTCTTTATCTTTGAGGAGGTTGGGAGATACCTTATCTTTGCGGGGTAAACTTTTTAATCTTAATAAGGAACCATGAAAAAGTAGTAATCTGGATGGCTCTAAGTCTTTGGTCGGTAATGACAATCTTTGCCGGTGAGACTGCTTATCTCTTTTCTTATTTTATCAATGACAGTAAAGACGGACTGCATTTAGCTTATAGTTATGATGGATTGAACTGGCTGCCTTTACATGGCGGACGTTCTTTTCTGACCCCTGCCGTGGGTAAAGATAAACTGATGCGTGATCCGAGCATCTGCCAGGCACCCGATGGCACCTTTCACATGGTCTGGACTTCCAGTTGGACCGACCGGATTATCGGCTATGCCTCTTCCCGCGACTTGGTTCATTGGAGCGAGCAACAAGCCATTCCGGTGATGATGCACGAGCCGGATGCACATAACTGTTGGGCTCCCGAACTGTTTTTTATGATGAACCTTCACAAACTTATTATATCTTTTTGGGCAACTACGATTCCCGGCCGTCACAAAGAAGTGGCAACCAGTGAGAGTGAGAAGGGACTGAATCATCGTATTTATTATGTAACAACGAAGGATTTTCGTACTTTCTCAAAGACGAAGATGTTCTTCAATCCAGATTTCAGCGTGATTGATGCTGCCATTGTGAAAGATCCGAAGCGGGAAGACTTGATAATGGTAGTCAAGAATGAAAATTCCAATCCGCCGGAAAAGAATTTGCGTGTGACGCGTACAAAGAAGATAGAAAAAGGATTCCCGACCAAAGTATCGGCACCTATTACAGGAAAATATTGGGCGGAAGGTCCGGCTCCTCTTTTTGTAGGTGATACGCTTTATGTCTATTTTGATAAATACCGTGACCATCGTTATGGAGCTGTTCGTTCTTTGGACTATGGCGAAACATGGGAAGATGTGTCCGATCAAGTTTCTTTTCCGAGGGGGATTCGTCATGGAACGGCGTTTGCAGTGGATGCCTCCATTGTGGAGTCACTGATTGCCGACCGGAACTATAATCCGCTTATTCCCGATAATCTGGCGGATCCGTCTGTCTCCAAATTTGGTGATACCTATTATCTTTATGGCACTACCGATCTGGATTACGGACTTGGACGTGCCGGAACTCCCTGTCGTATGGAAATCGAAAGATTTTGTGAACTGGAGTTTCGAAGGTTCCCATATCAGTGGATTCGACTGGTCGAAAGGATATGACTACACGAATGATAAAGGTGAAAAAAAAAGGGCTATTTCCGGTATTGGGCGCCTGGAAAAGTGATTGAGCAGGACGGCAAGTTTTATTTATACGTTACGTTTGTGAAACCGGATGACAAGATGGGAACTTATGTACTTGTAGCTGATCGCCCGGATGGTCCTTTCCATTTTTTACTGGGACAGGGGCTTTTGCCTCCCGGAGAAGAAGGAACAGATAGCCCGGCTGTCGTTGATGATATTGACGGAGAACCTTTTTTATTAATGACGATGGTTCAGGATAGATCTTCTGGCGTCGCCGGAATGCGGGACGGCTTTCTGCGGACAGGCTTCATCTGGATGGTGAGCCGGTAACTCTGGCAACAGCCCGCCAGGGATATTCCGAAGGTCCGGTGATGTTTAAGCGTAAAGGTATCTATTACTATATTTATACGTTGAGTGGTCATCAGAATTATGTCAATGCTTATATGATGAGTCGCGAGTCTCCTTTGACGGGTTTTGTAAAGCCGGAGGGAACGACATTTTTTTATTCTCTTCTCCTGAAAATCAAGTGTGGGGACCGGGGCATGGCAACGTGTTTTATGACGAAGGAACGGATGAATATATTTTCTTTATCTCGAATACGGAGATGGTGGAACCACCCGTCAAGTGTATGCTAACCGGATGGAATTTTAATGACGATGGAACGATAAAGACATTAATCCCCGATATGCGTGGTGTAGGTTATCTGGCTGCTTCCCAAGAGACCCGGCCGAATCTGGCATTACAGTCGCATTTTTATGCTTCCAGTGAGACATCTCCCCGTACTTCCGTGGTCAATATCCAAACGCAACCCAATCAACCGTTGCCGGAAAAAGGTTCGGTGAAGAGCTATACCCGCACGCATACTTATCAGGCTACCCATGTAGCTGACGAATCGAATGGAACCCGTTGGATGGCGGCTGATACGGATAGCAGTCCGTTTATTACAGTCGATTTAAAGGAAATCCGTAAGGTCGGGGAGTGCCAGTTCTATTTTACCCGTCCTACTGAAGGACATACCTGGCGATTGGAGAAGTCTATCGACGGAAAACATTGGCAGACATGTGCCGAACAAAGGGAAAGTACAAGTATGCTCTCCACATATTGCTAAGGAGATAGGAGAGACACGTTATCTCCGTCTTCATATTCGTAGGGGAGATGCCGGATTGTGGGAATGGAAAATATATGAATAACGTTTTATAACGCTAATAATCAATCGAATTTATGAAGTATATGGTAAAAAGTAAAATTCTGGCTACTTTCTGTGCCGGTCTATTAACCGTTTCTACCGGAATACAGGCAGCAGAGAGACTGGCAACCGGAACTCAACAGAAGCAAGCTCAAAAGACTGTAATTGAAACTTCTCCCTGGTTTGATGATAAAGACCTGACTTTGACGGGTGTCTACTATTATCCTGAACACTGGGATGAAAACCAGTGGGAACGTGACTTCAAGAAAATGCATGAACTGGGATTTGAATTTACTCATTTTGCCGAGTTTGCCTGGGCGCAGTTGGAGCCGGAAGAAGGACGTTATGATTTTGCCTGGCTGGACAGGGCTGTAGCTTTGGCAGCCAAATATGATCTGAAGGTCATAATGTGTACTTCTACCGCTACTCCGCCCGTATGGATGAGCCGGAAATATCCTGAAATTCTGTTGAAGAATGAAGATGGAACGGTACTTGACCACGGTGCCCGCCAGCATGCTTCATTTGCTTCGCCTCTTTACAGGGAATTATCATACAAGATGATTGAAAAACTGGCGCAACATTATGGCAATGACTCCCGTATTATCGGATGGCAACTCGACAACGAACCTGCTGTACAGTTTGACTATAATCCGAAAGCGGAACTTGCTTTCCGTGATTTTCTTCGTGCCAAATACAATAATGACATTCAACTTTTAAATAATGCCTGGGGAACTGCTTTTTGGAGTGAGTCTTATTCGTCTTTTGATGAAATAACTCTTCCCAAGCGTGTACAGATGTTTATGAATCATCATCAAATTTTGGATTACCGCCGTTTTGCTGCATCACAAACCAATGATTTCCTGAACGAACAATGTCTGTTGATAAAGAAATATGCAAAGAACCAATGGGTGACTACGAATTATATACCGAATTATGATGAAGGTCACATCGGTGGTAGCCCCTCGCTTGATTTTCAAAGTTATACCCGTTATATGGTATATGGTGATAATGAGGGGATTGGTCGTCGGGGCTACCGGGTAGGTAATCCGTTGCGGATAGCTTGGGCAAATGACTTTTTCCGTCCGATACAGGGAACTTATGGGGTGATGGAATTACAGCCGGGACAAGTGAACTGGGGTGGCATTAATCCGCAACCGCTTCCGGGCGCAGTTCGTCTGTGGATGTGGAGTGTGTTTGCCGGTGGAAGTGATTTTATCTGCACCTATCGTTATCGCCAGCCTCTTTACGGCACGGAACAATATCATTACGGAATTGTCGGCACGGACGGAGTGACTGTTACTCCCGGCGGAAGAGAATATGAGACATTTATAAAGGAGATTCGTGAACTTCGTAAACATAGCTCTTCCCGTGAAACCAAACCTGCCGATTACCTTGCCCGTCGTACAGCTATTCTTTTCAATCATGAAAACTCCTGGAGCATTGAGCGACAGAAACAGAACCGGACCTGGGATACTTTTTTGCACATATTGAAAAGTATTACCGTACCTTAAAATCATTCGGAGCACCTGTCGATTTTATTTCCGAAGCAAAGAACTTGTCCGATTATCCGGTTGTTATTGCACCGACTTATCAATTAGCTGATAAAGAACTGGTAGACAAATGGATTTCTTATGTGAAGAATGGCGGAAACCTCATTCTGACTTGTCGTACGGCGCAGAAGGATCGTTATGGTCGTCTCCCGGAGGCTCCTTTTGGCTCTATGATTACTCCGCTGACCGGAAATGAAATGAACTTTTATGATTTGCTGCTTCCCGAAAATCCCGGTACTGTTGTTATAGACGGAAAAGAGTATATTTGGAATACATGGGGAGAGATTCTGAATCCTCCGGCAGATGCTCAAGTATGGGCTACTTATAAAAACGAATTCTATGAAGGAAGTCCGGCTGTGACTTTCCGCAAAAACTGGGGAAAGGTACGATTACCTATGTAGGAGTGGACAGCCACAACGGAGCATTGGAAAAAGATATATTGAAAAAACTATATGCACAGCTGAATATCCCGGTAATGGATTTGCCTTATGGCGTGACAATGGAATACCGGAATGGGTTGGGAATTGTATTAAACTATTCAGATCAGCCTTATACCTTCAACTTATCGAAGGGAGCCAAAGCATTGATCGGGACTACAGAGATTCCTACAGCGGGTGTATTTGTGTTTTCAGTGAAATAAGTGTTGAAAAAGAATTATGTTACAATTAAATTATTTATTATGAGACTGTTGAACTATTGTTTTTTGATTGGAGGAATATTAATTGCTTCTTGTGTTGGTAATTCGAGTAATAAATCTCAAAATGATAAGAAAATAAATCCGGCGGATACTATTTATTTAGGAGATTTGCGTGAAAAAATTTGAAGGAGATTCTGTCTTTTTTGCAAAAGTGGCACCGGATCTGATATTGACAGATTATCAATATTTCTGGGCGGCAACAGAGTCAGAATGCCATAGCCAATGGGTTAACAAAAGATTATTATAAGAAAGTAAAAACAAGAAATTACTGCCACAAATGAAGCAATAAAGAAGGGAGTAATGAAAGGCGCTAATGTGAAACGAATTCCCGATTTTCAGAGTGTGAAATAGCTAAGAATGTTTTATCTTGGTATGTTGGATAATAGAGTAATGATATGATTAAAAGATATTTTCTAAGTTTAATAACTTGTACTTGTTTTTATTTGTTGGCCGCTTCTTTTACTTCGAAAAATGGCAACTATGAAGTGCTTAAAGTAACCGCTCCTTTTCCGATGCAACCTATTAAAGTGTTTATCTATCCTGATAAGGACTTTATAATTACAGACTTCGGTGCCGTCAATGGAGGAAGAGTAGATAATACAAAAGCAATTACTAGTGCTATTGAAGCGTGTAACCAATCCGGTGGCGGACGTGTTGTTGTTCCGGCAGGTGTGTGGTTGACCGGTCCCATTCATTTTAAAAGTAATGTAAATCTTTATTTGGAGGAGAATGCGAATTCTGAATTTTACGGATAATCCTTCTGATTATCTTCCGGCAGTGATGACTTCATGGGAAGGTTTGGAATGTTATAATTATTCTCCATTACTCTATGCTTTTGAATGTGAGAATGTGGCAATTACAGGTAAAGGGACTCTTCAGCCGAAGATGGATACCTGGAAAGTATGGTTCAAACGTCCTCAACCTCATTTGGAGGCATTGAAAGAGTTATATACGAAAGCTTCGACTAATATCCCTGTGATCGAACGTCAAATGGCAGTAGGAGAGAACCACCTTCGTCCGCACTTGATTCATTTCAATCGCTGCAAGAATGTTTTATTGGATGGGTTTAAGATTCGTGAAAGTCCGTTCTGGACCATTCATCTCTATATGTGTGACGGGGGGATTAGTGCGTAATCTCGATGTAAAAGCACACGGACATAATAATGACGGTATTGATTTTGAAATGAGCCGTAACTTTTTAGTGGAAGATTGCTCTTTCGATCAGGGGATGATGCAGTAGTGATTAAAGCCGGACGTAATCAGGATGCCTGGCGGTTGAATACTCCTTGCGAAAACATCGTTATCCGTAATTGTCAGATTCTAAAAAGGACATACTTTTACTTGGTATCGGAAGCGAAATATCGGGAGGAATACGGAATATTTATATGCATGACTGTACTGCTCCGAATTCTGTGATGCGCCTTTTCTTTGTGAAAACCAATCATCGCAGAGGTGGATTTATAGAGAATGTTTATATGAAGAATGTAAAGGCAGGAACGGCTCAACGTGTACTCGAAATAGATACCGAAGTGTTATACCAATGGAAAAGATCTGGTACCTACTTATGAAGAACGAATTACCCGTATTGATGGTATTTATATGGATAAAGTCACTTGTGAGTCGGCAGATGCTATTTTACGAACTGAAAGGTAACTCCAAACTTCCGGCTAAGAATGTAATGATTAGGGATGTAAAAGTAGGAGAGGTAAAGGAGTTCGTGAAGAAAGTGAATAATGTAGAGAATGTAGTGGAAAAGAATGTGACTTATGATAGGAAAGGGAAAATGACCCTTTCCTGAAAGTAGTAGAAAATTTCATGCTATAATTTTAGTATAATGTAGTATCTTAGCAGCAAAATTGAAAACTTTATGCTAAGATGAAGAAATCTCTTTTATTTATTACTGCTAATCACTCTATATAGCAGTATCAGCTTTGCTCAAAGCCTGAAATCTATATCTATTTTAGGCGATTCGTATTCAACATTTGAAGGATACCTGCAACCCGATACCAATAGCATTTGGTATTATGTTTCTCCGCGACAGCAAACGGATGTAACTTCCGTAAAAAAGCAGACCTGGTGGCATAAATTCATTAAAGAGAATAATTACCGCCTTTGTGTCAATAATTCATTTTCCGGTGCAACGATTTGTAATACCGGTTATAATCAGGCTGATTATTCGGATCGTTCTTTTTATAACCCGTATGGATAAGCTGGGATGTCCGGATATCATCTTTATTTTCGGTGCAACGAATGATTGTTGGGCCGGCTCACCGCTTGGGGATTACAAGTATGAAGGGTGGACCAAGGAAGATTTATATACATTCCGTCCGGCTATGGCATATATGCTCGATCACATGATTGATCGCTATCCTAATGTTGAAATCTATTTTCTATTGAACTCTGGTTTAAAGGAAGAGTTTAATGAATCAGTCAGAGCTATCTGCAATCACTATAACATTGATTGTATTGAACTGCATGATATTGACAAAAAGAGCGGTCATCCTTCGATAAAGGGGATGGAGCAGATTAGTGAACAGATTAAGATGTTTATGAGGAAGACGAAGTGAAAAACAACGGAAATATAAGAAATAATATTGCCACTTGTTCTTCTTTGATTAGAAATTCTATTTCGAAGAGTGACAAGTGGCAATAGGATTAGTTGTTTACCTTAATATCCCGGATTTTGCATTGCTTTCTTTTTCTTCATTGCTTAGTGCAGAACCATTTGAATTGGTGATACCGTCCAAGAAGGCTTGGGGGATCGGACGATAGTAATGTTTCTCCGATTTGAATTCGCCAAGACCTCTGCTGGCACCGTCGTTGAATTTATGCCAGCGGGCGTCTAACGTCTTGGTACGTGCCAGATCTTCCCAGCGTTGCAATTCGCCACAAAGCTCACGGGTACGTTCATTCAATAGGAAGCACATCATTTTGTCAGCATTGGATGTGCAGCCCAGTTCGTTGTAAATAGGAGTGTCGACTGTAGAGTTATAAACGTCTGCCACACTATTTAATTTCATCGTAGTTTTGGTAGAAGCAGTAGTCTCCTGTTCGATATTGTTTGACTCATAATAGGTGTTTTCTTCCCAGTAAATAGCACCTTCGGAGGAGTGACCGCCTCCTTTCCCGGAACAATAAGGATTATTCTTATAGGCTTGTCCACCATCTACGTTTTTACTACGGTCTTCACCAGTTTTATAAACCGGCACGTTCACGTAGTTTGTTCATCCATTCGACAGCTTTGTCATAATTGGCTTCACCTTTACGAATATATGCTTCGGCAACCATTAGTACATCATCATCTGCCGAACGGGCGATGATAGCATCGCGAGTACCGAATTGAGATGCTATGGAAACACGATAACCATCACGGAATTTAGATAAAGCTACTGAACGCTTGTGAGGTATGATATCGTAATAATTACCTGTTTTCTCATTTATATTCCAGCTGTGTTCCTGTCCTTTGAAATAGCGTACATATGTATACGTGTTACACATTTTTCCATCTTTCAAAACAGTATATGCCGGAGCGTTGGGATATTTCTCATAGCGATTGTCTCCCGGGTCATTAACGATGTATTTCATACCGAGTTCACCTCCACTGAAACGTTTGTCACCTTCTTTTACACCTGCCGGAGCGTATGGCATATCTTCTGCTGTCCAGGTGGGAGCACTTTTTGGTTTCGTTGGCTCCATAACAGGTGATGAATGATTTCCAGAAACGAGAGTCATTGACACGGTCAAATACCTGCATGGTATACTCTGTAGCACTTACGTATGAGAATTCACGTCCTCCGGAGATGTCACGTTTACATCCACCTATATCATTACCTTGGTATACGGCCGGATAATAAAGATGCATCTGGTTTCCATAACGTCCCCATGTTGATTCATCATTAGAGAATTGAGCTGCTAGAATCACTTCACTTACTTTTTCATTGGCTCCGTTTGGCTGTTCATAGTCCCAAAGTTCTACATAATCACTACACAACGGATGTGCGTCTACAACTTCCGAACCATATTGAATAACAGCATCGAGGTCGGATGCTACATAATTACTATTCCAATCGCTGTACAATTCAGATGCACGGAATAAATGTGCTTTTGCAAGGAAATGTGCGGCAGCATATTTGTTAATCCGTCCGATTGATTCACCTTTATCCGGAAGTAGTCTGTAGGCTTCTCCAAAATCAGATATAACCTGTGTGTATATTTCTTCAGCAGAATTCCGTGTAAAATATGTTTCCGCGCTTGTAGACGGAACTAATTTCAACGGCACACCACCAAATTGCTTCACTAATTCGAAATAAGCATAGGCTCTTAGGAAATGTGCTTCTCCTAAAGCGTGTGTTGTATGTAGGTGAACTTTGGTTATAATATTGAGGTATGTTTTGGATCAATATGTTTGCGGGTTCAACCAGTCCGTAGTAATTGTCCCAGATAGGTTGGTTAGCGGCATTTTCAGATGAATTTAAATCTTGACTATAGTGATTCCATGCTGGAATAACATTATTAGCATCAGTAAATTCATCTACTCCCATGTTGTAGCACTGAATCCCCCATACATAGTTGAATTTGAATTTAAGTTTCTGATAGGCGCCAGTTACTAATTCATCAAGACCTTCCTGAGTTTTAAAACGGTCTGTACTATATTGAGTTGTTAAATTCTCATCAAGGAAAGATTCACTGCACGAAGTGATCGAGCTTCCTGTTATGCTGGCTATTAAAGCAGCAAATAATATTCTATTTAATTTCATAATGTCTTTACTTTAATTTGTTGATTAGAATCCGATGTTGACACCTATTACAAAACTCTTCAAAGTGGTAGGTGAACCAAATGTCTTGGTATTATTGTCATAATTTACCAAGTCTGTATCCAAAAAGTCACATGCTTTATAGATATTGAATGGGTTCATGGCTTGAACATATAGCTTCAAATTATTGATACCCAAGTTCTTTAATTGTTGCGGGGTAAAATTATAGCCCAATGAAATATTACGTACTTTAATGTACGATCCATCTTGATAGTTCATTGCACTGTTAAAGGCATCGGCTCCTTCACCGTTGGAACCGGGTGAATAGTATTTTGCATTCTCATTTGTACCGGCTACCCAATAGTCTATTTTACGCTGCATATAGCGACCGTCAAGAGTAACAGCTCCCTGTGGAACAGTAAATCCCCAACGTGATAAAATAAAGAAGGATAGCTCAAAATTCTTATAGCTGAAAGTGTTACTCCATCCACCTGTCCAGCGTGGACGTGTGTGACCTACAATTTTTTTATCGTCATTAGCATCTATTGCACCATCATTATTTAAATCTTTCACTTTGATTTGTCCTGGCTTACGTCCGTATTTAGCAGCTTCTTCAGCTTCTTCCGTTTTCCAGATTCCATCATATACCCAGTCGTAATAAACACCGATTTCTTCACCGACAAACCATTTGTTATTCACATCTTCAGTTCTGCCGTTAGATAATTCGTCAATTCGGTTTCTATCCATAGACCATGTTAAAAGTAGTGCTCCAGGTAAAATCTTTTGGTTTGTACTGGTATTGCATTTACTTGTAAATCAATTCCATATCCGGATGTTTTACCCACATTGGCATAAGTAGAAACATAACCCGTTAGTGAAGGAATTGACATTTCTAGTAACAAATCATCAGTTTTCGTTTTGTATGCATCGATACTACCAGTAAGTCGGTTATTAAAGAAACCATAGTCAACACCGACATTGTATTGTGTAGTTCTTTCCCAGCCTAGAGTTGGATTAGCCATTTTGGCGGGTTCCTTCTGTGAAGGATCTGAAGGTACATAGCCCAAAGATGACTCATTCTGTCCCCAGTTATAGTATAAGCCTGTGATAGCGCCTTTAGTTGCATATGCTTTGATTGCCGCATTACCTGTAACACCCATACCTATACGAAGTTTCAACTGATTCAGCCAACTGATGTCTTTCAGGAAATCTTCCTGATCCATTCTCCATGCGATAGCAGCAGAAGGGAAACTTGCCCATTTGTGCCCTTCGGCTAATTGAGAGGCACCATCCCAACGCATAGATGCTGTCAATAAGTACTTATCTTTATAACCATAGTTTAGACGAATCATATAAGATGCCATTTGAGTCTCGGTCAGACCTGTGCCAAAAGAGTTTAGTGTACCGGCAGATCCTATATTATACCAGAGCTCATCTGATGAGGCTACATTAGTAGCTCTCATATCTCCCATCTCGTAATGGTAGGCAGAAGCGGATTGCATCAATGTCATGCCTAAATTATGTTGACCCAGGGCTTTGTTATAATAGATCAGGTTATCCAATGTCCATGCACGTTTTTGTTCGTTCTTGTATTGTGCACCATTGTTACCATCTCCATTGATGCCATCAGCAGCGTTAGCAACTCCTAGAGTGTAGAATTGGAATTCAGGACCAAACTGAAGACGATAAGATAAGCCTTCCAGTGGTTTCCAGATTTTACCGAAATCAATTTGCGAATACAAACTGGCAGAAGCACGGAAAGTGCGGCGTTGGTTGGTGTTGTAGTCTAATTCACGAATAGGGTTGATGATATTTACGTCACCGCTTGGATAACGGACATATTCCCCGTTTTCATCGTAAGGCACAGTCCATGGGATCATGCTTCTTAATGCACTATAGAAGTCACCGGAACCAGTTACGGATTTAGAGAAACTATATCCATAGTCTTGAGTGGAATAAGATGCATTAATTGAAGAACCCATTTTTGAACCAATTGACAGGAGTCACATCAAATGAGGTTTTTAATGTATAACGTTCATATGCTTGCCCTGGTTTTGTGTACCTTTCTGATCCAAATAACCGAATGAGGCATAGCCTTGGAATTTGTCAGACCCTCCGGATGCACTTAAGGTATGTTCGTGAGTGATCCCCGTCTGTTTACCGTGCGAAGCCCAGTCATATGATCCTACTAAAGATGGATCGTAGACTCCATTTACCCATGCTTTTTCGATGTTTTTCCATGAAGCAGTTACGCTACCAAATGCAGCTTTATCGGCTTCATAAGTTGGAGTGGCAGAAGCATAAGAACCTGCATTGTATTTGGCTAAGCGGGCATAATCCAACCATTCGGCGGCAGACATCATTTCTGTAACATCGTGTAGCGTTTCAAAAGTGACAGTACCGGAATAGTTTAGGGTCACTTTACCTTCTTTTCCTTTTTTGGTAGTTACAAGAATCACACCGTTGGCACCACGTGAACCATAAATGGCTGTGGCCGAAGCATCTTTTAAAATGTCAATAGCTTCAATGTCGGAAGGATTGATGTTTTCAATGCCTCCATTTTGAATTACCATACCATCTACGACATACAGTGGACCCTGTTCCGCATTAATAGAGCGTTGTCCACGAATATTAATGTTGCCCACCTCTCCGGGACGCTGACTGGATGTAATATCTACACCGGCTGTTTTACCTTGCATCCCTTCTAGTGCATTTCTTACAGGCATTGCTTTCAGTTCTTTTTCACCTATGCGAGCCATAGCACCGGTTACGTCACTTTTTTTTCTGTACTCCATAGCCTACAACTACTACTTCGTCTAAGGTCTCGGTATCTTCTTGAAGAGTAATTTTAAAGTTGGTATTTCCTGCTACGGATACTTCTTGTTTTTTGTATCCTATATAAGTGATAGTGATTGTACCTTTTGGTTGGTACATTGGAAAGAGAAAACTTGCCATTTAAATCAGTAATTGTACCATTAGTAGTACCATTAACCAACACACTGGCACCAATAACCGGTTCTCCGGTAAAATCTGTAACCGTACCCGAAATCGTTCTTGTTTTGGGCATAGGATTCTACTATTAAAAAAGGAGAACAAAGTGAGAAGAAATAGCCGTCGGATAGTATCCTTATAGGCATACAGGTGATTACCTTTTTGGTTGCTTTTCATACTTTAATTATTAAGTTATAAATATTGGTTTATAGATCCTTTATTGTTGATTTATCTTTTTTATCCTCTAATGAAGACTCTTTGTTTCTTTTTATTTTTATATGGATATTCCTGTAACGTAGTACTTTATAGAGGTTTAGTTGTATAATATATTGTATGGTATTTCTATATTTACATAGCATATTTATTATAGAGTTAAACAAAAGTTAGATTCTCTTTTTTAAACATAACTACCTGCGCATCAAACGACTACATACAGCTAGCAATCAATTGAGGATAAGATTTGAACAATTAGTACCATTAATATCTTTTTTACCTATTATGAGTTATCCGGTATGCGAATCTTTCTTCGTTCCACTATAGTTATCTTTGCGTTTGACTATAGTTATCCGCAAGGGTAACTATAGTGTACTTTGCGGATAACTATAGTGGAACGAAAAAAGGATAGCGATCGGAATGGAATCGATTAGCAAAAGAAGGAACTAAAAATAGCAGTGAAAAACTATCTATACTATAGCAATTGGTCAAGTACGGCACGGAACACCTTATCGGCATGTTCTTGCATAATCTTAATATAATTAAAGATAGGACGGTTATTTTTCATACTGTGTCCGATACAGTATTCTATTTTTTCAATTTGAATGCCTAAATCATATCCGTGTTGTGCAAATGTCTTTCGGGCGGAATAGTAAGTAACCTTTTTCTTTTTACACCCCCGAAAGTTCTGTTACCTTATTTATATGTCGGAAGACTTAAACTATATATTTGTTTATAAGATGAATATTTACCAAACTGCAAATGCCCATTTCTCGACATATATTTATCTATGAGCACTTTTGCTTCAGGCTGCAAAGTAAATACAATTTCATTTTCTCCCTTCTTGCTATTACGTGTTTTGTGACGCACATAACGCATATCGTTCTTATTTTTAAAATCATATACTAATAAATCTCTCAGGTTGATACCGCCTAAATAATAGGTAAGCATAAAAATATCTCTCACCATGGATAAAGAAGGCTTTAAAAGCCGGACATCACGTATTCTCTTCAGTTCATCTATTGACAAATCAAGTTCCCGCACATTACTTGCCGGCATCTTAAAGAGGACAAAAGGATGAATGGAGTAAGATACATAATTCATCTTACCGGCATAATTTAATATCACCTTTATCAAAGTCAGATATATTCTGATAGTTGTATCTGCCAGATTCTCCTCGTGAAGAACTTTGGCAAATCCTTGGATATGTATAGGGTGTCAATTGAATTAAAGGAAAATCCCCTTTCATATATTTGACTAATCTTTCGGAAGCTATCTTATAAAGTTTATAAGATTTCTCTCGCTCTTCTCCTTTCATGAAATTCATGTATTCTTTTTGCTACAGTTTGAAAAGTTATACCTTTTTTCTTTTGTTCATAAGTAATTATACGTATAAGTTCGGTACATGAAATTGCTGGTAAATAGCTGATCGATGTAACAATTTCTTCATACTCATTGATTAGTTTCCGAAGACAGGCATTCATATTCGCTGCATTCTCATGCCTTACTACTCGACCATTTTTTAGTTGACTGGCAGAATCCAAAGTAAATTGGGTAGATATATATCTGGTTTGAGAATGATGTGCTACGGCTATCCTTATTCGATGTCTGCCATTTGATAATTTTTTAGTTGGAACAACTACAATTGAAAAATTCGCCATATCATTTTTAGGTTTATAAATTACTATTTTCCATACAATAAAATAGAAACAAAAAGGTTCATAGTCATTAGGTACTAATCGAAAATCGCTCCCACAGCATGGAATATCGTGCAAAAGACGGTATTTTCCATGCATTTGTACGATTCTGCATTGCTATATCTTGATTAAGTCGTTATGTTTGCAACACTTTTTCACAGGTAGAGTGTGAAAAATTGCTTTTAAAAAGAGAATCTAACTTTTGTTTAACTTAACAGATATAACTAATGAATATGGAAAACAACAAAAAAAAGGCTTCATTTATTTCAATTGCTGGTTGGAAAAGAATGCAGCCATTGTCTTTTTTACTTTACGACGATTTTACTAATCAACAAAAATATGTTTAACTTTAAAAAACATGGTATGAAAAAAAACTATGTCACAACTGCTGTTGCCTTACTACTTTTAGCAGGATGTAGCAACGATATTAAAGAAACTGATATTCAGTTTACCGGTGATACGGGAGCGAAAGTTTCTTTTAGTGCAGTAATAAACAATCATGAGGCTAGCAATCTTGTTACAAGAGCTACGGAAACAAACTGGGAGGCAGAAGACTCGGTAGGAATCACTTGTGGTACGGAACAAGTGAATATTCATTACAAATACAAAGGCAATGGTCTTTTTGCAGCAAAAGGAGGAAATGCAGAAGAAATTTGGGTATTAGGTTCCGGAGAGTATGATGTAGTGGCATACGCTCCATTTTCTGGTACATCAGGTGAAGAACAACCTGCATTAGAAGTGACTACAGCTAGTGAAAATCAAGCTACAGCAGAAGAACGTGCGAAGATAGATTTTCTTTTTGCCAAAGGGAAGGCTACATCACAAACCCCGAACGTGACATTAGCATTCAATCATGTGATGAGTCGTATTAGATTGGAGTTTCAAGCTGGCGAAGGTGTGGACTTGGCAGATATAACTTGTTATCTTATTGGGCTTAAGAATAATGGTACATTTAATCCTAAAACAGGGGAGACAACAGTCAGTGAAGACCCTGTTACGGATAAAAGATGATATTTATTGGGATAAAATAGGAGAGCAGGATAATTATACAGTACAAGCTATTTTTACTGCCACAGAAGGTGCAAGGCAAAGTAACTATCCAAGCTAGAATGAACGGTTATCTTTATGAAGCCGAGTTTGCTAACTTGACAGAATTGAAATCAGGATTTTCTTATAATTACATCATCAAGACAAATAAATACGAGGACAATAATTATGTGTTGACAATTACAGAACAAACGCAAATAATAGGATGGGAGGATGAAAACCACGATCCTATAACATCCGACCCGAGTATAGCTGAAACTGGAACAGAGATAACTAATCCTAGTTGGAATATTACAGAAGAAACCGTAACTCCACAGCCTGTTGTGAAGTGATCTGTTTACCAATCTAATATAGATAAAAAAAATGCTAAAAAAATATAAACATGAGATTTATGAAAATATATAATTATATATCAATGCTTTTTTTCTGGCTGGCGCAGCCATAGTTGCGTCTTGCTCGCAAAATGAAGAACTCACCGGAGAAACACCGGATTCTTTTGCAGGGATTTCAGATTAGTGTGTCTGATGAAGGATTTATGGACGAAAGTGGTAAGACACGTGCTACAGAGAATGGATATACTACCCGATTTTCTAACGGAGATGCTATCGGTATATTTGCGGTAAGAGGAGAAACGGTGGTAGAGGATATCAAGAATCGGAAATTCACACTGACAGATGGCTATTGGGAATTGACTGATGGAGGGGATCCTATTGAATACAAAGGTTCACAATTTCAGCGGATGACTTTTTATGCATACTATCCGTATAATGCGAATGTGACTTTTGATCCGACGAAGGTGGATCCTTTTGAAACATACGTCAACAATTGGAAAATAGGCAGTGAACAAAATGAAGGAAATTATACACAATATGATTTGATGACGAGTACGGGTAGTGTTCAGGGGGATCGTTTGAAAGGACAGATCGCTTTTACTATGCAACATCGGATGGCTCTTGCGGTAGTGAAGATGCCTAATTTGACCTATAGCTTTACAAATGGCGGTATAGATGATTATTTGTTACCATTAACAGCCGGTTCGTTTACAGTGAACAATACTCAAGCAACTCCTTATTATCAGGAAAGTACGGATACATACCGTTTCTTGGTTAATCCGAAGAAGGAATTCTCAATTAAGGGTACTTATTCTGGAGTAAGTGAGATGGAATATGAAGCTAAAGGTACGCTGGAAGGAGGAACGGCGAAAATGTATACCATCGAAGATAAAAGTAAAATCAACCATACTTTGCAGGTAGGAGACTATTTTTTGTGCAGATGGAAAAATAGTTTCAGTAGATGCGGAAACGGTGCCGGAGAATGTGATTGGTATTGTATGTTATGTAGGAAATTCACAACCCAGTGTAACACATACTGAACTCTATTCAGCAGAAGTTGATGCTTTGCGTCGCGATTTCCTGCATGTACGCACGGTATAGTGCTATCTATTAAGAATTCTGTGGTAAAAGATAGTGAACAAAATGATGTTGCTTTGAAAATGTTCCATTCAAGTAAGTCCGGTTATTATTCAGACTGGTTTACTTCAGATGAGAATTGGGCAAACAAGTTTGTAGGTTGTAACACAGAGAAGGATGTTAACAAGAATGATGCTTCATTGGTTTTCCCAGCACTAATGGGATACAATAATACACAGTTACTTACTATGTGTTACGAAGGTATGGGTAGTCCTTCTACTTGCGACCATGCTTATGCGTATATCAAGGCTTATCGTGAAGCGGAAGCTATTCCGGCAAATGTGACTCCTTGGTATTTGCCCTCTATAATGTGTTGGGATACAGTCGCTAAGAATTTGAGTGTTATTAACCGTTGTCTCAAGAATGTAAATGGTGATGAGATGACCTCTGTCGAGTCAGGAACTAACAGTGGACACTATTGGAGTACACAGCGTTCTCCAGCCAACCAATGGACACACGGTATGGCTGGTGGAAGATATCACATAATTTGTGAACGTGATTCGCGTGCCGGTTATTTCCGTATGATGCTTGCATTCTAAAATAATGACGGTATATAAAGTCCGTTAAAAATTATACTTATATCATGAACATATACATATATGAATAAAAAAACTTTATAAAGGGGACAACCTTACCTGTCGCTCTGTTTTTCACTATAGCAACTTTTTGCACCTGCATGGGGATTGCAAACAGCTTCGGCAGCCATCGAAGTTGTACAGCAGCAAAGTACTATAAAAGGAACAGTAGTAGATAGCCAAGGCGAACCGATAATTGGAGCAAGTGTACTTGCGGAAGGAACATCTAATGGTACAATTACCGATATTGACGGTGTATTTAGAATAAATGTACGTCCCGGTGCGAAATTGAAAGTATCTTTTTATAGGTTATACCGATAAAAAGTAGTAGCGAAAAATGACATGAAAGTCATTCTGGTAGAGGATGTGACAGCACTTGAAGAGGTGGAAATCGTAGCTTATGGTACGCAGAAGAAAGTGACCATGACAGGAGCTATCGCTAGTGTGAAGGGAGAAGAATTGACCCGTGTATCTGTAGGTTCGGTTTCCAATGTATTAGGAGGGCAGATGACAGGTTTGACTACCGTACAATATTCCGGTGAGCCGGGAGCGGATGCCGCTGAAATTTTTATTCGTGGTAAAGCTACTTGGGAAAATTCTTCACCGTTAATTCAGGTAGACGGTGTGGATCGTGAAAGTATGAGTGATATCGACCCGAATGAAATTGAATCCATTTCTATCTTGAAAGATGCTTCGGCAACAGCCGTATTTGGTATTCGTGGAGCAAATGGGGTCATTTTGATTACAACTAAACGAGGAAAGGAAGGAAAGGCGAAAATTTCGTTTACTACTTCTGCTTCTGTATTGATGCCTACAAAAATGGTAGAACAGGCAAGTTCCTATGACTATGCCCGTTTTCATAATCAAATGATGTCCGGTGATGGCAAATCTGCCTTATTTAGTGATGGCGTGATTCAAAAAATTTGCAGATGGTTCCGATCCTATTCGTTTCCCAAATATACAATGGGCTGACTATATTATGAAAAGCTCTACGCTTCAGAGCCAGCATAATCTGAACATCTCGGGAGGAACAGATAAAGTACGTTATTTCATCTCTGCAGGTGCTTATACGCAAGAGAGGACTTTTAGTGAGTTTGATCTTCCTTATAATTTAAGCTATCAGTACCGTCGGTTTAACTATCGTACAAACTTGGATATGGATGTCACTAAAAACGACTACTTTGTCATTCAATATTAGTGGTAATGTGAATAATTCAGATCAACCGCGTACGAGTCAGGGATCTTCCGGATTGATTAAAAATATGTATTATGCTACTCCCTTTCTCCAGTCCGGGAATCATAGATGGAAAATTGGTAAATTCGAGCGATGAGACTTATTCAGACGGACTGAAATTACCATTTACAGGAGGTACAGGTATGGGATATTATGGAAATGGGTTCAGCCAGACCAGCAACAATTCGCTGAATGTGGATGTGATTCTGGATCAAAAAATGGACTTCTTGACTAAAGGACTTTCTTTTAAAGTGAAGGGATCTTATAACAGCTCGTTTACAGTTAATAAAGTCGGTTCTGGTGGGTCTATTGCTACATACACTCCTGTATTGATGGATGACGGTAGTATTGCTTATCGTAAGTTTGGAGAGAATACAGATGTGAAGTATTCGTATACTACAGGCAAAAAAGCACGTAATTGGTATATGGAAGCCAGCTTTAATTATAATCGTACTTTTGGTGATCATACGGTGACAGCCTTAGTTTTGTATAATCAACAGAAAGAGTATTATCCGAAATTATATTCGGACATTCCTCATGGATATGTCGGATTAGTCGGACGTGTCACTTATGATTGGAAGAGCCGCTATATGGCAGAGTTTAATGTGGGTTATAACGGTTCGGAAAACTTTGCGTCCGATTTGCGCTTTTCTTATTTCCCGGCTGGTTCTATAGGTTGGGTGATGAGTGAAGAGAAGTTTTTTTCCGTCCTTTGAAGTCGGTGGTTAGCTTCTTGAAATTACGTGCCAGTGTCGGTTTGGTAGGTAACGATAATATTGGAGGATCGCGGTTTATGTATATGGCTGATCCATATAATGTCGGTTTAGGTGACTTGGCAAATCGTGTAACGGCAAGTGGAGGAGCAACTAACGCCTGGGGATATGGATTCGGAACAGATAATGGTACTGTTAGTCTGGGTGCGCGTGAGGTAGCTAAGAATAACCCTGCTGTGACATGGGGAAAAAGCTCTGAAACGGAACTATGGTGTTGATATTAACTTCCTTGATGACCGTCTGAAAACAACCTTTGAATATTATAAAGAACGTCGTAATGACATCCTTTTGCGTGACGGTACAGCTCCGGGAATGTTAGGGTTCATTACTCCCTATTCAAATTTAGGAAGTGTAGACAGTTGGGGCTGGGAACTTTCTTTAAAATGGAACGATAAGATTGGCGATAATTTCCGTTATTGGGCGGGTATTAACCTTTCTTATAATCAGAATGAGATTCTTGAAAAAAGAAGGAAGCACCGCAGAATAATTTATATCAATATCAGAAGGGACACCGTATCGGTTCGCGTAGTCAATATGTTTTCTGGCGCTTCTATGATGAGGATACACCTGCGCTATATGAGCAGACATTTAATCGTCCGTTCCCCACTCACGAGAGTATTCTTCAAAATGGAGATGCAGTATATGTTGACTTGAATGGTGACCGTAAGATTGATGCAAATGATGCAAGTTATGACTATGGCTTTACAGACGATCCTGAATATATGCTAGGTATTAATTTAGGATTCAGTTGGAAGAATCTGGAAATAAGTACTCAATGGACAGGGGCCTGGAATGTAAGTCGTATGATTTCGGATGTATTTCGTCAGCCGTTCTATTCATCTTCCAATAGCGAGCAGGGAGGATTGTTGGCATACCATCTGGATCATACATGGACACCGGAAAATCCGTCACAATCTTCGGAGTATCCGAGAGCTACCATTGATAATGCAAAGAATAATTATGCTACCTCCACTTTATATGAGAAAGATGCCAAATACTTGCGTTTGAAAACTCTTCAGGTGGCATACAATTTTCACTTCCCATTAATGAAGAAACTTGGACTGAATACATGTCAGTTGGCTTTTGCAGGATATAATTTGTGGACGATTACACCTTATTTGTGGGGTGATCCGGAGGCAAGAGCTACTAATGCACCTTCTTATCCATTGTCCAAGACTTATACGTTGAGCTTGAAATTAGGATTCTAAAATAGATAAAGGAAAGATACAATGAAATTACAAAATAAATGGTTCATCGGTGCGATGTTGGGAGCGGCGGTTTGTTTGGTTTCCACTTCATGTGTGGACGAAATTAAATTCGGAAACTCTTTTTTGGATAAGGCACCGGGCGGAAATGCTACTATTGACACAGTGTTCAATAGTGCGGAATAATACGCGCCAATTTTTGAATACCTGTTACAGTAGACAGTATTACGGATTACCTTATAATACGGACAGTAACGGTAATATTCCTGATTCTTCCAGTCCTTATTTAGGAAAGAAAGATGCGCTAACAGACTGCTGGTCACTTTATTTTAGTGACGCAACTGTATATCAGCAGTATTATTTGGGTTCTCTCAATGCCAACTATGGCACGCGTGGTAATATTTTCCCATATACACGGGAAATGGTATGGGAAGTAGTGCGCTGGTGCTGGTTGTTAATGGAAAATATAGATAGAGTGCCGGGCATGGATAGCACTGAAAAAACTCAGTTGGTGGCAGAAGCTAAATGCCTGATTGCGGCACGCTATTTTGATATGTTCCGTCATTATGGAGGTCTTCCATTGTTATATGCTTCATTCACCGGTACGGAGTCAGGTTATGAAATCCCCCGTGCTACGGTAGAGGAGACTGTTAACTACATGATAAAGATGTTGGATGATGCTATCAATTCCGGTGGATTGGTGTGGGCTTATGCTGATGCCGATCTTGCCAGCAAGGCCGGACACTGGACAAAGGCCGGTGCGATGGCATTGAAATGCAAAATCTGGCAATTTGCCGCTTCTCCGTTGTTTAACGATGTCAACGGATATGCAGGAGGAAACTCAGAGGCTGAACAGCAGCATCTGGTATGGTACGGCGGCTACCATGCGGAACTTTGGGATAACTGTTTGAAGGCTTGTGAAGCATTCTTTAAAGAGCTGGAGAGTCAAGGCGGATATAGCCTGAATAAGGCTTCGGAAGAAACACCGGAACAGTATCGGCAGGCATATCGTATGGGATATATTCGTCAGAACAGCAAGGAGGTCTTGCATTCTGTCCGCACGAATATGTCGGACGCTTTCAACTCAAGTTCTTATATGTGGCATTCCTGGGCTGTTCCGTCACTTTGTCGTACCGAATATCCGCCTACACAGGAATATGTGGAGATGTTCCCATGGGCCGACGGTACTCCGTTTGACTGGAAAAAGACGGAAACAGAAGGTAAGTTGGATGCAATGTTCCTGACCGGAACATTCAAAAAATGGAGAACAACTATTGTCGGAAATCGTATTAACCCGTGATCCTCGTCTGTATGAGCATTGCATGGTAAACGGATTGCCGAAGATGTTAGACTGGAGTGCAGGAACAATGTCCGGTTTACCTTATGAATTGTGGGTCGGAGGATACGATGAAGGACAAAATGCTGCACTTGAATCAGGTAACTATGCGACTGGTTATAAAAATATGAAATATTATTTGGGAACAGAGTACCAACGTCAGTATACGCATTGGGTATATCTTCGTTTATCTGACATTTATTTAACTTATGCAGAGGCCTTGCTTCAAGCCAAGAATGATCACCGGGGTGCTATTGACCAAATGAATATAGTACGTGCCCGCGTAGGATTGAAGAAAGATTTGGCGGAGTGTGTTACAGATAAGAATTTACTTTCTGACAAAGCAGCCTTATTGGAAGAATTGCTGTGCGAGCGTGTTCGGGAATTGGGGCTTGAAGATAGCCGTTACTTTGATCTTGTCCGTTACAAGCGTGCCGATCGTTTCGAGAAGCGCCTGCACGGGTTGCTCGCCTATCGTTTGGATGATACCGGTAATCGTATAACGGGAAATGCTAAATGGAATGAAGGAGATAAGAACAAGGGGGCATTGCAGCCTACTCGTTTTGAATATGAAAGGTTTGAGTTATCCAAGCCGGTCCGTCGGTGGTGGACATACGGATTTGATCCCAAATGGTATCTTTCTCCATTCCCGCAAACGGAAATTAACAAAGGATATGGATTGATTCAGAATCCGGGTTGGTAATGTGAGACAGCGAAATAGATTAAAACAATATTGAATATTGCTTTATATGCGAAAAAATAAGATTCTGATACTGGCTTTACTGGTTTGTTTGAGCATTCCGGTCAGAGCACAGAATACAGACAACAACATTATAGGTATTGTTGTTGATAAATCGGGAAACCCAGTCTATGGAGCGTCCGTTAATGTGGAAGGTGGCGCAGTGGAGACCCGGGTTGAAACTGATAAAGATGGTAAATTCGAGATTGCGGTCGAGAAAGGACAACGTTTGAGTGTCGTTTCTGTCGACAAAGGCTCTACCACAGTTGTGGCAAAGACTGATGGTCCGATGACTATTGTGATGGGATATGCAGCTCAGACTATTGATGTGGGAGCTAACCGGACATTCAATCGTCATGAATCAACAGCAGCTGTTTCTACCACCTATAACGAAGAGTTTAATAAGCGGTCTTCCCGGAATATATCCAATTCTTTTATATGGATATGGATTGGGCCTTACTACTTTGCAGAATGCGGCCAGTACCGGGTTAATGGCAGATCCTACCTTTTATGTACGTGGTTTGCAGAGCTTGTCAAGTAGTACACCGCTTGTGCTGGTTGACGGTTTGGAACGAGACATGAGCTTGGTGAGCCCAGAAGAAGTAGAATCCGTTTCCATCCTGAAAGATGCCGCGGCTGTGGCATTGTACGGATACAAAGGGGTGAACGGTGCGATCTTGATTACGACAAAGCGTGGTAAGTACAAAAACAAAAGAGATAACTCTTTACGTATGATCATATCATTAACACTCAGTCTCGACGTCCGGAATTTGTAGATGCAGCTACGTATGCTTCTGCAGTGAATGAAGCGCGTGGATATGAAGGTTTGGGAGCTCGGTATACTCCGGAAGAAGTCGATGCTTTCCGTAATGGAGTAGGTAGTGGAGGGGCTTCCCGTATGTACCCTTATCTCTATCCTAATGTGAACTGGATTGATGAAACCTTTAAAGACAGAGGAGTTTCTAATAAATATACGATCGAATTCCGTGGGGGAGGAGCAAAGTTCCGCTACTATACTATGGCGAATTTATTAACAGACAAAGGGTTTATCAAAACCCCGAATGCAAATGACGGATATTCTACACAGAATATGTATTCACGTGCTAATTTGCGTACAAATCTGGATATTGATTTAACCGCCACTACCAAATTGAAGTTGAATCTTCTCGGTACCTTGTCCGAATCTCGGATTCCGGGGGCTTCGGTTAACCTATGGGATATGATTTATTCGATTCCTTCTGCAGCTTTTCCGGTTCGTACGGAAGATGACAGTTGGGGAGGAAGTACTACTTGGGCGGGAACATCGAATCCTGTCGCACAATCGCAGGGAGCTGCTTATTCTAAAGGACACTCTCGCAGTTTGTTTGCCAACCTTACCTTGTCACAAGATTTATCTGGTTTGCTGAAAGGATTGGGAGCAAACTTTCGTTTAGCTTATGACAACTATTCCAATATTCTGGAAGACCATAGCAAGACTTATACGTATGCCGGTTATGCAACAAGCTGGACAACTAACGGTCCGTTTTATACTGCCATTTCAGGTGGCGAATCCAGTGAAATGGGTTCGGGTGCAGGTATTGACAACTGGGCGCGCCAATTTAACTTTGCAGGTAGTGTCGATTACAATCGCTCGTTTCGGAAGTGGGATGTGTATTCTCAATTCAAATGGGATTATGAGTATCGTGATTCATACGGATTGAACACTACTATTTATCGGCAAAATGTATCCTGGTATAATCATGTAGGTTTCTCTAATCGCTATTATTTGGATCTGGCATTGGTTGGCTCGGCCTCCAGTTTATTGGCACCGGGGCATAAATGGGCTTTCTCGCCTACCATTTCTGCTGCTTGGGTGCTTTCGGAAGAAAAATGGTTGAAAGATGTGTCTTGGGTGAACTTCCTGAAATTGCGCGCTTCGTTTGGAGTGATCAATGTTGATTATCTGCCTAAAGACGGAAGTACTACCGTATATGACTATTGGGATCAGATTTATACGACTACCGGTACGCAATATAAGTTTAACAGTAGTTACGACTCTGAATTCGGAAGTACTATTATCGGGCGCCTGGCAACTGCTAATTCGACACATGAGAAAGCGTATAAATACAATGTTGGTGTTGATGCCGTGTTGTTCAATGGACTGGACGTGACGGCAGAAGGCTATTACCAACGGAGAAAAGATATTTGGGTCTCTTCCGAAGGAAAATATACCGATGTGTTGGGCGTAGATGCTCCGTTCGAGAATGCCGGAATCGTTGATAGCTATGGCGTGGAACTAGGACTTAACTATACGAAACGGTTAGGAGATGTAGTGTTCAACCTTGGCGGTAATTTTGCTTGGAATAAGAATGAAATTAAGGAACAACTGGAAGAACCGCGTTTGTATAAGAATCTTGTGCAAACAGGAAATCGGTTGGGACAAGTATATGGAATGGTAGCTGAAGGTTTCTTCAAAGATAAAGAAGATATAGCAAACAGCCTTCCGCAAAACTTTAGTACGGTAGTGCCGGGAGACATAAAATATAAAGATGTGAATGGAGACGGAATCATTGATGCCAATGATAAAACAGCTATCGGTTATAGTACGACGGCTCCGGAAATTTATTACTATTCTTTCCATTTGGGAGCCGAATGGAAAGGGATTGAGTAGATGTAATGTTTCAGGGAACAGGTAACTATTCTGCTGTCTTGAATACGAAGAGTATGTTTTGGCCGTTGATAAATAATACGACACTTTCTACTCATTATTATGAGAATCGTTGGACACCGGAAAATCAAAATGCCAAATATCCTCGTTTGAGTTCACAGAGTAATGCCAATAACTATCAGGCTAATACAGTTTGGTTGGCGGACCGGTCATTCTTGAAGTTACGTAACGCGGAGGTGTATTACAGATTTCCGGAAGAATGGATGAAGAAGACTAAGATATTGGGGAGTGCCAAGTTATATGTCAGAGGAACAGACTTGTTCTGTTCAGATCATATTGATGTGACAGATCCGGAATGTTATGGTGTAGCGACTCCGCTGAATAAGAGTGTAGTAGTCGGTGTTACGATTGGTTTTTAATCATAAAAACAAAGCGAAAGAATGAAACTGAAAAACATTATCTACGGAATGATGTGTAGCCGCACTCGGTTCCTGCTCAGATAAGATGGAATATCATGAGTACAATAATTATGATGAGGATTTTTGTGAAGCTCAACTTCGGTAATGTAGGAGGGCTGATAACAAATATCTATTTGTCCATGGATGTGGACTTTGGAAACTATAGCGGGGCAATTCTTGGTTCTGCTACCGATGAGTCCGAATATGCTTATTCGGGAAATCAGATTGAAGACTTTTACAATGGTTCTTGGAGTCCGTCGAATGCTAAAAGTAGCATGTGGACGTCCTGTTATGAAGGGATACCCAATTGTAATTTATATCTGGAGAAGTTTACCGGACTGACATTTCCCGAGTTGGCTTTGAACAGTGATTATGCACAACAGATGTTCCGCTATACCAATTACCAGTATGAGGTACGTTTCCTTCGTGCATATTTCTACTTTAACTTGGTACGGCAATATGGAGATGTGCCGTTTAGCGACCATATATTAACAGCCGAAGAATCGAATACGTTATCGCGCAGACCGGCACAGGAGATTTTTGATTATATCATAGCCGAATGTGATGATATTAAAGATAAGATTATCGTCGATTACAGTAAACTGGGAGATATGGCATTGCCTAGTAGTCCGGCGGAAACAGGACGTGCCAACCGTAAAACGGTATTGGCCTTGAAAGCTCGTGCAGCATTGTATGCGGCAAGTCCTTTATTTAATCCGACTGATAATAGAGAACTGTGGTATCGTGCAGCTAAAGCCAATAAGGAAATTTTAGATGACAGTAATGGGTTTGCTGAAAAGGCAAAACTCTTAGTGGAGGATTATTCATCACTTTGGAGCAAGGACAATTACAATGACGCTACTAATGAATTGATTTTTCTCCGTCGTGCCACTACTACCACTAATTCTTTTGAGGGATATAACTTCCCGGTAGGGTTGGAAAATTGTAAAGGTGGAAACTGTCCCACACAGACACTGGTGGATGCGTATGAGATGAAGGGATACAGGGTTGCGTCCGGACGAGTTGGATAACTATGATCCTGCTAATCCTTATTATACCAACCGCGACCCTCGTTTCTATCTGACTATTGCCAAGAATGGGGACGAAAAGTGGCCTAACTGGAATACTGTTCCTCTGCAAACCTATCAGGGCGGACTAAATGCGGAGCCTTTGAGTGGCGGAACTCCGACTGGCTATTATCTGAAGAAGTATTGTCAGACGGCAGTAGACTTACGTGCCGGTACAGCTTCAAAGACCTATCATTCATGGATTACATTCCGTTTTGGAGAGTTCTATTTGAATTATGCGGAAGCTGTATATAAGTATCTGGGTAGTCCGTATGCAACGGATAATGAATTTACAACTTCGGCTGTGGATGCTATCAAAGTAGTTCGTACGCGTGCCGAGATGCCCGGATTCCCTCAAGGGATGACCAATGATGCTTTCTGGAAGAAATATCAGAATGAACGTATGGTAGAATTGGCCTTTGAAGGACATCGTTTTTGGGATGTACGTCGTTGGAAGGAGGGTGACAAACATTTCAAGAACATTGTTGAAATGAAGATTACGAAGAATGGGGATGATACTTATACGTATGAACGTAAGGTAAAAAGAAAGAAGTTGGGATGATAAGATGTATTTCTTCCCGATTCCGCAGAGTGAAAAATCTAAGAATCTAATTTGGAGCAGAATCGGGGTGGTAACCCACAACCGGAATGCTGATGAATAGTGATAGGATATTCTTGCATAGAACGGATGTTTATAGAATAAAAAAAACGAAAGAAATGAAGAAACATTATATAATACTGGGGCTGTTTTGTCTGCTGGCCATAGTTGCCTGCTCGGATAATGACCCCGTCGTTGAAGTGAACAATGGCAATCAGACGGAAGAGGAGTTGCCGCCTCTGCCTACTGAAGTTATAACGGGTAGCCGTGCAATGTGGGTTAGTTACGACCCGGCACCAAATGTTGACGCCAATAACTCTTCCGGCATATCATCCGCATTGATTAGCTGGAGATTATTGAAGACCGATCCGTCTAATGTTGCTTTTGATATTTATAAGTCGGTAGACGGCGAGACGGAAGTGAAATTGAATGAGAAACCTATTTCGAATACTACTTCTTGGGTGGATGCGGATATTGATGTATCAAAAACGAATGTATACCGGGTCACTCTTGCCAATCAGGCTGAAACGCTTTGCGATTATACCTTTACCTCTGAAATGGCAGAAAAGTTTTATCATGAGATTAGATTAAACATGAATGTACCCGATGCGTCGATTACATATTCTCCTGATGATATTCAGCTAGGTGACTTGGACGGTGACGGTGAATTGGAGATTGTGGTGAAGAGAGAACCGTATGATGGTGCCAACCAGGGGGGATGGAATAATGGTTCGACCTTGTTGGAAGCTTATAAGATGGATGGTACTTTTTTGTGGCAAATTGATTTGGGAATCAATATTCGTTCCGGTTCACATTATACTTCATATATTTTATACGATTTTGATGGAGATGGTTTATGTGAAATAGCTTTCCGCTCTTCAGAAGGTACAAAGTTTGGGGATGGTAAGGGCATTACCGATGCTTATGGTAATGTGAACGATTATCGAATTCGTCAGACTGACGCTGTGGGCTGGTATTCGGGAGCAAGTATTAATACAATTTGCGGTTTGATAATGGAAGGTCCCGAATATATCTCTATTTGCCGTGGATATGATGGACGTGAAATTACCCGGGTGGATAATATTCCTCGTGGTGGAAGTGGTTCAAAAGCGTCGCGTGCTAAATATTGGAGTGAATATTGGGGAGATGATTACGGAAACCGCATGGACCGTTTCTTTATCGGGGGTGGCTTATCTGGATGGTATACCTGACGAAGCGACCGGAGTGAGAACAAGCAACCCCAGTCTGATCATCAGTAGAGGTATTTATCATAATTGGCAAGTATGGGCACTCGATTTGAAAGGGAATAAACTGGAAACCCGTTGGAAGTTTGATACAGCCGAACATTCTTCAAAAAAATGGTTGTCCATGTGTTCGCATAGTTTTCGTGTAGCGGACTTGGACGATGATGGAAAAGATGAAATCTTGTATGGTTCTGCGGCTATAGATGATGATGGAAGCGAATTGTGGTGTACCGGAAACGGTCATGGTGACTGTTTATGTGTTGGCAAATTTATAAAAAGACCGTTCAGGATTGCAAATTGTTGCTTCATTTGAAGAACCGGGCAATTATAATGGACAAGGACACGGTTATGGATGTCAAGTGATTGATGCAAGAGATGGTGGCTTGATTACCGGCCATGGAGCGGGTTCGACTACTGATGTCGGTCGTTGTATTGTGGCAGATATCGATCCGGATAGCCCGAATTTTGAGTACTGGTCTTCTTTGCAGGAAGGGGTATTCAGTTGTAGTGGCAGTGGATTGGTATCCAGTACATATCCTACAGGTATTGGTGGTGGAGTTTTGTATAATGTAGCCATTTATTGGAGCGGGGCAGCCGACAAGAGAAATGCTGGACCGTGCTTGTGTCGTGAGCTATAAAGAGAACCCTGATGTAAACAAGACGAATAAGACTCGTTTTTGGTATATTTTGGAACTTACGGTAGCAATGACGGTAACCATAGCACCAAATACAATCCTTGTTACTATGGTGATTTTCTCGGTGACTATCGTGAAGAAGTAATAATGGGTTCAAGTGACATGAAATCTATTTATATATTCTCCACGAATCATCCTACCGAATTCCGTCTTCCTCACTTGATGACCGATCATAATTATGATATGTCTCAAGCGATGCAGAATATGGGATATAACCAGGGAACTAACTTAGGTTACTATGTAGGTGCTGAAACTTTGAAAAAAGCAGAATAAAAAGGTTTTTGAATAAGAAATCTCTTATTTGATATGAGTTTGTTGAAAAAAGAACAATCCGGCTAACTGTCGGGTTGTTCTTTTTTTCATAGTTGAACGAATCGCCATATATATGGATAATATTCTATTTCTTAATTGATCGGCTCTCCCTACCTTTGTAAGGTGAGATAGCAAATATACATATGAAAAAACTCTTTATCCTTTTGTTCCTCTTCATCACTTTAGGAACAAACGCACAAAACAATAAAACTTCCGGACTCAACGCCCGCCAGTTTCATAAATACTGGAAAGTAGAATCTGAATCTCCGGATTATAAAGTGACATTTCAGGGTGATACCGCTGAAATACTATCTCCTAAAAGGCCTTACCTTATGGAGGAAAGAAAAGATGAGCGGGCGGGTAACCATTGAATATGATGCGTGTGTAGTTGTAGAAAAAGAAGGAGACCGTTTGAGTGACTTGAATTGCTTTTGGATGGCTTCGGACCCCAAGCATCCTGATAATATATGGAAACGTGAGAAGTGGCGTAGCGGAATCTTTCTGAATTGTTATTCTTTGCAACTCTATTACATGGGATATGGTGGAAATTATAACTCTACTACACGCTTCCGTCGTTATGACGGCAATGAAGCAGGAATCACAGATCCCAAAGTACGTCCTGCCATATTGAAAGAATATACAGATACCGAACATTTGCTAAAAAAGCGAATCACTGGTATCACATTAAGATAACAAATGAAAATAATAGGGTTAGTTATTATATAAATGGCAAGCGACTGGTGGACTTCCGCGATGCCGCCCCCCTGACAGAGGGCTGGTTCGGTTTTCGTACCACCTTATCCCGTACCCGCATTACAAACTTCCGCTATGAATGTTTGCCGCCCCAAACGTCTACTGTTCCTTTACATTGGATCGGCAATACTCCTGAACAAGACAAAGCTGTAAGCTTCGGAGTTCCTTTTGATGAAGGCTACCTATTTCCAGAAACTTCATTGCGGTTAAAAACAGATAGAAATCAAGAGATTCCGGTAGATACTTGGCCATTGGCTTACTGGCCGGATGGTTCCGTGAAATGGAGCGGAGTTGCCGGAGTCATTCCTGCCGGAACAGAAAAAGACTGACATTAGAAAAAGCCCCCGGAAAGCAAAAACTATCAATAAACAGCCTAATACTTCTATTGCAATCACTGAAACGCCTGAAGATATTCAAATTGAAACAGGGCTAATTTCCGTATTTATTCCCCGACGCGGAGATTTCCTGATTGATAGCCTATTATATAAAGGGAACTAAAGTAGGAGAGAAAGCGCGTCTGATTTGTAATACGCAAAACGAGCCGATTCAAGAAAATACATCTCAAATATCTTTTACTCATTACATAGGAGAAATAAAATCAGTAACCATAGAACGTCTGGGCTCTGTACGGGCACTTGTAAAGTTGGAAGGGATACATCGGAACAGGAATAAGAAGATTGATACGAATCACTCTGAAGGGGAAGGGAACTATGCGAATAACTCTGATATGAACAAACGGAATAACCGTGAGTGGCTTCCTTTTTGTGGTACGTCTCTACTTTTTTATGGTGGTAGTGAACAGATCAAAATGGTACATAGCTTTCATCTATGACGGAGATCAGAAGAAAAGATTTCATTCGTAGTTTGGGTATCCGTTTCGATGTTCCTATGCGTGAAGCTCTGTATAATCGTCATATTGCTTTCTCGTGTGCAGATGGAGGAGTGTGGAGCGAGCCGGTACAACCATTGGTAGGGGCGTCGCATACTCACTTTAAATAAGACAGATAATAAGAAAAACAGTAATGAAAAGAAAGATGCACAACAGAAGCCGACTGATGAACCCTCCCTGCAACAGCAGCAAATGGAAGGCAAACGTATTCCGCCTTATGAATCTTTCGATGAAAAGAACCGCTCTCTGCTCGATAACTGGGCTTCATGGAATGACTACCGTCTGTCTCAACTCACTGCCGATGCTTTCTCCATTCGTAAACGTGCCAATAACGATAATCCCTGGATAGGAACCTTTTCCGGCACACGTAGCGATGGATATATTTTTGTCGGAGATATTACCGGAGGATTAGGACTTTGTATGCATGACTTTTGGCAGTCTTATCCCTCTTCTATTGAAATTTTCAGACGCACGAACCCCGGTAGCTACCCTTACCGCCTGGTTGTGTAGTCCGGAGTCCGAGCCTATGGATTTACGGCATTATGATAATGTAGCCCATGACCTGAATGCCAGTTATGAAGATGTTCAGGAAGGCATGAGCACGCCATACGGTATTGCCCGTACAACTACTCTCACACTTATTCCGCAAAGGCGGTTATACCGGGAAAAGGACTTTTGCTGATTGCGCCAAACAATTTTCTAACCCCTAGTCTGTTAATGCCAACCCCGAATTATCTTCATGCCCGCCAGGCTTTCGGGATATGGAGTCTCCCTGACCGTACTACTCCATTCCGTACTCGTGTAGAAGACCGCTTGGATGCTTACATTGACTTCTATCAGAAAGCAATCGAACAAAACAAGTGGTACGGTTTCTGGAATTATGGTGATGTGATGCACGCTTATGACCCTGTTCGTCATACCTGGCGTTACGATATAGGAGGATTTGCCTGGGACAATACGGAACTGGCTTCTAATATGTGGCTATGGTATAATTTCCTGCGTACCGGGCGTATTGATATTTGGCGTATGGCAGAAGCTATGACGCGTCATACAGGCGAAGTGGATGTCTATCATATCGGTCCCAATGCCGGATTAGGCAGTCGGCATAATGTAAGTCATTGGGGATGCGGAGCTAAAGAAGCGCGAATCAGCCAGGCCGCCTGGAACCGTTTCTACTATTACCTTACTACAGACGAACGTTGCGGTGATTTAATGACTGAAGTGAAGGATGCCGACCACAAACTCTATGACTTGGACCCTATGCGCCTGGCCCAACCTCGCAGTGAATATCCTTGTACTGCTCCCGCCCGTTTGCGTATCGGTCCTGACTGGCTGGCTTATGCCGGTAATTGGATGACAGAATGGGAGCGCACAGGTAACACTGCTTATCGTGATAAAATAATAGCAGGAATGAAAAGCATTGCCGTCCTGCCTAACCGCCTCTTTACCGGCCCCAAAGCTCTAGGATTTGATCCGTCAACAGGAATCATCACAACCGAATGTGACCCCAAATTGGAAACAACCAACCATTTAATGACGATTATGGGTGGATTTGAGATAGCCAATGAAATGATGCGTATGATTGATATACCCGAATGGAAAAACGCCTGGCTTGATCATGCTGCACGTTACAAGAAGAAAGCATGGGAACTTAGCCATAGCCGTTTTCGTGTCTCCCGTCTGATGGCTTACGCAGCTTATCACTTGCGCAATACCCAAATGGCTGAAGAAGCCTGGAAAGATTTGTTTACCCGGTTGGAACATACACCTGCACCGCCTTTCCGCATCACTACCATACTTCCGCCGGAAGTACCGTCTCCATTAGATGAATGTACGAGCATTAGCACGAATGATGCTGCTCTTTGGAGCTTGGATGCTATTTATATGCAGGAAGTTATTCCGAAGGATGAATAGCAGAAGCATTTATTTTCTTCACATTTCACCATATCCCAACCTTGGAACTGAATTAATAATAGGTGAAGTGTCGTTCCAGTAGCCAGTTTCTGCACAACTTTATCCTTACTGTATCGCAACAGTTGCTGTCTTCCTTCTTCTGCTTGGGCTTCAAGTTCAGCATTGGTAGCTGTACGTGTAGCGTATTTCAACTCCAGGATATAGCTGTGTTCTATATCGGAATAACGCATTTTGTCCGGCAATAGGAAGAAGTCACAATAGCCATAGTTCATTTCCAGTTCCGGCTGTACGAGATAATAAGAAGCAATGGCAAGATAGGCTTTTTAGGAAACCTTGCAGGTTTCTTTCCCCTTCTATCGCATCTCGTATGGAAGAGTTCTCCCGATAGGCACGGGCGATGGTTTCGAAGAATGGTTGCCAATGACCATCGAAGGCGAAATCATCTATCAAGTCTTTCAGATGTGAAAGATTCAGGGTATGGGCCTGTTGATAGTAGTCGCGCAAGAATCCAAGGTACTGCTCGCGCACACAATTGTTAGGTATGCACATTTTCAGACGGTCGCCACGGGTGCCGCACATGGTAAGTAAACCATAATAATAGAGCAGGCTTCGGAAGTTCTCTATATCTGCTATCTTTTCTGACGGGAACGAAGTATGTAAGTCTACCAGTATTTCACCTTTTGCCGCAATTTCTTCGATAGTACTCATGCGGCTTCCCTCATGGGTGTTGTCGTGGTCAATGCGTGCCAGCATTTTCAGTTTACTGTAATCCGTACGGATATTCTTGTCTACCATATTTTCGGGTGGACGGTGAAAATCAATTTGGTTACGTAAATAGTATAAAGTCATATCGCAATTAAACACACGGTCGTTGTCCAAAAGATGTTCTGGCGAAGCAATAATTGTCATACCACGGTTTCATTTCTGTAATCATCGCTTCTACATCACCGACCAGCTTTCCATTTTGTTGGTAATAACGGAGCATTTCACGTACTTCAGTTTCATCAAATCCTATCATGGCATTAAAACGGGAATCAGTCGATATATTCCAGTCAATATTATACCCGCTAGATAAATCATCCAGTGTGATAGGGCTGACTCCCATTAGGAAAATTCGGTCAAACATACCTTTGAACTGCTTGAAGTATTCACGGTAGAAGCCGCTGGCATGAGTCAGGTCATGGAACATTTTCTGTCCGTGTTCGCTCAATATGACGTTGGTAAAGTTGTCATATTCGTCAATTATCAGATAGAGAGGATATCCTTTTTCTTTAGCCTTTACTTCTATATATGATAATTTTGCTTTTTAGCGCTTTTCAATGCTTTCTACTGTTGACTTGAAATCTTCATCATAATAAGATGCGTATGCATGGGCAAACTGGTTGATGATGATACTGCAATATTCATTAAAGCTACTCATCAAATCTGCTCCCGGCAGTGAGCAGCCTGCTTTTGAGAAGTCGAAGAAAAGGACTTGGAAACTGTTATGTTGTTTGGTTGGACGGCTTCCTATCCATAAGTCACCGAAATACTTGTCGAAGTTATCCTTCTGTATTATGTCGTAATAAGTACGCATCATGCTTAGGAATAAGCTTTTTCCGAAACGTCTCGGACGAATAAGGAAAAGGTAACTGGGCATTTCCTCGATAAGGGGCAGATACATGGTTTTATCGACGAAATAGAAGTTTTCGTTCCGCATCCGGTTGAAGTCGGATATTCCGTATGGTATTCCTTTCACTTGGCTCATATTGGCAGGCTTTTAATTTGTACAGGCAAAGTTAATCTATTCCGTGGAATAAATCAATGATTTGCGACTGTATTATGTTGGATACGAACATTCATTTTTCCCTTGAATGGGGATGAACATATCCTGTCCAGATGTTCTGTTTTTAAGATTATATTAGAAAATAACCGTTGCGAAATTGATGAATCAGAGAAAAACTGCATAAATAAGTGCAATAATATGCAGAAATATAGGCGAAAAGTGAATAATATCAGACAGAATATGCGTCTTTTCTAACGGAAAAAGAGTTCGTTAGGTTTAAACCAACAGGGTGATCCTCACCGATGAACGCTATCTTCCTCACCGATGAACTTGTCCTTCATCGGTGAGGAAGATATAAATGTGCTTTTTAAGCTAGTTTTTTCTCTGATTTACCTGGACTTTTGAATAAGAAAAAATAATAACATAATGGAAGATTAATCCCTGAATCGATATCGACTTGCAAGTGTTGTAGGATAAAATAGGTGTGAAATGCTAGATAAACTCTATAAATGATAAGAATGAGGATTTGCGTGTTGACAAATGTCGGAGCTTTTTTATTCTTCTTCATCTGCTATGCTGTTTTTCTCCATTCTGCACTGCTTAAATATTCCTTTTTTAAGATAGAATATTTAAACAGTCCGGATAGTCTATATTTCCCTTTAGTCCTTTGCTATCTTTACAGGATTCTCTTTCGTATTATTTCAAATACTCTTTTAATGGACAATCGGTCTTTTTCAACCCTTTAGCAATGCTTTTCGCATTCATGTGCGCTCCTTTCAAGGAAGTGTGCGTATGATCATGATTATAGTAGGTAATCGCTTTCTTGATACCCACCTTTTCCAGTTTATCGGCACTAATTTTATTTAAATCAATGAAATAAGCTCCGGTAGCTTCGGCTGCTTCACGTGTCCACTTGCCAAAAGACTCGGTATTACGTTCTATTTTTCCATCTTTCCATTTGTTGCGTGGCGTATGACTAAGAACGATGGGAATGGCACCTTTCTCCTGAACGTCCATGATGAACTTCCGAAGATACCAGCCAAACGTATAAATAACCTGATACTTACTGGTCTTTTCCATTAAAAATACTTTGCTCTCGTCACCGGAACCACGTAATTCGGCACGGGCCTTTCCTACATTAATATCTCCTGTATCATTGTGCCCGAATTGGATCAGAACAAAGTCTCCAGGTTGGAGTGCATTGTATACCTTATCCCAACGACCTTCGTCCAGGAAAGTGCGGGCACTGCGTCCTGCCATGGCACGGTTTTCTACAGATATTTTATTCAGATTGAACTCGTCGGCGATTACGCTTCCCCAACCCCACATACCATTTTTGTCTTTATCCTCATTTCGGACCGTACTGTCTCCGATGGTAAACAATACCGGACGTCCATCTTTACGGCTGGAACCTGTTACAGTATCTTTCTCAATGGGCTTTAGATAATTGGCCAATTCCAGTCCCTCATAAGCACGTATTCCATCCGCAGCAGATTCCGCATTGACTTTAGCACCGAAAGCACTTGTGTGTATACGGTCGATGTAGAACATATATTTCACCTTATTCTTACCGAACTTCTCGAATTTGCGGGCACTGATATCGTTTAAATCAATAAAAGGAACCCCCTGTTCTTCGGCTACCTGCTTTGCCCACAAACCGAATGTCTTATTGACACGAGTAATGATGGTACTGTCTTTATCTTCCCAGGCGTTGCGGGGAGTAAGCGAGAATAGGATCGGATGAGCACCTTTGGCTTTTACATCTTGAATGAAACGACGCATATATTCCCCGTAGGTATATACGGTTTCTTTTACTCCGGTCTCTTTAATCGTTACGTTCAGTGTATCTTTGCCGATTCCCGGAATAGAGGCGCGGGCACGTCCGCTGTCGTATGGGCCGTTATCGTTGTGCCCCAGTTCGATGATAACCCAGTCGCCCGGGTGTACTCCTTTGATTACATCCGGCCAAAGACGGTTGTAGAAGGTACGGCTACTGGTACCTCCCAACGCATGATTCTCAACAGTAATCCGGTTGGAATCGAAATATTCACCAGCAAAATAGCCCCATCCCCATTGTCCGTTGTTGCCATTGCCTAAAGTTCCGGTACGCATGGTCGAATTACCTACCAGAAACAGAACAGGGTTGTCACCTTTCCGGCTCGAACCGGCTTCCGGTCGCGAGGTACGTGCTTTTATTCAGGCTGTCCAGCGTGTTGTCAACCACCTGATTGACATCTGCCATGGGAGCGGAAACTTTATTTTGCGCTTGCAGTTGCAAACTGAACGTAATGGCTGTCAGCCAACATATATACGGGAATAATTTGTTTTTCATGAATCTGTTTTTTTGAAATCCCTCACTGACCGGTGTCTAAACAGTCAGTGAGGGAACTAGCTACTAACTAACCTCTAACTAAACCTAATGAATGATTATCTTTAAACCTAATGAAAAAACTGTGTATGTTATTTTAATTTATAAACTTCTGTTCCGGCAAGCAGGAAACAACCGACTCCGTAGTCTTCAAAGTCGGGCACACTCTTATAAGTAACCGGCTGTCCGTCTTTAGGCTCTTTGCCTGTTCCCTGCACATATCCCAGGAATCCGTTCGGATGTACGGCATCTTTCACCATAGCGTTCCATGCTTTTAAAAGGACGGGAAGATATTCTTTGCGGTCGAGCAATCCGTTGCGGACTCCCCAAGCCATACCATAAACAAATAAGGCTGTACCGGAAGTCTCTTTTTCCTCCGAAGTTCGTCGGGTCGTGAAGACTGACATTCCAGAAACCATCTTCACGCTGACATTTCTTCAAAAGCCTTGCTCATGGTCAGGAAATCATTGATATAGTCCTGACGGTGTTTCTCATCAGAAGGAATCTCATCCAATACACGTACCAAGGCAGCATATACCCATCCGTTTCCACGACTCCAATAGCAATCTTCGCCATTCGGCTCTTTTATATGGAGGATTAAAATCCTGATCGCGCCACCACAGGCCGTCTTTGGGGTTGAACATACCCGTTTTATCGTGTTGGCTGCGTGTGTAGTAGTACATATCCCACATCTTATCGTAGTATTTCTGTTCTCCGGTCATCTTTCCGAATTTGGCGTAGATCGGCATTGCCATTTGCACAGCATCAATCCACCACCAGTCGTTCACCTGCGGGGTGTTCACCACCATATCGATACTTGCTTTGATATTCCGAATCATGTTCGGGTCTGACGGGCAGATTTTATAGATATCAATGTACGCCTGTCCGCAACAATGGTCGTCCGCATTACGGGTAGTATTTCCGTTACGCATTCCCCATTTGTGGAAATCGGCCCAGTCGTAAGTATAATTATAATAATCCGAACGGGGATAAATAGAATAGAGAGCCATCAATCCTTCATAATATACACCACGCGTCCATATATTGCTGGGACGTACACGACCGTAAAAACTGGGAGTAGTGTAATCGGCATACTTTTTCACAAAGTAGTCATTTACCTTTATGATATTCTCTAAAGTCTCTTTTTTGTGTCGGGAGTTCTTGTGCTGCGACCGTATGGACTGGTATCAGACAAGAAAGAAGCAATCCTGTAAAGAGTAAGAATAGTGGTTTCTTCATGGTACAATAGTTCTGTTTTATTAATTTGCTGTTTATACTAATTTCTATGGCAAAGGTAAGAGACGTTCTTTTTTTTTCAATGGATTTCCGTGCAAATGTCTTTAAATTCGTTCACGAGACGACAGAAAATAGGTGTTAAAAAGTACGTCTAATGATGATTTCTACATATATCTGTACAATATTCTATTTTATCAATGGCTGCGTCCTTTACTTTTGTGTTGTAATTTGATTAATCGATAAAACTATGAAGTGCATAACTTTTTTTTAGTTTCTGCCTGATAGCTATCTTCTCGATAGCCCAGCCAAACTATGACTTTTCGAAGTTGAAACGCGAACGTCTGGGACGTGGTGTAATTGCTATCCGAGAGAATCCGTCTACTGTGGCTGTTTTGGCGTTATTTGTCTTCCGACCCGATGAATGAATCTTTTGATATTTATAGGAACGATGAAAAGATAAACAAACACCCGTTGAAGGATGCCACTTTTCTTTCAGGATGCCTATGCAGGGACAGAATCTGTACTTTATACCGTGAAAGCAAGGGAAGGTAAAACGGAAAGTAGCTATCAATTACCGGCAAATGCCCCATTGGGTTATCTGAATATTCCGTTGAACCGCCCCGAAGATGGTACGACTCGTCAGGGCAAAAACTATTTTTATGCTCCGAATGATGCCAGCATTGGGGATGTGGATGGAGATGGTGAGTATGAGATTATTCTGAAATGGGACCCTTCCAATGCACATGATAATTCCCATGACGGCTATACGGGAGAAGTATATGTTGATTGCTATAAGTTGAGCGGAAAAACTATTATGGCGTATTAATCTGGGACGTAACATACGTGCCGGTGCACACTACACCCAGTTTATGGTGTTCGATTTCGATGGTGACGGCAAAGCGGAAGTAGTGATGAAGACCGCGGACGGAACGGTGGATGGAACAGGAAAAGTGATTGGGGATGCGCAGGCTGACTATCGGAATGAACAAGGACGTATTCTGACCGGACCGGAATATCTGACAGTTTTTAACGGATTGACAGGAGAAGCGATGCAAACAATTGATTATGTGCCCGTAAGAGGAGACTTGATGGGTTGGGGAGACAGTCGTGGTAATCGCAGCGACCGCTTTCTGGCCTGCGTTGCCTATCTCGACGGCATACACCCAAGCGTAGTGATGTGTCGTGGATATTATACACGTACTGTTTTGGCTGCTTTTGACTGGGATGGAAAGGAGCTGAAACAACGTTGGGTATTCGACAGTAATAATCCCGGTTGTGAAGATTATGCCGGACAGGGAAATCATAACCTGCGGGTAGGTGACGTAGACGGTGACGGATGCGATGAGATCATCTACGGCTCATGTGCCATCGACCATAACGGCAAAGGACTCTACACCACGAAAATGGGGACACGGCGATGCCATTCATCTGACTCATTTCGACCCCTCTCGTAAAGGGCTGCAAGTATGGGATTGTCATGAAAATAAACGTGATGGTTCTACCTATCGGGATGCAGCTACCGGAGAAATTCTTTTCCAGATAAAAGATAGTACAGATGTCGGGCGTTGCATGGCGGCTGATATTGACCCGACCCATCCCGGAGTTGAAATGTGGTCTGTTGCTTCCGGAGGAAATAAGGAATGTGAAAGGAGAGGTGGTAAAAAGACCGGGTAAGAGGTTTATCCTGTAATATGGCTGTCTGGTGGGATGGTGATTTGTTGCGTGAATTGTTGGATAGAAATGTAGTCAGCAAATATAATTGGGAAAAAAGGAGTCTGTGAGCGTATAGCCATTTTCGAAGGAGCTCTTTCCAATAATGGAACCAAAGCGAATCCTTGCCTTCAGGGAGATATCGTAGGTGACTGGCGCGAAGAAATACTGATGCGTACAGCTGATAATACAGCTTTACGGCTTTACGTCTCCACTATTCCTACCGACTATCGTTTTCATACTTTTCTGGAAGATCCTGTTTACCGTATCAGTATTGCGACTCAGAATGTTGCTTATAATCAGCCTACCCAGCCTGGATTCTACTTTGGTCCGGAACTGCGGGGAACTGAATTCAGAGGATGTAAAATACCTAAAAAATAGATTATGAATATTCGTATCATAACCCTTGTTTTATTACTGGCAACTTTGCCGGTTAGTGCACAGAAAAAAGAAAACTGTAGTGAATGATTCAAATACGCCTTTGCATTTATTGCAACCTGCTTATCAGGGCACTTATGGTGATTTGACACCGGAACAGGTAAAGAAAGAGGTAGACCGTGTATTTGCTTATATAGATAAGGAGACTCCGGCACGCGTGGTAGATAAGAACACAGGTAAACTGATTACCGACTACACCACGATGGGAGAGGAAGCGCAACTGGAACGTGGTGCTTTCCGTCTGGCAAGTTACGAATGGGGTGTCACTTACTCCGCTTTGATAGCAGCTGCCGAAGCCACGGGCGATCAACGTTACATGGACTATGTGCAGAACCGTTTCCGCTTTCTGGCGGAAGTGGCGCCTCATTTTAAACGTGTGTACGAAGAGAAAGGTACAACAGACCCTCAACTGCTGCAAATCCTCACTCCTCATGCCCTGGATGATGCCGGGGCTGTGTGTGCAGCGATGGTGAAAGTCCGTGTGAAAGACCGCTCACTTCCTGTAGACGGATTAATTGAGAACTATTTTGATTTTATTCAGAATAAAGAATACCGGTTGGCAGATGGTACTTTTTGCCCGCAATCGTCCGCAACATAATACACTTTGGCTGGACGACATGTTTATGGGGATTCCCGCAGTAGCACAAATGAGTTATTATGACAAGGAGCAAAAAAGATAAATATCTGGCAGAAGCGGTGAGACAATTCCTGCAATTTGCCGACCGAATGTTTATCCCTGAAAAAGGATTGTATCGTCATGGATGGGTAGAAAGCAGTACCGATCATCCTGCCTTTTGTTGGGCGCGTGCCAATGGGTGGGCTATGCTGACAGCTTGTGAATTGCTGGATGTATTACCGGAAGATTATCCTCAGCGTCCGAAAGTGATGGATTATTTCCGTGCCCATGTACGTGGAGTGACTGGCTTGCAAAGTGGAGAAGGGCTTTGGCACCAATTGCTCGACCGGAATGATTCTTATCTGGAGACGTCTGCTACGGCTATTTACGTATACTGTTTGGCGCATGCTATCAATAAAGGCTGGATTGATGCCATTGCTTATGGACCTGTCGCTCATTTGGGATGGCATGCCGTAGCCGGTAAGATAAATGCGGAAGGACAGGTAGAAGGTACTTGTGTGGGTACGGGCATGGCTTTCGACCCTGCTTTTTACTATTACCGTCCGGTCAATGTATATGCGGCACATGGTTACGGACCGGTTCTTTGGGCAGGTGCGGAAATGATCTCTCTATTGAAGAATCAGTACCCGCAGATGAATGACAGTGCCGTTCAGTATTATCAGGTGAAACAGAAGACAACTGCACCTATTTTTGCCATCGATACAGAAGAAAAGAAAGATTAACTTTAAATAGATAGAACCATGAAACGAGAAGCTTTTAAAATGTATTTAAAACCCGGATGTGAAGCTGAATATGAGAAAAGACACGCTGCCATCTGGCCTGAATTGAAAGCATTGCTTTCCAAAAACGGAGTGTCGGACTATTCGATTTATTGGGATAAAGAAACCAACATCCTTTTTGCTTTCCAGAAAACGGAAGGTGAGGGAGGCTCGCAGGACTTGGGAACTACAGAGATTGTACAGAAATGGTGGGATTATATGGCGGATATCATGGAAGTGAATCCGGACAATTCACCCGTATCCATTCCTTTGCCGGAAGTATTCCACATGGATTGAGTTTTCAGTAATTAGGTGAGCCGTTTCTTTCATTATCTCAACTATCTTGACTATTTTTGTCCAACATTTATTATTAATCTTGGAATCTATATGATGCAAAGACACCTTTTGATCTTTACCTTTCTTGTTAGTTTTGTGTTGAATGCTTATAGTGCAATTGAGCTTCGTTCTACACAAATGAGAACGAGTGACGGCCTTCCCAATAACTCTATTCGATATATTTATCAGGATAGTAAAGGTTTTTTGTGGCTGGCTACCTTGAACGGGTTAAGTCGTTATGATGGCAACTCTTTTCTCACCTTCCGTCCGGAAGTTGGTGATGAAGTATCTTTGGCAGACAACCGTATTTACGATCTGACAGAAGATAAAGATGGTTTTTTGTGGATTTCTACTACACCTGAATTATATAGTTGCTATGATTTGCAACGTGCCCGTTTTGTGGACTATACCGGTTGTGGCGAGTTAAGGCAGAATTATTCAACGGTTTTTGTCGCTGCTAACGGAGATGTCTGGCTTTCCCATTCGGGAAATGGCTGCCGGAAGATGGTACATCAGAAAAATGGTGAGATGACATCTACCGTATTCAGGACCGAACGTGGAAATCTGCCGGATAACCGGGTGAAATTTGTGAATGAGGATGCCAGTGGCCGTATCTGGATCGGCACTCAATGCGGACTGGTTTCTGTCTCCAACGGACAATATCGGATAGAAGACCGATTAATCCACTTCACTTCTTCGCTGTCCTATAAGGACGATATGTATTTCCTTACAGCAGATGGAGATATCTATTATTATCAGGAGGCTACTCAAAAGATGCAAAGTTGGCTTCTCTTGCCACTGTGGCAGGGGCGACATCGCCAACCGGAAATTTCCTGTTGAAAGATAAGTGGGTGATCCTGACTACTACCGGAGTATATACTTATAAGTTTGCTACCGGAGAGATGGCCGTAGATCCTCGTTTGAATATTAAAAAAGGGAGAATTGATACGTGATAATCGTGGAGATTATTGGATATACAATCATACGGGACGGCTTACATACGTGCTTGCCGAAACCGGAGAGAGTAAGGATTTCCAGTTGATTCCCCAGGATAAGATAAGTTATATCGACTTTGAACGTTATCATATCGTCCATGATTCTCGGGGAATTATTTGGATTTCGACCTATGGAAATGGGCTTTTTCGCTTATAATACCGCCGAAGATAAACTGGAGCATTTTGTGGCGAACATTAATGACCAGAGTCATATCAGTTCGGATTTCCTGCAATATGTGATGGAAGATCGTGCCGGTGGCATCTGGGTAGCTTCGGAATATTCAGGCTTGTCCCGTATTTCCGTATTGAATGAAGGAACTTCCCGTATCTATCCCGAATCCCGTGATTTGTTCGACCGGTCGAACACCATCCGTATGCTTACCAGAATGTCTAATGGGGATATCTGTGTAGGTACGCGTAAGGGGGATTATACACCTTTGATTCGAGCCTTCATTCGAAAATGACCAATCAATATTTCCATTCTAATATCTATGCTCTCACCGAAGACAAACAGGGACGAATGTGGATGGGAACTCGTGGAAATGGTCTCAAAGTGGGGGGACACCTGGTATTATAATAATCCTTCTGATTTGACAGCCTTATCCGATAATAACGTTTTTGCCATTTATCGCGACCGTAAAGACCGCATGTGGATAGGAACATTCGGCGGGGGGCTGGAACTGGCTGAACCTACTCCCGACGGGAAATATAAATTTCGGCATTTCTTCCAGCAAACGTTCGGAATGAGGATGGTGCGTGTGATAGAAGAAGATGCAAACGGGATGGTGTGGGTAGGAACCAGTGAGGGTATTTGTATTTTTCATCCGGATTCATTGATTGCAGATGCTGATAATTATCATCTTTTCAGTTATACAAACGGAAAGTTTTGCAGTAATGAAATCAAGTGTATCTATCGGGATACGGAAGGGCGGATGTGGATTGGTACGTCCGGTTCGGGACTGAATCTTTGTGAGCCGCAGGATAACTATTGCTCTTTGAAATATGAACATTACGGAACTTCCGAAGGATTGGTTAACGATGTAATCCAGTCTATTCTGGGAGATAAAAAGGGGAATCTCTGGGTTGCCACCGAATATGGTATTTCCAAATTTAATCCGGCTACCCATTCTTTTGAAAACTATTTCTTTTCTTCCTATACATTAGGTAATGTTTATAGCGAGAACAGTGCCTGTATGCGTGAAGACGGGAAATTGATTTTTGGTACAAACTATGGATTAATTGTGATCGACCCTGAAAAAGATACAAGATAGTGAAACGTTCTCTCCGGTTGTTTTCACGGATTTATATGTCAATGGAACCCAGATGAATCCGCAGATGGAGGACTCTCCGTTAAAGCAATCGTTGGCTTATTCGGACGAAATAACCCCTAAAGTTTTTTTCAGAACTCATTCTTGATAGATTTCTCTACTTTTGATTATTCGGATAGCGGCCATACCAAATATATGTATTGGCTGGAAAACTACGACCAGGGATGGAGTGCTCCTTCTCCACTGAATTTCGCCTCCTTTAAGTACCTGAATCCGGGAACCTACATACTTCATGTCAAGTCGAGCAATGGATCAGGTGTTTGGAATGATAGCGAGACTACACTGAAAAATTGTAATTGTCCCTCCATTCTGGAAAACGACTTGGGCAATGCTGGGTTATGTGCTGTTATTAATCATAGCCTTGTACTTTTTGCTTTCCGTATCGTTCGTAACTTTAACGGCTTGCGTAACCGCATCAATGTAGAAAAGCAGTTGACAGAATATAAACTGGTGTTTTTTACCAATATCTCTCATGAATTCCGTACTCCGCTTACCTTGATTCAGGGAGCATTGGAGAAGATTCAACGTGTGACTGATATCCCGCGTGAATTGATATATCCGCTGAAAACAATGGATAAGAGCACGCAGCGTATGTTGAGGCTTATCAATCAGTTGCTGGAATTTAGAAAGATGCAGAATAATAAGCTGGCACTCTCTTTAGAGGAAACGGATGTCATCTCTTTCCTTTATGAAATATTCTTGAGTTTCGGCGACGTGGCGGAACAGAAGAATATGAACTTCCGTTTCTTGCCTTCGGTGCCATCTTATAAGATGTTTATTGATAAAGGAAATTTGGATAAGGTGACTTATAACCTGCTTTCAAATGCATTTAAATATACTCCTTCCAACGGAACGATTATTCTTTCGGTGAATGTGGACGAAGGGAAGCAAACATTGCAGATTCAGGTTTCGGATACGGGAGTGGGGATTCCTAAAGAGAAACAGAATGAATTGTTCAAGCGGTTTATGCAGAGTAATTTCTCCGGTGACAGTATTGGGGTCGGTCTGCATTTGAGCCACGAACTGGTGCAGGTGCATAAAGGTACGATTGAATATAAAGACAATGAAGGTGGCGGTTCTGTATTTACCGTATGTATTCCGACAGATAAGACGGTGTATTCGGAGAAAGACTTCCTTGTTCCGGGCAACGTATTGCTGAAAGAGGTAGATGGTCACGTACATCATTTGTTACAGCTTTCGGAAGAGCTTCCTGACCCGGAAAAGATGGTTGCTCCTTTGAATAAACGGAAAGTGCTGATTATTGAAGATGATAATGATATCCGTGAGTTTCTACGGGAAGAAATTGGCGCATACTTTGAAGTGGAAGTGGCTGCCGACGGCACGTCCGGATTTGAAAAGGCTCGTACTTATGATGCTGATTTGATTATTTGTGACGTACTGATGCCGGGAATGACCGGGTTTGAGGTTACCAAGAAACTAAAAACAGATTTTGATACGAGTCATATTCCCATTATCCTTCTGACTGCGTTGAACTCACCGGAAAAGCATCTGGAAGGAATTGAGGCAGGTGCGGATGCATACATCGCCAAACCATTCAGCGTTAAACTGCTGTTGGCACGTGTATTCCGTTTGATCGAGCAGCGCGATAAATTGCGTGAGAAGTTCTCCAATGAACCGGGTATTGTGCGTCCGGCTATGTGTACTACCGACCGGGATAAAGAATTTGCAGACCGCTTGGCTGCCATTCTCGAACAGAATCTTGCCCGCCCGGAATTTTCTATTGACGAGTTTGCGCAGCTTATGAAGTTGGGACGAACTGTTTTTTATCGGAAATTACGCGGCGTAACAGGATATTCGCCTAATGAATATTTGCGTGTGGTGCGCATGAAGAAAGCGGCGGAGTTATTGCTGTCAGAAGATAATCTGACGGTTGCGGAAGTCTCTTACAAAGGTAGGCATCAGTGATCCTTTCTATTTCAGTAAATGCTTTAAAGCACAGTTTGGGGTAGCACCATCGGTTTATCAGCGTGGTGTGAATAGTGAAGGAGATTCCATGTAGAACAGATTTTTATCCATTTCGCTTCCGGACCTTTATATTGAATAATAGTCCTTGTATTTGTGTACAATAGTCCATTGTACAATAGGGAAGGTACACCTATCTTTGCAGGGTAAATAGTGTGTGACTATGGCTTTCATATTCATATCTTTAATCATTTAATAGAATCATGAAAACACTTTTCTTTATTTATTCTGACTTCTTTTTCTATATTTTTTGGGTATAAGTACCCTATCAGCTGCCAATTGGAAAGTTTACGTTGCCAAATATAAGCAGGACAAAACTTGTGCTATCACCTATACTTTTGATGATGGTTTGGCAGAACATTCCACAGTGGCTGCGCCGGAATTGGAAAAAGCGTGGCTTTAGAGGAACCTTCTGGGTTTGCGGTTTTTTATACGGAACAAGGGGCATCATCCAAGTTACCTCGAATGACTTGGGATGAACTAAAGCAAATGGCAAAGAACGGACATGAAATCTCCAATCATAGCTGGTCACATCAGAATGCGAAGCGTTTGACCTTGGAACAAGTGAAATCTGAAATAGAGAAGAATGATAGTGCGATTTTTGCCAATATAGGGTGTGATGCCTGTCACTTATTGTTATCCATATAACTATAAGACAGATGAGATCGTTGCGCTGGCTTCTAAAAAACAGAGTGGGAACACGTACCAAACAGATTTCGATTGGCGGAAAATCTAGCCCTCAACGATTTGCCAAATGGCTGGATGATTTAATGACGAAAGAGGAGTGGGGAGTAGGTATGACGCATGGAATCAATTACGGATATGATGCTTTTAAGGAACCTTCGTTGTTTTGGGAACACTTGGATAAAGTGAAAAGTCTGGAAGATAAGATTTGGGTAGGTACGTTTCGTGAAGTGGCTGCTTATATAAGGGAGAGGGATGATATTCGATTAAACGTTTCCACACATAAGAGGGGATTGACGATTACTCCTGAAATGACATTGGACAAGAAAATATATACAGAACCATTAACCATGGTGCTTGTGGGAGAAGCAGTAGAAAAGGTGTCTGTGAAACAAGGTAAAAAAGCAGCTTTCCGCACATATTTCCGGAGATAAAGTTCTTTTTCGATTTCAATCCGTATGCAGGGAAAATTAAAGTAAGTTTCAACAATAAATAATCTAAGAATGTACATGAAAAATAAATTAGTACTATTACTTTTTTCATATTGACAGGTGCTGTCAGTGTAAATGCTCAAAACTTGCCCGATCAAAAAGGAAACATTGGAGGTCATGAAGAAAGTGAACGGTTACTTTATGAAAAAGTATGCCGATTATACTATCCCCAGTTTTTATGGTCGTGTACGTCCCAGTAATATCTGGACACGTGGCGTATATTATGAGGGGCTGATGGCGCTCTATTCTATTTATCCGCGTGAGGATTATTATAAAAGTATGCCTACGATTGGGCTGATTTTTTCACAAATGGGGAATGAGAAACGGCAATACCACCCGTAACGCCGACGACCATTGCTGTGGACAAACGTATATCGACTTATATAATATTTGTCCGTCAGACCCGAACATGATCCGGAATATCAAAGCAAGTATCGATATGGTAGTGAACACCCCGGAGGTGAACGACTGGTGGTGGATTGACGCTGTACAGATGGCAATGCCTATTTTTTGCTAAATTCGGAAAGATGACTGGGGAACAGAAGTACTACGACAAGATGTGGGATATGTACTATTATACACGCAGTCAGCACGATGAAACCGGTATGTTCAATCAGAAAGACGGTCTGTGGTGGCGCGATCAGGATTTCAATCCTCCCTATAAGGAGCCTAATGGAGAGGATTGCTATTGGAGTCGTGGAAACGGATGGGTATATGCTGCTTTGGTGCGTGTCTTGGATGAAATTCCCTCTGACGAAAAACACCGTCAGGACTATGTCAATGATTTCCTGACCATGAGCAAGGCATTGAAGAAGTGTCAGCGTGAAGACGGTTTCTGGAATGTCAGCCTTCATGATCCTACGAACTTCGGAGGCAAAGAGACTTCCGGCACAGCACTGTTTGTTTACGGTATGGCTTGGGGAGTTCGTAACGGACTGCTCGACCGTAAAGAATATCTTCCCATCCTTTTAAAAGCGTGGAACGCTATGGTGAAAGATGCCGTACATCCGAACGGATTCCTGGGATATGTACAAGGTACGGGTAAGGAGCCCAAAGACGGTCAGCCGGTTACTTATAAGAGTGTACCCGACTTTGAAGATTACGGTGTAGGTTGTTTCCTGCTTGCCGGAACGGAAGTGTACAAGCTGAAATAATAGAATAATATACACTTCTCCATGGGTAATTATACTCCGGTAGCCTTACTTCCCTTGAATGGATAATTGCCAAGGTATTTGCGTACAATCGTCCATTGTATACTTCAATAAGTACGTCTACATTTGCAGGAGTAAAAAACTAAAAAAAACAATAACTTAAAATGAAGACATCAATGAAAAACATGTATTTAGCTGCTGCTATGGTAGTGTCATTAGCTTTTTCTGCTTGTAGTGATGAAGAGTCGGGAAAGGCGGATCGCGCTTATAAACCCATCGAAATTTATGGAAATATCAATGAAGTGGTGAATAATGTACAGGAAACTCGTGCTGTCGGTGCGGCATGGGGCTCGGACGACCGGATTGGAGTGACTGTTGAAGCGGATGAGGATAATGCGACCGCTAATGCAGTGGATACCTATATTAATATCCAATATCGCAATGAAACCGGAGGTTCGTTCCGTGTTGTGAACGAAGGCTCAACAGACAATAATATCCGTTTGAAAGGAGAAGGTGAGTTTACTTTGAATGCTTATTATCCGTATCAGGGAGCGAATGGTACATTGCCGGGTACAGAAGGAGTGATTGCAAAAACAATCAGCGGAGCAGACCAGACAACCGACAAACAGCCACAAATAGACTTTCTATTTGCCCAGGCTACCGGAGTTCGTGCAGAGTCTCCTGTTACCTTCGACTTCTCACATAAAATGACGAAAATCAGATGGAAGGTTAAAGCAAGCAGCGGAGCTACATTAAATAATATGAAAGTCTATTTGAAAAGCCTGCAGTTGGAAGGCTCTTTTAATGTGACTACCGGTGAGGCTGTTGCCAAAAAGCGGTGCTACTCCAAATTCAGAATTAAGCATGGATATTGCTAAACCGGCAGAAGGTGAAATGACTGCATCCATTATTTTATTCCCACAGGATATGCCGGAGAAAGTTTTGCTGGAAGTGAGAATGAATGATGAGACCTACACGCAATACATGCCTGTTCAGAATCTGGAGAGTGGACATGCCTATCCTTATAATGTGACCTTCGAAAATCCTGCAATGACAATCACCAAAGCGGAAATAGAAGACTGGATCGTAGAAGATGATAAAGATGTAACTGCTTCGGTTACTGAATAAACGACTGACAAGGATTCAAAAAAAGAATGATATGAAAAGAAATGAATTATGGCTCGGCTGTTTATTGGCAGTAGCAGGTTTCTTCGGAGCTTGTACCAATGTAGTGGAAGACGAGTCTCAAAATAATAAATATCCGATGGAGCTAATGGCGGAAAAGTCAGCTATAACTTTCACGCGTAGCATCGGGGGAGAAGACTGAATGGGATGGAGGAGAGCTTGTTTCCCCTATACGATGGTTTCTCACAAAAGTTGTATGAGGTTTCTCAATCAGGAGAAATGAGTGCTAAAAATAACGATCCTCTTTATTGGTATACAACGACGGAAGAAGAGACTTTTAGTTTGCCTGGTATCCTTCTTCGGAAACTTTGTTGACAGAGTGGACCGTAGCTTCCGATCAGACTATTGAAGAATCATATAAAAACTCGGATTTCCTTTATGCCTATGAGAAAATGAAATTCCGTAGCGAGCGGAAGCTTAAATTCCATCACGGAACGGTGAAGCTGATTATCAACGTGAAAGGTGACGGAGACACTGTATCGGAAGAAGATTTGAAGGATATTGTGTTCACTGTAAGTGCTGTAACAAAGGGCAGTATGGCAGAAGGCAAATTACAGTCTGCCGCAGGAGTTGAAGCGACAGTGATGAAACCTTATTTGTTGGAAAATGCCAGAGAAGGATACGCTTATTCTTTTCAGTTGCTGATGATTCCGCAGGATATGTCCGGCAAATTATTCTTTAAAGTTGCGTTGAAAGACGGCAGGAATTTCGGTCATACGCCGGGCAATGGTGAAGGCATATTAGAAGGTGGACACCAATATACATACAATGTAGGAGTTGGTAAACCGGGATTGAAAGTGACAATAGAAAAAGATTCTGTTTCGTGGGACGGTGATGACGAAGAGGTTGAAGGAACTGATAGAGAATAATATTCAAAATTTGAAGCGAAGATGAAACAATATAAACTTATGCAAGTGGCCTTGCTGGCAATCCTATTGTTCGGTTGGGCTGGTTGTTCTCAAAATGAGGAAGAAGTTCCGGGAAATGTACGGAATGGGATTGTACTGAACGTGACTGATACAGGGATAATTAGCAATGAACCGTCTACGCGTACAGAAGATACGGGATTCGTCACGACCTTTACACAAGGCGACCAGATTGGACTGTTCGCCGTGAAAGACGGTGCGATATTGGACGAAATCAATAATATGCCTTTCACTTTCAATGGTTCGAGCTGGTCGGGTAAACCGATATTGTATGATGATCGTCTGGTGGGAGTGAATTTCTATGCTTACTATCCTTATCAATCGGAAATGACAGGAAAAACGGATTTGATAGGTGATGATTTTTTTGCTCCTCTGGCAGCCGGTTGGGAATTGACAACAGAACAAAGTGATCAGAAAGCATATGCGAAACAGGATTTGATGACCTCAAATGCAACTGCATTGATTGGTGAGAACAGGAAACTTTACTCATTGAGCTTTCAGTTAACACACCGTATGAGCTTGGTTGTTGTGAAGTTGCCTTCCACTCGTTATATCTTTACAGATGCCGAAGGAGTGGCAATGCCGGAAGAAACTCCTTATGTTGCTATGTCTGTCGATGTAGCTTTTTATCTTGATAATGTGGAGGAAGGAACTAAAATTTCTCCTTATTATGACGCAAAGAAAGATGAATATCGTTTGCTAAGAAAAACCGTCTTCGGAAAATCAGATTATAGGTCATTATAATGATAAGCAATGTACGCTTGATACGGCTGAAAAGATGAAAGAAGGAAAATACAAACGTTTTGTTGTCGATGGTGGATATAAAGAGGTGACCCATCATCTGCAGGTAGGCGATTATTATTATGCAGATGGAAGTGTGGTAAGTGGCAATGAAGCAGAACCTGCAAAGGATAATTGTATTGGAATCGTTTGTTGGGTGGGAAATCCGATGCCTTCTGTGTTGTATAAAGATGTGGCGGGAACTCCCTATACTGCCACTAATGATGCATTGCTCCCGTTCGCATCCCAATTGTGTTCATGGGTTAGTTATGAGCCTCTATACAGAAACGGGCAAAATTCTCTCCTGCTCTTACTCAAAGTATACACGACTGGTTTATGACTACTTCGTTTACTTCTTCTTATGTATCTGTTACCGGATATTATGATGCAAATGAAAATAATAAAAACAAACCTCTTCGCTTTTTGGGATATAACAACTCGGAAGTATTAGATTTGTACTACGATACTTTCAAAAACAGATTTTGAATGTTTTCAATATCAGGATGATTGTGAAAGTAGCTTCCCGTCTCCGTCTATAACTACCGGTTGGTATGTGCCTTCCAGTGGGGAACTTGTTGCTTTGCAGGATAAAGATAATTCTTTAGAGAGTAAGCTGAATACTAAGTTGATAAAAAGTATCGGATAAAACAATGGATATATCTGCTACCTATTGGAGTAGTACGGAACGGAATAATAAGAATATGTACATTGTTACTTATTCTAAAACAGCTGGCTCGGCAGGAACCGGTGGTGTCAAGACCAATACTTACACTTATCGTTTTTTTCCTGGGATTCTAAATTAAAGATATTTGTATGATGATGAAGAGAATACTATTTCTTATTAGTCTTTTGTTGGTAACCGGTTGCCTTTTTAGTACGTGCGCAAGTCTATAAATTCGACTTTACTTCCGACAAAAAGGTAAAAGAGGGATATACTAAAGTGACACCCGAAACCTTGTTCAATGACGAACAAGGTTACGGATATGATTTGCAACCGGCATGGGATGGAAAAAGTAATCAGCCTTTCTTCTTCTCCGTCAATGTTCCCGATGGCAATTATAAAGTAACCGTCACCCTTGGCAGTAAGGATTCAGCCGGAAATACTACGGTGCGTGCCGAGTCCCGCCGACTGTTTATTGAAAATCTTCCGACTAAAAAAGGGAGAAATGATTACCGAATCTTTTACTGTCAACAAGCGGAACATGAAAATCAGCGAAAAAGAGAGAAAGTCAAAATCAAGGCACGTGAAAAAGAATAAACTGAACTGGGATGAAAAACTGACTATTGAATTTAATGGTGATGCGCCCCGTATCACTTCTCTGGTCATTGAACGTGCAGATAAAAGTGCCTACCATTTTTTCTCTTTGCGGCAACTCCACCGTGGTTGATTATGATAACGAACCTTGGGCCGCTTGGGGACAAATGTTTCCACGGTGGTTCACCGATCAGGTAGCTATTGCCAATTATGCTGAATCCGGAGAATCTGCTAATACCTTTATCGGTGCCGGACGTTTGAAAAAGCCCTGACACGGATGAAGAAGGGCGATTATCTCTTTATGGAGTTCGGACACAACGATCAGAAACAGAAAGGACCCGGCAAAGGAGCTTTCTATTCTTTCATGTATAATCTGAAGATTTATATTGATGAAGCCCGTTCCAGAGGTGCGTATCTGTATTAGTGACTCCGACGCAACGTCGTCGTTTTTGATAAGAACGGTAAGATTGTAAACACTCACCTTGATTATCCTGATGCGATTCGTTGGTTGGCAGCCAAAGAAAACGTACCTTTGATTGATTTGAATGAAATAAGTCGTACACTTTACGAGGCAATGGGCGAAGATGGCTCTAAACATGCGTTCGTGCATTATCCGGCTAATACTTATCCGGGACAGACAAAGGAACTGAAAGATAATTCCCACTCCAATACTTTCGGTGCTTATGAACTGGCTAAATGTATTATTGAAGGAATGAAGAAAGCTGATTTGGATGCGGTGAAGTTCTTGAGGAAGGATTATAAAGGATTCAATCCAGACCATCCCGACAGATTCGAAGACTTTAAATGGAATCTTTGCCCGTTTACGGAGATAGAGAAACCGGATGGTAATTAATAAATGGAAATATAATAGCGGATTATTCCGGTTCAATATCAATAAATAACGTAGATTAAAAACATAAAATAGAAGAGGGATTATGAAAAAAGTGTTTGTATCAATGGCGTTGGCAGTTCTTGCATTGGGAAGCCAGGCACAAGTTTTGAAGAATGACCTGTTGAAAGGTTATAAGGTAGGCGATACTTTGGAGAAAACGGTTTATGATGATAAACGGCTCCTATTAACGTAGATACTTGGTGTGGAGCATTTACTACGACATCGGTTGAAGGAGTGGTAAGTCCTACTGTTGGAAAGGCTTTGACTTATGACGGATATAGTGAGGCGGGATCATCTATCAATTTTGGTTTTCCGCAAGGTGTGAAAGGTTCCCGTGTCAGCGTATATTCTTTGGTAGAATCAGGAAAAGTTTACTCTAAAGGAACTTATTACCTGGCTTTGTCTGGTGAACTTTGCTAAAAGTCGGTTCAAGTAATTTGGCAGATATCTTGGCTGCCAGTGCCAGTTATGTTGGCGGAGGAAATCGTGGTCAAGTATATGTCAGACGTGAAGGAAATGATAAAATCAAATTTGCTGTAGGCTTGATGAAAGAACGTAACGAAGCTCCTATGGTATATGATTATAATACAACGCATCTGCTGGTATTGAAAGTTGATTATGACAAGAATGAAGTTTCTTTATTCGTTGATCCTGATTTAAATCAGAATGAACCGAAAGCCGATGTTGTAGTGGCTGGTGAAGAAGGTGCATTGAAAGCTGGTCTGAAAGCTATTTCGTTTAGAAATCGCAGTGGCTTTAAAGGAAATATCGGTAATTTCCGCTTTGCCAGAGATTGGGCTGGCGCTATAGGGAAAATAATAGAATATATTAATCTATTAAATAGAAGAGGGGGGAGAGTTGCATTGTAGACAACTTTCCTCCTTTTTGAGTTAGTGGTAAGCTATATTATATTCTTGAATCACTGCTTGTCTTGTAATTCACGTAATACATCATTTATAATATAAGTATCGCTCATTAGATGCAGACCGTAACGGGAGTCATGTAACATGGCACATACATTCGTTTCATAAAACAGATTTAATGCTCTTTCCGGGCTTATCTCCAATCGGACCGATAATAATAGGATGATACGACTTATTTTTCTCCAAAGTACTTGTTCTCTCATTTATTACCTCCTTTTCTGTCCATTGTATCCAGTGGAAAACTCTTATCAAAATGTAGCTGTGTATCAATGAGTTGCTGATTGAGCAGACATTACCGAAATCTAAATCGGCACGTCCCACTTTGGCTAAAGGATGCTCTATAGAAAGGGTGGAACCATGATAAAGTGTTATTTTTCATACTTTTCCGCCCTCCTGTGCTTCCCAGCTTTCAAAGCTTCAGCCACATCCGTCGCCTACATGTTTTAGGCTTTGTGTGTGCATCACTTCGTAATTGTCCAGTAGAAGACGTTTGATTAGGTTCATTTTTCTAAACGTCGGCGCATTTCCATAGGAGAAATTCCCATTTCGCGTGCTCCGGCTTCTATCGCCATGACTGCAAAGTGAATCTTTTCACTTTCTAGGATATCTGGTTGTTTACACATAAGCATTAAAATTCAGTTTATAAACAAAGATACTTGATGGCAGGCAAAAAATAAACAACATTGCCGGAACTTTTTTGTATATACAAAAGTAAAAGTCCTCCAAGCTGCCGCCGGAGGACTTTCACTACTAACCTTCAAAAACAAATTTATAAATAGTATTATGTCGCTTAATTATATCCTTTATTCTGTTCGTACAATCCTTCTTTTACTTTCATTTGTGAATCCGGTATCGGGTAGATGTATGAGTCTTTGGTGACCAGTTTGTATAATTCGTACGTTTCCGGCTTGGTGATTACCCGTTGGCATCGGAACCATTGCGCTTGAACATATCCTGCAATACACCTACATATCGGTTCTGACGTACCAAATCGTGCCAGCGGATTCCTTCAGATGCCAGTTCACGGCGGCGTTCAATATCTACAGAGTCTGCAAAATTCTCGATGGTAATATCATCATCCAAAGCATCCAGTCCGGCGCGTGTACGAATCTTATTCACCATTTCTTTCCACGCTTTGCCGGTAGGTCCTACAATTTCAGCATACATCAACATCACATCTTCCAGGCGAATTAGTGGATAATTGATGGGGAAATAGGTGCGGTCGGCAATCTGGTCATCGATGTCTTCGTATCCTAAAAGTTTGCGTTTCATTTTGTGCTCGAAGAATTTCAGGGAAGAAATCCCCTCCTGTATATGGAGTTCCGTCTTCGTCGACAAATTCACTTGTATTGATAGTTCCTGCACAACGTTTGTCAATGAAAGCACCTGTTTCGTCGGTTTGCTTGAAAATACCGTCCAATTGGTTCTCACACCATATTCTGTTACCGGACATTTGTATCTTCGTATAAGAATCGTTGACAGCCGGTACAGAGTTGAATACCATTGGATTACCATAGTTCTTGGCTGCAATATACTGGATCTCGAAAATATGATATTTGTTGTCGTTGTCACTGATCCATATTTTAATCCATTCGTCGGCTGTGCTCGCCCAATATTTATTGTTGGCGAAAGAATAATCGATCACCTCGCTAAATAGTTCCTCGGCCAACGCCTTTTTAGATGCATCCTGTACGGGATATCCTGCCATTGTCAGATAAACGCGTCCTAATAAAGACTTTGCAGCCACTTGGGTAGCACGCCCGGCTGAAGCGCTGTTTCCCATATAATTCAGCGGAGTGTCTACCAGTTTCTTTACTGCGTCCTCCAAATCCGGGACGATTGCTGTCTCATATACCTCCACCGGTTCAGACTGTTTGATCGTCATCGCTTCATTCACAGATACCGGTTCCAATACGATAGGAATACGTCCGAAGTAGCGTACTAAGTCAAAATAAGCCAATGCTCTAAGGAATTTGGCCTCGCCGATAAACTGGTTTTTGATAGCTTCTGAAGAGAAAGTAACCCCGTCGGTTTTGCTAAGAAACATATTGGCACGGGCTATAATCTCATACAGATTATTCCAGGCTCCGGAAAGGGTACTGATGGTAGAAATGTTGGGATTGAAAGTTCCTATATCGATATAGTCACGTTGTTTATCCGTCGTTTTTATCCACCCACGCATTGTCTGAACGAACTTCCGACATAAGCCAGGAATAGTCCGAAATAGGAAGCAGGCCGTTGTAGATACCGATAATGGCTTGTTCCATTTCACTGGGAGTTGAATAGAAATAGTCCGTGGTACGTGTGTCGTTAGGCTCCACTTCCAGCCAACTTTCACAAGAGGACAGTGACAATGTCAGCGCTAATCCTCCACTTATAAGATATTTATATAGTTTCATAGTTTCTTTCTTTTTTTTATTTAGAATGTAACATTCACTCCCCTAACGTAATGACTCTGGCTTGCGGATATGAACCGTAGTCATAGTCTCCCGTTGAACCGCCATTGTTAGCTTCAGGTGAGAAACCACCTTCGTATTTATCCCACATCAGAAGATTTTCCCCTGTCAGATAAACACGGGCATTCTGTATGAACTTCTTTTTGAATGGAATACGGTATCCCAATGTTACGTTTTTTTTTTTTGAGTTTTATGAAATCTGTACTGTATAACCATCGGCTGTCATAGAACTGTCCCGTATTGGCGTTGTCGATACCCGGAGTTTTTTCCGTCGCCCGGTTCTGCTTCCGATTTCCACATATTTTTCAATGAGACAATACATTACCGTTGGCTCCCATACCCGGACGGTCCATGGCACGTCCCAGGACGCTGTAAATCTGGCCTCCTGTCTGTGCGGTAATCAGGAAGAAGATAAGTCGAAGTTTTTTATACTTGAAGGTGTTTGTTATACCGAAAGTATAATCCGGATCGGGTTTGCCATCAAGGTGCGGTCGCTGTCATTGATAACTCCGTCGCCATTTGCGTCCCGGTAGCGTACGTCGCCCACTTTGCTGTTCTGCATTACAGGATATTTTTGTAAGTCAGCTTGTGTCTGATAGACTCCGACAGCATCGTACATATAAAAAGATCTCAATGGCTGGTCCACCATAAACACCTGTGTGGTGCTGTCATATCCTGTAAAATACAGTGCTGTTATCATCTCCCAGGCTAAGTACTTTGTTCTGATTGTAAGAAACGTTCAGAGAAGTGCTCCATTTCAGTCTGCCTGTCAGATTCTGCGTAGTTACTTCCAGTTCGAAACCTTTGTTACGGATAGAACCGATGTTTCCCCATGCTTTGGTAAAGCCGAGCAATGCGGGAACAGTCACCTGGTATAACAAGTCTTTGGTTGTTTTCACATAATAGTCGGCAGAAAGGAAGATACGGTTGTTGAACAATCCCATATCGAAAGCAACATTCCAGCTTTCAGTCTTTTTCCCAGCCAAGATCAGGATTGGCGAGCGATGTCGGTGCAAAACCGTTGATAATACTTCCGGATGAATAATTGGCACTGCTTAGTTTGGCAAGCGCTGTATTTGTAGGAATGGAGTTGTTACCATTTGTTCCCCAGCTGGCACGCAGTTTTAATGAATTCATGACGAAATTTTTCGGCCAGAATTTTTCGTTTGAGATACGATAAAGCACCGGAAACAGCCAGGGGAAGATACCCCAACGGTTCGCTTTTCCGAAACGGGAAGAGCCATCACGGCGGATACTTGCCGTCAGCAGGTAGCGATCGTCATATTCGTATTGTAAACGTCCGAAAGTAAGACATCAGGCGGGATGGAGTTGATAAGGACGCTGTAGCAGCAGTGAAGTACGACGTCGGCCATATCGATCACTTCCAGAGAGTTGTCCGGAAATTGAGTGGCTGATAATCTCATGGAAGAACCACCGGAACTTTCCATAGAATAACCGGCCATTGCTCCAACAGTGTGCCGGCCAAATGTCTTGTTGTAATGCAACACCCCTTTGAGAAGGAATTTATTACCACGTGATTCGGTACGACTTGCTGTCGTTCTGTAGCCTTCCACATCCGTCCGGTATTTGGTGATGGTGCTCGGTACGAAAGAACGGCTTTGGGCACTATTAAAATTATACGAACCGGTCACTTCTGCTTTAATGCCATTCCATATATCCGCGCTTTAATATAGGCAGATGAACTGAATTGCACCTTTTCTCCCTTTGTTTTTTGTACATGTTCCATATAGGCAACAGGACTGATTTTGCTGGAACTGGTCCAACGATAGTAGCCGTAAGCCCCTGCACCGGTATAGATGCCATCTTCAGGTTCTGCAACCGGAGCCATGGTCCAAAAGTACGTTCGTTGCCTGACGGTCTTTACCATCTACACGTCCTCCTTCATTCCAACTGGCAGATGGTGCCAGATTAACTCCGACAGTAATCCGGTTGAATACTTTCGATTCTACATTGGCACGGAAATTCAAGCGCTTATAATTACTTTCGATAGCGATACCCTCTGATCTGTGTATCCCATTGATACACGATATTTTAGTGTTACCGCGACCACTTGAAAAGAGAGTTGATAATTCTGTATCGGAGCCAGACGGAAGAATTCATCCTGCCAGTCAATCAATTTCAGATTGCCGTAACCGGGTTCTGTCCAGCGGGGGTCATTCAGGAAATAATAACTTTCCTTTTCCACCGATCATTGCCAGACGGGTAGCGTAATCATCTTCAATCGTTGCCCCTTTACTCCCGTATTGAGAAAATATATCTGTTATTATTATATGCGGTACGGAATTCAATCCATTCTTCGGGCGACAGTACATCTACTTTTCTTTCAATGACTGAATACCGAAAGAGGCCTGGAACTGTACTCTCACTTTTTCATCAGTACCGGCTTGTTTGGTGGTAATCAAGACAACCCCATTGGCACCGCGGGAACCATAGATAGCCGATGAGGAAGCATCTTTTTAATACTTCAATAGACTGTATGTCTCCGGGGTTGAGGCTACCGAGGTCATCGACAGGAATACCGTCTACTACATATAAAGGAGTAGCATCTGCGTTGATAGAAGCAGCTCCACGTACACGAATCTGTAATTCGGAACCCGGTTCACCGGTGGTGCTACGAACTTCCACACCTGCCAGTTGTCCTTGCAGGGAAGAAGCGATATTGGTTGATGCCCGGTCTTCCAGCTTTTCGGCATTTACTTTGGCGATAGCTCCGGTCACATTTCCTTTCTTGGCACTACCGTAGCCGATTGCTACGACTTCATCCAGTGCGATAGCGGATTCCGACAGTTTGATTTGCAGCGTTTTATCGGTAATGGTTACTGTTTGAGTGTTATATCCGATAAAAGACACTTCCAGCAGTTTGGCACTTTTTGGGGGAGCGGAGAGTACGAATTTACCGTCTAAATCAGTAATCGTTCCTTTGGCGGTTCCTTTCACAGTGACGTTTGCACCGATAATCGGTTCATCTTTCTCATCTACGACTACACCTGTCACCGTCCGGTTTTGTGCGAACGACAGGGTAGATTGTACTACGAACAGAGTCATTAAAAAGGAGATATTGAATCTTCCTTCCCAGACTGCCATTTCCATGCAAAAATGTTTTTCATGTTAATATCTCTAAGTGATTAAATTAGTAAATAACGGAAGATGCAGACATGGTTTGTTTTTCCATTTGTCTGACTTCCTCTGCAAAGGAAGTGTATTAGGAGAAATTACGCTCAAGTATTCGTACGGAAAAGATGTAATTTCATACTAATTGCTAAAAACACATTTGGCATTTGTACGCCACCCCTATGAACGTACAAATATAGCCTTTTCAACGGATTGCCTTTATCTGTTCATACATCTGTTTGCCCAAATATTCGGCAGAATTTTGGTTGAAATGCAAACGGTCGCCCATCAATTCCGCATCCGACATGTCTATCAAATATGCGTTCTTATCTTCTTTAGCAAAACGTTTCATGGCGGCTTCCACTTCCCTGCCATACTGTTTGTTCTTCTTGGCTACCGTACCGAAAATAAAAAGGTAGGTTGGGTAATCTTTTCCTGTTTTTTCGCTTAGATGGTTGCGTACATAAGTGACTACTGCTTTCAGGTTTTCATAATATTTATCTCCATGTGCATGGTCACTTTCTCCCTGATGCCATAGGAATGCATCATCAATCTGATAACCGTTTTTCAACTTGGATAATGTATTGTCGATGCAGCCGTCTATGTCATTGATGAAGGACAGAAGTAAAGAACGTCCTTTCTCACTGGTTGCCGTATTATTTGCCAGCCATTCGGGATTTGCCGACCAATGAATTGATTTGTCCGAAGCATTGGAAGGCTCGATAGAAGTTCCGCCGATTGCCCATTTGATAACATAGAAAGGCTCTTGCCACCATTGTTCCAGCCAATAGTAGGTAATAGCATCGTACCCCCAGGTATTGGGTTTGGCTCTTCTTTTACTCTTAGGCCAGAAGGGACGGAATTTCCCGTCTGTACGGTTCTGGGCAATTCTGCAAATACTTGTAGGCTCCTGTCGTAAAAAGCCGTATCTGTTGCCATTGTTTTGATGTAATCCGGCAAACGGTCGTTGGGTACACGTCCGTCGGTATTCGATTGTCCGGCGGTGATAATCACATGGGCAGGTTCGTTGTGGCCCGCCATACAGTTGCAAGCTGAATGCAAGTATGAAAAGGATCAGTAAATTCTTCATGATAGAAATATGCTTTATGATTTTTATAAACTATGGAGGTAATAAAAAGTCCTCCTCACGTTTATTATCGCTCGGGAGGACTTCTTATCAAACTAACAATCGTGTGAGAAATCTAATACCTGTTGAGAACTATTTATTTGATTGTTTTCGAGAAACTCTACTTCGATGATTCTTAACTGGTTTTTGCTGCTGCTTTTTTTCCAGTTCCATTTTATTGGCGGCCTTAGCCTCTACTTCGATAATCTGTCCGAAAGCATCTTTGTCACTAGTGTTTCCTTTCAAGCGGATGGTTATCGTATTGGCACGTACGGGCTTTTCTATATTGAGATGAATATATCCCAGGCTTTTATCCGTGTTTCCGCTCCAAATCAAGGTGTTGCCGGCATATACTTCCAGCGGGTAACTTCGTGAACGCCATCCTTGCAGTTTGATGCATATATCGTCTATTTCGGCATCTCTTTCCAATGTATAGGTAATCCATGCAGTGCTTAGTTTACCGTCATTCTTCCATTCGGTCAGTTCGATATCATCGTAGCTTTTTCAGCATCTTATTGTTGGAACCGGCTTTTGCCGAAAAAACGATTCGTACGCCCTTTTTTGCTGTCTTTGTAAGAAGGGGTAGAAGGTGTTTCTCCTCTATCCAGTCTGCCTTTCAAAGTGGCCTGCGGAAGATAGGTACTCAAACCTCCGGTCACTTTTACAGGCACCGTTTCCAATGTGAGAGAGGCACTTAGAAGTCCTTTAGCCTGTGCTGTCAGAGTTACTTTTCCGGCAGCCGTCGTACTGCGGATCAGTGCGCGGTTGATACCACATTCTACCGGAAGGTTTGTATCAAGAATATGATTGTTTTCACCTTGAGCAATACCTCCGCGCCATTCCGCATGACCGTTGAGTGTGAACTGAACGGTGCGGTTGTCCAACGGACAGCGTTTTCCGTCTTTATCTACCACTTCTACCTGTATCAATGCCATATCCGCACCGTCTGCATGAAATCCTTCGGGGTTTTGGATAGCGGTAAGTTTCAGACTGGCAGGTTCACCGGCTGTATTTAGAGCATAGCGGCTGATTTCTTTCCCTGCTTTATTGTAGCTGACAGCTTCCAGCTTGCCCGGTTTGAAGGCTACGTTGTCGAAAGTAAAGAGAAAATTGTATTGGCGTTTGCCTTTACCCAGGGAGTTACCATTCAGGAAAAAGTTCCACCTCTTCTCCAGTAGATACTACCTGCACAGGTTTTACCGTATTTTCCGGATAGTTCCAATGGCCGATGATGTAGGTCTGGTCTTTTTCCGTATCTACCCATCCGTCCCACATTACCTGATGTGCGTAGAAAGCATCTTTTTCGATACGCATCGCGTCCGTCCTCCACTTCTTCGGTAGTTTTCCGCACCCCGGTAGTGGGTATTGGTGTCGGAGAAGATAATTTTAGTACCGCCGGAGCTGACTCTGTTACCCGTTCCGGGACGCTCACGCCAATAATCATACCAGCGGGCTATCATGGTGATGGCAAGTTCATCCTGGTTGCGGTTATAGTCAGTGGCCGGTTGTCCTTTATAAAGTGGTCCGTCACCTTCTTTATGGAAAGGATAGCTGTATTCATCCCAGTACTTTCTTAAACCTTCGTCGCGGCAATATTCGGTCGCCCACATCGGATGATGTTCGCTTCTGTTGATGTACAGCATTTCGCCACCGTATTCCGCTTCGCGGATATCCAACATTTCACGTGATCCGATAGCACGTCCGCCGAACGGGTCGTATTTGTCACGAACAGCTTTCATCTCTATCATGTGTTCGCGGCTGATGGCTTTGTTGCCACATTCGTAGAACAAGATACTCGGATTATTACGGTTGTAGATAATCGCGTCTCGCATCAACTCTACCCGTTGTTCCCATTGACGTCCTTCACGGTCTTTTCAGCATCTCCGGCAGGCATTGCCTGTATCAGACCTACACGGTCGCAGGATTCTACATCCTGTTTCCACGGAGTAGCGTGCATCCAGCGAACCAGATTCGCGTTTCCTTTCACCATCAGGTCATTAGAAAAATCGCTCAACCAGGCAGGTACGGACAGGCCTACTGCCGGCCATTCGTTGCTGGTACGCTGTGCATATCCTTTCATTTGGATAATACGGTCGTTCAGCCATATCTTTTCCTTCTGCAAAACGTGTCTTGCGGAAGCCGGTGCGGGTACTTACTTCATCGAATACCTGATTGTTGTCATCTTTCAGAGCGGTTTTTACCGTATACAAGTAACCATATCCCCAACTCCAGAAGTGAAGATTATGGAGGGTGGCGGATGCTTTTACCGTTTTAGTCTCTCCGGCTTTCAAAGTCACTTTATCACCTTGAAAGTTTTCATTAGTTTGCCGTCTGCATCAAGTACACTCACTTGATAGCTGAATTGCCGGGGAGCTTTACTGTCATTTCTGACTTCCGATTCGGCATGAATCGTAGCTTTGCGTCCTTGGATGTCGAAGTCTTGGGCATAGACGTATACGCCTGTCGTTTTCAGGTTGCTATATAGGGGAAGAGTCTGATATACATTATCAGTAACGTACAAGAAGACGTTTTTAGGAATACCGCCATAGTTGGCATTGAAATTGCGGTCGTTCCACTGGAACTTAGAGTTAGTTCCTTCTTCTCTGTACATCCAGTCGTTGTCGGTGCGAACGGCAATCACGTTCTCACCCCTCTTTGATATGTGGAGTCAGGTCGAACCCTACCGCCATAACACCATTTTCGTGTCTGCCCAGATAATGTCCGTTGAGATAGAAGTCTCCGCGTTGGCGTACTCCTTCAAATTCGACGAATACTTTCTGATTACTTTTCAGTTCCGGAATCCGGAAATTTTGCGATACCATACCACTGTATCTGTCAATTGTTCGATGGAAAGTTTGAATGCTTCGTCTTCATTGAAGGCATGAGGCAAAAAGTCACTTGTTTCCATTTACTGTCGTCGAATTTTGCGTCTTTGGCTTTAGGAAAGTCTCCTATCCGCAGCTTCCATTCGCTGTTGAAATTGTATTTTTTGCGTTCGGATGCCTGTCCGTTGATGACAGACAGTGCAGTCAGCAGAAATACGAAAAGAAATAATTTGTGTTTCATGATAGTCTATTAAAATGTTCTGCTGCAAAAGGAAGTACATTGAGAGAAAACATACATATACTACCGTACGGAAAGGATGTAATTTTTATCTCATGATGAAAAAAAGCGACTGGTATTTGTACACAATTTCAGATAATAGTACACATTCCCCCGTTGATAGGAGAATGAGATACTATTATCTGCGGTTAGCACATGTTCTTTTTTAAACATCCGTTTCATTCTCTTCTTCTTTTTCTTCGGAAGCTTGTTCTGTGTTCTCTGCCGTATCATTGAAGCCGGAGTCTTTACCACCGTTCTTCTGATAAACAGAAGGGGGGCTATTCCGAATTGATTCTTGAAGCATTTGCTGAAATAATAGGGATCGTTGATACCTACTTTTTGTAGGAAATCTCGGAAACAGTCAGGTCTTCGGTTAACAATAATTCCGCAGCTTTCTTCAAACGAATGACACGCAGGTATTCATTGGGGAGAGTATCCGGTGACACCACGGACTTTCTTGTAGAATACGGTACGTCCCAATCCCATCAGGTTGGCATAGTCATCTACGGAAAATTCCGTTTCCACCATGTGCTCGTTCAGCATTTCATTCAGTTTTTTGCCAGGAATTTGCTGTCCTTGTTGTTCGTACAGATAGCCGCATGAACCATTCCCGGTTCGTTGGAGAATTTTTCACGCAGTTTGTCCCGCTGTTCGATCAGTTTGGAGATTCTGGCCCAGTAATAAGGAGATGCTGAATGGTTTTGGTGATATAAGCATCCGCGCCGGATTCGATACCTTCCAGATATTTTTCTTCCATATTGAGGGCGGTTAGCAGAATGATGGGAATGTGGCTGGTGGCAAATTCATTCTTTAATTTCTTGGTCACTTCGAATCCCGTCATACCCGGCATTAATACGTCGCAGATAATCAGATCTGCATCATAAGTTTGTGCACGTTCGAAGCCACTGATACCATCCGCTTCTGCCACTACTTCGAAGTAATGACTGATTTCTTCTTTCAGGAATTCGCGGACATCATTATCATCTTCAATGATTAATACTTTCCGCTTGTTCAACGGTACGGGAGGTGCTGCCTGTTCGTCCGTATTTTCGTCTGTGACAAACGCTTTATGGCGTTGTTTCTCTTCTTCAATCAATAACTGGTTAGGAACCAGGAAATCTTTTTTTCTTCATAAACACTGGCGTCCGTTGGTAGTTCGACGGTGAAGATGGAACCGCCGCCTTCATTCTCATTATAAGAAATCGTTCCTTTATGTATATTGATCAGACCGTATGTCAGATGAAGTCCGACGCCTACACTGCTGTGTGAGAAGCTGCTTTTTGCATAAAGCGTTTGAACAGTTCGGCACGCTTCTCTTTCGGGATGCCCAGTCCTGTGTCGATCACTTGTATGCAGAGCTGTTTCTTCTGTTCCTGTACGTCTACTTTGAATATAATCTTTCCGTTGGAAGGAGTATATTTAAAAGCGTTGGAGAGCAGGTTATAGATCACTTTATCAAGATTCCCCTTATCCACAGGCATCTTGTAAGAGTTCTGTGAGGGCTCGAAACGGAAATCCATGTTTTTGGATTCGCTGACGTCCTTGAAACTAAGGAATATCTCATAGCAGAAAGCGACAACATCCGTTTCCTCCAGGGAGAGGGCGAGTTTGTTTTTCTGCATTTTCCGGAATTCCAGTAGTTGGTTGATAAGCCTCAACATTCGTTTCGTGCTCTTGTCCATGATCTTCAGGGAGTGTTGCATATCCTTGGAGTGGTTTCCCATGTTGACAATTCTTTCCAAAGCACCTTGAATCAGTGTCAACGGAGTGCGGAATTCATGAGAGATGTTGGTAAAGAATTCCAGTTTATACTCCGTCAACTGGTTTTCTACCAGCGATACGGTTACGCAGCGCATTGAAATTTCTGATAATACGGAAACTGAAGTAACCCGCTATGGCTATTAGAATGGCATAGATCAGGTAAGCCCATCCGGTTTTCCAGAAAGGAGGAGCTATTACGATTTCCATCACATTTTCTTCTCCCCAGATACCGGCGGCGTTGCAGGCTTTCACATGTAGTTCATATTTGCCCGGAGGCAGATTCCGGTAAGTGGCAAAGTTCAGGCTGGAGGGCGAACTCCATTCCGTATCGTATGGAGGAAGACTGTAAGAGTATTTGGATACCCCGTCCAGATAGTTGAAGGTAGAGAAAGAGATCGTGAGTGAACTCTGATAATATTTCAGGTTCAGTTCGTTGATGTAAGGCATTGCTTCTTGTAAAGGCGAATCCTCCACTCCCGGAAGCATGTGCGCACCGTTGATTTGAAGTCCGGTGAAGATAACGGAGGCAGGCTTGTCCAACGTCTCTATCGTGTTGGCATCCAGTACTACCAAGCCATAGTTTGTTCCGAACAATAATTTGCCGTCATTGCTGACGCAAGCGGTGTTTTTCACTATATACATTTCTAAAGTGTAGGAAGAGAAAAAGTAATTTTCTATCTGTTTGGTAGCCGGGGTGAAACGGGAGATGCCATATTCGGTTGCAATCCACATTTTATGGTCCTTATTCTGGACAATGGATTGTACGACTGCATTGGATAATCCGTCTTTTATATCATAGCAATCGAAAGTCAGGTGTTGATAGCTGTCTCCCGGGTGGCAGACTGCGAATCCGGCCTCCGGAAGTACCAATCCACATATTACCTTTATCATCGTTCATCAAACAACGGATCTCGTTGCTGGGGAATGTGCCGTTGGCATGATTGTAAATCACGTAATTCTTGGGTGATGCAATCAGTGAATCCGGATGGAAGATATAAATACCGTTGTTCGTGCCTACCCACATGCGTCCGTTCTTGTCCTCTTCGATGACACGGATGCGTTTTTCACCGTAGTTGTCTTGTAAGAAGTGTTTGAACTGGTAGCCGTCGGTAGTTTTAATTGCTAAATTTAATCCTCCACCGAAAGTGCCTAGCCACATACGTCCTTTTCTATCGCGATAAATGGAGTAAAACCTGGTCGTTGGATAGAGAGTTAGCGTTTCTGGGGTCATTCTTATACCATTTGTTTGCGCCGATGCGAAGGCCGATCCCTCTCATTCCCAGCCATAAGTTGCCTTCCTGATCTTCGTTCATGCTGTAAACGTTATGGGTGAAGTCCTCTTGCCGGATCACTTTGGTCAGGGCAGAGTTGTATTCGTAAAGGCTACCCATGCGGTTGGCCATGTAGATATTGCCGTTTTGAGTCTGAAAGAGCATGCGGATGGTATTCGAGCGGTCGGAACTGTTTTCACCGCTGGGATGAATACGCTGTGTTCCTTTGTTCAGAATTTCCAAATGAGATAAACCCGAGAATTCGGAGCTTACCCAGATACCTCCGGAACGGTCTTCTCCATTACAAATTGAAGATAGTTGGAGTTGATGTGGCTGGATTGATTGACTTCGAATGTGAAGTGTTGCAGGTTACCCGTCGATAATTCATAAGCGTAAAGCCCGTTGCCGTAAGTCGATATCCAGAGAATGTCCCGTGAGTCGTGTACGATGCTGTAACGTTCCACATCGATGTAACCGATATGTTTGGAGGAAAGGAACTGGAAAGGTTTGATTTTGCCGGTGGTTATATCGACGTACCATAAATTGCCCGTATAGTTATGTACCCATACATTTTTCTTATTGTCCCTGGTGACAGCGCCATTTTTGATATTCAGTTCCGAGTAACGACTTAGTTTACCGGTCGGAATATCCAGTATATAGCTGCCGTTGACGGTAAACAATACCCATTTATCCTGCAAGAGGAAGTTGCCTGTGACGTGGCCTATATCATCAAAGCCCTCGGCTAACGACGCAACCTTTTTCCAGCTTGTCCGTGGAATAGGTATGACGGTAGATTTCATTTTTATCGGTAATGATACAAGTGTATTTATCATAAGAAATGATGTGTTCCCAGTTCTGTTGTTGCGGGTCGAGGTTGTTCGTTTTACCATTCTGATACTTCAATAACCCTTTGTCCGTACCAATCCAGACTTCTCCTTTTGCACTTTCCAGAACGAATTGTACTTTTATCGGAAGGCAGGTTGCCTGATTTCTCTTTATACGCTTGCGATGAAAATTTGCCGTCCTGATAAACGACTCTGCGGCAACCGTTTTGATTATGCCATAACCAAATAGAGTTGTCGGAAAGGATAATGAATTTGGAATAGTTTTCCTTGTATTCCCCATTTCCGGTGAAATCTACAAAACAGCCATGACGCAAATCATAGCAACTGATAAAAGAAGAAATTGTTGAAATCCACATGAAGCCGTTCGGGTCTTCTTCCATGCTTCGGATGCGGGAATCGGCTAATGAGAGCGGGTTATTTATATCCGGATAGATATTGACGAAAGAATTGCCGTCATAATAACTTAATCCGTTGAGAGTTCCCAGCCAGATAAATCCTTTACTGTCCTGCATCATATAGCGGGTCGAATTATTTGCTAATCCATCTCCGGTAGTCAGCTTATTGGAGCGAATTTCCACGGAGGCCGACAGTGGATAGAGATAAAAGCAATAAAAGCGATAATATAAGGAATGTATTCTTCTTCATAGTGGATTTTATATGTGTTATATGCAGGCAAAAGATAGTTATTTCTTTGGATTTTAAACAAATCTGCCCTTCGTATAGTAAAAATACCAAGGGCAAGAGATGTGTATTTGTGGTTGGCGCTGATACTTTTAGTATAACACTTACTTGATTTGATATCCTCTGAAAGTACCTTTCATCTTTATAAGGTCCGGTCCGAAATAGAATCCCGGTTGTGTTGGCTGGTTATAGCCTACAGTTTTGGGTAGCGATACTGATTCTGTATATCGGTTCTTCAAGGAAGGTGTGGAATCTGTATTCGGTCGGAATAGTCGATACGTAGAGCCGGAGAGAAGCGTTGTCCTCGGGCGTACAGTACTTCTTCCCGCCAATCGCCTATAATGTCACCTTGGAGACAAGGATTCGATTTCGTTCCATTGTTGAAAAGAGTTCCTGTGAATTTGACAAGCGGAACAAACTTTTTGTTTTCCCAGTCGTATTTAATAATCATGTTTCTATCCAATAGTTCGCGTAATAGGTCTCCATCCCACCAGACAGCCATATTGGTCGGCATATTTCTCATTTTAGGGGCTATGATTTCTCCTTTTACGTTTCGAATTCCTTGTGAATCTCTGACCACATTTCCTCACCCGGATGAGTCGGGTCAATGTCGGCGGCCATACAACGTCCTACATCGGTATTGCTTTTTTTATCTGTAATAACACTTCTCCGGTGGCGGCATCTCTGTACGTACTTCCGTCACGTTTGTTTTCATGGCAGTCCCACACTTGCAGACCTTTTCGTGAAGGGTCAAAATGTGTCAGGTGGATGGCGTCTCCATGTCCCATTCGGGTAGAATAAAGTCCTTTGCCGTTGTGGTCGATAGCACAGGAACCGTAAATAATTTCGTCGCATCCGTCACCATCCACATCGCCTACACGCAGATTGTGGTTTCCTTGTCCGGCGTACTGCTCGCATCCGGGATGGTTGCTGTCGAATACCCATCGGTTCTTCAGTTCTTTTCCGTTCCAGTCGAAGGCAGCCAGAACAGTACGCGTGTAGTAGCCTCGGCACATGACAACACTTGGGTGTACTCCGTCAAGATAGGCTACACAAGCCAGGAAGCGGTCGCTTCGGTTACCTTTTGCGTCTCCCCAGTCGGCAACGTTGCCGCGGGCAGGGATATAGTCGATGGTATGTAAGGCTTCACCGGTGTCTCCAGAAAAAACAGTCAGGTATTCTTTGCCTTTCAGAATACGTCCTTGTTTCATTATCTGATTTCTGCTGGGATCGAAAGTTTCCCTCTTCGCGATAGTCTGCATTTGCATCTCTATCACTTTCCCTTTGCTGTCTATTGTTCCGTCGGCAGTCGCATCACTACTTCCGCTTTGCCGTCACCATCCAATCGTACACCATGAATTGAGTATAATGAGCTCCTGCGTATGTTTTTACCCAAGTTGATACGCCATAGTTGTTCTCCGTTCATTCGGTAACAATCGATGTATACTTCGCCTGTATAGCCTTCATGTGCATTGTCGTGTGAATTGCTGGGGTCCCATTTGAGGATAATTTCGTATTCGCCGTCACCGTCTCGTCACCGATGGAAGCATCGTGGGACTGTACGTGTGGTATCACCTGCCGGAGTTATTCCGTCCGCCGGTTTTGCAGGGAATTTCCAGATAGCCGAGGCGCGTTTTCGGGGGTGTGTATGTACCGTCAATGTGATGCGTCTCTTGCCTTTTAGAACAGGACGTACTTCGTAAACAGCCGTTTTTCTGACTGTTATTCTTATCACGGAACAAAGGTGCTGACGCTGTGATGGGAGTGTCTGTCAGTTTCTTCCGTCTCTGTACACATTGAAACCGGTCTGTATCGGATCGGAAGAAAGATACCTCCACGAAACGATTACTTCTGAAGGGTTTTCGCGAATGGCAACTACGCCGCGGTTTTAGTTTCTCCCGTTGTAACTTTGAGTAGTTATAACCAGGTTGTGCTGTCATTGTTGCAACAGGCAGCAACATGAATATGCACAATAGATAAATTGCAATTCTTCTCATATTTGTTTCATCGGTTTGGACCTTATTATATTTATTCACTCGCAAAATTACTCCTTTTTTTGAATGTATGAAATGGAGAAAATGTACAAAGACTATATACAATTGTGCACCCTTTCAAATTAATTGTCCGTATGATATAATATTCTATCTTTTGCGTACATCCGTCCATTACCTCTTTGATGATATGCGATAATTTTGCAACATGAACTAAAAGAAGTAATTATGAAGTATCTTTTTATCTATTGTACTATTGGCCTTGATTGGTTTTACAACTCCGAAAAAGACGATTCCTGCTTATGATTGGGGAAGTGTGTCTGCAAAGCCGGATTTATCGTGGGCCGATCAGGTGGGGGCGCAGAGGACTCCGAAAAACACAGAATGGGATGCCGGAAAGTTCGGGTTGCGGAATGACACTTCCGTATTCAGTACTCCTGCTATCCAGGCCGCTATTGATGCTTGTCACCAACAGGGAGGAGGCACGGTAGTTGTTGCCCCGGGGTATTATAAAATAGGTGCTTTGTTTATCAAGAGTGGTGTGAACCTGCATCTTAGTAAAGGTACTAAATTCCTTGCTTGCGAGTGATAATATTCAGGACTATCCGGAATTTCCTTCCCGCATTGCCGGTATCGAAATGACATGGCCTTCGGCCGTTATCAATATAATGGATGCGGAAAATGCCGCTCTTACGGGGAAGGCTTTATCGATTGCCGCGGAAAAGTATTCTGGGATAAATATTGGGCGATGCGGGAGGAATATGAGAAGAAGAATCTGCGCTGGATTGTGGATTATGATTGCAAGCGGGTGAGGGGAGTACTGGTTTCCAACAGCAAGCATATCACGTTGAAAGACTTTACGTTGGTGCGTACGGGATTCTGGGCTTGTCAGATTTTGTATTCGGATCATTGTTCGGTGAGCGGACTTACTATTAATAATAATGTAGGAGGTCACGGACCAAGTATGGATGGCATTGATATTGATTCATCCACCAATATTCTGGTAGAAAACTGTGATGTGGATTGCAACGATGATAATATTTGTATTAAGGCAGGGCGTGACGCCGACGGACTGCGTGTGAATCGTCCCACGGAGAATGTGGTGGTTCGTAACTGTATTGCCCGTAAAGGTGCAGGGTTGCTGACTTGCGGAAGTGAGACTTCCGGTTCTATCCGCAATGTACTGGCTCATGATCTGATAGCGTATGGCACAGGATCTGTATTACGGCAAATCGTCTATGAATCGTGGTGGGACAGTAGAGAATATTTGTGATATAAAGGAGTTGAGGCTGATAGTG